>Ga0307517_10000473_pt1 | contig 68858 bp, 67 predicted proteins | sample 23_EM_MG_FD_194515 | JGI IMG/M metagenome (GOLD analysis project Ga0307517, IMG submission 194515) | Populus trichocarpa ectomycorrhiza microbial communities from riparian zone in the Pacific Northwest, United States - 23_EM | ecosystem: Host-associated > Plants > Roots > Unclassified | place... | reverse complement strand
TTGAACAACTGACCTCGAGAACCTCCAGAAATGATTTTTGCCTTATTAAATAATCTAGCCCTAATTACATAAAGCATTACATTTTGCAACACCACTGGTACACGCTTTAGACGATTCGCACCATACTTCGTAGTGTGCGAGAATTTAGTGAACAACTAGTGTACTAGTACATCTCCCGATTTTCTCCATTTATTTTTTTATTTTTTTAAAAAAAATCTTTATCTACGCAGACTGGAAATTGGCTCGTGTCAGCTATCTCGTGACTCTTGACGGGAAAACCTATTCTATACCAGCGGATCTCAGACCACCCCTATAGAATGCCAGCAATGTTTTTTCATCCCATTCTCACCTCTTGTGACAGGTCGTTTTTGGGACGGCACGGGGGGATCACCCAATCAACGCCCTTGGGGCCTATCTCACGATGGCTTCATGTCAGGTTGGTTTCGGGCAGGGAGCTCGTTTCCATCATGGAAGTCCTTGGTCGGTGTCGGATTCATCACCAAGGCAGCGGTTCCCGGGGGGCTTGCCCTCTGGGTTTATGATGCGCCCCTTTTTTTTCGGTTTTCCGGTCGATTTGGGGTTACGCGGGTCCTCTTTGCTGAGGGCTCTGGTCGGGGCAGGTGGGGGAATGGGGCTCAACTGATTTTGCGCTGGTTTTGGTGGCGTCGTGGAAGGCGCCTGAGCCACATGTGGCTGAGCCCATACCGGTATGGATGGTTTGATTGTGGTGCGTGTGACACACGGTGGGGTTGAGATTGAAATTGTTTTTGGTTTTCTCTTGTGGTATGGGGCTGCGAGGACCGTTGGGGTTTTTGTTTTTTGGTTGGGATTTCCTGTGTCTCTGGCTACGAGTCTCGGCCTTGTGTCTTTGGACTAGGGTTGCCTTGCCGACTGTGGGTAGCTCACTTGCAGTAATGGTGCGATCTTGCTACGACTTGTACGGGTGGCACTTTCCAGATGTACTGTGGGATAGGCAGGTGTTATTTGTTTTTGTTATGGGCTGGCGTACCTCAAGTACTGCCGTTAGGTCGAGATGCCAGATCGGCTTTGACCTTTACATAGTATAAATATATGGAATTAAAAAAAATGCCAGCAAAATGCGATGTTTCACCCACTGATCCCCCATTCTGCCAAACAAGGCAATAAGAATTGTCTCAACATAGCTTGGCAACATGCATTCCCTCGAATTTTCCTAAAAGGGTGATTTTTAAGCAACACAAGCCATCTTCATAGCAGCCCTTTGGTGCCAGAGAAAATTCTAAAATTCAGCTGTATTTCAGTTGTATTTTTATGAAATATTTAGGTTTTTTATGATTTTTTCTGATTGTGTTTTGTTGCTTAGAAGTTGAAGTATGCCTTCTTGGCTGTGGGCGAAACATGGTGGTTTTTGCTGGGATAAAAAAACCTCGCTGGTATTCTATAGGGAAGGCCCGAGATCGGCTGGTATAGAATAGGTTTTCTCGACTCTTGACACACGCTATCATGTGCTTTAACTCTACCGTAGATAGTCAGGATGTCCTTTCCAGCTCAGGAGGTCCAGTTGGAGTGCAATCCAGGTCTCTGTTTCATTGGCCTTCAATAGTTCGGAGCCGAGCACTTTCTGCCCCCCCCAGTGAATTACTGGGACACGGTTGTGTTCGTTGAATAAGTATACCCCTGTCGAGTGATTTACTCCTTGTGTTCAAGATGTATTATATTAAATTTATTTTACATTGAAAATATTGGCACGATTAGACGTGCACATTAGAAAAACTGGGATTGGGGCTTTGTTCCTTAATTCCAGCTGCAATCCAGAGTTGGTGTACTAAAGGAGACGGAGTTGGCCTTGGTGTCTAACTAAAATGCGGATGAGATTTATTATATTAGCCTTACTTTACCCCCTTCATGGAACTGGTCGGAGCTTTGGGGGCTAAATTTACGGTATGATACTCGTATGGCTGCTAATGGATTGGAATAGGTTACATAATATTTGAGCATGGAAATTTTAATGATCCCTTGGTGCTAAGGTAGATAAATGGTCATTACCTATCTGAGAGGAGAGTTTTCTTCCCATGAAATAAAAAGCTTCTGGTACGATACATAGTCATAAATTTGTTGATAATACTGGATAATAAATCACCCTTCATAATATTACACTGTTGTTTTCTTTGTATTTCAATATTTTATAAATCGGTAAATAATATATTCACAGCTCTAAAGAGTGTCCCCCGACATATTTCGTGGTTCAGCTATATCTACTCCATCTGGATGAACACTTAGTATCATAAGTTAGATGCCATTATCGAGCCGCTTTTTTAAAAAAATCGAAGCTTGACTGAGGTTAAGAGGAAAACACGCCTATATCCACAGTAACCCAATATCAGAATAGCTTTAACTAATTGAATACCCCCAGTGCCAAACCCTCTTTAACCGACCGTTATAATTTGCAATAAGCAAGGCTATACAGAGTATCCAAAGTCATGAACCTAAAATGGCTTAATCAATTTTGAACTTTGCTACAGAAATTTCAAGGTTTCTTCAGGATTCCGAGCAGCGGACCCTGGTTCCTAGAATTGTAAATTAACAGAATTTTGGTATGATATATCAGTTTCTATCCTTATTTTTGTTTTTAGCCTCGACCTCTTTGCATATTGATATTTGTCTAGCCTTTCTATAGTTGACAGCCCTCTGCCTCCTCTAGGGGCGAGACAGTCCCGTCCTTCGCCGCCCCCACTCCTCCTTGGATGGGCGGGGAGACTAGGGGCACTGGTTTTGGACCCCCCAAGCTATAGTGCCCTGCACGTCGGTGCCATTCCAGAAAATCAAGCGCAATGATAGCACACCGCCCGCACACGGTGAAGGGAAGATGCGGTGAGCCAACCATTTCATAAGGCCAGAAGTCAGGAGTACGAACAGCATAGCGCAGTGCACTCCCTTGGGGACATTATAAGTTAGTCTAGTTCAGCGAGACGAGGCATGGTCAAGCCGTAGTACAGCATTGTATTCACAGTGCAATACCGGTGCATTACTTACACACCCCTCGCCTCACCACACCATCCAGAAACATAGAGTTCATACTATGACAACTTGTTCATTGAATAAAAGCCGAACACAACGAATAATCGTAGATTTCGTTCGTAGCTACCTAACGAGATATGATATGAAGAAAAAAGAGAAGAAAAGGCTCGCCACTGTAGGGATTCTCCATGATAGGACTAGATCCCCCCGGGAGAGTAAAAACACAAAATATAAGAAAACGCCCTTGCAGGAGATGTAGGTAGATAGGCATGAGATCAGACCATACTCGTAAAAGTACGAAAGCAGGAGTGGAAATGAAAGGAACTATGACAAAGACTAAGAAATGCCGCAAGACCCTGGGTGTGAAACATGGTACCAATGCAAAACATATGATGCGGGGATAAAAAAAACCCCGCCCGTTACCAGTGCTTTACCACTAAACATCTGTCCTCAGACAATCTGGGACTATAGATAGTAAGTTACTCCGCGCAATTGGCTAAACTGGATGTGATGAGTTCCCGTTAGCTAGCTACCTTAGTTGATATCTAGTGGATGTGGTGCAGTAGGATTATGAATATATCGTCCAGGTATCGCTGGGCTGTTGTTCGATCCCGTGAGGTATTTGATGTAACTAGCCGCTTTTTGTCCGTTTCCAAGGAGTTGCCTGGTGTTCGTGACCAGGCCCCCCCTCCCGATGTGCGAGTGAATAGAGTTGGAAGTGAGTGACTATGGTTCCCAGAGTCTTCCGCGACCTCGAGCGACTCCTCCGGGGGGCGGCCCGCGTAGGGTATAGCTGGTTGCGGAATGGTTTCCCCTAGAAAACTCAGGGTCGATAGGTTGTTCGCTAGCACGGCTATTACGCCTTCCACCCCTTGCACCACCCCTGCCGCCGCCCTTACTAAAGCTACCCGACCTTCCACCACGACCCGAGCCAGTTGGAGAGACAGGGCTCATTAAAGCTTCGTATCTCTGTTTCCTGCTTTGGAAATCCCAGCTCTCAGTATCGATCATCTGTTCAATGGTAGCAAGGTCGACGGCTTGAACACCAAACGCGGCTGCCCAATTGCGAAGCTCTTCATAGTTGGTAACTAAGATAACTGGATCTTCCACACTATCTTCAGAGGCTGACCTTCGTTCCCTTGAGCTATGTATTTTGTAAAGCATGGGGTTGAGGATCTTCTGGACCCAGCCTGGCGGAGACACCGTTCCGACCCCATTGCTATTACCGCTCGCTGGTACCGGCGGGGAGGGTGAAGCAGCGGAATTCTCTGGCAGCCGAAATTGCTCGCATTCCATCCAGTTTACGAACACCTCTGCCGCACTCAGTACCTTTGCCCCCCGGATAGGCTTAACTTGGCAACGCTCGAGATAGCGAATAGTCTCCCTAGAATTGACATTCTTGGGATCCGTCCCTTTCTTCGTATCATCGAGCGCATCCAAGGCTATTACAACCCATTAAATAAGCTTCCATCGGGAGATAGGCCAGAAGGGGCAGGGAAAGCCCAAAATTCAGGAAAACCTACTGCAAAACGGTACAGCTAGGGTAATAAGGCCCTCACTAACCCATGTCTTAAACCCGGCAATTTTTATCGTGAGTACCGATTCATCGGCAACGCAATGAAAAACTTTGCGTACAGGGGGTGCAAGATTTCGGTCATGATCGACCTGGGTTTGAAGTTCGTTAACCGTGTACTGAAGACGGGCTACGGCAAATCGCTCGAGCTGGGAAAACGAGATTTAGAAAGTTAGCCCTTACAATCCTTTCACGATGGAGTAGATAAATAGGGAGAGGGGAATGAGGGATTTACGAGTTTGGGATTGCCTCGAGGTTCCATTCTTGATCATCTTCTGTAGGGGTTGGCTATGGGTTGTGTTTGTTCGCCCGAAGCACGGGAAAATGGTTGAATCCGTATTCAATCGTGAGGGCCCAACAGATATGAGGGGGAATGTGTCGTATATGTACTCGAGACTCGAGTATGGTACAGAGTTGCAAGTAAGGCGTGACAGGCAGGAAGGGGGAGGGTGAGAGGATCAGGGAAAAAAGCCGATAAGAATTACAAGACAACTGCTCTTTTTTTCTTTTTCTTTTTCTTTTTCTTTTTCCTTTCCCACTGTCTCTGTGTGGGTGTGCGACGCCGGTGTCAGAGAGGGGATTACTCGAGTAAAGGCGGAGGGGGAGGAGGAGATAATAGGGTGGAACAGGTAGGGAGGAATGGTGCCGGAGGATGTTGGTTGGTTGACAGGTTGCTTTATGAGGGAGTTGGCTGACTGAGCGGTTGGATTGGCTTGGTATGTGAGGGTGGACAGGCTTGCGGGCTGCGGAGGCAAAAGTGACCTGGGCTTAGCCGAAACCACGGACTCAACCATAGATAGATAAGCCAAGGAAAAAGGCCCCCTACCGACACAGGATCATACTCGACTGCACCGGTTGCAGCACATCCTGTATCATAGAAGGTGTAGAAGGTGGACAGAACATAGCATGGAGAAGACGTCGGAACGCAGAAAGAAGTTTACCCGCCGCAGCTTGCAGAACCCAAGACTTGCTCTACCGGGACAAAGACAGGAAAAGGAAAACCCCCCGCTGTTCTGGAAATGTTCCATAAGCCTTCCCACTCCTCGCCGCCCACTGCCACAGTACTCGTACATGTCATAATTCTTTTTTTTGTGGCCGTGCAAAATAAACCTTGGCACATTTGCATCCTGTCATATCATAGAAGACATCTGTTTTACTCGAGTACGAGTACACTCCACGCAACATCGGAGACAGACATGAAATGTTTTCTATTTATTGCCTTTCAAGGCGCGTTTTAATGGGATCACACAATCAACACGCTCGAGCGAAACAACTGCGCCTTGATGCACGTACTGTTGGAACGACTAAGCCTACTTCTCACAACACCCGTATCTGATATAGGATATCATAGCGGTACTTGTGCTGGCAATCCTACGGGATTCCGACTTCCGTTATTCCAAGATGTCGCCCCACATGACCCAAATCTGGTATCATGTTTCTGGAGAGAAACTAAACCCATTATCATTACCGGCAGCGCATCACATCGAACATTCTATTAAACCTAGTCATCTGTATCCGGAGTTCACACTCTTTCTCGTACTCGAAGAGTAAGATATTACAGCGCAATGCCACGGGCGGATATCACAACATTATACTAGTTATTACCTACGATCGAGAACGGCCGTGGCTAGGAGCATATGACGTAAAAACTTCAAATTCAGTTCTTTGAGACCAATCCCGATTTCTCGTCAGCTCTCTGAGCCCACTCACTAAGATTCCAATAAAATCAGTCAGACCAGACTAGATAATGTGAGTAATAAATAAATAGAGCAAGGGCCACTTCGCACTCCCCACGTGGGGTGGGGGTGGAAAAAAGGTAATATTAGCGATATGTTAAAAAAAGTGAAAGTGCACTCACGTCCATGACCCGTCGTAGATTTTCTTCTTCCCTCCAAAGCCGGCTAACTGAAGAGCGGACTCGATAGCCGCGGCCGTGACACCGGTGCCGCACATGAGTCTTTTCTCAACCTCGCCGGAGGGATCGATTCCTTTGCTAAGTAAAATCTTACCAAGTTCCTCTCCAGATCGCAGCTTTTTAGTAACGGGATCGACAAGTTCACTAAAGGGCACGGAGATCGATCCAGGAACGTGTCCAGAAGGAAGCCCTAATTTCCCCCCAAAACCAGTCATACCCAGAGTGCAGAAGCGCAGTATCTCGATAATTGACACCGAGGCTGAACTCACCTGGCCTGGGTTCTGGATCGTTGCCTGAGAACCTCCCCTGCGGCCTGGCGTCCAGAATTTGAACGCCTTCTCTCCCGCCTTCCTTCGCAATTTCTAGTATCTCCTCAAAGGAAGAAACAAGACTCAAGTCTGGCTCGGCGATGGGGTACTGTGTCCTAACGACCTGTCCAACTGGGCCCTTCTCGACCGGAAACCCCTGCTCGACCCATATCTTGAAATTATTCAAAAGGTGAATCCTGGGGTGACCAAACACCCGGAATGTCCAGGCAGCCCTGGGTGCGCTGAAAATTCCAAGCTGCGGCGAGTCGTATAGTACGACCGTGTCCTCCCTTCCAACGCCCATTTCCGACATTGCCTCGGCGAATGTCTTTCCGGTCGGCAACATGTGTGGGTAAGGGGAGTCGTGATCCTTGATAGAATCCAAGTCAAAGAAGCGGGCTGTTGGGATACGTAGCTTTCCAAATTCCTCAATACCTTTGCGGGAGTCGTTGGGAAGGTACCATTCTGCCGAGATGGGGATCACGCGCGGAGCGTCAGGGTTGGGAAGGGGTGGGTTGGCTTCTAGGGCCTTTGCGAGCTCGACCGGCTCAACGATGCTGGAGGAGAAGGCCCGGCTTGCGGCAGTCATGGGGAATTTTGAATTGAAGATTGTTGGCCTCAGCTTTAGTGTGCGCACCAAGCCAAATGATGTCTTGGTTAAGATCATTCTGGCGGAGGGGCGGGGTTGGCCGGATTGAGGATTTTTCGAAGGGGGAGTGGATTCTGGCGGGCTTACGGGTGGAGTGATTAAAACTCAGAAGAGCTTGTTTGACCAAGTAAACAAACCCCAGAACCGAGAAGTTCCCGATCACACAGGGCCCCGGAATGGTGTCCGTCGTTTAGATTCCTAAACCGATATCATACCAAGTTAAAGTCGCTCCCATCAGAACTCTTGTGTTTAGCCATGTATCCTCCCCAGGCCCCAAATCCCCGATTCAGAGCCAAGGGCCCCCGAGAAGGATTAGCGTTTTCTCAAAATAGTATAGTCTGGATCCATTAACTGGTATTCGCAATTCTGTTAATTTGTCAAACCGAACCAATCGTGAATTGATGCGGGGATTTCCGCTGATAATCGGACAGTGAATCCCACGGGTGCTTATGGTACCCTATCAACACGAATCCCCACCACAGCCCCCGCAGAGAGCACCTCGACAACAACAGAGCTTACCCCACCCTCACACATCCATCCATCAAACCAAATCCTACAATCATCACCACAAGCGCGACAAGTCATGAAAGTCAGAATTAAAAAATGGAACGCAGTAGCCAGCTGGCGCTGGGACGTCCCCGAAGATGACGTCTGCGGAATCTGTCGCGTCCAATTCGACGGAACTTGCCCAAACTGTCGATTTCCCGGGGATGATTGTCCACTACGTTTGCCACTCCCACCTCACCTTGCGTTGCCTTCCTTCCCCTACGATTCGAGGGACTGGGCTAACCGGCAGGTTTTGATGATTTCTAGTTGTCGGAAAATGCGGACATTCGTTTCACTTGGTTCGTAGCCCTCTTGTTTGTTCACTCGTTTTGGGACTCAATGGTTGAGCGAGATGAAATAAGGGCCGAAGCTAACATCTCCGGGGAGAAAATAGCATTGTGTAAACGATTGGATCCAGACGGAAAGCTCGAGAGGGCTCTGTCCAATGTGCCGGCAGAAATTTGAATTCGTCGCTGAGTAAATGCTACATAAGAGAGCTAAGGGTCGATTGAGTCGGGTCAAATCAGGTCGAGTGAGGCCAGGTCGGGGGGAGGCGTTCTGGTCGGGCCATTTGGAGTGAAAACTCCCCTGGGTTTAGTGATTATACCATCAAACTCTTTAATTCTCGTTCGCACAAATATGATACTCAATTCTTCTCACTCAAATTCCAATCTGGCACTGTGCACTACTGTCTCTCCAGCGCTCGCCAAGCCAATAATGCCCAAGACGGTATTATTCGCGTCGCGTCACGCACCGCGGAGGAACACGTGACCGGAGCCTCAACTTCGCTCTGGCAACGAGTAACTTCAAATGACCAAAACCCTCCAACTTAAAGCAAGGCTACAGTACCACAGCTCCTATCACTCATTCCTCGCCGTCCACCACCACCGCAACCACTCTCCCTACCTACCTTCACGCAACACATACGACCACAATAGGGACAACAAAGATAGAAAAAAAAAAAAAACCACAACCCCAAAAAATAAAAAACAACCCCCCCCCCCCCCCATAAATGACAAGCTCCCGCCCCCCCCATGCCCACCGCTTCTCCTCCTCCCCCTCCCCCTCCCCCTCCCAACACCCATATCTCTCCTCCACCCCCCCAACCTCAACCTCTCACACGTCCACTCCACAACCGCCCGTCACCACCGTCGCCCCTGTCCTCCCTCACTCCAGCACTCCACAACCCCAACCCACACCCCAAACCTTAACCCCCTTCTTCACGCTGATCTCCAACCCAGGCGGCACAACCCATAAGCACCCGGTAGTCCACTACGTCTTCTCTGATGATGACTTCGACCCCTCCTCCAGCTCCAGCGGTAAAGGCCAAGGCCAAGGGCAAGAGCAAGAGCGTGTGGTGGTAGTCGACATGAAGGCGGACGGGGAATCGGTTGCGGCGGCGCATAGTTTGTCCGATGATTGGCAAGTCGTTGGTGTCGATGTCGCTAGTGCTCCGCAGTGGATGGCCGGAGATGAGGATGGAGGCAGTGCGGGAGCAAGCGGGAGTGGTGGGGGAATGATGGTGACCATTAGAGGGTTGGAGGTGCCGAAGGTTGGGTCGATGGCGGCTTCTGGAGCTACGGGGGGAGGGGGGGGAAAGGAGACACTATATGAGCTTGCGGAGATGTATCACGATGGGTTCGTTCCTGCTCACTTAGGCTGCCCCCTGCGCACTGCATACTGCTGACACCGAGCGGCATGCTGCTAGAATAACGGCACTCAGAGGCGTTATCGGATACACCGAAAAGTCCACTAGCGCCAGTACCAGTGCTGAGCCGGAGCCTTGAATCTTCGCCCACTAACGTTATTTCCTACCACTATTTACTCTGCTTTCATTACCGTAGAGGCGCCAAACTGGAAACGGGGGGGACCACTGCTTTCTTATCTACCATCTCCGCTTACTTCACTCATCTTATCTTATCCTTATCGGGGGCGTTCAATGGCCGGAATTGCTTTTTTTTTCTATCGGAGTTTTTTCCTTCTAAACTCTCGCTATGTTGTATGCCGCGCGTGGAACCAGAATGGCTTTTCTTCTTTCTCCTTTCTTTTTTTTAACTTGATATCGATTACAGTAATGAAATTGAGCTAAGCTAAACTAAGCTAGGCCCGAATTGCTCCAGTAAAGAGAGCAAACGCTAATATATATGAGAAAGAATATCCAGCTAGTACAGTATAAGATGGCAAAATATAGTTTTAATCATGGCATAATGCGGTCCACTGATAGCGCAGCAATCGTCATTGTCGGCATCTAGACGGTGAATACTCCATGTACAATATAACCTGGACCAAGAGAAAATGAAACACCCAGAAAACCTTAGCGTTATGCAAGCAATAGAAACCAAATAGCTGATCCGGAGGGAAGCAAACAAAGTGAACCATATACAAGATGCAAGAGTGAAGGAAGTGGTATCAAATAGCAACAGAAAAGGGAAGAGAAAAATAAATATTAAAAGGAACTCTTTCACAACCGCCAATTACCCCTTGGTATCACCGAGACCTCTTCCTGTTACCAGCAATTATCGGCGCTGCTGGTCCGGTCGCACTGCCAGCAGAGTACCCCCCTCTGGCAACCGCAAGTTTCTGTCCTCTGGTCCTCTTTGCCGGGGGCTCGTCGTCCTCGTCCTGCCCACCCTCTCCGCCATTGGCACAACTCACCCCCCTACCACCCCTAGCGGGGATGCCAGTATATGCTGCGATATCTGTTCCGAAGAAGATTTTGTGGGCGTAGGCGGGGTGACCGGTCGTTGCAAGTTTGCCAAAAACGCCTGATTTCGGGTCAGTCGGCTCTTCATGTACATTTTTGTTCGGTGAGTGGACCTCTTTCTCTCCCAAAGGGGTACGGGTAGAGCTCTTCCTGCGCGCCAAGGGCTTTAACAAGAGCTCCTCGTGCGGTTGTGTATGCGGGAGCGTGGTCGGATACTCGTATGTTCGGCGTTTGGGGGTCTCGCCGGTCGGGATGTACTCTTGTAGAGGCGCAGATTCAATGTTCCCACGCAACTCCGAGAGGGGCTGTTTAGTGGTTGAGGTGAAGGGCTCGAGGAGCTCTTTTGACAGCGAGGTCTGCTCCGACATGTCATTACCAAAGGAGTCCAAGTCCTCCGCGAAACCGTTCAATTCTCCCTCCATGCGACCATATGACTCACGAACGGTTTCCGACAGCCCGCTGAGATTTTGCGTGAAAGCCTCGAAATGGGCTTCATTCTGTGATCGTGCCCGAGTAACAAACTGGTCCAAGGCTTGCATCTGTACTCCAACGTCTTGCATTTGTGCATCCACCAGACGGACTGTCTGTGCATTGATTGCTTGCGTTGTGGCCTGGATCGACGCATTGTGCTTCTCAGCATCCTATGGACCGGGCTTATATTAGTTTGCTGTCATACACCCAAGAGGGAATAGAACGGAGCACTTACCTGCCAATCCTGTACCAATATCTTCTTGAGCGCGTCTTGCGAGATCACCAACTCATTGATAAATTTCTCCCCCCCCCCAGACCACTGATCCATGCCAGCGTTATATTGCTTTGTAGCCTCATCAAGCTCCTCTTTCGCGCTAAGAATCTCACCCTGTACCAACTGAACACGCTTGGTGAGACGTTTATCTTGGTCCTCTGCCGTGGCGTTGACAAGAGTGGCCATTTGGCTGATTAGGTTTTGTCGGTCTGTGGCAGCCCGCTCGCGTTCCTCCCTAAGGATCAAGTCAAGGCTAGATTGTGCGGTATCAGTAGCAATAACTGCGGCAGCGGCAGCCGAGCTGAGCTGAAGCCGAAGTTTTTCAGCTTCAGCCTTTTGGGCAATGATGCATTTCTCTGCGTCATCGAATATCGCCTTGAATTCTCTACCAAGTTGATTATACGAGTTATTGAGCTATAGCAACGATAAGCTGTTGGACGCATGTCTACTAGGCGCCACAGGGGTGAGTATCTCCCTACCTGAACACCGAATCTACCTAAATCCTCCACTACCTCGGCAGAAATTCTCTGGGCAGCTTCATTTAGCCCCTTCAAACCTTCACCAACCTTCTGCTTCACATCTTCTCGCAGGATCTTGATCTCTTCCAAGACTTGGTTCATTTCGTCTTTGGCCTTCATTGTCTCGGCCGATAATTCGGCCTCTCCACTATTGAACCCCCCAAGACGAGCCTCAATATATTCGTAAGCAGATTCAAGCTTTTTGGCTTCCGTAGCAACAAATGTCGACATCCTTTCGGAAACATGGTCCGTGATTTTCTCTTGCTGCTTAGTGAAAGTGCCGATCTCCTTCTCGACAAGCTCGGTGATAGTTGAAACCTGCCCCGAGGACTTCATCCAGCTGCTGTGGTTGACCACCTCAAGATCCGCCATCCTGCGGATTTTGGCGTGCAGGCCACTGACATCGTGAACAGTTTCATCAAGCCTTGTGATCAGCTTTTGTCCAACAGCCTTGAGCTCCTCTTCGGTTTTCTCATGAGCTTCCCTTAAGACGGTCTCATCGGCAAGATCTTTGCGGGTACTCGAGAGGTTGGTTTCGGTCTTCCTGAGTTCTCCTTTTGTTTCTTCCAGAACGCCCTTGGTGCCTTCAAGTTCCTTCTTGAGGTCCAAGAATAGCCTCATATTCTGCTCAAACTGTTCTCGGGTGTTCTTGATCTGTGTCTCCATAACGTCGATCTTCCTCTGCTGTTCTTCATTCAATATTCTTCGGCTCTCACTCTCCTCAGTCATTTCACTGTACGATTCAGTAGTCAAAAAGACACCATTCTTCTGTCGTGTTGCCATGAGATCGCCCTTGAGCTTCTCGATTTCAGTAACGTATTCTCGTATCAGAGCCTTCTTAGTCAACATCTGGTTGATCTGTGGCTTATTACGTATATTTTTAGCACGGGCAGCATAGTCCAGAGTCGAAATAGTCTCCTCGAGATTGCTCTTGGCAGGTGATACGGTAGCAATAATGCATGTTTTCGTGCGTCCACCAAGAGAATCTTGTAAAAGACGGGTGAGCTTCGACTCCCTAAAGCGCCATGTCAGACCATATCCGACTGTCCAAGCAAATATTGAAACCCTTACCTGTATGGGATATGGGGAGATTTGTCAACCAAGGCATTGATAACTCTCCCCAGAGTCAAAAGGCTCTGGTTGATCATTCCTGCCTCCCTCGCTCTTTTATTCTCTGCCCCGGATCTCCCAATATTCTCAGACCCAGCCAAATCCACCAAATTAAGCTTTCCAGTCCTCAGCAAATCCTCGCCATCCTCACCGACTTCCTTGACGTGTACGGTAATCGTAAAGACAGTATGAGATCGCGAACTAAGGTCATTGCATTTTGTCGCTGCAACCTGGCGCTTATGGCTTCCCTCTTGTAATAACTTGACACCATCCTCGGCGTTCTTGATGAAACTCTCCTCCATGCCTTGGATAACTATTCCTTTGCGAGTAGAGTCCTCAAAAATCTTGACCTTGTTATTTTCATCCGAGGCAAGCAGGTCCTTAAGCTCTTCGTTGTAAAGCTCGATGAAAGAGCACTTGACAGAATTGTCTGCCTCATCGATACCAAGCTTGTGAAACAGCTGGTACAGGGCCCGGGGAATGATACCGGCAGAGTCAGAGTAGGTCCCAAAGTTATCCGTCATATCACCAGACATGGTATAAGTCTTTCCAGTCCCCGTCTGTCCATAAGCAAAGATAGTACAATTATATCCAGAAAGCATCTAGAGAGGAAGCCCATCAGCACCTGCCATAGCAGAGAAAAAGGCTCAATCCTATAATAGGGGATACTCACCTCTTCAAGCATAGGCGCAACAACGTTATCGTAAATCATATTCTGATTCGCCTCCGGTCCAAAAACGCGATCGAATGTGTAAGTCTTATTACTCAACGCCAAAGGTCCCATCGACAGGGAAATCTCCTTTCCACGCAACCCTCCCGGCGTAGAAACGACGACACCGCTATTCTCTCTAATCTCCCTTTCGGAGCGCCCTCTGCACCTGACAACGACATTGATGTTTGCTTCATTGTCCTGCTGCTGTGGGGGCGGCTCCTCGACGGGGAAGTCCTTTTTTACTCGTCGTTTGGTCGGCGAGGTATTGCCCCGTGCTCGAGAAGACACCGAAGCCACAGACCCAGCAGGAGAGCTGGAGAGAGCCCCCGCTCCCATCCTAGCGGCGGTCATGTAGGACTGCGGGTGAGCCACGCCATTTCGTGAAGATGGTCGGGCAGTTGCTGGAGCACGCATTGTGTTGGATGATGCGTTTGTCTTTCGAACTCCTCCGTTCTGGAAACGGGAGGGTCCAGACATTACTCTTCGCGAGTTTTTCTTTATTCGTTATCGTAAAGGGGAGAGGGATTCCTGTGATATCCTTGGTGGGAGTTTTGTGAAAAGGGAAGGGTTTTGGTGGACTAATTTTTTGTGGTAATGATGGACTTTATGGGAGGAGATGGGATTGTTTGTTTACCTTTTCCTTGAAACCCCCAACCGAAAACACAGCCGTTGGTAAATAGAGTCAGGTTCACCGTAAATCACTCACTCTTGGCGTCAGGGGTTCGCTGTTTCTTGGCACATTAGAGCCCCGGCATCCCAGAGCCCCCGCCATGTTGAAACCCCGCGTCTATCTATAAAAAAAAAACACTACAACGATCTACAATGTCATACAAAAAATAACAGCTTCCCTTGATACTCTCAATTCATCATAGGCTCGCTCCAAACATCCCAGATGTTCTTCCTAAATTCAATCCATCTCCATCCTCCAATCTCTCCCTTCCCACCATCTCCACTGTCACAGCCATCTGCGGCAACAGCAAAGTAATGCCCCCTTGATAATCTTCCGACTTCCAATTTCCACTCTGGTCTCTTCTCACCATCAACATATACCTCTACTCCGCCATATTCCCCATCCTCCGTATCATGTAAGTTCACCCCCCGGAATTCAATAGCAAGCAGGTTTGTCACCAGACCGGTGCCCACAGCCTTAACATACGCCTCCTTCAGCGCCCAATGCAAATACAACATCTTGACCTTCTCGTCGTTTCGTAGAGGGGAGAAGATGACCCCAATCTCGTAATCCGTAAATACCCCAGAAGACCTAAAGCTCTCCAAGAACATCTGGGCAGATTCGGAGCGATTGTAGGCATCGGGCACAACATCAACCCCGACCCTCTGCCGTCCTGTTGATGGAGGAGCGACGCGGGCTACCAGGATGACGAGACAGGGCAGTGACGGGTTCCGGGAATTATGGTGCGATACGTTGTAATCCTTCAACTCCCATATCTGTCCCTCGGTTGCTGGAGGCGGGGAGTAAGACGGTCGGCCGCTTTTCTCGTTCTTGATAATCGGTATTGAGGATAGATCCGGGATCGATGCGCTGGGCTTCCCGCCGCTGTGGATATCTGAGATGACGAGTCGTTGTAAAAGTTGTGATCCAAGGGCTAACTTGCGATCGGCGGTGAAGTGATATTTAGTCACTCGAGCCTGCGTTTCAGGTGAGAGAAGATTGAGAGCTTCCGTGAACTATATTTCACCCAGGTTTGTCAGAGTGAAGCTGCAACAGAGGATCTCATAAACCGAACCTCTTCAGAGGTATTCCATAGTGGGGCAACGTCGAGAGCGTACCGGAGTAACATCGTCTCTCTTGGATCCGTTGGAGGATTGCTCGCGGATGGGTTGGTGGCGGTTTCGATCCAAGGCATCAAATCTGATAGAGAAAAAAAAGGATGACTCAGAAAAGATGTGCAATAAATAAAACCACAAGTATGATACAGTACCCTAGCATTTAGGATAAGAGCATGCGTAGTTAGACTCCACATCCGGCTATCCGGGGTATAAGCGCCTGGCACCAGTACCGTATGCAACTGTGAATATATTCTGTCATGGAAGTGACACAACAATAAAGTTCCACCACTGGTAGGTCAGAACATTCTATCAATCGGTGATCCCTAGTAGTGGAAGTTAGCCTACCAGCACTGCGCTAATACAATACCTGCTCCAGATAGATATTTTGTCTATTCGCCAGGTGCTGGACCGTAAAAGAAGTGATTGAGCTAGAATCATGGGACCACCACATCCACAAAATGAGGTGCACAAAAAATACTACCCAGATAACTTACTTTACAAGGAAGCATTGAACCAAAGTTCTTCAAACAAAAATTGGTTCCACCTTGTTGCTCAGCCCTTATATACGTCTTTATATATTTTTTCACAAAGTCATATCCCAAGCAAATACGAGAAAAGTTACCGGTAGTATGTGTGTTTAGGAGATTCAGAACATATTTCCCTCAAGAAAACAATCAGAAGATAATTCAAAGTGCTTCGGGTGCAAGGATGCTTAAATAAAGAGTGGATCGATTGACAATAGAAAGAATAATAGGAAACCTATCCGAGCCAAAACACCTACCAGGAAATGTAAAAAAATAAAAAATAAAAAATGAAATGACAAGAAAAGAAAGAGGGAGAGAAATAAAGAAAGATGGAGAACGAAGGAAAGCCCGCTGAAAATCACAGCACAAAATAACCTTTCCCGGTACCTCAAATTACTCAAACTTCTTTTCCCAGGTTAGATCACGTATACCGCCTCCTAGCGTCCTAACCCACAACACCGACGATACAACCATGATCAACGAATCACCGAACGTTGGGTGTCTCCTGGGTACCATCGGTAACGACTTGAGTTGGTGCAATTCTCCGCCTCTTTTTATCGCCTCCGGTAAGTACGTCCGACATACCTTCAGTTCCGCTACCTTCCTGTTTCACTGGTCCTTCATCCCTCTTTCCTAGAACACTGGAGTTTGCGCTCAGTGGAGTTTGAGGTGGGGTGGTCAACGGTACTCCTGCCACAGAAGCTGCCACACTAGGTAAGCTTCCAACAGTAGGTCTGGGATTGTTGATAGCTGTGGAGCCCAGTGTGTTAATAGAGGAGGACGATGAAGAACGTGTCGGGGAGTTTGAATGACGAGTCGGGGGCGCCGGAGAGACCGGTAGGACTGGTGTTAGTGGGGTCTTGTGGGTCGGAGTAGGGTTTGAGGTTGGATGAGTAGGAGTTCCGGAGGGAGTTGTTGCTCCTGTGCTCGCAATTGGGCCTGTGTACTTCTCGCCCAGCTCACCGAGGGAGAAAACGACCACAGAGCAAAATCCATCCGTAGATGTCATCAGCAGCGTGTTCCCATCTGACGACCTATATAAATTTGAGGTTAAATAACTGTTAAGGCAGGCAGAGGAGGGATGGAAGGAGAATGAGACTAACCACGTAAGATCTGTGAAAGCTGCATAATGCAAATTGCTGACCACGCAGAGTGGCGTCTGTTGCTGAGTGTCATATATAAGAACGGCATCTTGCGTCGCTACAGCATATACCATTCTATACGGCAGCGAAAAGGCCGCGTTAGAAGGTGCACTCGTATTAGGAGTCGAGGCAGCAGGGTCTGGCCCAGATGGCTGAGAAGCCGGAGCTCCTGACGTCACACCGGACGGCCCCAATGTATCATTTTGACCACCAACTGCTGGCGGTGGTAGCAAGGAAAGAGCATCCTCAGGTGAAGATGTATCGACGGTTATATGTTTTGTTGCTACCGGCGACTTCCGGAATGTATATAAAACGGGGGAGCATTTGACCGCTATTGAAGGCTTCTTATGGCCTGGGAGATGGGCGATAGGTGGTTTGTTCAATCCTGCCCGAGTGTATATATATACCGTATTGATTATATCGTCTGCCGTCTTTGCCCCGTCTCCAGTGGTAGGATTAGAAGTCCTATATTGCCCGGCCGGGGTAAGCAAAAGACTCCCATCCGGAGTAAATGTCAACCGACGGAAGAATGATGTCAATGTCTCATTATAATATATATTTGCATTTTTGACACCCAGGCCATGAACTTTTGGTGAGAATTCCATTGGCTTCACTGCTGGAAGAGGCAAAGCCGGGGAAGGAGATGTAGAGCGACGAAGCGACGGGGATGAACTAAATGAACTTCTGCGGCTAGCGGCAAGTATAGGTGGGTTCATTGGGAGTGAGAAAGACGTGGGCGTTCCAGGAGTTGACGGAGCAGGAGAAGCAATAACGGGCGCATCGCCAAGCGGAAAGTTTGTACCACGCGCAGAAAAGTCGGGTGGGGCAGGACTGCTGGAGGATACTCTTCTGCGAGGTGGGAGATCCATCCGTGAGATTTTGCCATGCTGGGAAAGAGAAAACTGGCCATCCTTTGATTTGAGTGTATAGATATGAACTGAGCGATCAGAACTCTGAGTGGCTACAAATTCGTTTAATGGATCCCAAGCAACGCCTTGGACATAATGATTGTGTTCCGCAATTTGACGAACCATTTGACCTTTAGGTACAGGTTATGAGCATACTATGGTATAGATTCAAACACTGGGAACATACCAGTTTGAGCATTCCAAACACGGGCAATATTATCCATGCTTCCGGTAATAAAAAATATACCATCAGGGGACCAAGCAAGATCGTAAATCTCTGAGCCCATCGATCTGCACATATGCTTAAGTCTCCAGGTCTCTTTATCCTCGAGGTCATCGTCGCCAAATGTGCCGGAACGATGGCCAGGCTCCGCGGGAACCCAAAGTATGATGTTACCGTCATCACCCGCCGACGCAAGCATCTCACCTGTTGCAATATATTCAGCAAACTTGAAAGCGCCCCCCCATCAATCCCACCAGGAAGCGAAACTCAGACGAACCTCGTGGACAAAAGCGAACGACATTAACAGCTTGGTTATGCTTTGCGAGAGTACTCAGGTAGACAACCTTGCTCTCCTCACCTTCACCCTGGACCCTCCAGATCTGTGCAATGTCAGTACAGGAACTCGCCGAACACGGGGATTAAGCCAAATAAAGATCAAACATACCCGAACATTAGTGTCTCCACCGGCTGTCGCAAGCCGACCTTTTCCGTTAGGCTCGAAATGTGCACTGTATATCGGCTGATTGTGTTCGTGCCAGTGAATAGTGAGTGGGATGGCCTTCATGTTGCCGTACCTTCGGAGGTCCGAGAGCTACGGCGGAAGGAGATCGTTTGGAGCAAGTAGACTGGAAGCAAGACAAAGGCTTCAGTTGTCAATGGGTAGGATGGAGAGGTAGCAGTTGTTTTATTTCTTGTAGAAAAATTTAGAGATGTTTTTTGCAAGAAAATTGGTCGGTATGTTTTGAGCAAACAAACAGTGGGCAGAGGGAGGTTGTGGTGACGTTGAGATGTAGGCTGTTGTTGGTGAGGCAACTGAGGTTTGGGGAGTTAAGCGCATAGAGTTGGGCGTTGCTACGATACCGTTAGTATCATGCTTCTGGGAGTAACCGTAAGTTATGTGTGTACACAGAGGAATCGATGGGCGGCAAGAGAGGGAGAAGGAGAGCTGTGCGACACAGGCGATACTTTCCGCCCGCCCCCCCCTCGAGAGAGAGTCGAGTACGGCAGCGTGCTTGGTGCAGGCACGGTATGTGTAGAACCACCCACCGTAAACTTGTATGTATGATACTCTGAATATCTCGACTCGACTCCAATGCTTCGGCTGTAGGGTATGCAACATGGGGACAGATCACAATAATACTGTGGTCCACACAAGCCTTTTGAGAACTACAGTCTGAGACGTCTGCACTGAATATTGGAACCTTGTGTCCAGCCTGGCGGTCAGCAAGTGCTTTGTGGAGAAATTTTTGAGGCACAGAGTTTATGCCCGTCTACCGCATCCTGCAGAAATCTGGTGCAATAATCGTATCACAGTGGGGCCGAAGGAAGACGTATGTAGTATACCCCCCAGCGAGCATGCGAGTCAAAAAAATCCTCTATTACAATATATATTTGTATATGAGATATCACGGACACTCAAATCTTCCAATCTTACAAAGTTTGTTGTCGTTGTGATTGTAGTTGTTGCTACCATTTGTTGCTATGCCAATCTTGTATGGTACTATGCCTCTCTGTTGCATCACTTGTATGATTTATGCATCACCCTCCAAAGTGCTGTAGAATACCGGTAGTCATTTGCAGTTGTGGATCGCTGTACGGTGTGTGCTTCAGAACCCGAGATCCAAAAACAATTCCCTCCTTCCTCAGAAGCATACTGTACTGTAGGCCTTTCGATCCAGCATTCTCAGCTTCCCCGTTACTGAATTCATTCTAGTATATAGGTGGAGGTATGACCACGGGGGATATCGCCTACCGTACTAAGGAGATGTTGGTACCGGTTCTCGCTCTACCCACTTATCCACAGGACTCGCAGAAACAGACACTCCTCCGTGTGCCAGGGTAAACAAAACCCACCACAAGGCCATGCATTGACCACAATGGTACCACACTCTTGCAGGCACAGCTTAGTAATACAAGTTAGTGAAGTCACCTTCCCGAAGCTAGAGTTATCCAATTGCCAATGCTGTACAAGTAGGGCAGATCCCTTCGCCTGTACTCGAGTATGATATTTGTCGCTTTTCAGTTCCTCAAGATATTCCGAGATTGGGAATGGTTCAAGTGTGGCAATGGTGTTCAGTAAATTTAGAGCTTTTTCCACTGGCTAGGCAACGGAAAGAGCTCCCCCGGCCATACCGCCTTTAGTAAAGATCTGAGGTTAGCCCAGCCCGTTGACCACGATAAAAGCTGCCAATCCCGCACACAGATTAAGGGATAGATATATCCGTCACGTAGTTTAAAAGCAGCAGGTTATAACGAGAACGCTCGTCAAATTTGAAGCGAAACTTCGGGCTGCTACACGCCGATGCTACTTACCAGATTCACCTTACGGTTGCATATACCAGTACTCTATAAGTCACCTATTTGCCGTGCTCGTGCCCGCACAGGCGTTAGCGGTGAACCGTACGGTACTGGTACTGGCACAGCATCTGTATCCTACTCGAGTATTATTTTGGCTGCAGCTGGCGTTCTAGGCTCATATCAACTGGACTCCTCCCGCTCCTTCAAGCTACCGCATCCGGCCTACCGTACCGTACAGTACCAGTACGGTACTCGTACTGCATGGTGCTCTGCTCTACCACACAGGCGTATGGTGCCCTCATGGTGCCCTCAAAAGAGGAGTCGATAGTCTGGTTAGATCGAGTGCTGTCACACAACGGCATTGCCCTAGTACGATGCCAGTATGTCCAAGCCAGTATGTCCAAGCCACTGCCACGAGCGAAGGCTCGCGCCTTATGCCATGAGCGAGCCCAAAGAACAGGAGGTACGGTACTCTACAAAGTACTAGTACAAGTGCTGCTGCTGGGCACAACGAACAAGCCATACAAAATATCTTGGCAAGGGCAGATCTTGCTTGTTCGTTGAACCCTCTCGCCGTCTGGCTTGGGGTACTGCCGTTACATTTGGACCCAGCATCGGCGGTCCATCGCCTTGCGGCCCAAACTTTTACCGAGCGCGACAAGAGATCTGCGAAGGGGAAGAAAAAGGAAAGAAAAAAGGGCTTGTGGGTTCTGAATCTGATCCAGTCACCCACTGAGTCGGATGAGACCTCTTAATCCCCAAGGAGATCAACCTTCGGGGCGATCGGAGGAAAAATAGGTTATCGGTGTTGGATTCTGAATTATTTTATTTTATTTTTTTGATTATTCCTCTTTTGATGGAAACCAATCATGGGGCTGCAAACACGGAAGAAGGAGAAAAAAGAAAATATAGGTTGGAGATTCTGTTGGAGCAAGCCTGATCATACCGCGAGCAGCCGATAACTGTGCGAGTGATGCTTGCAGTCTATCCCAAAGCGACCCTATCATAATCTCAGGACAAGATGTGTGGAGGGGTTCAGCTGGACGGGCCGTGTGATGGGGAATACAAGGGCGTGTCGCAGCAACGTGATAGTCCGTAGCAGATGGACAGAGGATTGACTGCTCATCAACAACCATAGCAGAGAACGACACCACTAGCATGGAAATAGTCCAGCTTCTTATGAACACGAGACAGTCGAGGGAGTCCGCTCGCCGTCCAGACCGACTCGCGGCGGATGCCCTCGTTAACGAAGCATTAGATGAAGACCAACGAGGAAACAGTGAGGGGAGCAAGAGTAAGAGCGAGAACGGTCCCCAGGGCCCGGCTTGGAAGTGGGGTAGAGCTCTGTATCGGTATCAAGGTGAGATGTATCATACCGAGGAAATATCATATTATCATATTGGAACCACCGAAGAACATAGAGGAACTCTATCCGTTCACCTACCTTAGATGTGTTGGTAGAGAAATTGGTCCCCTTAGTAGGCAAGTCCGTCAGCTAGCACTCCACAACACACAAGGGTCGATCGGCTTTTCTTGTTGGATGCACCTCCCTTCTCCTTTCAAACACCGCCATTGGCTACCCTACCATGCTCATTTGCGTACCATGCTCTACCCCTATTTGCCAAAGCTTCCATAGCGCGAGAACTTGGAACCCGGCATACTTGTTTGTTTGTCTTCTGCCACTGGTCTCCGGCGTAGGGAACGCCAGGTCGGAGGTTGAGGGCTTTGAAAACCAACCTCCTGTAAGCTGCTGCAATCCTGAGAACATTCCGATTCTGCTTTGTGCGAGGCTGGCGACAAAAGTGGTGAGCAGAATGGCATGCAACAACCCAAACCATGCTACTTCACGCTTTCCATTCAACACATTCTGGGGGTGTGGGAGATTAAAAAATTGATATTCTGGCCCAGAATTCTTTCGAATATCTCTCCAAACAATTACAGATCATCAAAGAATTATTGGACACTTTGGCATGCAATATTGTAAAGTTGGGGTTGAAAACAGCGCCAAGCCTTGCCATTTCCCATACAAAATACTATATCATACTCGTAGTCAGAAATTGCGCCAAGACCAATGTACGAGTACCAACTATTATCATACTCTCTTAGACTGATTCTTCAACCAGTCTAGATACAGAGTTCTAAAGGGTTGGAAAGTAAAATCTAGGGAATTGTTGCCCAAATGGGCAAAGATTAAGCCCAAATTGCTTCAATAAATCAGTGGCTAGAAGGTTGCGAATATTGCTATTCTCGGTGGAAAACCCTTACACTGCTTATCATCTTTGTCGTCAGCCTCGTACAATACTCGAGCAATACATTGCGTGTAGTATTTTTCAAGGCAGGTCGAATACATCAGATGCGAGCAAATAAGAGCTACTTAAAAGCACAGAAAGACTGGTCAAACCAAGATCAAGACCCGCGTTGTGATCGATGCGGACAGGTAGACCAGTCATTTCGACACATTATTACAGACTGTCCAGCACTGGCAAGCGTCAGACATGGAAGGGATCCAGAGATATTTAACATAGGTAGAGAGTCTATGCGATGGAAAGGAGATAAACCAGGAAAGGCGTTGATGAAGGAGTTTTCTGGGCATGTGATGAGAAATTTGATAAACTTTCCAGTTAGGTTGGGAGTTTTTCCTTTTACGAGAGACGGTGATTTAAGGTCATAAATTGTTTTGTACCCCTTATGGGGAATGATGGATGAAGGTGATAAGGTTATTATCGTTTATTTGTTTTATGTAGGCGGTGATGGAGTTTTTTATGTTTTTAGGGTTTTCTAGGCCATACTTTAGGGTGCTTGCCGGGATTTTCCCATAATAAATCCAGGGATTTAACAAAAACAAAACATTGCGTGTAGTATTTAGCAACGCAGCAGTATCTTTTCAACCCCCTGGTAAATGGATGATACCGACGTGAGAAAGTGTAAGAAATGGATTAAGGGCTTCTGTTGAAAGGGGAAGTTTCTGAAGCGCCTTTAAAGCCACCAAGTGCTCACATAAGTTACCATACTCGGGAGATGTGTGGATATTGTCCGACAGCACTAAATTCAATACTGGGTCGTGAGTTGGTCTGGAATTCACCGGGCCTTCTACCAGTATCCCTTTGCACTTATACCCTGCACATGGGAAACATAAGGCTAGGTCCGGAAACTGACGATAAACACGGAGGTAAAGTTCATCCAAAGCATTTGGTTAACAAGTCAAGTCTTGTTCTGATACAACGTAGTTATTGTAACAACCTCCAGGATGCTGCCGTGAGAGAGGGAAGGGCGCCAGGTCCAATATATCCCACGCTATCTATATATCAAACTTTAACCCAATAAAGAACTGCATTTAAATGTTAGCAAATCGTCACCAACGGTAGCGGCCTCTGTTTCTCAAGTCACTTGGTTACGCTCGTTCGCATCTGAAAAGAAGAGAAAAAAGGCCACAGACAGGCTCGATTTATAATCCAGGGGTTCCATAAGGTACTACCGTAGTACACCTTCCCATTCGCAAGATGTGATAACCCGTCAAACACAGCGAATCACAGCCGTGGAAGGAAATGCTCATTGCACTCTGGAAGGTATGCCTTCCGCAGAGCCGCAACTTCTTTCAACGGCTCCAAACTCACCTCACGAGGGCCGCCAGAAACCCCCATTCCTCGAGCCATACCCCTTCAATGATACTACAGCTATAACTCAGGTTGCGTTCCGCCAATACGCTACCCCAGTTTTAACCTTTCGACAATAGGAATGTCTAATAGAACTCTCTTTCACTCCGTGAGGACAACCATCGGAGTATGTCTACCCCAAATAAATCATAGAACGAAAAAACATGCTCCACCCCCAATCTTTACATAGTGCGATGCTAACTATACAAGACAGCCAAACAGGGGCACTACTAAAAGCGCAACCTACTATGGCGTATACTTCTACCCATACACCAAACCCACCGATGATCCGGTCTTTGCCGTGGTCGGTGGTCCGGAAACTATCATTGCGAGGCCGCATCCTACAAAAGGTCTCGAAGTAATACAGTACTTCCTTGACGACCTCAAATTCAACGAGTCATTATGCACCGCCTCGTGGACTAAAGACCTGAAAACCGGAGACCCGCTTCTTGCCGTCGGCGGACAAGCGGGAATCATCAAAATCCTGAATGTCAAGACGGGCAAAGTCATACAAACCCTCAGCGGCCACGGCGACGAGATCATGGAGATTCTCACATCTCCGAAGAACCAAGGACTCCTAGCCTCCGCATCCGCCGACTCCACTGTCCGGATCTGGAGTCTGGATCCCGCGCACCACCGACAACCATGCGCATTGATATGCGCGGGCGAGGGTCATAGAGAGACAATCCTCTCCATAGCCTTCCACTCCTCGGGCCGATACCTCCTATCCGGTGGCATGGACCACATCGTGAACCTGTGGGTCTTGCCCGACCTCCCGGACCCGTCCGCAGACAGAGACAAGCCCATAACCCTGATGTATCCGCACTTCTCCACATCCATGATTCACGCAAACTACATCGACTGCCTCGCCTTCCACGGCGACTACATCCTCTCGAAAGCAGCGCGGGAGAGCAAAATCGTCCTTTGGGCCATCCAAAATTTCACTTCCCGTCTCCCCCCTCCTGCCCCGGACAAAGCTCCCACAACGCACGAGTGGCGCGCCACACGCTCCGCCTTCGGCGGCGGCTTCGAGCGCCTGCTGCAATTCTCCATCCCGGACACGGAACCGTTTTTCATGCGCTTTGGACTTTTCGCGCGCGCACGCGCAGACACGTTCCTGGCCATGGGCAGCACGAGCGGGAAGGTCCATATGTGGAATTTGCTACGCACGGAGTTATATGGGAAGAGCCCGGGTGATACGGGTGCGCGGGATGGCAGGGACACCACTACCCCCAGTGAGAGGGGGAGTCCCGCAGTTGCCAATGCTGAATTAAATACCACGGGTCTTATCGCCGGTAGTGATAGGGGGCGCTCTACTCCTGCTGCTCCTCCCGCGCCTCCCGCACCTCCCGTGAAACTCCCGCCGATTCGAGGCGACGCCCTGGGCGATCCACTCGCCATGATTAAAGCGCACTACACGCTGGAAATCCCAAGAGTGAAAACCACAATCAGACACGTCGCCTACAGTCTCTCCGGAGAGTACATGGTCTGCGTTGGTGAAGGTGGGAATATCGTGATTTCAAGGAAGGATCTGGCCGCGAAGACTTGAGGAGGGGGGGGCTAGGGTATCATCATAGGCATTCGGGGTTTGTCGCTGGTGTTGCATCTTCATTTGGGAGTTGAAGTATGTTTTTGTTTTTGTTTTTTGATTGTCCGATAAGTTTAGTTGTGGATCCCTGCACTAGTGGCTAGCTGGCTAGGTAGCCGAGGTCGTATATAATTTGAACGTTTCGTATTTACGATGGCTATTCAGTAAGTTGGGTTGAGTTTGTAGTGATATAGTTGTGGTAATGTTTGCATGATATTGTGGGATTGGGGGGGGGGGACTAAAAATATTGCGGATGGGTGATCAAACGTAAGTCCAAGAACTATTATATTCCTAGTATGCTCACCCGACATCCACCAACCCGCACTCGCCAATCTCGTGCCACTGATACTGAACCACAACCTCTACCACCCTATAAAAAACAATGCTAAAAAGCCCCTATCATGCTGTACTAATGATTCATCTACACCTAAACCCCACAAACATAAGTGATGAAACGCCTAAATAATGCCAACCATCATGCATAACCCCCTTCCCCCAACTGTGAGGTCTGGCGAGAAGTCACGGAACAGTTACTTAAGGCAAACCAGTCAACCAACCCCGTCTGTTCCGGTTAACGGGTCCCTACCCTTGTGCCTGATTAGAAGTAACCTATCCCGCAACAGCGGCAGCAGCAGCAGTAGCGCCACCAGCATTCCGTTCCCGCAACACCCTCTCCGCCTTCTCCAGGAAGTGATTGAACTCCATAACCTTGCCAAGTATCCCTGTCCCATCTCGTCCGCCACCGGTGACGATGGCGGACACTCTCCTCACGAGACCTTCCAGACCTTCTAGGTTTGCTGTGCCTGCGTGATCTCGCTCGTTGTCGTCATTGTGGGAGCGGGACTTACCGCGCTCGAGGGCTCCGGAAATTTCTTCGAAAAGCTGGGAGGTTTGGTTTTGTGTCTGGGGGTGGCGCAGTTAGCTAGGTGTGCTGTGTCACAGGGGGGGGCAAATACTTCACTGCTCTTACTAGCCATTTCGTGATCTCGGCGTACGTCGTCCATCTGCACAGCGACCTGGGTTCTCTCTCGTTTGATTGCTAGGAGTTCTGCCATGAGTTGGTTTTTCCTTCGTTGGGCTTTGCGCACGCGGTCTGTAAGGGTGATGCTGTGCTCTAGTGCGTCCGTCTGTTTTGTGATGTTAGCTGGTCTGAGATTGGCATAACGAAGGAATGAATTTACCAGTTCCAAGAACCTAAGACTTAGCTCCTCTTTGAAGCTTTCCACGGCTTTCTTCTCTGCTCCGCTCTTCAGCTTCTGGTAGAATTTGTCGATCAACTCGGTGGCTACTTGACTAACAACGTCGACAGGGTTGACACCGGATCTCTGACTTCCTGCTGGGAGTTTGGTGCCGGCATCGCCCTTCGCCAATCTATGTACGACCACGGGGAAGGTGGTTGGCCCATGTTCATACTCATCAGTATCTTTGGGCGGCCTAGGCTTTGGCTTAGTGCGAGCAGCGGCTGATTTTCTGGAGGCCTTGGGGGGTTTCTTGGTAATCCGTGGGGCTGATTCCTCGACTCCAGATTCATCTTCGTCCTCCTGCTCCTCATCAGAGAGTTGCTTGTCTTTGTCTTTCTTTCCTGATCCTGATTGCGGACTCTCGTCTACCACCTCTTCCTCTAGCTCTAGTAAAGATGGGGTTCGTTTGCCCGCTAGCTTTGATTTAGGCTGAGGTGCTGGTCCTGGTTGAGTTGGCCTAGGCTCCACCTCCTCCTCCTCCTCCTCCTCCTCCTCCGAGCTATCCTGGCCACCCAGGAAAAGGGGAGGCGACGAATTTGGTGGAGGTTGAGATCTGTCTAAGTCTTGCACCGGGGTCTCCAGCATTGTTTCATCAGCCCCCGCTTCCTCTTCATCCGCTGTCCCCCCAATCATTGATCGCTCCGTCGTCTGTCCCCAAACAATCCCCCCATTCTCATCCTCATTGTCATCCCTCACCCCCTCAACGTCTAACGATGTTTCAACCTCCTTGGTAACTTTTCTCCGCTTGTTCCCCTCGGGGCTCTTCTCAATCACGGTTGAAGTTTCACTCTCCGGAACCTCATCAACCGCTGCCGAACTACTCCTCCCGTTCCGCGTCGGCTCCTCGGGGGTGTTCATGAATTTCCCAGGGCTAGGTTGCCTAGTTCTCTTGCCCCTTGGAACCGGGGTCACAGCAGCAACCGCGGGCTTGGAAGCATTGACCCTCGCAGATGCCTTAGTAGCTGTAAAATTCGTTGGGGTATCGATAGGAGAAGCAGACGATCTAATTTGCGTGATAGCAGGTGTAGTCTGCGTACGTGGTGATACTCGCCGCGGGGGTGCAACAGTAGGCGTCCCCTCCGGAGCGGAAGAAGCTTCATTTCGGAGTGATGAGGCACCTGCCAAGATACTTTCTGCACGATCTCGAGAAGGTAATGGCGAACTTGCTTTCCTCTTTTCTCCCGAGGGGTGCAGTGGGAGAGTCGGGGTGGTTCTCAGAGACCTCCGCACTGGGCCTGCTGGTGGTGTCACTCGTTTCGGTGGTTCGGCCGGAGGAGCTGCTGCTGGAGGGGGAGCTGCCGGACGGGCGGGCGGCGCAAGAGGCTGTATAGAAAATCCTAAATTCTGGATCTTGTGTGTTCTGAAATACCTTAGTAGAATTTTGTTACGCCGATAAAAAAACCGAAACTCACCCAGCGCCTCTCTGCCGCGCAGCCAGTCGCTCTCGGTATCTTTCATTCTCTGCCATTAAATTAGCACATTATCTGAATATTCGAACATAAACCTCGGATACTCACGAGATGAAGCCATCGTGTTAGGTTGAGGGGGAGGGAGGGATGGGGATGGGCAAGAGAGAAAGAGAAAGCGAGAACAAAGGGATTTTTTTCTTTTCTTGAACAAGAGTTGCGTTGACAGGAATAACGCGTCAGGGATTCACCAGTGTTGATTCGCGCTGCATGTTGCCCGTAAAAAAGGCTTGGCAAGCCCCCTCCCCTTCGCGAAAGCCCAATCCAGTTCCTCGAGTGATCACTGGTGAACTCTCTATGGTTCGCAGAGGTGATATTCGTGGTTTAGGCCGCCTCGATATTACACTGAGGGTATAATTCTGGTGGTGAATAGCTCTCTAGAGGTTATTGAGAATGTGATCAAGATCCCGGGAAACTGCAAGCGTTTAAATCTATGGTAAATCCCACACAAGCTAGAACCAGGAAATCCTAGTAGAACTATCTAGCAGGTTAAGAACTAGAACAGAACATGAACTTAGAACAATTCTGCCATCACTTCCTAAGCCTCGCTCTTAGGAATCCGGTGGTGATGATCATCATATCCCGTAGGGTTAGGGTTCCGCCTTGCAAACACCACTCAACCTCGAAATCCCTCCCCTCCACCCCACCAAACACTCCCCCCCTACCACAAACCGTTGCAACTTCCACCTCTACCACATCCCAATTCCACAACAATGGGCTGGTTCTGGGGATCCTCCCCCTCCAAAGATGCTGATAACCCCTCCGACCCCCTCAGCCATCTAGACCCGGCTCTGCGGGACTTTCTCCTAAAAGAATCCCCACTAAAGCCCTCCTCGCCCCCACCAGCACCACCCTCGAGCGGACCCCCCACCCCCACAACTCCGGAAGCTCACTCCCCCACACAAAACCCCCGGACCATCAACTCATCCTACGGCGATCGCTACGCCGACATCTGGGCACAATACACCCCGCAAGGCCTCACCCAAGCCTCGAAATCCTCACAGGAACAACTTGCCGATATCCTGCAGGCGTACAAGTACCGCAAGAGCTTGATCGCACGCGCCGCGCTCGAGAACTGCGTGGGCGAGCAAAGTGCGCTGCACGAGTGCTATCGCCACGGCAGCTTCGCGCAGAAGGCACGCGGGTGTGGGAGTGAGCAGGGGCGGCTGCAGGATTGTTATACTACGCAGACAGTATGTTTAACCTTTCCTAGGAGGGGGAAGGGGGGAGACTAATGACGGGGGGGAGTGGTAGAAGTTCTTGCAGGCTATGGGGTACATGTCGGATTTCGCGAGGTCTTCCGAGGTGGATGAGAGGATTCAGATGCATGCGGATAAGTTGTACCAGGAACAGGTTCGCCAGGATAGGCTGGCCGAGGAGGAAAAGAGGGCTGAGAGGGCGGCTAGGGAGAGGAGCGACTCGTGACATGTGCTCTTGTTGGGGTCGCAGTTGTAAGATAGGATTACTGGTATCATCATATTCAGATTTTTGGGCGTGGACAACTGGTTTTTTATTATTGCTGCAATATTATAGGCTCAATGCTGGATTGCCATCCCCCCCCCTCTTTTGACCACCATAAAAGCAGTCAAGATAAAAAAATGTCCTGGGTGAAACGAATTGTCGCGCCCAATGGCTTTATAGGGCGCACATCAGAGGACCCTGGTATCATAACTACTGAATAAAGTTCAATCTTGGAACCCCATCGGCTTATACCTAGTAGGTGGGGTAAACCACTAGACATTCTAAAACTCGATGTTCCTATGTTCGTTCCCCTCGCTCCGCGGACAGGAGAGCCTGATATGGAATGAGGGGGTAGGAGTCACGTGTGAAAACGAAAGAGCGAGGATGGAGCGCTCGAGAACGTGGAGGTGGGTGTGATAGTTATACCTAACTGCGACACGAGATGTCGTGAGTATTATTGAACTTACTATCTCCCTCCAAGCTATCCCTATGATGGCGTCAATCCCCTCATTCTTGCCGCTTTGAATCGGCTGACTTTCCGCGTTCCTCCGTTATCGTCTAATGGCACTCTCGCCATCTCTTCCTCACTCTCGACAAATCCACCCTGCTGCTGTATCATCTTGTTCCTTAGTCTGTGATACTCAACTGCAACCTCATCTCTGTGAGTAGAAGGATCTAATTCATCAGGTGGCTGAACAGGGATAGATTCAGACACATCTCGCTCAATAATAGAGCTATTGGTACTAGTTTTAGGAGGTGAAACATCATTATGGTCGGGATCGTTGTCCCAAGGAGCAGCCATTGCCGTTTTTAAACGCGAAACTTCCCGCGATCTCGACGTAGGGGGTTCAAACGAGGCCGACCCGTCATCTGTAGAACGTTCTATGACATCTGAGCTAAGGACTGATATAGGAACTACCCGTTCGCGGACCTCCCCAACTCTTTCATTCTGCGCTTTAGCTTTTTCGCTCTTAAAGATACTGGGCCCCTTCTCCTTTGCAGGCGCTGCATTCTCGGGGCCCGCCCCGCTCCTCCGCATAGCATCCATAGCAAGCAGATCAACCAATAATGGAAGAGCATCTTCCGTGTTATGAGCTGACGGCGGTACTGGCAAGTCTGGCATGAGCGGCGGAGCTGGAGATATCTCTGGCTCAGGGGCGAACCGAACACCTTTCTTCTTCGGCTTCGGTTCTTGAGCCCCCGCTTCATTCTTCCTTTGTTGACAATCTTCCTCCCGCATCTTGGCCTCTGCGACCCTCGCCGCTTCTCCACGCTCCTTAATCTTGCGGGCCAAATCTTCCATTTCCCTTTGATATTCGGGAGTGATGACCCGGGTAGCAGTCCGTCCATAACGGTCCTCATCCTCAGAATCTAACTCATCTGTCTCTTCATCCAAGTTGTCTTCATGCCCATAATATATCCCCTCTTCCTCAAGATTGATTTCCGCCACTACAGCCCCAATTTCTTGCAAGTTGTAGTTGAGCATCTGCTTCCTCATCTCGGCCTCCTCTGGTGAATCAGTCGGCACTTCCTTTACGAAGTCTTCCTCCTTCAGAGGTGGATCGTCGAGAACTCTAGCAAAGCCACCACCTTCTCCACTTTTAGAAGATATAGGTTTAACGCCGTCTAACTCGTTCTCTGCTGGGGCCCTATCATTCTTCCGTATACTTGGTGATGGCACGTGGGGGGAGGACTTAGACACCTCTGCTGGTTTATTCTCTGAGACTCCCTCTGAGGTTTCGGCCGGAGGCTTCTGTTCTTTTGCATCCTTTTCGACCATCTTTTGGAGTTGTTCAAGTGGCGTAGTATCCAATACCTTCGCTGAGCTAGGGTCTGCTCCGTTGATGGTAGTGACTACGCAGTTTAGTTATTTGCCTCGGGAGAGATCACGCAGGAAGCAGGGTGGTAGAGATGGGACATGAGGACTGACTGATAATGTTCCCATCCTCATCCAATTTTTCACGAATATCCATAATTGGTAAACCGTCTTCTGTCTCAAGCTACAGAGTTGTCAGCAGTGAAGTGTTCGGATATGGTTTCGAAGGATAGCCCACATCTGGTTCACTAACAACGAGAAGAGATGCCAGCTTAGCTTCGCCTTGATCGATTTGTTTCTGAACTTTATCCACATTTTCCTGAACGTCTTTGTCTCGTTAGCGTCAGATCCTAAGGACGGAGGAAGAATATTCAGGGGGACGAACAATTGATTCTGTGACCCACAGCTGTAATAGCTTGATCAACTGTTCTCTTTATTCCAATGTTATCGCCCAGGAGCGCTTTCACATCTAAATACCGAAAATTAGCCCCACTCCCCTAAACGAGAAGGAAGGGAAAAACAAAAACAAAGAAGGCCAAATAAGACACACCTTTTTCATCAACCACGGTCCCACCGAACCCACTCCCAACATTCAACTTCATTTGAATCAGCCTTTCCCACCCAGCAAACGTCCACTCAAAACATTTCTCACCATATCCTCACGCGTAGCATTACCAGGCAGCGTCTGCAGTTCCTCCCTCAATGCTTCATACTCAGCAGAGGAAATCTGCCAATGCCTGAGTGCTTTCCTCAGCTTCTCCAGTGAAGCCTCCAGACGCTGACGATGAAGTTCAAGTGATCGCTCTATTTCGACGGGCATAGCGATGATGGGGTATCCACGAAAATAGGGGATAGGGGGGGGCGACGGAGGGAAGGCTGTTTTGGTGGTTGTGAGAGAGTGTGTGGGGGAACAAGGGTGGGTGGGAAAAACGTGACATGAAGCTTTCTTTCACCATTGAAGTTTCTCCTGGGAGGAAGAGGCTGGAGAAGATGGGGAGTAACCCTAACCCACTCACCTCCTTTGGGATGTCGCATTGTATCATTATATGATATCAGAGGATACGCTCAATTACGGGAGGGATTATAATATACTGAATAAAATTTCTAAGGAGCTTTCTGTCCCACCATTTTCTCGCCATTTCCTTCTTCCCTCTATCGTACCTGCTCTGAGGGATCTTCGAAATCTTCGGCCCGAGCTAAGACTGGGTCTTAGGTTTGAGTTGCGGCAAGGTGAGGCGAACCTGAGCCACCCACCAGCTAAGGATAACATACCCGTAGACCTCCCTCCTCTCCACCATCAGGTCAAGGTTCAACCAACAATGTCGAATCCATTATTCAAAGATGACGGTAAGTCTCCTTCCTACCTTCTCTCTCTCTCTCTCTCTCTCTCTCTCTCTCTATCTCTAGATCCCCTACACAAACATAACCCAAATACTGACCGCCACCCCACCAGACGAGAACTGCCCAGTATGCAAATCCTCCCGCTACCTCAACCCAAACATCCGCTTCCTCATGAACCCGGTGTGCTACCACAAAATGTGCGAATCCTGCGTCGATCGGATCTTCATGCAGGGTCCGGCGCCATGTCCCGTGATTGCCTGTGGCAAGACCCTCCGCAAGAACAAGTTCCGCAAGCAAACCTTTGAGGACGTGGCCGTGGAGCGCGAGGTCGATGTGCGCAAGCGAGTGGCGCTGACCTTTAACAAGCGCCAGGATGACTTCGACAGCCTGCGCGAGTACAATGACTATCTGGAGGAGGTGGAGCAGATCACGTTCAATCTGGTAAACAAGATTGACGTGAAGGAGACCGAGGCGAAACTCCTCGAGTACGAGACGGCGAATAAGGAGCTTATTAGTACTAATGCAGCCCGACAAGCAGCCGAGATGATGGCGTTTGCGCAGGCTACAGAGGCGGAGAAGGAGAGTCAGAGGTTGGCAAGGGAGATGGCGGTTAGGGAGCGGGAGGAGGAGCGCAGGGAGCAGGAGGAGTTGAAGATTGCCACGCTGAATGCGCTGGCGAGTGGGGATAAGGGTGCTGTCAAAGTTATCCAGGAGGTGCAGCTGAAGAGGTCTGGAGAGAGGAAGAGGAGGCAGGCGGATGAGCAGATGAAGTTGAAGAGTCTGGCTGAGGGGCGGTCGTTGCTGAAGTCTTCGCTGTTGGCCGGGACTAGAAAGAAAGTCCTTGAAGACGGCCCCTTCGATCCGCTTGGCGGGCTCAGTGATGTTAACGAACACTATATCGTTCAAGACTATTACGAATATAAGTACGTTCCCTTCCCTCCCCAAGTTGCCATTTACACCATATCTAAATCATTACAGATGGTTGGAGAACGTCCGAAACGATACCGCGGCGCGGGCTGGTGGTTACTTTGTCGAGGAGTACTACGGACGCTCGTTGTTCGAAGCCTTTTCCGGCCTCACTTTCTTCGTCGACGAGGAGGCCGCACGGATAGAGGAGGAGAAGAGATCTATAACATATACAGACTTGATGATTAGCGATGCTGTTTCATAGATTCCCTTGGCACCCCGGTTCTTTACCTCCCCCTCTTCCCTTACTCTCTTATCACATACATTCCCTTTTATGTACAGCAATAAACGGCTTGGGGTACTAGCAGGCTCTGCTCGGGTAGCAAAAAGTATAATAGTCATTTTCGAGAGAGATGACCATCGGGTGAATATCAGAAATCTTATTAAGGTCATAATATTATATCAATATAAATTTACATAATACCTGTTTAACCAAGGTGATATCTACAGCCTAGTATCATACGATATTTAATGCCCCTACCCCAAGTAGCAGACTTCGGGATACCGTACATAATAATATTATTGAAGCATTAGAGAAAACGCCACAGTAGCAACCAGGCACTCACAATTTGTCACTCGAAGACTCTAATATTTACTCTCGAGTACCGGTGTACTTGGCGGATTCAAAAGTATTCGGAAATCTTGGCGCCAAGTGTCCAGGCGAAAGGTGTGAGATAGCGCCAAGATTTCCGGATACTTTTGAATCCGCCAAGTAGTAAGGAACCTCAAGCGTGAAAGAGAAAAAAATCACTAACCAACCCCATAACATTAACGGAACTATACATCCTTGAGACCAGTGGTAAGGAAAAAAATAAGACAGTAATGAATAAAAAGGTACCCAAAAAAACCGTAACTCCAATAGCTTTAAACGCGAAAACGACTATCGCCAGGTAGAACAACGACAAACTCAACTTTCCTCTTCCTCATCGCCAGCGGAATCTTCGGTATCGACATTCCCGCCATTTTCAAGGACGAACGACTCGGGAATTGTCCATTCTGTCAAGTCGCCCTCGTCTTCCTCTTCCTCTTCTTCCTCTTCTTCCTCTTCCTCTTGCTCTTCCTCATCGTCTTCATCTTCTTCAGAATCCATTCTCCCACCAAACTCCTCGTTAACATCATACAATGCGTAGATTTGATCGCATTTGTAATCCATCTCTGCCACGAGTTCGTTCATCTCCCCAGTGAGCGCCTTGCGGCGTCTCTTTCCCATTGATGGGTCTAAGCTCATGAACTCCTCCGCCTTGTTTTGGTACGTTCTATTTCACGAAAGTTAGCATGACAAAAAATACTATAAGGAAGGGGTAGGGAAAGAACATACAATTTGATATGGGCAAATTCGTCTTGGAGTTGACGAACAACCTTACTCAGCTGGGTTTTTGGTTCCTGTGATGGCCTGGGAGTTACTTCCTCCTCATATAGTCCAGCGTTTACTGGTCTCCTCGTAGAGATAGGCTCAAGGGGAGGGGCGGGGAATGCCATTGAATTATCAATATCCGCCAGAGGATTAGCCATCTTCTGTTCTTGCTCCTTCTGTCTCAGCTTCTGCATGCGTTTGCAGACCGTGCAGGATTCAGGGTCATGCTCGACAAGGTGGGCGTCATGCGTTTCTCGAGGCGCCGGCGGGGCTGCTACTTGAGGAGCAGGGGGAGCTGGAAGAATCATGGACCCTTGGAGAGTCATAGGGTCTTCATAAGACATTTCCTCATGAGATGTGTGCTCCTCATCGCGACCTGGCTCAGGCGATCCTTGTCGAGCCTGCCCACCCAGAGCCTTTGTCTCCTCATCCTCGCTTTCAGATACCTCTTCCTCAACCTCTTCCTCGACAGGGAAGCTCATTGTAGTCTCCTCGTCATAATAGTAAACTACCTTCTTAACGACTCTCCTTCTCCTTGGCCTTCGGGAGGTCTGGGAAGCTTGTGCTACAGCATCAGAAGATGCGGTAGCCGAAGCTTGTGGCTGCGCTTGGGGTTGGGCGGGTAGAGTGGCGGTGACTTGGGCCGAGCTGTCCACCATTTTGCCTCCGCTCTTAGCGCTCTTAGCGATTCTGACGGTTTTGGCAGGTTTATTGGACGTGTCAAGTTTACGGCTAACAGGGGCAGTAGTTTCTTCGGCCCTGTCAGTTGATGGAGCAGATACTTTGGCGGACTTCCCAATCGTGGTTTTCGGTTTTGCGGCCCTGTTCGCGCAGTCTTTCGTCCCCCGACCAGAGAGCGCCGGTTCGAGCGCAGCACTCGCAGCAGCAGCTTTCTTCTTGCGCCTTTCGGCATTGATTTCTTTTGCAATCCTCTTAATTTCATCGGGCTACACATCGCAGTTAGAAAAGAGTATCAGAAGGATGGCAGACAGTTATACTCACAGAGATAGACATGATAGTATCGTCACCAGTCGAAAGATCTTTTGGCTCATTGTCCCCAGAAACAGCCTGTGTGTCTTGGGCGTCCACCGGCGATGCCTCGCTATCACTAGTAACAGGATATCCGCGGGCCTCGTTGGAACGGGCACCCTTCTTTCTCTTTCTCTGTGCCCGCGTCTCTTCCCTTCTCTGTCTAACTGGTTCCGGTACTGAAACCCGATTAACAGTCAATGACGAGGCAGCAGGAATATCCGATTTGGACATGAAAAGGTCTGGACGAAGCTTCCTGAGCTGATGTTCAACCATTTTGTCAAATCGTTCTTTTTGTAATGCAATTCTCTCTTTTGCCCTCCGCTCTTCAGCAATTTTCTTTCCCTCAATATCCAAACGTTCTCTTGCTCTTTCGGCCTCTTTCCCTCTTGCCCGCTGCTCACGTCTTTCAGCCATGGCAGACTCTTCGTTTGCTGCAGCTTCTTTGCCTTTTTCACGTCTAGCCGTGTCCCCCGCCACAACTTCAGCAACTGCTGCGGCCTCCCTAGCTTCCCGGGCCTTCCGCCGCAACCTATCATCATGAATCTCCCACTCCTTTTCTTTAGGATTATAATCGAAGCGCCCTTGCCGAAGGTGAGCAATCTCGATTCGAAGCTCCTCATTTACTGCCTTGAGGTCCTCATTAGTAGAGATTGCCATCGCAACGGAGCTGATGGCAGAGTTGCGTTCTTCTTGCATATGCCTCAAGGCAATTTTGGAAACTTCAAGCTCGCGAGTAAGCATGTCCAGTTGAGTGCGAAGGTTGTTAATAGTGGTTTCCAATTCTGCACTGCTGTGAGCGAAAATACATTCAACAAGGGATAAGAGTGATAACGCACTGAGTTTCTCCATCTGATGTTCTAGCTTCATTTTTTCTTTGGCCCTCTCTTCTGCGTCGCCGTCATTACTTCCACCAAACGCGCTATCCCCACCTCTCTTTCTTATGAGACCATCCTCTGCTGCCTTTGCCCGGTGTTGCTCCTGGCGAAGTCTTGCTTCACTCCTTCTCAACTCATGTTCCAAATGCATGCAATGTTGCTCAGCTTCTGCTTTGGAGCCTTCAAGAGCTTCCACCTTGTCTTGCAATAATTTCATTGCCATAAGGATTGCGCGCTCATCATGAGGAACAGGAATCGATTCGAGAGGCTTATGGGTCTTTGAAAACCCCCCAGACGTACGTTTGCGGGAAAACCTGGTTGCGTCACCGGGATGGCCCGAGATAAGTTCTGAGAGATCCGACATTTGTGGGAGTAGAAAAGACTGTTGGGTAATGCCGATAGCCTCGTCAGTGGGCTTATAAAGCCCTGGCGCCCTTCCAGCATCAACATCTTTCAACCTGTCTAATCTCTCTTTCAAGTCTGTTGTAGTGGTGTGCCCATCTAGGCCTAGCTCCTGTAGGAAAGCGTCGGTAGATTTGAAAGACTTCGGAACTGCTTTGTCGGCGCCGGTGCCTGTTCTCCGAGCTTTGGCAACTATCGCAGGTACATCTGCGGTTAGGTCATCATCCTTTCTCATCCGATTCCCATGAGCACCTCCGCCGGGTACACTGCTCGAGGAGGGTTGTTTTGACTTCGATGATGCGAAGCGAGTGTTCGAATGGCGGGCTCTACCGGAAACACTACCGGCATCCGAGGCGGTGTCTCCGTGCTCATCGCGTGGGCTCCTCGATTGTCCACCCCGAAATCGTGACTGCGAGCCCCCACTGCCACTGTTCGAAACGAAATCAGATATCTTTGATGCTCCAGTCCCTATCCCAGTAGTTCCAAGCCTTGATCGACCTCTTGAATTGTTTTTCGGGGTAGATAATTGTGACAAATCGAAACCCGTCAGACCCAAACTCTGAGATTCCTGGCCAGGTTTGGCCTTTTCCTTTGGTTTGTTGTTGGAGGTAGAAGCACCGTTCCTCCGCCTCGAGGGTTTTAGATACTCAGAAGGGTCTGAATGTGTGCTTGAGATGCTCTGTAGTCTTGCAGGGGGGTTTGGTGAGACGGTAGAGAAGAAGCCAGACACCCTACGGTCCTGCTTCCTACCGCTACCGGCTCCAAGGGAGAACGGAATATGCGATGAAAACTCTACCGACCTTAAACCAGAGCTGTTATTGTCACCTCTCCCCACCTCTATACTATCGGTAATCTCGTCATCATCACCGTCGTGGCCAGCCATTGTGAAGTCTGCAAACTCTTGTGAGAATAACCGTGAGTCAATTGTAGGTGTGTGTTGTAGCATGTCTACCCGGCGCGTAGAGGTTCCGCGAGCATCTCTTGATATGTCAAAAGATCCTAGGGTGTCGGTTTCTTCATCGTTGTTATTGCCATTTGCGCCCCCGCGTGATGAATTGGAAGAGAAAGAGTCGTGACCAAAATCGCGCGCGAGTTCGCGTCCAAGGCGTAGTCGGTCACTTTCTGGGTCGTGGATGTTGGAGGGAAGGGAGACGTGACTTTCGGACATGGTGTCTGTTACCTCGTAGTAGGCCATAGTGAGGGGGGTCCTGGTGATATGAATTTTTTTTTGATTCTGTTGTCCTCGAGATAGCCTTCCAAATTCAGAATATTGGTGAGGAAATAATACACAATAATATTATGGAAATCTACTCGAACATTAAGAGGTCGAGGCTCTGTGGGAAAAGATTGAACAGCTGAAATAGAAAGGAAGCAGGATGCGTGAGAAGGAGGGGAGGTACTGTTGTCGGCGAAAGATGGGCTCGCGTCTGAGGGAGTGGACGGAGAGGAGGGTTGGACAGGCCTATCTTTTTCAGTTGACCTTTGTTGTTGTTGTGGTTTGTTTTGGTTGCGACATGCATGATTAGCTTCTTGGCATTGTTGATCTCATCTATCCGAGCAAGCCATCTGATAAGGCTGGCCAACCCTTCAAATCATTTCCTATCACTCGGTGACGGAATTGGGCTCGCTGTCGGAAGTATTACGGTACTTCAATGTGATGTGCGGTGCACATATGTTCGGCGAATGGCCAGGCTACTTGGAATGTGGGGTACGAGGAAGTGACTAGAGTCATATTGATGTATGTTGATACTACAGATTGCTATAAAGTACCGCAGTCTCAGGCGCGTCTACTAGTACTAGTATAGGCGAGCAAGCAAGATAGAATCAATCTCTCTCTTTCTTTCATCGTTCGAGTCCCATTACTATACACTGCATCTCCGGCCTCTTCTGTGCGACCTCCGACACTCGCTATCATACAAGTTTTGAAATACCTGTACCCTATTTCTCGGCCTAATCCATCCATATCCTCTTGGGATTATGGGCAAAATATGTATATCTAGAGTAGTTATTTAGGCCTGGTATATCCTAAGTGGTGATGGGACTTGACTCGGTGCTCTGTGACTCGCTTACTGCCCTAGGGGTACACTGTTGGTACTTGCCTCGAAGCAAGAGAAGTACTCGTAGACCGACTTCGCGTGCTCCGGCGTGTCGCGTCCACGCCCACGCCCACCTTGGAGTATACGCTAACTCACGCGAATCCTAAATGAACAATAACACGAGAATTACTGATGGTAAGTCTCTCATGACGAGGCCCAGGGAAATATATTTGATCGCGAATGTGGAGGGAAATCTTGAGAGACCTCGCCGGGTTCACTGCGACCCCCCACTAGATAGACCAAAGTCTTCACCTTCAATATAGGTACAACGGTGGATCTTTTTTTTATTACCCCCCCCAACGATCAATTCATCTTATGCAAGTAAAGGGGCGAGTATCTGGCTATCGCTGCAACTATTTTCCGGACGCGCTTCCCGGTACCCGCAAAGCAACTATTAGTAGAGTTTCCCAACAGGACAGCCCACAAGTTCGAAACATTGCTGCAGCCTATTCCGGATGGATGACAACGTTAGTATCGTGTAGACTACAGACAATCTGTTGCAGAACGGTAATTCTGCTGCTAGTTCTACTGGGTAAATTCAGTGGTGGGGTCTAGAGGTCTTAGTGCCACTGACATGCGTCAGCTTTGCACGTGCGGAGGAATGGACCTCATAAGACACCACTCGGGAAAATCCATAGCCAACACTCACGACCCCCAATGCACAGTTCTTAGTTCCTGCGTCACTGGTCGGTATTTAATGGTGAGATCATCAATTGCCTAGCCTAGCCTATTCCCCTACACTGCCCGTCTAACATGATATGTAACGAAAGGGGGGAAGGAAGGGTAACGAAAAAAGATGGAAGGGAAAAAGCAAAAACAACATTACAATAGCTATAATACCGATTTACCCTTAGAGAAAAAGGACATAATAAAGACCTAGTGACGATGTGTTGGGATGACGTGATCGAAATGGCTTGAATAGTGAAGGTGGAGAGTGAAGGAAAGGAAAATCAAGAATGCGCGCCCAGTTACCTTAATCCCAACGCGCCGTAATTCGAAAAGATGCAGTGAGAAGAACGAAAATCACCAGTGGTAAAGAGAGAGAAAAGTAGACATAAGGAAATGAAATGACTGGGAATCGAGAGGACTTCGAGAATTTAGTGGTCGTATGATATGGTTAAAAGTGGCTAAGAAAAAGCTGAGAACGGCAAAGCAAGAGGGCTTAAGAGTGAGGTAGGCAAAATGAACTCATGTTATCCTCGATCGTCCCAAGTTCCCACTAAATCCCCATGATATCTCTGGTACCAAAGAGTGGAGGGGGGGAAGAAAAAGATATGTAAAAGAATATAACAAGGAAATGAAGATGAACCCCCCCCCACGCCGAATCCTAAAGCCCCATAAAACTAGGGCCATCAAGCCCTCCCATAAAATTAATAATATGCAGTCTTCCTATTGGAACTGCCGTTGCCCATCCACTCCTCATCAATGTCCGTGGTTCTGGACAGTCCCTCATTCCCTAAAATTCGAATTAGGATGGGATTCAGAGGGGGTGGGAGCGGGGGAGGAGGACTTACTCTTTAGCTGCGACTTCCTCTTGACCGTCACCTTCATGTACAAGGGTGGTGGATGAAGCGGTGGTGGTAGGAGTATGCCCTTCATCCTCTTCATGTCCAGCAACCGAAGAGTCCTGGGTGTTGGTATTGATGATCTCCTTTGCAGTTGTGTCGACACTAAGTTCGTTGGCACTTGATTTCGGCTCCTCGGCAACCTCGGTTGCCTGCTTGGGTTTGGGGGTCGCTATTTCAGGGGCGGCCGCTGCGCTAGCCTCAACATCTGCCTTCACCTGGCCCTCAACCTTAGTTGGATCTTGGGTAACAGACTCCTCAGTGATAGAACCTTCGGATTGTGTATCTTCCTTTCGCAATCGAACCTTCGGCGGAGGGAGTGAGGATGCCTCTTTTCTTCGACTTGAACTAGCCACTGAGTCGGACCTCTTTGATGGCTGATGAGTCGGTATCTGCTTTTTATCGGTAACCTTGCTAGCACTTGCAGTCGTCGGTCTCATCATGCGAGACAAGAAATCTCCGCCAACCGGAGCGACGCTGGTGTTGGATCCTGTGCTTGTTCGGCTGCTTCGGGTGGCGGCAGAGGTGGCTGGTCTAACTGGGGACTTTGTAGCCTTACGCGCAGTAGCTCGAGTACCCAAATTAGATTCTGGGCGACGGATAGTGGATGCAGAAGAGGGAGGGCGACGGGCTGTAGGCTGTTTAGCTTGATCCGCCGCTAGCTTTGCTGCGGAAGCTGCGGTAGGGCCAAAAGCTGAGCCGCGCATGGCTGCTGGCTTGGTTGGCTCCCTTGACTGAACAGGTTTCTGCTCAGTTTTGGGGGGAGCGGCGGTCCTTGCCTTAGAGGTGGCTGGCTGCCGTGTCTTGGAAGCTGTCGATAAAGTCGCGTTGTTGGAATTTGTATTGAAAGTAGAGCTGGTAGGTGTATTAGATGTAGAAGCAGTAGTAGTCGAACGAGTCTTGGAGGAAGCCCTTGAGGTGGAAGTTGGTCTCCTGCTGTTCGCACCGCCTGTAGTCGAAGCACCACGTGCGGGGCTCCTCGGAATGGTTGGGGAGGGCAATGGGGAAGCGGTGGTTGTTCTGGATGTGGGGAGAGTGAGAGTGTTACCTGACGCGGCGGGTGATTTTACAGAGGATCTGTTCAGTCTCGGGGAGTTGAAGCCTGATTTCATGGGGGATTTGGGAGGATGGCCAGTTTTAATGGCCGCGGGCCTTGGCTTGGAGTCATCGGTTTTCGTCGACTTTGTGTCCCTCTTTTCTTCCTCCGCCTTCGTGAGTATCGTTTCGAGAGGCTTCTGAGGGGTTTCATCCTCCTTCTTGATTTGGGTTTTTTCGGGCACGGGAGTCGGGATGGTAGGCGATCGCTTCGGCGTAGAGAATCCATTGACAGATTCTTTCGGTTCAGCTTTGATTTCCCTCTTAATATCACCTTTGGAATCTGCTTTGGTCTCGAACTTCTTAGACACTTCGATCTTTGGGGCTCCATTGACCGGTTCGATACCTTCCTCCTTCTTGACTACTTTATTCTGAACCACCTTATCCTTGTCCTGAAAGCTTGGTGTAAACTTCCCTCCATCTGTAGTAACGACTGGACTAGGAGGAGTGGATATTCTTTGCAATCCCATCATCTGGCCGTTATTTCCCGTAACCGCCACGAATGAAGTCCTGACTTTGCTCAGGGGTTTAGGACCAGGGGTGATATCGCGTGGAGCATTACCACCGGCAGGGCTAGCAGAACCGGAGTTTTCAAACATTGCCAGGAGACCCTTCACACCACCACCACCAGAGGGGCGAGCCCCCCCGATACGGCTCGATTCCGGAGAGGCCATGAGGAGGTTGGCCGTACTTTTTTTTGTTGTGGCCGAACGAGCGTTCAATGTTTCGCTTGCCTCGGGTGCGCGAGTGGCTGTTTGCTTTTCTTCCCCTGGGGCGGGATTTTTTCCGGTGTTGTTGCTGGGAGCGGGTGTTGGCTAGGCGAGTCGTCGCTCTGCTCGTGTTTGTGGTAGGGAGAGAGGGAGAGAGAGAGGAAAAGGGGGAGGAGGATGGGAGGCAGGCTAACAGTAGGTAGCCGTGTTTGGTTGGTAGGTGAAAGTTTGTTGGTGGAAAACGGTGACGACAGGTAATTACGGTGGGAGTTGGAGAGGAAACGGGAGGAATGAGACGGGTGGGGAGAGGTGGTGTTGTTATGATGTTTACAAGTGGTCTCAAGCAGCGCAGAATACAAGGCTGGGTTTGGTTGCTTAGACGGCAGAGCAGTGATAGCTTTCGGCCGGTGCCACTGCCCTCCAGTTCTCGGGCAATAAGTTTGCGGTGCAGCCACGGGCTGAGGGTTTCAGACAAGTGAGAGCTTCCCAGGCTGCCCCAGATGACAGGCGAACAACGAGGGGGTCTCTCTGGACCGGGTGAGGGTGATGATGGGAATGAGGGGAATCTGTAGAATATAGTATATTATAGCGAGAGGAATATGTATCTGGGGAGATTTGGCAGGAGGGTACGTTATGCAGGTGGGAATGGAATAGGGGGGAGGAGGGATCAAGGAGGTGATCGGAAATGGGGCACGATACTCTATCGTACTTTGGGCGTGTGTTTAAGTTACCGGTACTCGTGTGTGGTGGAAGCTTGGAGGAATTGAAGGGAGCTACCAGTAACATATGGATGCTACGAAATTGAGTTGATCAATTGATCGCTGCAGAGAAAGGGAGCTTTGGGGCGGGGTTCACAATCAAGCCACCGGTATTGGTTGCAGAAGAAGCATCCGGGGGCCGAAAAAACGTAAATAGCAACAGCTTGACCACACGCTATCAAAAACGGCGGGAGAGGAACCATATCTTAGAGGTGCAGTACCAGCCCAGTACCAATGTCGTGAATTTGAAAGCCGGATTCTACATCATGATCCCCTAATTATCCCAATTTAATCCATCAACTGTGCCTGACTTTGATGGGCTGCTGCAGTCTGACAGAAAGCACTGTACCGGTACCATCTCCCTTTTTCCGACACCCGCAAAGTGATTAGCCCCTGTCCAACCCTGGAGGACGGGAAAGAGCAACTTCAGAAGCTCTCACTTTATTGAGTGAGAGAGAGAGAACACATATGCTAGAAAGCATTTCTCGACACGGCTACACGGTGACCCATTCCACATACTCTCTCTGTACGACCTCTGAAACAGACCCAAGTAGATTGCAAGAAGTATTTAACAACCTCAGACGAGGCGACCAACATCGAGGAGAAGTGTAAACTTTTTTCCTGTTTCATTTGACGAATGGCCCGTCTTGTTTGCTGTTATATTTAGGCCACAAGGGCGACCCTGGTGCAGCGGGATTACAGTATTAGTACCGGTAGACTCATTATACCAGCACAGCGGTTGCAGACGCGAGCTCCCAGGCTGAGCGGTGAGCACAAGAGGGGGAGAGGCATTGGTGGACAAGAAGGCGCTGCCGCCGGTTTACTCTTGCGTGAGTGTGCTGCGGTATGCTGTACTCGTACAGTACTTGAGCACCGGTACCGGTACCCCCCTCAGCCTGTGCATTTCTGATCATAATCATCTTGTCCCTCGTCCTGCATAAAATAAGTCTTGGCTCCTCTCAGGTCTTTACCATGACACTTGCATTCGGTACTGCAGTATGATATGGGCTCCTCCATCCATATCAGCGCAAACACACTTCCCCCCCCCATCCTCCTCCAGACTGGATACCAGCACTACCTCATCTACCATCAGTGCTTCCACAATACAAACCTTTAGGCTCCTCCAATGCCGACTTCTCAACCCTCTGGCGAGCCTCATAGGCCAAAAAATTTTCCGGCTCAGGAACAGCAAAACAATCCATACTTGTCCATGTTCAATCATTTCCGTGATGAGCTCGATGAACATCACGACCGCCGTGAGAGGGTAATCAAGGCATCTCGTGATATTACTGCATTGAGCAAGAAGATGTACGCACTCTGTCTCCCGGTGTCATTACTCTAACTATTTCGGGAATACGTTGACTAATAATTTTAGGATTTTCACTGTCCAACGGTATTCAATCATCCCATCCCTTTCTAATGGATACAGCATAAGTTAATCTATCCAATAGGGCTCGCGAACCTTTCTCTCCCCTTCCAACCTCACTTAGCAAGGAGTACGAAACCCGCTTCGAACAGGTCCAAAATTTAATATCCGTCGTCTCACCTGACCTCCAAGAGATTTCTACTTACCGCTATGCTCGCCAAATTTCTGGGGGCATTCAGGAATATATTGAGGCAATAGCCTTCCATCATTACCTTACCACGGGCAAATTGATCCCTCTATCAGCTGTCCAACAATCGGTAAAGCATCTCATTGAGATAACGCCTGGAGATTACATCCTGGGTATATTCGACCTGGTCGGTGAAATGATGAGGTTCTCAATCACCATGATTGCAACGAGAGGTGGTGCGGAAAAGGACGGGAAAGTGGCCAAAGCTCTAAGAGATCTGAGAGAATTAAGGTTAGAGTTTGAGGAGCTGGATACTACGCTTGGTGGGGGGAGCGGACTCTTGGGGAAGGAAGTCCAAAAGAAGCTTGGTGTTATGAAGACTTGTGTGGAGAAAGTTGAGGCGGCAATGTGTGGGGTTATTGTGCGGGGCAGTGAGAGGCCAAGAGGTTGGATTCCTGACTTGACAGAGGTTGCAGGGGGAAGAGGTGGTAGGATCGATAGGATCGATCAAGACGAGTAGAGTTGTCAGTACTGTGGATGAGTCCTACTAACAGAGGCACACCCGTTCCAATATGTTTTTCTGGTTGGGTTCCACTTAACTTCAGCTTTCTACTTTTAGAACACTGGGTGTTGATGTGTCAACAAACGCGCATATTCGCCTGGAATTATTGACTTGACCGCACCTTGTACATTGAGGATAGGTTTGTGGTGAAAATGGCACTATTGAAGTTATTTTCAGCCATTCATTAAGTGTCTAACACCTGTCTCCATTTGGAGCACAAGTGCCGACTTTATTAAAAAAAAAAACTGCAATGGTCATCCTTTCCCCCATGTCTAACATGTGGTAAATAATGTGGGGTGTGTTTTGCGATCGGCAAATTGTAGCGCAATGTGACCGTGGCTGATGTCTTGCATCCGAGGAGATCTACCAAAGCTTGCACTCGGCGCTGGCTATAAAACATTCAATAATACCTTCTACCGTGATGTTCCAAACGCAAATGTATTACCCGTGATGCAGAATACTTGTGCCTGTGAAATGCACTACCGCCATCATGTCGCAGAAATTTTGAATTCGCTGTGCACTTTCATGAGCCATACTGGCACGCTGTTGCATCCACACTGGATAGGTTCTAACTAAGCACCGATAATATCTCCAAAGACCCAGAAGTCAGACTCTTCACGCTTACGACAGCAAACCCGCGGACCGAGCTGGCCTGATTTGTTCTGGCAATAGGTGCCGTGTTGTGTCATGAACTGCTTCAAGCACAGGCCCTCCAACGCCCAATCATGAAGTATTATAAGCCTTACGATATCATCAATCCTAGGTGATTTTTCCACCATCTATCTTTAGAAGTTCACTTTGACCATCCTTCTTGTGCTGTTCAATGGAAACAAAATATGGATAGTCCTGTTCCATTTAAAATGGTGTGATCAGAGACCGGGGCAGCTGGTTTTGTTCGGATGGTCTTCATAGCCTCCTGTCGGTGATTGTTCTTGGAGCTGTCTTGGGGTTTTATTGATCACTCCATGATGCCCCCCCCATGAAACTGCAAATGGCCGTTCACGCACAAGATCTCACTCGAATCATTACTCTTCGGTATGATAATCGGATTTAACCATGGACTTCTTCGAGTCCGCGCCAAAACCACAGTGGGATACGCCTTTCCAACCGCGGCCCATGCTCACCGATTGGTTATGCTTGGTTGAGATTGAATGAGAGCGGTGTGCCGTAGTAAGCTAGAGACTTCCGGTTTGAAGGGCTTGAAGTCCATTTTCCATGCTTGGAGAATGTGATAGCTGGAGGGTTCAAAACTGAAGGGTTTAAACCGGTCCTGCCTAGGAATGAGTACGGAGGGTCAAAATACCGTTTCATCAGGCCCAGTCGTTGGTATCATATCATATCATATGATATCATACGGTCACTGATGCGGTGCCCTGCCAAAGTTGTCAGACCCTTGGCGGGAAAGAGAGCGGCCCAGCCGAAAGGGTCCGCGTCTGTTTGTGGGGTCCATGTCTTGGCGCGGCCTCAGAGGGGAGCCCCAAGCCACACCTTAAGATACAGCTCCTCTTCTACTCGTACAGTAACTTCAACTGCTTTGACATCTCCCGGCCTCCATCTGTCTACTCTACTCCGGCTTTTCACCCTGCCAATCCATCGCAAATTCTTCTTATCATCAACATGGTACTTGAGATTCCCCACCTACTGCGCTCATGCTCTGCAATCTTACTAACTGCGACCAAGCTTCTTCTCGAATATCACAACTTGCTACTGAAGTCAATCCTAACGGAGCGATTCAATAGGTACTAATTATTATCCCTGATTGCCCCTCCAGCGAGTTAATTGGGTGCTGCTACAGTGCAACTGCAGCTTCAGTCGATCAGGTCATCTCCGACTTTGACGGAGTAACATTCCACATTTCCACTCCAGAGACAAAATTCAAGATACTTGTCTCCATCTCTGTCAAATGCTATCCAGATCTCCTCCAGCACGGAGCCCAAAAAGTCCTTGAACGAGAGTACGGGAGGTACATCACAGAAACGGAAAGTGGATATGATTTTTCCTTGATGGTTGATCTGGAAGATCTCCCGGCGGAACAAGGTCCCCCTCCTCCTCCTCTACCCCTCCCTGGTTGGTGGCGATGGCTGCGGTGGGTGATTGCTGACGCATGTGGAGGGTGGGGGTTTCTAGAAGCTAAGGAAGACCTAATTCGTCGCATATCGTTGTTGAAACGTAATACTATGGCGGCACCTTTCGAAAAGGCTATTGATGAGCATCACCGTCTCGCAGAAGCCTCTAAAGGGTTCAATCCCGAGAACGCACCTACGGGGGACGGGTCCGAGGTTATGGTTATTCGGCATAGAGAAGAGGAAGCGATGTACATCCAAGCCTCGCACGATCGCGTCACAGTTATTTTTAGTACGGTATTTAGGGAGGAGACGGATAGGATATTCGGGAAGGTGTTCCTGTCGGTGCGTTTTGGAATAACTCCCCACCAGGATTCATTGGGCAAACTGGGGGATTATTGATGCCAATTCTATCTTTAGGAGTTTGTGGATGCTCGACGGCGGGCTATTCAGAATGCTCCTCAGGTTCTTTACCGAAATGATCCGCCGTTGGAGATTCGTAATATTCCGGGTGTGAAGGATGATGGGACTGGAGATATTGGATATATTACTTTCGGTAAGCTCTCCGTAATGGTTTATTGGGAATATGTGGTGCTGATTGACTGTAGTTCTCTTCCCCCGCCATCTCACCCCTCAACGAAGAGAAGAATCCATATCTCACATCCAGACATTCCGCGATTACTTCCACTACCACATCAAGGCTGCAAAGGTACCTCACTTCCGGTATACCTATATATATGATTGGCTGGTAGCTCATGAAAACTAGGCATACATGCATTCTAGAATGCGCCGCCGCGTGGCAGACTTCCTTAAAGTCCTCAACAGAGCCAAGCCCGAAGTCGAGGAATCAGAGAAGAAAGAGAAGAAGACTGCTAGTGGAAGGAGTTTCCGTGTTCAAACCTAGATTTTGTGAGCCTTTTTTTCCCCTTCTAGTTCTAATGACCACGTAGCCTTTTACCCCTTGGTGCATGGACGAGGTTGGTGGTGGATTGGGAAAACAAAAGATAAGGCTTTTTGTAAAGAAGAAAAAAATTAAAAAAAAGGACCGTGGTTGATAGGGTATCTTTATTTATTTATTTAAAAGGCTGATGGGCGGGTTTTAGAAGGGTTGGAAGCGTTGGGGTCGGAATCTTTGACTTTGTGTCTGTTTGGCAGACCGTGTATCATACTAGTACTGCCACAGTGTGAACATGCCATTTCTTACAGCGCAGTTTAGAAGCGACCCCAATCTCATAGAACCTCTAACGAGGCGTTTTTCTTCGTACGATCAATCTAACTTGACATTAAAGCCTTTTGCGCCTGGACCCCGGAGGGCTGGGGCAAAAGGCTGTGTGCTGTTTAGCCTTTCTAATGGTTTTATTTATAGCGCCCAAACTTTTAAGCCCAATTCCGTTCAAGTAGTCTTTTCAAGACATTCTTCGAATGAGCTCGATGCGCAAGGGCCCCGTCGCGCTCCCTGCCGTTGGGGAAGGAAAAAGGCCGAGAAGGACAAGGGTTTTCCGAATAATTCTATGCGAAAGCCCATTCCTCAGCCGACAAACAAGTACTCGAGTACATATCACGCACTAATGCTTAATAACTGCTGCTGTACTATATTGAGTTGGGTTATATCTACAGGGAAATATTAACTAACTTGGGTAAAAAGCAAGAGGGAGTTGACCTGAAAGCTGATAAGGTGAGGTAAGCCGGGGGGGGGGGAGAACGATAGGTGGAGACCTATGACGTTAGACCCGATTTCAACCCCCGAGTGACAGAGAGAGTAAGTAGGAGAGAGGGGGTGGGGTCTGGTTGCAAGTGCACGAGTTGAGGGTGAGAAATATGTGTGCGTGCAGAAGTTGCAGTAAGTAAAGACATATACACCTAAGGATAGTTCTGTCAATGGGGATTGCGTCACAGCCCTCTTTGTCTCGTTCGCCGTCGACTCTTGCCCGGCCTAGCCGTTTTTACCCAGTGAATTGACTCCTTCGAAAGGTGCGACAAACCTAAGAATTGGGTGCTCTGTTTTCAACTAGAAATCATTCTTTAGGCCCGTGTATAAAACCCTCGATATCAACCCTCCTGAACCGGCTGATGCGACTGGGGAGCGGGGACAAATGCCAAAGGAGCGCGATTTCGTCAGGACTAACGCAGATCACCTCTGCGTCGATTAATTCACCTACTCTCTCTGATTAGCTCTTTGCAAATCAAGAGCAACAGTCGAGCAGGAGGAGGAGGGAAAGGAGGAGGAAGAGAGGAGGGGGGGGGGTTTACTATCTCGGAATAGATGCCAAGCGATTTGGGCCTTTGCTGGAATAACCTTAGCACCGGGCCATTCCCTCTCATCGGCTATGCGAATGACGGCCCTCAGATCGTCGACAACAAAAGTGATTTCCCCACAGGGAATGTTAAGGTCACCGGTAATCTTCACAGCCTTGAGCTTTGTTGGGGTCTCTTGATAGAATAGGATGAATTCGCAGCCGTGGGGGGAGTCGCCAACCCATATGCCCTTGTATGGATGGTCCATATCGGGTGTGTAGTGCTCCTCACTGATAGTCGCGAAGGTTTCTACTTGGCTGCCTATACCGCTACTGGACATGAAAATGCTGGGCACGGACGCTCCGCCGAACACTATCCACTTGCGGATGCGGAAGGCAGAATCAATGGCGTCTGCGTGCGATGGTATGTTCTCATGGCAGCAGTTCAAGTTGGCGTAGCTATGCACATCATCGGTACGCTGAGCGGCAGGAACGTGGGGCGGAGGCCAATACTTTCTGGAAGATAGCTGTGCTTCAGGAGGCACCGCGCTGGCTCGAAGAAGTGAGCAGTGAAATGGCCGTTCCTGCGTTGGGTGCTTGATCTCGTTGTCGTTTGGGTCGAGAACTGTGTTCTTGTCAAGAGACAATAGTGGAGGTGTCCAGAGTGACACTTGTGGATCAAAGGTTGCTACAGAGATACTCTCATCACGACTCCAAGGGACCGAGTCTTCTCTACGGTTACCTTGAAGCCGTGCCGCAACAATGTTGGTCAAATCTATAGCACCCGTCTCCAAGTTGTATGTAGAAAGAAGAATATAGCCTGTCCATAAACGGTTACCCATCCATATTTTGCCATGGAGCCAAAGATGATCTCTCAGGGATGTATAGAGGTCACGGAATCTGGTATAGGGAGTCGGAGATTTCAGCCGGAGGTTCGGGGCCTGCCGAGCCCAGAGGTAGTCCGGTATAGAAGGGTCTGATGGGTCAATGAGCTCTCTCCAGTGGGAACAGACTGCGCTGCACCGTGCGAGAGAAACGCTATCCAGATTCTGAAATATCAGTTGCAGAACCTCTGTGAGAAATTGATTAGCATTTGTGTAAGGGCAACCTTGGAAATTCAGATAGAAACAAAGGCGGGGAAGGGAGTGGGGGTAACTGTTTCTTTAACTACCATTAGGGCATGATTGAACGACAGTGGAGTCAGCCTTGTCGCTCAAGGAGGCCATAGGCGCTATAAGGTGCGGGGACAGTGAAGGGGTGAATTGTTGGGGTTCAAAACCCAGGGAGAGAATAGGCCGAGTGGTGGATATAGTTAAGGAGGAGGGAAGGTGGGTAGGTGGGAGAGAAGGTTTTTTCAAGAAGATATAACATGGGATGGAGCCCGAGAAAATTTATGAGAAGGGGAGTTTGGTGGCTGGGCGAGCGAAGTGTGGGATATAGTTGGAGGAAGAGGATCATAGGTGAGAGAAATGGGAAAGGAGTTGGAGGGCGGCGGAGAAATTTGGGGAAGTATGGAGAGTTGTGACAAATGACAAGAGGGCCGTATCATACCGATGCCCGGGGTGCATTTGAGCACAGTACAAGTAAGATACTGTACCTGAAAGAGTTCTACCCCGCGTTCTGGCTGCACCTGGCACGGGCGCATGTCCGGCGGCAACCATCCGGGCTCCGGCCGTCACATACCGGTCGGCGGGGAAGTGGTGCCAAATCTATCAAACATCCCTCAAACTGACTGGACAAGATTCACGAGACAAAAGGCTCGCCCAAAGCTACAACCCTGAGCTGTTATCCGATAGCCCGACTTAACTTATACAGTAGGTACAGTATATGCTCGTCGTTGTGGGGGCCTGGCACAATGTACTCGAGTGCTGTACGTAAGCCATGATGGCGGCAACAAAAAAACGGTGGGATGCGTCCAGCGCAAAGCGTCCATGAGTACCGTACTGTACCCTGATGACCTCACCATCATTTCGCGTGGAAACTGGTGTCGTGGTTCACTCACTTTTAGTGCGGGGATGCGCGGGACCATCACCCCGATTAGTTCGAATATCACCTATTGAAGGAATAGACTGAAGGAAAGTTGGCCTTCCCCTAAGGGTATTCAGAGTTGATCAACGGAAATTTTTGTTGAAAACTTGGAGGTTGGAAGGTGCATAAGCGTGAGCACTATTAGCTGAATAAAGTTAGGTTGACAAAGAAATTGTGAACAGGAATATTTGTAGGCACTCGTGGTGGAGAGCTCGGTAGACAGTAAGTTGAACTAGCTGGAATGAAACTATGTCATCATGATCTTTTATCATACCGATACTGTGCGACCGCAACCCCATTCAAGACAAATCTCACTCAAAACCCACCATGTCAATACCACAGAAGAATACTGGTGACTGGAGCTTGGAAGAGACTGAAAAAATGGTTTCATGGCTTGAAGAGCCAATCAACTTGCGACGAACCCAGAAGGGGTCAGGAGAGAAGAAAAGCTCATGGTTGAAGTCGATTGCCACCCGTATTCCTACACGAACAGAATCGCAGGTGACTTACAAATTTGATAACCTCAAGCGAGCACATCGCGATACGGTTCGATTAGCCAATAGCTCAGGATGGGGTTTGGACGAGAGAAGTTTAAGAAATAGTGAGAGTTCAATACGAGGTAAGAGATATATTATCTATGTGCATTGTCAAATGATTTCTATAGTACTTAAGGAACTGATATTTTGGGAATATTTTAAAATAGTTGTATTGGAAAAGAAATGTCCTTTCTTCTTTCGCTTGGAGGAGGTATGGGGCTCACGACCAAATGTTCGACCACCAATATCGTTTGACTCGGGAGGTTCATTTCAAGAAAAAACGGCAGCAGCTTCTACGCTGATTTCAGTGTTGGAAAGAAGCAAAGATTCGGTATCTGGTAGCCCGAATTTGACAGAAACAAATAGGAGTTTGATATACAGCAATGCAGATTTCCCGGTAAGAAAAATACCAATTGTATACGCATATTCCCTTTACATAAATGAGATAGATTAGGGAATGCTAATGCAAACTAAATACATATCAAGAATTCTGAGTTGCAATCTCATATTCCACCTGCGACTACCATATCACATTCTCAAGTTTCAACTGATTTATTGGAACCACAAAGCGCTTCCCAACAGCAATCACGAATCCAAATCTACTCAGAATCCAATTCACCAAGTCCCGCTGTTTCTGAAGTTCAAGAAACCTTACCGGCACCAAATACCACCCCTTTAGTGGCTCAAACCCAATCGCAATACCAAGTATCAAATCCTATCGCCCTCGATCCTGCAATCTCTCCAACTTCGATTCAATCTATAATACAACCTATTGACCTGATTTCTGATTCTCCCCCACCAAGACCACAGCGAACCCATCCAATGTCAGCCTCTCAGATTCATTCTGTTACTACAAGTGAGCAGATAACTAATATTAACAGTGATACAATTCAACGCTCCCAAAACAGTTCAGCTAAGTGGAGGTTTCCACGGCCTGCAGAAGACTCAGAGGAGGATGCTCGTCCTACTAAAAAAAAACCCGCAACAACTTTGGGCGATGCGATTAGTTTACTATCGGAAAAGAAGTATGATTTTCTGACACGGCAGCTTGAGCAGCAAGGAAAGCTACGGGAACGAGAACTTATCCTTGAGCAGGAACGCCTGCAGTTGGAAACCGCAAAAGCCAAAAGGGAAGAGCGCCAACTCGAATTACAAAACCTACAGTTTCAGACAATGATAACCAATCTTTCACATTCCGCTCCCGCTACTTCATCAAGACATTCTACACTACAAAAGTTCACGACAGAACCCGCACCCCAAACTATTAATCCATCAATCAACCAATCAACCAACCATTCAATCAACCAATCACCCAACCAATCACGCAACGAGTTTACAAGCCAGCCTAAATGGGATTAAGTGAAGGTGAAAGAAATGAAAGATATGAAAGAAGGAGAGAATGAACGAACCAGGAGCCAAATAAAACATAAAAGAAAAAAGAAAAAAACTAACCAAGAAATCAACTAAGAAACCAACGAAAAAACCAACGAAAAAACCAACGAAAAAACTAGCGAAGAAGCCAACGAACGAAAGTATACAAGAATGAACAAAAAGGCAACAAAAGAGAAAACAAAAGAGAGAAGGAACGAGAAGGAAAGGAAAGAAGAACGATAGAAAGAAGGAAAAGAAAGTACAAAAGGAAGAAGAAAGGAAAGAAACAACGAGCCAATGGGCCAACGAGCCAACGAAGCAAGGAAGTATGAAAGAAAGAACGAAAGAACGAAAGAACGAAAGAACGAAAGAACGAAAGAACGAAAGAACGAAAGAACGAAAGAACGAAAGAACGAAAGAACGAAAGAACGAAAGAACGAAAGAACGAAAGAACGAATAAAAGGAGAAAGGAAGAAAGGAAATAAGGAAGAAAGGAAGGAAAGAAGGAAATAAGGAAGAAAGGAAGAAAGGAAGGAAAGAAGGAAAGAAGGGACTCAGAAGAGCGAGCGAAGGATCGAAGGATCGAACAAAAGTAAGAAAGGAGGCAGAAAGCGAGGATGGGAGGAAGCAAGCAAGAAGGAAAGCAAGCAAGCTAGCAGAGAGGGAAGAAAAGAAGGAAGCAAGAAGGGAAGAAAGGAAGCAAGGAAGGAAGACTGGATTGAAGGAAGGAAGAATGAAGAGAAAACAGTATGAACGAGCGAACGAACGAGTAAACGAATAAACCAACGAATAAACCAACGAACGAACGAAGAGATGAATAAAGGAGCAAAGAAGGAAGGAAGGTAGAAAGAAAGAAAATGAATTATGTAAGAAGGAAAGAAAAGTAAGAAGAGATAACAGAATGAAGAAATAATAAAACTAGCAGTTGTCCGGCTGATGATAATACAAATGTTCCCGTATCCGATCTCTCCATTCATTTCCAGCCTGTCTTTCAGCCAATACACTTAGCCCTTGATCGACATTATCAATTTCATCCTCATCATCCGGGACGATTGCTTCTGGTTGATAATAGCTTGTTTCATCTTCTTTCTGCTCATGACAGAAATTATGCAAGACTACACAAGCCATTATCCATCCCACAGCTCAACAATGGTCCTGTGCAGAACGTATCTTAATAGGTAGGCATTGAAGAGAGCGAAACCTATTTTTCAATATCCCAAATGTGTGCTCAATCTTCACTCTCGCATGAGCATGACACCAGTTGAACCACCGGTATCCTCCTACTTCCTGTCTTCCCAGAGGATCTTTAAATAGTGTTACACACCTCCGTGTAATTCTATATATCTTATCACCTAAGATATATTCATCAGGCTTGGCAAAGAATAGATGTGGATAGCGAAAGAAATTGGTGGTTGCAAATACAGAAGGATCACCCACAGAGGCAGGAAATCCAGAGGAGACATAAGTAAATCGGCGGCTAGCATTGCATATGCCCTGGATATTGATCGCATATTTTTTTTTCCGATTCATATATGTCTCGCCATGATAGGAAGGTGCATATTGTAAATTAATATCACAGCCATCTACAAATCCCACACATCCTATAAAATCACAAGAATTATCAATTCCAATTCGCATTTCTCGATAGGATAGTGAGCCTTTGGTTGGCCAAACCAGGTAATGGGGTAGCTGTCTTAAGAGAGCTATCGTAGTCCTGTATACATACAGTCTTGTTGTTCCTTCTCCTATTTCCAATTGTTCTGCTGCTCGTACAGTAGAATTTCCATATTGCCCGAAATGGTATAGGGTACATGCAAGCTGAATAGTGGGATCAGCTTGCTGGTTGTAGGAATTATTTTGAAAAATAATATCGGTACGAATAAGATTCTGTAGCGTAATGAACGCGGGTAGGCTCAGGCGAAAAAAGGATAAAAACCGATCCTCAGGCATTTGCTGAATCTATTCCACACTTAGAATACAACTAATAAGAACTCATATAAGAGTCAAAGCAAGGGATATTGGCTTACCCTTTCCCAAAAGTCATGACCGCGCATGAGTTGCACCCGAGGTGCTAGATATCGAATATGCGGAAGTGCAACAGCTAAGGCTTCGCACACCTCATTTATTTCCTCTTCCACGATCCCCTCATCGCACTCAATTTTACTGATATCACCTCTATTTCCCTGCTCCTGATCCTGGTCATCATCATCATCAAACAACAGGCTTTGAAGCAAAGTCGCTTCCAGAAAGGCATTGGTATCTTTTTGGATCTGGTTCTTGTATGTTTGCCGGGGCATTGTGGCATGCGGGAAGAGGAAGCTGTAGTATTCACGGTTTCCTTTGCCACCCCAAAAATTTAGCCCCTCTATTATTTACACATATTTCCTTTTTGCCCCTAATTCTACCTTTTACCTTCGCCTCAACACCCCCAGCTTACTCAAAGTTTCAACTCCCAAAATTTCCCATTCTGGCCACCTATTGGCCATCTAACTCTCATGGTCCATGCAGGCCAAGAACCTTTTTTCCGCTCTACCCTTCTACCGTCATTTTCCGTTCCCAACTTTGAATACCCTTCCTAGTTGGGGGTCGCCATCTAAATCTACAAGGTATACATCCGTAGGGATAGAGCTTTTGAACAGTTGATTTAGGTTAACCCGCGAAATAAACTCTCTCCTGTACGAAAAGTCTTTTTCCATTTCGCCTATATATGCTACTCCAAAGCGTTCGGGCTATTCAACTCCTCTCGTCCCCCGCCTCCTACTTTTAACATTACTTGCAATGGGTAATATCGTGGCATTTGTACACCTTTTGGAGAAGCGGTGCTCGAAAACAGGTTAGACTACGTAAATGGTGAACAGCTAGGGAAAGATATCATCATCATCACTGCTGCCGAGAATTCTTCTAGCTTAGCTCCCCTGACAACCAATGGAACGCGCCGGCCACGCCTTCCCACGTGATCATCCACGCTCTGGTGAAGAGGCACGGCACGGTCGGTAGCTTCCCTCAAATAATCCCCTACCATTCACGCTGGTCATCGGTGAAGGATATAGCTCAGGAGTCGATGAACATCGCCATTATTCATCGCAGTGCACAACGGAATGGTTGAGTCGTTCGACACTTTTTTCTTCCCCGTCCATGTGTTGGAGGAGGCACAGGTATTGGTGGCCTGAAAATTGGAAATGGATCATGGTGTGCGAAATGGTTGGACTGGCAAGAACAGGGAAGCTTCCACCCAATGGATAGAGCACCAAGTGGCGGCAGTTGGCACTCGGTCCCTTTCCTTTTCTTTTTCTTCTTTTCTTTCTGTCGTCAGGTTTTCGTCTGCAATTTTTTTAGATTGATAGGCCAGGAGTCTCCTATGACTCTGCGGGTGAGGGAAACAGGGAAACCGCTCGAATGAGATAGGCATAGCATAGGCACAGAAATTGCATCGCTGGCACCCCCCCCCTCCAAAACCCTTGATGTACTCGAGTAGAGTACGAGTACGGTACTGGTGCTATCGGTGAATCCTTTCCTCTTCTCTTCCTATCATACGAATGTGATCCCCGGGTCTTTTGCCTTCGATTTTCTTCCATCTCTTCGACTTTATTGACTATCGTTCAAACAACGAATCTAAGTTAAAGGAGAAAGACGGAACGAGGGAGAATCTCATAGCTGGGGGTACTATTTTCACTAGTAACTTTGCTTGTACTTTATATTAGGGTACCGGAATAAACAATTAGTAAAAGTACGGTACGCTTTTCCCGATTCGAGTCAGACATACCAGTAGAACCTACGCGTAAATTGCTTTGCTGTTCCACCACACCCCCCTCCCTCCCTCCCTCTCTTTTCTCTAAACCACTTCTTTTCTCTTCGTTTATACAACTCATCATCCTCGTCCAGAATAATATACACGCCTCATTGTACGGTACGGTAAGCCTTTGCTTTCTGTTCAAAGAGGTAATTATCATTAGGATCTCTTTTACTACAACTTTAATTCCTCCATTGCTCCATCCCTTCGTCCCTTCTCGATCTCTTGCCTCGTGTTGACTTGTTTCACAATTTCTACCAAATCCATTTCTTATCTAGGCTATTCTACTTGCCTCTTTCTCCTCCGTGAACTCTCTTTAGCTAAGGGTGCTGGTTGACAGATATTTTCCGAATCACCATATCCAGTGTTGGCTGGAGGCGCCATTTGTACATTGTGCTGTACTAATACAAAGTGTTGGTGCCATCCGCCCTTTTTTTATCGTAGCTGCCCATCGAGGGAGCCACGCGCAGTCACCTACAATGGCGCCACCACCTTTCTCGTACAGAGTACGAGTACTTGCGGCAATCGATGCCTTCTATAATCCTAAACACGCAAGACCTATCCGTCTTGCATCTGTCGGTACGATACATACAATCATGCTCTACTGATTGCTTTTGTCTGAATTAACGTATTGATGTTAAACTGTAGAGGCTCGCTACAAACGGGATTGTGATTCTCAGAATTGCCCCCTTCCCGGGTCGTGGCGAAAACGCGTCCTGCTTGTATGTCACCTCTCAACCTGGCGGATTGATCATTGTTGCTGATTCCTTGTTTTTGCTGTGACGCAGGCGGCGAATAAGCTTGTTGACGAGGGCTGGCTCTCTACCACAAACGATGGCTGTTATCTCCTTACCACGAAACTACGGACCATAATTGAGGCGGAGAAGAGACGACGGGAAGTTAGCCCGAGTAGTCATGATTGGAATACGTTTGCTGCGGTTGTGAAGGCTATGGAGTTTCCTGCTGGTGCCCCCCAGGCCCAGAATCACGCCCCTTCCTCAACTCCAGCGGGTAGAACAAGGAGACGAACTAGCCTTGTTACTCCGATTGTAGCCATTCCTGCCCGCTCACCGACTGGTGCTCTATCCTCAAATACCCGTGCTGCTCGCCGGACGAATAGTAATGTTCTGCCCCCGGATGGTCGCTCGACACCCAATACCCCTTCCACATCTGGTGTCGGCCCATCCTCTGTCGATATTCGGTGTGAGAATGCTGTCCCATTGAGCGCGCGCCCTTCTTCGGCCCCTCGTCCGGCTTCGTCCGCGGGGCCATCTCGCGATGCCAATCATCTAAGAAGTGAGGTGCTACGGCGCAAGAAAGTTCGGCATTCCGATCCAGGTCCCCGCCTTGTACTTGGCACACCCATTCCCTCTCCAAGTCCCAGAGCACGCAGATCACCTGGATCCTCCGAACAGCCTACTCCTGCCCCTGCTCGCAGGGCCCCGGGAGTGGCTTCCACAGCCCGTCGTCGTCGCTCTTCTGGTTCCAACCGTCGCCGCCATACCATGGCAGTTCCGATACAGCCTCCCCGGCAACAGATCAGCTTCCCTGCACCTGTCTCTCAAGAGATACAATTTTACCCGTTGAAGCAGGCTCTGTCAGCCCGCACTCGTCGAGCCCTTCGCCGAAATGCTCTTAGCGAGGAAATGAATAATATTGACGACGAGAGACGAGCAGGGCAGAGGAGGAATAGGGAAGAGCTGGCCAAGTTAAAGGCTGAATTGGCTCAGAGTGCGGAGCGATTGCAAGACTTGGAGAGAGAGCTTGCTGCTGCGAGATATGCACCATCCGAAGAGCCTGAGCCCATGCCTCCTATTCGTGAAGATGAAGAGCCCGAGCGCGATTACGCTCCACATGATGAAGATTATGACATGGATTACGCACCCTCCGCCAATTCGCCTGATCCCCCTGCCACACCCTTCAGGGGAGAGACTCAAAGTGCGGATGGAAGTGGGCGGGAAACCCCTGTTTCGACCCGGGACAAGAAAATAAGAGATCTCGAGGCTATGATTGAGCAGCTAAGGGAGAATATCAAACATCGTGAACAGGAGGCAGCCGCTCGCGCACAGGAGGATGAAATATTCCACGACGCAGAAGAGCAAATTTTCCTGGAGAAGAACAACTTTCTTATGGAAAGGATACACGATCTTGAGGCAGAGCGGTCGAAGGCCAATGATATGGCTGTAGCATTTGAGGAGGTTGAGGGGGAAATTGATGCGGATATCGATCGCGTCTACACTGGGCCCACTGCGGACGACTTTGACGATGACATATCCGATACCGAGCAGCTTCATGACGACATGGCTTTCCATTCTTCGGCTGTTGATAGTACAGTTCTTGCGTCAAGCCAAGTTCAGGTTACCGGAACCCGGGCTGAGATGGATGTTTATGAATCTGAATCGCGCTCGAAGAAGATATCCCAGCTTGAGAACCAGAATGAAGACCTCCAGAGGGTGATCGATGACTTGACTGATAGGATCCAGGAAAGGGTTCGAGAATCGCAGACCGAATTGGCTGAGCAAGAAGAGGCAGCCGAAGTACTGGGGGCCGAGGTGCTGAGGTTGAAGAACCAGAAGCAAACCCTCAGGATGAGAATCACCGAACTGGAGGAGATGGAGGGAGAGAGGTTGGAGAGTATGCAGGATCTGATGGTACAAACGGATGAAGTAGTGGATGAGGGGACAATTCTGTTGCAAGAGAGGGTGGAAAGTCTGAATATCCAGGTTTCGGAATTGCAGGAAATGGCTGAGGCTGTTGCTGTAGAAAAGAGAGCTGTCGACGCGAGGCTCCTCGAAACCACGGATCAAATTTCTCGCTTGGAGGCAGCGGTGGAGGCCGGAGAACGCTCAAAGGAAGATGTTGACTCTCAGCTTCAGGACCTGAGTAAGATGGTGGAGTTGTTGAAGAGGGAGACCTCAATCTTGGAAGCTGAGCGTGCCGAGATGGTGGCAGAAATTGATGAATTGAGAGACCAGTTGGCGGTTCAAGAACGCGAGATTGGGGAATTGCGTGTTGAGAACGCTGGATTAAAGCAGGAAGTCAACATCCAAACAGAGAAAATAACAGGATTGGAGCAGACTGTCGACCGCCTTGGAAAAGCTGAAGCGACTCTTCAGGAGAGCCTTCACCGGCTCGAACTTGACATTGGTGCTCTTGAAGGAGCGGCTGAAGTTGCTGACGAAACGAAGAACCGTTTGGAGAATGAGATCAAGGTTCTTCGTGATGAGCTTAAATCCCAAACCAATGCTACGGAAGCCGCGCAAAAAGCCAACGAAGCCTTCCAGAAAACCATATCGGAGCTCCGTTCGCAGGTCGACTCCCTCGAAAAAGTGATTGAGTTGTCGGATCAGGAGAGAAAGAGCTTCCTTCACAACATTGATGCCCTCCGGGTCCGGATATTGGATCTTGAGCAACAACTGAAGATTTCTGGGGATGATAAGGAAAATTTGGAGGCTCAGATTCGTCGACTGAATGACCAGATCCGCGGGCTCGAAACTGCTGCTAGCCATAACAAAACACGTCTTGAGAGTGACATTGTCCAGCTCACGTCCCAGGTAGCCTCACTACGGAAAGCCGAGATCGCCTCCGGTTTAGAAAAGGAGGGTCTGGGGCATGAAATCGATCTTCTCCAAAAGCAGGTATCAACACTTGAGGCGACCGTCAAGCTTTCGGGTGACCAAACGGCGGATCTTGAAAACGAAATCCTTAATCTCAACACTCAAATCGACTTGTTTAAGCAGGCCGAGGAGGCAGCCAAGAACGAGAAAGAGCAGATGGAAATAAACATGAGCGGAATGATGGCTCAAATCCAGGGCTTAATCAGGGCGGGCAAGATTGCGCAAAAGGAAAAGGAAGATCTCGAAAAAACCATCGCAAGCTTGAATTTACAGATTAATATTCTAGAAGAGGAGAGAGATGATGCCCATGCTGAGAATAGCCGCTTGAAATCGGAAGTCGCCGAGCACAAGGAGGAAATTGCTTCTTTGACCAGTATGCTTGAGCATTCGAACAGGGAGAGAGAGTCGTTGAGGCAGAATATCGAAGGGTTGGAGGGGAAAGTCGTTTCTCTTGGGGTTGCGGTTCAAGATGCTCACGAGGATAACACCAGCCTACGTCAAGACATCGATGCTCTCAATGCCGAAATTGGGACCTTGAAGCGGGCGTCCGCTCTCGCCGATGAAGAAAAATCCATGATTCAACAAAAGATCCGACCCTATATCCACGGCGAACAATCTCTAGATATGGAAGTGGAGGAGGTCTTGACGGAGCTGGTTATGGAGAGGAACCGCGCGGACGAAAACGAGCGGCTTCGTACTGAGTTATCCAAGAAGATTAAGATACTGGCCCAGACAGATGAGGAGATGGATATAGACTCTCTTAACCCCGAAGAGACAGTGGAAAGATTGACGGACTGTTTTAGAGAAGTTAGAGGTTATGTTGAAAATCTGTATTCTCACTGTGCCCAGAGCGAGAATTCACCTTTTGAAGGTCATGAATTGGGTGACTTTGCCTGGACTGGTTCAAACGAAGATGCGTTGAAAGTCCTGAGGAGCCTAGTTGGGGGACTTTACGAGAAGGTGAATGAGGCGCAAGCTCGGACAGTTGAGATGGAGAAAGAGAAGGAGAGGGAGAGCGAACAGTGCAGTCTCTATGGTCGGTGTCTGAGTGATATTGCAATCACTGTTGGGGTTGAGGGCGAGCAGTTACCGGCTGAGAGGGACGTCCTTGAGTTGGTTACGTTCCGTCTCTCGGAGCTCAGGCAGCAGATTGAATCTACTGAAGAGAAGGTTGAGGAGCTCCAGGGTTCGGTACAACGCAAGAACGATACTATTAAGTCTATGGAGCTGGATATCGGGGAGGCCGGTGAACGTGAAGCTAGTCTTAGCAGAAAGCTTGTGGATGCTATTGCCGCTCATGAGGTTACTACTCTTGAACTGAATCATGCTCGTGTCGAAATCGAGGGACTTAATCAACTTATTCAAGATAAAGTTACTGAAATTGAGGCAAGCTCTGAGAAAGAGCGCCACCTTCTCGACATGATTGACCAGCAAGCTTCGGAGCACGATACCACCACCCGCGAGCTCCAGAGGAAGCGCGCGGAAGCCATTGGCCGCCTCGAGAAGCTTCTGGATGAGGAGGTCCTGGCGAAGACAAGGGCAGAGCACCTTGCGGCAGAGCAGGCGAGAGAAGATAGTGAAGCCATCCGGGAGCTTGACGAGCGAGCCGCTGGATGGAAAGCACAGTATGAAGCCTTGGGCATGAGGCTCGACACAATGAAGGCAGATCACGAGAACAAGGTTGCGCAACTTAAAGACACAATTGCCGGGAGTGAGGGCAGAATTACTTCACTTTCGGAGGAGCTTCGAGAAGCCCTCCAGACAAGCGAGCGCAATATATCCGCTCTTGAGGACCAATTGGGGTCTGCGCGTGACGAGATCGCCAACCAGAATTCAGCTTTGAGCAAGGTTTCTGCAGAGCGCAACGATGTTTCCAGACAGCTAGAGGCGGAGATTTCGAGCAGCCGGGACGCCGTTGCAGGTCTAGAGAAGAGGATTAGTGAGATCAAGAACGAGTCTCAGCTTCAGCACTCCCGTGACCGTAGTCGCCTCTCGGAGCTTAGGGCCGAGATCGAAACCCATAAAGCGGAGTCCTTGAAAGAGCAGGAACATTCTCGAGCGGAGATCCATGCGCGTGATGAAGTAATTGAATCGTACAAGGCTCGAATCTCGGAACTCGAAGCATTGCTTGATGAAGCCGAAGAATCCGAAGCGGCACTCGAAGAGGGCATCAAGTCCCGCGAGAGTCAACTTCAACTATCCTACGAGGAAACTGCCAAGACAAAGGGGGCCTTGGCAGCCGAGAAGGGCAAATTGGTGGAAGAGCTAACCGAACTGAGGATCGAGATGGAGCAGACCCGCACAGACCTGACGAACGACATCGAAGGCCTCCGAACGATCCTCGAAGGCAGGGAAGTCCGAATTGATGACCTCGAAGCCGTCGTCGGCATCCTCCGCAGCGAGAGGACAAAGCTTGCCGAAACCGTGGAAGAACTCGAAGCGGAGCAGACCAGATACCAAGACATGCTTGAGTCCGAGCGGCAATCCGGACTCGAGGCTGTTCAAGCACTCAGTCACCAGGCGGAGAAATATATGGTTCGGTTTGGCGAGGTCAAGCAGCAGTACATCCGTGAGAGCGCTAGACGTCAAGCTGAGGGTAAGAAAGCGAGCAAGAGGCCTAGAGAACAGGACGATGATGCGGATAATGATGTTGCGGACGTCCCCCATGCCCCCCCTACGCCTGCGTCGACTTCAAGGCCTTTGAGCGTGACGCATGGCGCGAAGAAGAGGGAGAGCAAGAGGAGAAAGCACGATAGTGGCATCGGGGTTGAAGAGGAGGAAGAGGAGGAGCAGTACACGTTTATGGTGCCTGCTTAAGCTTGATCGAGAGGGGATTTTCTAATTTTTGGTCTTTAGAATTGGCGCTTTCTTTCCTCTTTCGCTTTTCTTTTTCTTTTTCTTTAACTGTATTCTTGCTCCTTTGTATGATGTTATGATGGTACGAAGGGCATGAAGATCTCTATCTACGACTGGGCGGTGGCATTTGGTTTTGGCTTCTGTTTTCGTGTATAATTGCTCTCGTTTTTTGCTTTCTCATCCGGCTGGGAGTCTGTTTTGTGATAATGCTGTATTAATACCTTCTTCTCTTTGACTTTACGTGCACGGTTTCTGGGCTTCAAAGAGCGAGTACATCACTAACTATAGGGTTTTATTCTTGTCAAGGGGTCGTGTCCTTTCTATATTTCTTTTCCTGTTTATTATCGTTGTTCCGTCTTCATTAAAAAGTTTAAGGTCTTTCGCTTTTCTCTTGGCTTTAGTACAGTGTTTGCACAATACTTGAAAATTGATGGGGATTTCGTACTTTTCTGAAGATTCAGAACTGGGATTGTTACCTTTAGAGGTGTTGATCAGGTGTGGTCAATAGTGGCATTTATCCGAGTAGTGTGGCTCGCCGTGGTCGAGAGATTTTCGCACTCAGGTGTGATATCAATCCCCGCTTCCTCCGGTTCATGCTCCATTCCATCCGATCCATCCCGTCTAATAAACCCGCATCACCATCAACACCCTCACTCCTCCTTCTCCTCCCTCCTCTTCACCAAAACCTTTCTCTCCTCCCCAAGCACAACTACCCAACTAGCACTTTAGCTTCTCTCTCCCTCCCTCCCTCCCCCTCCAATAAAAGCTGGGAAAGGGACAGAGGAAACTAACCCCGTTGATAAAGCACATAGCTGGTAACAATCGCGATCGGCAGCATCACCACAACCGTGCGTATTTTGCGGTACGCGGGTCGATACTTCTCCGGGAGGTCAGAGGGGGTTAGAGGTTTTGGGATTTGCTTTGGTTCCGGTGTTGGTGTTGGTGGTGGGGGGGAGGGTCGGTATTGGTGAAGAGGAGGAGGGGGAGGGGAAGGGGAAGGGGGTTTTTTTTGGTGGTGGTGGTGGTTGCGTTTTGGTGCGGGGGTTCTTAGTTTTGGTTGGGGGGGGTTGGTGGGGGGCATTGGATGGAGGATGGTGAGGTGAGGTGAGTCGGGTGGTGAAGTTGTCGGAAGTTGGGGGAGGTTTGGCTTTGGTGGGGCGGTTGGAGTGTGAGGCGTTACCCGGTTATGGCCCCACGGGCGATCACTCGTGGGCGCCGTAGCGCCATGAATCGGGGGCTAGGTGTCGTGTCCTCTCTTGCTCGAAGTATGAGCTGCGTTGCTTCCGTCGCTGGTGGGATGACTTTGTTTACCATTTCTTGGAACGGCGGGGGATTTTGTCGTTGGTTATTAGCGACAGATGTTTTTTCTATGGAGGGAACGGATGGCATGTCTGGTCGGATTAGTATTGGACTTTTGGACTGGATGCGCCCTACCTACAGAGGAGCAAGGATGAGGGAAGTCCTTTTAGGTAACTTATTGCCGGGAGCGGAGGTCCAGAATCTGTCAAGGGCGTATAAGGAATCCCTCTACTGCCTTAAGTCATCGGATGTGTTCAACATTTACAACAAATGAAATTAAATCGCGTCATAATTAATCACTCGTGGATGATGGGTCCCTAATTGTTGAAAATCTTGGTTGCGGAGGTAATGATCTGCGGTGAGGATTTTACGCAGTGGACTGAAACCGCTTAGGTGGAGATGAGAATCATGATTGATTGATGACAACTTGGTGGAAGGAAAGACTTGAGAAAAGTTATGTACAGGAAGGAAGGAAGGTGTGATGTGAGGAGAAGGTGAGAAGGAAGGAAAAACAAGTGGGGTGAAAACATTTTCAGAGCTTGCACGTCCTTTGGTAGTGCGTACGTATGCCCCTGCGGCCACAGAGAGAGCGGGCACATCCCGCACCAAGTGCGGCCATCAACTGCTATTTCCAACACTAACCTGTGATGGGCGGATACGTCGGGGCCAAACTTTCAAACGAACGCTCGGCAAAGGTCTGTACAGGCACAGTACCGCTATTCTCATTCCAGCCAATGCTTGAGGAGTCCCACCCCCCCCGGCTTAGTTCCCCGCGAGTTCGGTCTCATGGCGCAACCCAATCCATGTTCAGATATCACATCCACCAAAACCAAGCCAACAGCTGCCGCTGATGACCCCATCGCGATGCGCCCCAAATAAGTTAACATTTGGAAGAAATTCTCAATTATCCTACAGTGCAGCACAAATGAGTTGTGATACACTACTCGAGTACGGCTACACTTGCATCATCATCATCATCATCATCATCATCATCATCATCATCATCCCGTCGCCTCTGTGATCTCCCCGCGCTCCGGGCTCAAGAGACAGCAGGGTAGGGGCGGAGGTGGGAGCGCAATTGGGAGAGGAAGGAGGAAGAAGAAGGAGAAGAAAAGTGATATCCCGACTCTGTGGGGGTCTATTAAAAATTTGTGGGAGATCGGGATCCCTGTTCGGGTAACTGAGCGGCAAGAACCCCTCCAGGAAACTTGGAAAGTACGATAGCAACGGGGATTAGCTCTTCAGGCGCCGGTTGGATTTTTTTTTGAAAAAAGCAAAATAAAACGTATGGTGCCGTGGTACTCGAGTAGGGTAAGAGAATTGGGTGATACTAGAAATGATGTTTCTTTCTTTAAAGAATCTAGTCCTTGGGTATCGCCATGATGACAGCCTGGGGCGAAATTCGTTGGCATTTTCGTAAACCACAATAACTATTAAAATGTGAAGGTGTTTTTTGCTATAGGGCGCACTAGTACTTTGTCTATATCATAATATGATACTTGTACTTGTATCATACTTGTACATCACTCTTGATAGCAGGTGTTGTTTTAAGATGTCCCATAACTGTCTCTCTTTTCCAGAAATTGTGATCGTCCGATTGCTCTGACCCCTGTTTCACTACGGCTAGCTTCCGATGCAATCATTGACACCCCCCCCCCCCCCGAACACACGTGGAATGCGGGGAAGTTCAGCCCTAAATTTACTCGCAATTTTCTGACGTTTTGTAAAAACGACTGCTATTGCATGCCACCAAAATCCTGAGGCTCTGGTCGTTTTTTTTTGCCTGTATGCAATAAATAGAAGTCGTGTTTACAAAAACGTCAGAAAATTGCGAGTATCATACTCGGATATGGAAGTAAAAATCGAGCATGACAAGATAGGACCTGAATCTCGGGAATCTCACAGGTTAGAAGTTAGAGAAGAAAATGGGGGGAGACTAGGAGGTTGGAACCCAGAGCAGTTGCATTCAAGTGATCTCTTGATACTTTTGCAGAAAATTTGTGCAGGCCTTAGTATCTCAAATAACGTACGCCAACTACTTAATACCTGGTTCTTCTTTACCTGAGTGTGCCGATCTCTTCTGTTCTTCTGGCCAGCTCAATACCTTTCCGCAAAACAGGTTTCTTTGCATACTCGATTTTTAAGCCCATATCCGAGTACTAGGGTCGGCTACCCCGAAGGATTTCCCCGCAAACAAGATTTGTGCGGGGCCAGAGGCCCTAATGTGCCTATTTATCTATAGCGGCGAGAGCCCGGACTTTTTCTTCTATCAATCATGATATAATACTCGTAGTTCTTGGCTTGAATTATGAATGGTCGAGTAATTCGAGCTGTGGTTTCAACCTATTTGGGCGACTTTTTTCTTCTTTTCCTTTGCTAGATATTGGAATCTTATGGCTTAGACGCACTACTGCAACTCAATTGTGAGCAATGAATGCTGTGCAGTTTCGCCATTGGAGCGATCCGTGGAGCTTCCCACATATTCTTACACTTGGGCTTCACAGTTCAAGATGGCTACCACACTGGGTTTGAGAGAGGTGCATCAGCCTTGCTTGAAAACCCCAAGGCTAGCAGACATGATCACAAGATGGAGAAAGGTGCTCTATCTGCATGAGATATTTATGAAAGCAGTTCTGTGCATAAGGATCACATTTGTTCACCTGATGAAACTCCGTAGGAAAAAAACAAACATCCAAAAGTTCAGCTTTAATTTAGAGCTCAGGAAATGGAAATCGTCAGAGCGCCCTGTGTCTCCATAAGTGAATTTTCCCCTTCCGCTCATAGATGCATATCGCGGGTAGAGATTACGGGAGGTATAATATTTGCAGTATAGTGCAATTGCGGGGGGGGGGGGGGGGCGGGAGTAACCC
>Ga0307517_10000472_pt1 | contig 68864 bp, 56 predicted proteins | sample 23_EM_MG_FD_194515 | JGI IMG/M metagenome (GOLD analysis project Ga0307517, IMG submission 194515) | Populus trichocarpa ectomycorrhiza microbial communities from riparian zone in the Pacific Northwest, United States - 23_EM | ecosystem: Host-associated > Plants > Roots > Unclassified | place... | reverse complement strand
GAAAAACCCCATTCCGGTTTTTCCCCCCCCCCCCCCCCCCCCCCCGAGGCAAGAAGTGCCTGAACATTGAGCGGATAGCTTTTGTTTGCGCACATAGACACGCATGGGTGATTGGTTATAGGCTTGTCCCAGGCCATTGGTGCCCGAAAACAGGGATTTAAAGGATATGTGGTCAAAAACATGTGCGTATTCTGAGATCCAATACAAAGTAGTTACAGTGCCCGTACGACTGTAGATTACCCCATGTGTTCCAGTTCTTCTGGCTGGGGACGAGTGCTCGTCCCCAGTAAGTGCTCGAGCAGGACCGGACCCGATGACGGGGGAGGTGAACGCCACGTTGAGGAAGGACGAAATATCCCTGACATATCCTTGAACTATCCCTTCTCAACGTTTGGGTACTTCTTGTCAGGGACAAGCACGGTTGTACCTTATCCTTCTAGTCCCTGCGTTCGGGTGTGCGTACTCGGGCAGAATGTACTCATGCATACAGGTAAATGATGAGACTGATAGGGTATGGGTGTCCCGAGAGAACACCCACTAAGACATATAACAGTAAAGTCTTGGGCCATCTATTCCTTGTCCATCTCGTCACTTAATTACCTGTACACGTATACCGAAGTACCGTACTCCCGAGGATGAGGGGGCGGGGGTGCGGAGGTTGCCGGTGCCCGAATTGGCAGAGTCGGGAATGGCGGAGCAAGCAAGCAAAGAAAACCGGTACGCAAGCAGGCAATCAGGCGAGCATCCTCTCATTAGATATGTCTCCTAAACATCCTAGCAGACCCACCGTTATCGAAGAAGTTACCGGTACTTTTATTTTGGTCCCAGGCTCCTGGGCATGATACAACGAAAAAAAGAGGGCGGGGATGAGGGAAGGGAAAGAAAGAAGGAAATCACTAGCGACAAAGCGAAAAGAAAAGAAAAAAAGAAAGAAAATAAATAAATACACGATTTCAAGGGTTTCTATCTTCCTGTGTATCACCTAATTTTTGGCCAAACTTCGCCAGTCCAAATTCTTTTCACTCGTTCCACCACCGGCGATTTGTGCGGGGAACATGTATTACGCATTGGGAATAAAGAGAGCAACAACTCATGCATTAGGATACCTCTGATGTTCTTACTTTTACTCTGCTTGTTCCAGATTGCCCTCCTGTGTCTCCCGCTGGAATAACTTGCCGTCCAATCATATCCCTAACCTGGATTGTGGTCTCGTGATATTTCGTTGGTTCTTTTTTCTTTTTTCGAAGATGCCTCTTTTAGGCCGCATGCTTGCTCTATCAATAGCAAAGTCTCTTCGAATAAAACGACACCATAGCCCTCCTGCCTCGGTGACACCTGCTTTGTGTGCAAGGTGCCTAGCCACCTCTTCAGCGATACTTGTACCGCAGCTAGAGAAGGGGAGATGGAATGTCCTGCTTATAGATGATTGGTATTACCAGGATAATATAAGAATGTTGAACTGCCCATAGTGTCCACTATATGTGCTCCCCACTCCTCTTCTACTGCGAGTTCCGTAGTCTCATACCGGCGACTAATCTAGCTCTTGCGCTAACTTTCGGGAACCAACGTGAGTCTAGGCCGGACCTATCGTTATTCGCTTTTTTTTCGCTGTTGTGATATAATTTTGTATTGCCTTCGCAGCACTCGCATTAGTCAATTATCCTCCAGTGACTTGTCGGATATTCTCCCCTCTCTGTACAGCAATAAAAAAGGAGGAGGTGGACTTCCGACCAATTCGGCGGCCTGCCGCCATGCAGGGTAAGAGTAATATTTTGTTTTTCAGTATTTTTTACTACCTAAGGTAGGAAAGGTTACCATTGCACTTTAATGGCTGCGAGTTCCAACCACATTGTGGTATAGAGAAATTTCTTGGTAGCGCTGTGCAATGGTGCAAGTAGGGTACAGTGGCTTATCAGTCCCTCTGACATGGCTGTTATTATTATCCTGCGCTGTACTGCTAATCTTGTATGTGCTCTCCCGATAATGGATGAGCAAACACTCGTAGCATACCGGTGTAATTATATGTGCTCTCGTGGCGGAAGTAAGAAATAAATACAATACCCACAGCGCCTCGATGACTAAAAATGCAGCTCCCAGCGTAATCGGTCCTGGCTGAAATCTCCACGAAACAAGCACAGCGCGCTAGTGTTCGTGGTGATCCATGCCCATCCCGTCACTTCAGCCCTTTTGGAAGGCGCTACACAGGCTATTGCTGCCGGTTTTCAGTCCGTCAGGCAGAGGGTGGGCAAGAAGGGCAAGAATTGTGTACCGCATTACACTGCCTTCACTGTGCGATATGGCGCAACCGTCGACGAAAAGAGAGACAGAGAGAGAGGAAAGAAAAGAGTGCACATCACTTCTGGTCTCTTTTTTTGTCTTTCCCCCTTCTTTCCCTTATCGTACCCATTCTCCACTGCTCTGGGCTGGTGTGTCTAACGGGGCTGTGTTTGCCTGTTCCTGCAGTGAACCGCTTTGGACTATATCTGTTTTCACTGGGGTCATTAGTTATCACTCGTGTGTTGGTGAGTTTCGAAGGGTAAGGTGCAGCAAGTTACCAAATGATACCGCACGGTAAGGTACAGTACCAGGCGCCGTTTTTCCGACCGTCATCAAGCCTCGGATCACAATCTCAGATCCTGTAATGATACCGATATCATTGCCGAGAATGCCTACCCTAGCCGGTATTTTGAGGGAGTCGTCATTCTTTCATCGGTTCTTCACTGTGCTCAAGCCCTTTTCTTCCTCAGGTTGAGTTCACAGAGGTATTTACGCAATGAGAAACCATGGAGAAATTTCAGCACTGAGGGCCTCTGTGAAATCGATAACAAGGAACTAGTTAGCCTTTTTAAGCATGTGCCAAATATTTATCACAGGGGCAGGTCCCAAAGCCAAGGGGTTGTATTACTCAAATTTGGCATAAATCCATAGGATGGGAAACAGGATTACCTGATATCAGGGTTTATGGCTTGGGGGATGTTGTTTTCTGGTATCTTACTTTCCTAGTGTAATTTACGGTAATTTACCGTATTGTATCAACCGTGTAAGATGCCGTTTCGTACCATATTACTCGAACACTAATTGTGGGTACAGGTGCTTGTCTCCCCAGGATAGAAGCACCCGAGAACAGGGGTATATTTGTGGTGGCCCTCAAAGATGCATAGATTTTTTAACCATACCTTTGATCCCCGTTTCGGCTTCGTTTTAGTCTGTCAATATTCCCTTGAAACTGATTTCTACCTCCCCCAGTTTCCTACACCACTTTAGCGGCCCCTGACACCACCGGGTAGTCCGAGCCTTTGCGGTATAGCAAGGGATATTTCTGCTATTATGCTATAGGTAGTGATTGACGAGCGGCCACTCATTGCCATTAAGGCTGAGTGGCCCTTCAAATACCAGAGGTAAGAATGTGGCCTCGCCAGTCCTTAGAGTTGTGTTAGATAACTCTTCTATAGTTTCATACGGGGGCGGTAGAAGAGTGGGTCCGAGTTTACGGTCTATCCTAACTTATTAACAAGTTCGAAGTGACAAGTATTAGCTATAGAAGCAAGTAATTTTTGTTTTCAGTTTCATGAAAACTGTGCTGGGTCTTTGTATTCCACTTAATGCAAACTAGTGAGGGTGGTGCCCGTATCGTACCTGGTTGGGCTTAAGGGATTTAGGAAGGTGGTTTATGAGGTATGTACCGGTGTGTTGGCCAGCGTTCCGAAGCTTTATGGCTTTTTCCCATGAGCGCGTTTTGAAGGGACTAAGGGGCGAAGTAGGGGTATGATAATATTATTATGGTGGGTAAAGCGAAATTGAATGTGAGAAAATTACAAGGGAGGTGGCAGGCATATATACAAGCTGACAGCAGTCCGGGGGATTTACCTCTCGAGTCGAGCTATCAACAACTCTCAGGAGAGTCCCCAGGTAAGCTAATGGATAATCCAACACAATCCCAGATAATCCACATATCTTGAGTGAGCCCTACACCCATAAACTGGGAGAAACGACCTTTATGGGAACTTATTGTATCGTATTATGATATCATACGAAGTTCCGTCTGGCTAAATACCCGAGGTTAGCGGCAGAGGGTATAAGGGTAACGAACTCACAGGGGGTGCCCCGTTGGTAGTCTAGCGGGCTTGAGACAGGTGTCACTAGAAAGCACCATCCATCACTCGCTTCCGCAGGCGCCCTAGTTGCAGAAAGTCGGGCTCGCGGGGCAGATGCTCAAAGCCAATGGGACTTAGGAGGAATTGGGCGCACCCAATGCGAACAGACTATATAGTAAAGGAGACCTATGAGGGTGACCGTGTTGAAGCGATCTTATCGATCTTACAGTACCTGTCCTGCCTGCAGGGTCGACTCGGAGGTTTCCCTACTCAAGAGTTCGTAGTATAGTCTTATTGGCAGAGACCCAAGGCTCCAATCTGCCTGCTTTCCGTGATTGGTCATTCGTTAATAGATTATTGCGTGGAGGAATTGACTCTTGGCCCCTCTTTTATATAGGGGTTAATTTGCCACCCGCGCCCGAACCATTGCCCCGCTGTTAATTCAGGCAACGTTGCCATGAGAACCAAACCTATCCTGCTGGTAGACGGGCTTGGATCCTTTCCCCTAAAGTTTATGGTAAATATATTATTGAACACTTAATTCATCATAGGAGCAGATATATTCTTAAGAGAAGAGAAGTTATAAATATCGATCACTGACATCTAGCCACAAACTCCTAGCATAAAAAGGAGCAGCTGCGTTCGAAGTGTCGGGGGTGGAGGGGCAAGGTCGAAAAAAAGGTGGGTTCGACTGTAAAGAGGGCGAAATGTTTTTTAAAAATGGGGGGGTCACAGATCATAGATGTATAGCTAGAGGCCGTCAGGTACCTGTGCACTAGTGAGTGTTAGCAGAAGGGTCTATCATGTTAAAGTGTTCAAGACTTCTGATAACCTCGTTCGGGGTATTGCGCCAGACTTTCACTTTGGACGTCGGGAGTCCAAGGCAGCAAGTTACTGCCGATAGCGCCGCAGTGCGTGAGGGAATAGAACGAGGTCAAACGCAGGGAGGCACAATCTCCGTCCCCAGCTTTAGAGCGGCCCAGGCTTACTGGGTGGAAAAATATAACACCCAGCTTTAAAAATCTTAGTAGAACTCACCTACCAGGGGGAGTGGGCGGTGTGAGCGGTGTGGGCTACAATAACATCCTCTCATCTTTTCAGTCATGGAGTTTGGGGGGTCACGATGGATAGGTAGCTCGGCGGTAGACGGAGAGGTTTCAATTGGGACTTCGGCGTTATGTAGGAAAACCAGGAAAGGCTAACCATAAGCTTCATTATTCTCATTGTCATTCTTAGATATCATGCTCTAATGACAAAGACTGGAGCATATATAAAACATAATTAACTCATCCTGATCCCTCTGTGGATCATCGCAAATTTCCCCGCTCCTCCACGCATGTTCCCATTCCTCCGGACGCACCCGTTAAGACAAAGGAGAGACATGCTAGAGGTCCTTCTCCGTAAATCACCAAAGCTCTAGAAACACCCACCCCACCCCCGGACGACCCCACCAGACTCCCGTAGCTTCCAGAACGAACAGAAAGCTCCCATCACCCTTCCACATCGCCTACCACTATAACGCTTGCAACAAACCGAACTTAAAATATTTTTTGCCCCCGCCCAGACCATCCTTTTAAGGCTTTTGCAAGTTTCGCACACCAGGGATTGGTTGGCCTTGGGTACAAGCGCAGGAATTTTAAGCATAATAACAGCCCTGAACAAAAGCAGGGCTCCTCCTCATTGTCTCCCGCATGGTTATGCATTTTGTAAAAGAGTTAGGCTCCAAGTCGATAGAGAAGCATCTCATGGTTCAGCTCGTGACCAAGGGTCAAGGAATACCAAACCGAATACCAAGAAAATCCATCGGAGTTCTGAGCATAAAGCAAGCGACCGCTCGCGAGCAGTGCGCAGTGCTAGCTATCCAGCCTTTTAACCCCAAAGGCTAACCTGAATCGAACTTCTCGTCAATGCAATGGCGAACACTGTCCTGATACTATCCTCACACTGCCCTTTGCAATAACTACTTTTCCAAATTCAGATCTCCCTCCTGGCTTTGGAGAATCACTTGATATTCAGGGGAATTTGTGCTGGAGGGGCCAGATCTTATTTTAATGGAGAAGGGACTATTTGAATTCAGTGAAATTCTCGGGATATCTGTGCTACAAGGAGCGATGTGCAGGCCCTCGGGGGAGTATATGGGTAGAACATATTCACCTGTTATTGATGTATTTATGACCTCGCTGTTGATGACTTCTTTAAGTCCATTGCCCTGGCCACACCCTGCTGTGCTGTAATTGACAGTTTACTTGATATAATGTTTAGTGGGGGTTTGGGGATCGAAGCTAGTGAATCCGGATGTCTTAAAGATGAATCAGATATCCTCATGGCAAGTTTCGGGGGATTTTGATTAACGTCTTGGCTAAAGACTATCCCCTCTATATAAAAAAACTAGCATCCTACGGGCAATATCCCGACTGGAAAATAGAGTGATACTTGGTGATGAATTCGGGCTGAAGCTAGGAACTGTGAAAACAGGCATCATTCTAGGAGCTTTGATGATTAGTTTTAGCAATTAGCCTTTGTTTTAGGTGGACTAGGATGTGTAAACAGGGATAGCGGGAACTAAAGATGGAAAACCGGGCATCTCGTACTTGTACACACCGAGGCAGCTCTCGAAATTCCTGAGCACTAGCGGAATAAGTAATCCCACAAGATAAGGGCGCTCTCATCTAGCACCAGGCTATTGGCGGTGATTCCCATGTCTAGCACCTAGACAGGTAGGAGAGAAACCTAAAGTGCATTTTGTTCTGAACCTTCTGTGATCCAAAAGTTTGAAAGTGGGGCTTTGCGTTTTTGCAAAACTTTTACTGAAGAACTCTTGTTGCTTCCAGTGAATTCCGTTGCCTGCCTCCAACGTTTAATTCACTGTCGTTCGGTCTGATGTTAGATCTTCCTTATATTTTCTCGGCAAAGCGAAAGGCACCCCTAATTATTAACAGCTCGGTTTTTTCTGTTACGGGCTTAATGGGGAGGATACCTAGCCAGGTTCTTGGAAGTTAAAATATATTTGATGGGAGTAGTGGTGGGTAATACACTTGATGCCGGGACAGTATACCAGAGCATGGATCGAAACTCGGGATTGGGTGATATCAGGTGACCGGCCTCGTTTTGTAACGCGGTCATCCTTTTTGTTAGTGTCATGCATAGCAATAACATCCATTTGATCTAAACATGGATACTGCAGTTGATACGACCCTCCGGAAATAATAACTATCATGCTTGGAGAGAAAGTCTCTGTGCTCCGCTCATCATCCCGGTAAAATAATGCAACCACCCAAGTCACAGAAGCAGGAAAAATAAAGGCTATGCCCGCAAGAAGACGGGGAAGGAAGGTTAATATTAGCAGAGCGCCTAAAGCATAGAAGTCTCAGATTTATTTGGTGGGATCAAACGCTCTCCTTTCATTAGAAGAGGGCGTGATTCGGGGGACTATTCTTATCAAGGGCATGAACGAAGCCCGAACTATCCCCGAGTAACGGTGGCGAAGTGGGGAAAAGTAACCCACTTAGTCCCAGAGCATTCCCCTAGGGTCCAGCCAGAATTAGAGAATAAATATTAGTCGCAATGAAGAGTTAGATAACCACTGTGGGAGCCAACGCAATATGCAAGGGGCGATGAGCAATCGCTCAAACTGATGATAACCCAGCAGTTAACAGTTGGGTAACTTATCATTTCACAAGTCACTCTGGTACCCGAGTGACCGGCGATGCCGTCAACCTCGGAATCACCAACATTGGTGCTGGTGGTAGTTTATTAATAGGCATCGCTTCGGGCCGAGCGAATTATTGGCACAGGACGGACCAGGTTCGTGGATATTCCCACGGATGCCGATATGTCTCAGCCCCCACAGCAGATAGCCGATGGGAATGTCCTGAACTGTGCCTAGGTGGTAAAAACATGTAATTACGAAACGAGTTTACTGAATACACGAGACCATGCACTCCTGAGGTGGTGAAAAAAACAACGTGGTTTCCTCAGTAATACAGAGAAGCAGCATGTATTAAGCAGCATGTATCGAGGTGCTATGTGCTCCAAAGTAACTGGCCATCTGATATTGCATCAAGAGGGGTACTGGCGCGTTTACTCGAGTAATGAGTTAGTGCAGCACACACACTGCCGAACTTAATGGTATACGGTCGCACTCGTCCTCCTACTGCACGGCCCTTTGGGACCATTCTTGCAGGTATCAATAAGGGCGCACGGCGGATTTTGGGGGCATTGGTGCCGACACTCGAGAGAAAAGGTGTTCCACAGAACGACTGAAAAGATCGGAGGACCTGCCTGTTCTAGTCAGCACAACCCCTCCATCCCTTTTCGCCCCGCTGGGTATCCCGCCTCTTGACGTCCTTCAACCCATATCAGAGCTGGACAAACTCGGGGCATCGGAGGGAAAAAAATAGTAATATATCATAGCCACCTGGAACATGCAAGGAAAATCATAGTGTAATACAGTGGATGAGGGCCTAGTGTTCGCAAGCTAGGTAACATATTACAGAAGGAAACGGGACGTGGTTGGCCCACTTGAGTCCCTGGTCTGAAAATTAAGGGGGAAAGAGAGAGAGAGGGAGAGGGAGGGGGAGAGAAAAGGAAAAAAAGAAACGAAACGGAGGCGGGTATGTGGGTGGAGAAATGTACTCAAGCGCCCTTCCCCCCCACCCCCCGAAAGCCTCGCCTCTATTTCTCTATATAGCTCTGACAAGGGAAGGGTCCGGTGCTCTCCTCTTATTATGGGCCCTCAAGCTCTTTCTCATCCCACATTCACCCTTATCCCACCTCCCAATGCCCAAAACTTAACACACTGCTCAGAAACTCCAGTCAGTAATTCATTGCCGCCAAGATAACCCCGAGATCGCTTTACAATGAGTAAGTGACGATTTCTTCTTGCGATATTGTTTATTAGGGAGCGGTGGGTTGTGTGGTTTTTGCTTACCTTTCTTTTTTTTACAGGTCCACCCTTGCTTGGGACGGCCCCGACCAACGGAATTTTGAGCGAAGTAATGACACCATAGCCTCCTCGAGATTTTCACGTCTACAATCTCTAATAAACTAGGTTGTCAATCGCGGCAACTCTCCGCCAAAGACGAATGGCAACACCGTCGTGGCAAGCGGATTTCTGACAGGTACTCGCCACCCCGGCAGCGGCGACAAGTTGCAATGTTATCGGAGGAGTTGTGGTGGTTCATTCACAGACAGCAGGTCTTTGAGGTTCGTCAAGTATTCCCCATGTTAAAAACCTCGCGTCCGCGAAGCTAACTCTTCTTACAATGACGTAGAGAACACAACAAGATCTGCACACCCGTGGGAAACAATGGTTATCGCTGCTTGTTCCCGGATTGCCCCGAACATTTTAGGACTTCCAACCTTCACGATATGGTGAACCACCAAGGCGTTCACCAGGTCTTCGCTTGCTACGCACAGGGCTGTGCTTGGGCCTTTCCTACACAGGACGGAGCTACCAAGCATGTCATCAAGGAACATCGCATGACAAAACCTACGGACATAATAAAAAACCTGTGGACAGCCCGGAAACACCAGGGTGAATTTTTGCGACAGTCGGGCGCTTGCTTCGACATCTTGGACGTGATGTTGAGTTGGGAAACAGAAGTTTCGAGTCCTCCAGAGGATATCATACTAGCCCCGGCGTTGGCTGCATACGCCCCCCCCGGGAATAGGCATCCCGAGAGCGGAGCAGATGCTGAGGACGTTGAGTACGCGCAGAGTTTGAGCTCGGCAGTGTTCTCGCACATCGCGCATCAACTTGCGGCTCTCGGAGATCTATTGGATAACCGAGCATTGGCACCGACTGCAATGGAGTGCCGCCAAGTGTCTCAAGCGTTAGAAATTATGCAGGAAAAACTTCGCGGCAAGTCCTTTGTGAGTCCGTCTGCTGGTTGGAACAAAAGCTTTGCATTCCCTGGTGGGACTTTGGGTGTGAATGGCCTACGCCGTCCGGAAACGTTCCAGGAGGAAGCTTCTACCGCTACTACCACCCCAGCTCTGGGAGCCCACGAAAGGCCCAAACATCAAAAGAGGAAATCTGCTGCTGCGCGTGTATCTACAGCAATATCACCCGTACAAGAGGAAGGTGGCAGTGGGGACCTATCCGGAACTGATCTCGACTCCGACGAGGAGCTCGACCTGCTAGTGCAAGAAACCGACGGCGAACCTCTACAACACACGCACCTCTCCGGCAAAGAACAAAGCAAATACTTTCAACAAATGCAACAATGCTGTGTCCGTGCTGCTCACGAGTTCTACCTCCGCCACCGCGCGCACCTAGACAATATCAAAGACAAGAAATCCCGCCAACTCTGTCTAACAGCAAAATCCAACCCTATTTCCAAGCCTGACGACCTTAGCCTCCCTCACTGGACCCACCTCCTGCGCAGGATCAGCGATGCAAGAGGCCTTCAGAAGAACATGGTTAGTCGGATAGAAAGCTTCAACGGGGATATATCCCCCGTTGACGAGGTTAGACATGCGTTCACGAAGAACAAGGTCAAGAGCGACAGGGATCTTTTGGCACTCGTCCAGTTGACGAGGAACTTTTGCTGGCAGTTGAAGGATTGGGATAGATGTGGGGATTTGGATACGCTGTATACGCTTCTGGAGAAGACTATTCGCGAGGCAAAGCGTAGGAAATTGGAAGGGTATAGTAAGCCACCTAGGAAGGGGACGTTCACCAGCAGGAGGGAAAGGTCAGCGAGGAGAAGCCCACAGAGGCAGTCGGCCACTTGGCCATTAATGGTGGAAACGGAGGGGGTGGAATGACAATGTGCGAATAGCATAATTCCACTACATGCGTGACATCCGGATTCTTCCCCTATCTCTCTCCTCTCTCTCTCTCCTCTCTTTCTTCTATATTTCCCTTTCTTCCGTTTTCTCCTCTCGATTCTCTTTTCCTTTTTTCTTTTTGCGTTTCTGAACCAAGGACTTGTTGGGCATTACATATGATAGGTGTTTAAATTCGAATTCCACAGATAGTGTTATTTTTATTTTTTTGCCCCTCTCGTTTCCTTACTTTTTCCCATCTTTTCTATTTTAAGCCCGCATTGGTTTGCTTTATCTTCTTTCTATAACGCGAGATGAAAAGAAAAAAAAACATTCAAATCTCACGCCCCTCGTACCCATCACCATTGCAGTATCATACTCATCGTGCATTCTTCCACTGCCTACCGTATTGTACACGCCTTTTCAAAATGACATAATATTATTGCCTTTTGGGCCATTGTGCGACTCTACTCGAGCACCGGTCGCTGTTAACCCCGCCCCTTGCGTTTCCCTGCCGCCACCACGCTATCGGTCAACCTTGTACTCGTAGCGCATGGGTAGGAGGTGTAGGGCTGCAGCAGGGCACCGCACATCGCCGTCGTAATCTCCTCTTGTAAGACAGTATGCGGTATATTACGGCGACACTGGTGATAATGGTTAGGGTACTCGCGTGGTAGTTTACTGATCACGCCGGAGGGAGCCTGTGTTTCACGATTGGTGTATGCTGCTGCTCCTGTTCACGCTGACATGTTATGCAGACTGCCAGGGCACAGGAGAGTTGAGATGATAGCTTCTATATGTAAGATAATGAGATATTTTGGAAACCCGGTCTTGTTTGATGAATCAGTTCAGCGCTGTGGCCGTACCAGCCAAACACCATAACTGACCTATCACATTACATATTAAGGGTTTTCGAAGTTAAAAATATTGAGAAAACATAGCTCACATTTCTGTTCCTTGTTCTTAGCTTATCATAGCAGACGCAGAAAGGGTTAACTCACCATTACTTCGCCCTACCCATATGACACGTTTTTTTCCTGCTTTTCATGTTAGGACGAAGAGTGAAAGACCCCCAACGGCTACAGAATTCTATATAACAGAACCCTATAGAAACTCAGAATACGAATGAAATTGTTTAAAAATCAAGAAAGAATACTGCAGCCTTGTCCTATATGTATGGCATCTTTATTGCAAGGGAAATATGCTAATACCGCGAATCCTAGACGACTCCCAGCCTCCCAGCCTCCTATGGAAATTTCCTTTCTGGGCTACTCTTAGCGAGTGAGCTGCTATGTGGCTAGGGCTTTTTGAGGATCTTAGTGAGCTCTAGCCAGAGCTAGGTCTGTGAGAAAGGCCACAATTTTTTCTGTTTTCGTTTGTCTAAAGCTCGAAAATAAGCCAAAATTATCTTCACCATCATCACCTCCGGCATTGCGCCTTGGGCATTAACTAACAGAGCTTGCCACTTGTGAATGATAATATCTATCTTACTCCAAAGGCTCTAGCAGATTTTTGAAATTTTCTTAAAATCAATCAAGCCAAGATTTTTGCGAAGCGAAAACGCCCACTCCACCGGTATAAAATGGGAGGGGCGCCAATGAATCTTGTCACAAAGATCAAATGGCGGCATCTCCTTCGTGCTTCTGTAGGCTTTTATAATACTAAACTAACAACACCCCTACTATGGAGGCCTATTGGCTAATATTTTAAGCATATCTTCCTCCAAATACACCGTCTAAAAGGCTATTCTAAGTAAAAGCACAAAAGTAATACACTCTTATCTTAGTAAGACGCTTAACAGTAGACCAATATATATCGTCATATAAAATGCCTACCTCAAATAACCAAGATTTAAGAGTTTCCTTTCTACATACTTCCAGATCGTCCTCTGATTGGTAATGAAAAGTAATATGCAAATCATTCGTAGAGCGGAAATAGGGCATTCTTACTATCGCCTCGTACGGCTGTACGTCTTGCTATACTGTCAGCCAACGATATTTTCTTCGAGATATAACTGTTGCCACTTTACCAACTCTCAATATATCTTGTTAGAAGATCTTCAAATCCTCCTTCAAGTCTAAAATATCTTTCCCGTACAGCTTCGTTCCAAAAGTTCTCGCACCCTGGCTGGTACTGTGACAAGAAGGGCTATAATACATCTGGTATGGAAATTTGTCACAGTATCAACCAGGGTGCGAGAACTTTTGGAACGGGGCTGTACCCCAGCCCTCCTGCCATCACTGACACCTCCGCATTCCAATAATCGAATGCTACCAATCCTCACCTTGACCACCCTTCTCCGTCCCGTGTCTATCCGCGTGCTTGTTCCGGTGGGGCCGCATTCCTTGTATTGGAGTTGCCGTCAACGTTGGAGAGCACGAAACCCTTCTCCAATAGTAGCTTGGGATGGAGGTCAACAATGTACCAGACCAAGAGCAGCAGCAAGAGGGGCGATCCTCGTGGGATGCCCCTGTCCATCGTATACCCAACGGTTGGACCCTGTGGGAAGAAGAGTGTGCATTCCGCCCCCACCGGTACTGTAGCGGTACTACCGGTATATACAAGCGGATGCGATGCCGGGAGATTTTTTGCCTCCTCCGTCACCATACATAACTCAACCCCCACAGCCATCAACGGCTCCATTCCGCTCCGCTAGTGAGAATGTGAACGAATAACGAGAAGCCGGAAGTTGAACCACGAATAACAACCAAAAGTAGCACAAGGACTGCATGGCACACCAAGACTTTGTGCTTGATAGTAGCGAATATTCTGAAACCCTCTTTTCCGCGTTGCCTGGGGTATGGCCGAGAGAGTGTTATACTGCATGGCATTGTGTCCAGTTAGCCTGTCAGTTCAGTCCTTTTGTGCACAGTGCCACAGCATACGCAACAGACCAAGATGTGCCACCACGAGCTTGCCTTTACAAATGAGTCCACCAACCCCAGCACCCGGAGCTTAATGTCCTATAGGCTGGACTCCGGGTCCAGAGGATATTACCAGGATGCCACACGACAAAGTGAATCTACCATACGCCAAAAAAACCGGGGGAAAAAAGATTTGCTAGACTCGTCCGCCCCCTCATTAGTGCCAATCAGCCTCTACCGTAGAGGAAAGCCTCAATTTAGGGCCGGTGGTGGAGAAACCCCGACCGTTGTTGGAGATATCAAATGTTTGTGAACACTCTTGAACACTTACCCCGCCTGCATCCTTAAATGTCTCTCCACCACACTCCATCTAATTCACATAGCGAAGTGAGTAAATAGGGGGTTAGGTCTCGTATCACCCTCATCTTCATCTCTATTTTTGCTTCCCTCTTCTGTCCCCCCTCCTACCCCCTGGTTCATCCCATCATCCTCATCGTGGGAGTGATGCTGGGGCAAAAATTACTCTGCAGCACAAACATACCCGTAAGAAAAAAACACAATAAAAGAGAAAATAATACTAATAAAAAAGACAATACTAGTCCCTATAGGGAGACTACACCCGGGACGCTTCCCCCTCCCACCAGTAAACAGTCGGAGTAAAAGGTTGAGGCTCGGGTGATCGCCGCTGCAGTTTCGAGTGTTCCCCCTCTTTCGCCCTTGAAACGAGTAGATAGTCATGATGATAAGCCTTGATTAGTAGCAAGTGGGATGGGAGTACCGGTATCGTGTGTGAGGCCTTTGCTCTCCGTCTTGTGTGGCTCTTTAGGAATGCAGGGGGTTTGCGGGAGTTAGCTGAGGGAGGGGGAAGTAGGTGCGGGCAGTAGTCAGATGAGCCAGAGGAAGGCCTTCCTCCCTGCTGCATGGTCCTTTCCTTTTCCCCTCCTCCTAGGTCCCCTTACCCAGTATCTTTCTTTCCTTTTTTCGTGTTCGCTGTCATCGTCTTTGTTGTTACACCTGTGTTCCTTCCAGTGTCCCGGGTCTTTTATGCTTCCCTACGATCAGGCAGGTTAGGCTATCCCTTCCCTCCAGATGGTTGGAATTTACACACGCTAAGAGCCGCTACATGTTGGAAAAGGATGGCAAAGGGGAAAAAAAAGAATAGATCTCGCCATGCTGGGCTATGGTTCTAGCGAGATCTACATTTTGAGGAGGCCGAAACAATGGCTTATTCCTTTTTGGGCCTGCAGCACAATAAGCTAGTATCTCCTTCTACAGCCATAAGTTAGGCTAAAGGATGTACTGAGTTCTACTCTTTTTAAAGGTATCTTGCTCGGCTATGCCATGGGGAGCTATTAAAAAAAACCCCCGCTGTAGCGTAGTTTCATCGTCAGCATCGCACTCTACCGGTAGTTTCCATAGTGAGCATCTCATAGTATGGGCTCGAGCTGCGCTAGGAGTGGGCTATCAAAAAAACATGAAACAGACAAACTCGACATTCTCCGCAGCGCAAGCCCGAGAGTCGCTCTGACTGAACGTTGGTTTAAAGTGTGGCGAGAGACGGAAGCAGCAGGTGCTCAGACGCTAGAAAAACCTGCCGGTACCGCACCAGCATTCCATGCCATGATATACGCTGCACTACCGCAAGTATCACTGGGCAAGCACGCATGGGCAAGGAAATGCCCTGCTCGGCGTTGAATTATCGGATAAGATGTCCTTTACCAGTATTCGGACACATTTCCCCCCGACGGTTCGGAGGGGTCCCAATGAAATGCATCCGGTTTTATTTTTTCTTGCACACCGGGGGGGGGGGAAGGGGCAAAAGTGAAGTAAAACCGTTAGCCAGCCTCGAGAAAAATACCAGCAGGGCGGACGGTGGCTGCCGGGGAAGGGGGTAGCAGGTATCAGTGACCACGCCCCAACCTCTTGGGCCCGTCCGAAAAAGCATGCCGGATGCGAATGTGAAGATGAGCACCTCGATATCTGTTGGTAGTGAAGCAAGCGGGAGGACAGGCAGGTACAGTACAGGTGCAGTATTGAGGCTAATTGGCCTTCTTTCTCAGTGGCCTCACAGCCTTGTGACTTGTATTTGATATCTAGGCCTAATCTAGTCAATGGTTGCGCATGCACGATATGATACGACATGGTATGACCTGGAGGCAAGGGTTGATGGGAGATGATATTAGAAGGAAGTCAGTACTCAAGTACCAAACAAATAACTTTGGCTGATTGGTTATGTGAATCGCAGTGGTTCGGGCAAAGTAAAACCATCAGATGAACCGGTATCCCTGTTGCTTGAGGTTAGTAAACTAAATGTGCACAGTGCAGTACGGCGGCCCCGCGCCGGAAGGTCACCATTTGGTGGGGGCTGTGTTGACGAATAGATAAGGCTATGGATTTGTTGTGACCCAGTGTTGGACTAGTACTGGGCGTACCTTACTGCTCTCCCTCCTCCTCCTCCCCCTCCTCCTCGTGGTTGTAGGTAACCTAGGCGGAAAGTACACTTTGCTAAAGGGCATATTCTCAGTAGGAGTGGCACGGTACTGGGCACGTAGGATTGGTAATGAGATACTAGTGCTGATAAGCAATCATGTGCTGCGGCGGCCGTTGAGGCGGGCAAAGAAGGGCTGCAGAGGGATGGTGGAAAAACTCCCTGTACCTTAACTTATGCGAGTGTCTGAAGCCATTGTAGTACTATTACAGGTACATAGAAGGATCGAGCTACGAGGGCTGGTAAAGTATTAATACCTTAGGGATAGTGTATAATTCAGTGGAAGAGATATATAGAGGAAGTTTATGCAGGGAGCTCTCTCCCTTAGGTGTGGAGGGAACATAAGTTCCATTCTATCGTGCATTCACCCCCGAAAAATAAAGCAATGAATTACTTAGTTCATGATCATCTACTCGAGTACCAGAACCCTGGTTTTCATGCGGCCGCCAAGATTGTGTTTTTTGTTGTTTCCTGTGCTTTGCCTCCAGCCCGGGAAAACCCCGAGACCCCTGTATAGCTGAGCTGAGGAGAACCTGGGGTTTGTGTCTGGTCGAGAGAGGCATGGGGGACAGGAGGGCAGCATGTGGGAATAGGTATGACAGAATTGTGGGTTTGGTTGTGCATGCATAACGGATTATCAATAGATGGGTGTACAGTGGAAATTGCAGCTGTGAAGTAGGCTGGCTTGGGTAGGGCAACACTCATGGACAGAGATGCCAACTCATTGTTTCGAGTTATCGGATGGGGAGTGGTGTTCATACCCTTTTCTTTTTTGCTGCATAGATGGACCTTCGACTAGCGTTCTACAGGCCGTTTTCCGTTGGTGAAGATAATCAAATTTTAATGGCGCCGTGGTCCCGCTCCGTAGCGACAGCCTTACTGAGCCAGGGAAATCAGATGAGGTTTCCTCAGCCATCGGCTACGAGAAATATTAAGGAAAAGGGGACCACTGGTGCGCGCTGTGTAACGTGTCGTGGATTTGCCGGCTATTCTCAGGATCATATTCCATACATGGGAACGCTTCTCTCACTTTCCCATGGTAAATTGCTGTACTGGAGCGACATTGGCTTGGATCGCTGGTCGGTTAGTCCGCTGTTGCTTCTGGATCGCTTCTGCTCATGCAGACCACATTCTCGGGCTCGAAAAAGTAAAGCGGAATCGCGTTCGCACCCTCGATGCGCGCAAACATCAATAATGCAGCGTAGCTCCAGGGAATACTCGTAGAGAGATCCCGCAGCCAAGCGTTAGGGATAGCTATCGCTGTGGAAGCTTTGTTTACTGTGATTCTAAAAAGTGGGATATAAGGGACTAGTAAGAATTCGCTTTGATTGCCTATTGCAAAGAGGGTTAGGCCTGGATCTTACTGTTTAGCTTATAATACAAAATAAAAGTCGGCCCGGTCTGTCTAGCCATATACCTCCTAGATGGGACATGAGCCCTAACCTATGGCCTATTGATAGTGGCAACCCGAAGGACCCCAAGTTATTCTCTCCGAACCCTACTGCACTATTGTTAAAGTTGTGAGGTACGGCAACTGATCCACCAGCAGGTTGGATCCATTAATACCCCATCATGTCTATATCGGTACTTGCTCTAGATTCACGATACTCTACAAGCCAGTGGTACGCTCATGAGTTTAAAACTTGGGTTATATTTTAGGAGCCCGAGCTTAACTTAGGTCTCGTACTAATCCGGTGAGATGAGCTTGCTTTGGATAGCTTAGCTACGCCTTGTCCGGCTCCCCGTTCTGATGCACGAATATTGCACCGAAATCCAACTCGTCACTACCTCATTTAGTACCTATTATGAGGCATCCTACATCCAGAAGAGTTCGCACAAATGGTGAAGAAAGAATCCGGAGGTGAAGTGTGGGACTCAACATATGGGGGGCAGATCCCCAGTCAAGGACCAGGAACCTTGTCAGTAAAGGTGGTTGACACTTCCTATTAGCTGCTGGTGTTATATAACAGCTAATTGATTAGAAACCAACGACAGGATTGTCTGATACTGAATGCGCTTTTTGTATTCCTCATACTCAGCCCCATGTCCCGAGATGATATGTTTAGGTATCTGGTGTAGTGACCGCGTTTTGTGAACATGTCAATGTGTAGGGGAATATAGAATATTTCTTAGTGATTGCAAGTAGTATTCCAATTTGCACGAGTACCAATATTGTCCTCCGGCGAAACTTTGCAGATAGCGAGGCTATTTACAAGACTAGCCAAACAAAACACATTCCCTACGGACCCCGTCGTCACAAAATATTGTGGTAGTCGGTCCGGCGATATATCGAGAAAAGCTTAGCAGTTTAAATAGGGGAAAGAGGATATAATCGCCTCCACCTGCCACAAGATCTTTTATGCAATTCTGGATTCCTGCCGGGCTGGATGGGCCATGGGGAGCTGGAAAGGGGCTTCAGAAATTTTACAGTTCCGGAAGGTGCATGTGTGATGGAACCTGTTAGCCTGTTACCGCGGGTAAGAATGCCACTGTGCAAGCCTATCCTACGGTATGCAGTTTTGCATCTCATGGGTGGCTGCCCGTGACCTGGGTATTGTATCATAATTGATTGGGGAAGGATGTTACGGGCTCACCACCGTATCGCGCAAGGGATCCATTTAGTGAGGGCGAAACTTCTTCCCATCGCTGGCAGGTCGGCTACCTTGGGTCTTTGTTCTTCTATCGAAGCTTCTTAGGATAATAGATATGATAGTATTGTCTTAGAGTGACCGACCACCGTACCGTCAGGGATGTGTGATATGGTACAATATGCCCCCATCTCGGCCCTTTCCCCTTTCCCCTACCCCTCGAGATACATCTCCCAGCTTCGCACTCGCGCTCGGTAAGTCGGGGAATAATGGACGGATGGAGGTGAAGGGGAAAAAAACGTGTCGACGTTCGATGCGGGATGGAAGAGGAAGGGTCTAATTCTATGTATTGGGGCGATGGGGGGTTGCAGAGGAGGACGAGTGTGGCAGATCACGAGCGGGTCACGCTTGTGAACTTTTTCCACCCAAAGAGGCTCCATAAAAAAAATATAGTGTACATTACATTTCGCACAAGTGTCTTGAGTGCGCAGCTGTTGCGCACCTACAACTGGCTGTCCCTCAATACCCTCGTCGGTCTCCCTTCCCTCTCCCTTATAATACTTACTGTTCTCTGCTTGTCCGGTTGCTAGCTTACCTGTATCCTACTACAAGTACAGTACCTTCCATCGAACGTATCATAGGAAAGAATCATTCCTCTCAAAATACCCTTTCTTCAGCCTGATGACCTTGTCGATTCGTTAATAATCCCCCAACGCCATCCCCCCCTTCTCTCTTTCCCTCTTATTCTCTCCCCTCTACAAAGAGCTCCGACGTCACTCGCTGAGAAGAAGAAAGATACCCGAATACACATTACATATATACCTATCGATTATCCCATTTGCACTTTTTTCTTTCTCCAGTCCAACTGGGTTTTCCTCTTTGCTATACGGCATTTGGGTGACCTTAAGAGGATATTTTTCGATTCTCGATTTCCCATCTTGCTTGCTTCGTCACTGGGCAAGTTTTAGTTTTTTTTTGGCCGAGTAAGGCAAGCGGCTCACCCTAACCCCCCCCCCACCTTGCCCTCTCGCGCTCCCTCCTTCCCTTGCAACAATCTTTTCCTCTCTTATTCTCACCATCACCATCGTCACTCATACCGTCTTTTCAACCCGCTGTCACCTAAACTAGCTTTTACTTACTCAACCCTTGTTATCCCCACCTCATTAACTATCACATCATCACCATCACTATCCATCGCATACTTCACTCAAACCGAACGCAGATGCTAATGTTTTTATTTGCTTCGTCAATATAGCCGAAAGGAATTTTTAGATCGATTTTCTTTCAAAGAAAGAAAATAAATACCCATGGACGACCCGAATTGGGAACATAAGTTTCTGCTGTGGCCCGACTCTGAATACCGAAAAGAATTCGCGCGCAGTCTTTCCGATTATATCCTTGACAAAGACGGGAAATATGCTACGGTTGTGCCTGAGCCAGGGATGTTGGGTCAGGGTGAGCCACTTCCTCCCGAGGTCCGTTCCTGTTTTTCAGACTGTGTGAAGCAATTCGTCGATGAGTTGTTACAAAGGCACCAACCTTCCCAGCAATTCGAACCAGACAACTACGCAATGGGGAGGTTTCTGCACCCTCACCATAACGAGGACCCTTTCAGCGCCCTAACTCTCCCACGTGGAAATCAAATCTATGAGGATGCCTTGAGTGGATTCAGCCCTTCAATAGACGGAGACCCTAGGAGGCCGATCAGAGAACTCCACCGTCAGGGTCCAACTCCAGCTGACTTTTACCCGACCGTATTCGATCTTGACGGGCTTCCCCGGGCGACGCATGGGGCGGACCTCGCAGAGCAGGTGGAAGCTTTCACCGAAATTGTGAGCTCTAGAAAGAGTCATGTTCAGCCACTTAACCAGGGTGGGGGATTGACCCCGCTATCACAGCTCGGAACTATTGGATCTCACAATCCTAGCCGCTCCGGAGGAAGTGCCTTGGGGAGAAGACAGAGAGCTTATAGTGGTGGAGAAAGCACTGGTGCTGGCTCGCAAACTGCCACCCGCAGAGCAAGGACCAAGCGGGACCAGCCGCCCCCGAAAACGGCTGCTAACGGAGCAGGCCAAAGCTCCAGGAGCTTTGGGACGAACGCGAGAAGTGTCGATGGGAGCTCAAGAAATACAGTCAGCGCCGGGACGGTTTCGAAGGAAGGTTTTAAACATGAATGCGAATTGTGCGGGGAACGTTTTGAGTTCCCGGCGAGGCTCAAGTACGAACCGCTCGTGTCTCTGAGCATCAGGGTTAGAGCTAACAAAAAGATTAGGAGCCACATGGAGACTATAAGCCATGCTGCGCGGAGGTATCGTTGTGATCAATGTGGGTCGGTATTTTCTCGCAAGAGCTCATTGAAGAGACACCAGGATGCACCGACTGCGTGCAAGTCCAAGATCCAGAGCGGGAGTGATTCCCCTCCCCTTCCGACTTCCGAATCTGGAGCTCGAGATGCCGCCTTCCGTGGCGAAAGACCACCTTCCATGGCATCACCTAGTCATGGTAACGTAAGTCCTTCAATCGCTAGGAATCAGTCCGTTGGCTCCCAGAATCAGTATCGTCCGTTTGGCCCAGCTTCTGGCCCTCGAACATCATTCGGAGGGGGTGGTCATTTTCTCCAAATGGCCCGGGTATCCTCTCAACAACAACACCGCTCGCTTCAGCCATCGGTAGCCTCTCGTAGTTCGCACCGTCCATCCAGTGCCCATTCATACGTGGATCCCAGGATGCTTCAAGAAATGAACGGTGGATATGAGGATTGTGATTAGATCCGAACATGAAATGATTGCAGTACGTGAGGTATACCACTCAAATCCCGAGACACCGAGAACGCTCGGCTAACATTCGGTAGCTGTAAATCTTTGGTCTCCTGGCATACCGGCGCTAGTGTTGAGACGACAATTCGGCGTGTCACGCTTGGCCCCCCAGATCTGTTATGGGGGGGAAAACTTCCGTGACATGTTGCCCGGGAATGGCTCTCCACCAATGTCGAGGCCAATTTCCCTTGTTCTTCTCTTGCCCCCTGTGGTGTCGGAGAGAAACAAACCCCCTGTGAGTAACGTCTGGGAAAGCGCGGCTCCAGGCCCGAGCACGGGCTCGCCTCGTAGCAACATAAAATTCTCTCGGTGTTGTGGTGTAAGTATGAGAGAGCCTAATATGTATCTTGACTTTTCTCACCATGCAAATTTTTTACTTGGTTGTAATATTGGTGGATGTTTTGCTTATTTCTTTAGCCCATCTATCATCCCCGCCTGAAAACTCTCCCCTCTTGATTTTAATCTCAACTACTTCCTCCTCCTTCCTTCCCCCCCCGCTCTTTCAAGTACTTTTAAATGCTTTATTCGTTAGATCGGTTTTTGGTCCTTTATAGCAAGGGCCCCCCGGGAGTTCGGATTCTTTTTGCGCTTTGTAATGGCGAGGTGTGGGGTGTGGGGTGTGGGGCGACTGTATTGTTGTAATAGTTTAGAAATGGTTGGATCTGTCGCTCCATCTAACACCGGATGCTGAGAATATTATATAGAAGTTTAAGGTCAGAACTTGTTTTTTCTTCTCTTCCCTCTTTAAAAATAACCCTTCCTTTTGCTCGGCTCGCAGGGTTCATTTTACTTTTTAATCTCACTTGGGGAAAGTGTAACGTGTATCGCCGCATGTATGATAATTTGTGGGCACATATGTGCTTATACAAATAATTTAATTCCGTGCAATATATCAGGTACTAGTATGGTATCATAGTCTAGCTTAAATACCGTATACCCATATCATGTTATGCTTTCTAGCTTACCGGCACTTTGACTAAAGAAATACCTCAAAACAAGTGTGAGGATTTCCCTCAGGGATATTTCCGAAAGAACCTTACTCGAGTAATTTGGTTGGCCAAAGAGGGTAATTCACCATCAGTAGGGGGAATTTAGAAGCGGGGTAACCCAAAAGGGGAGCTTGCTGGTTTTGCTTCAAAGCTCTCCTTCCAGTACTAGTAGGTGCGACTTTAGAAACCTAACCAACTGAGATCTCAGGAAGAGACGGTTCACTCATTCAACCACATTTATTTCTTCCAAATTCCCCCCCAATGGAACAAAGAGGATCACTGAGCTTTCTGCGCACGCCAAGGAAAAAACCCGTAGCACACCCCCAGCTGAGCAAAGAAATACGCCAACTCAGAGGTGTTGTGAGCGGAGAAGCGGGGAAGGGCAAACAAGTGTGGCAAGAGCTCCACTACAACCACTGCGAAACTCTCAACAGACTTCTTCCAAAAGCTTAAAACGGCCTTATCGTGTGCCCGGGGAAATTCACTCTGGTCAAAGCTTCTTTTCTTTTCCTCCACACCACTATATCGCATCCCTTCTCCGCCACGGGCTGACCAGCCTCCTGGGAGTAGGACTCGAACTGAGCAAGTTAGATCGAGCTTATCTTCCGCCTCCTGTCAGGGGGTAGCAGCACGTGTGGTAGAGGGTGAAGAGAAGAAGAGTCTCGTTGTACTATTACGGGTTTTTTATATATCCTTGTCGTCGATCTGTCCCGAACCTTGTGCTCTGAGTCGTTCCGACTGCAGACTTGGGGAGTCGGGAGTTGGTCTTTTGTATCATACCATCCCCATGCCAATGGATCGAAGCCCAGACTGCATGGATTTGGATGTGGGGGATGACAGACGGGGAACTGCTTGGTGGGAGGATCTGACGAAAGATAGTGTGCGCATGCAGGAGTTGGTGGGAAAGCTCAATCCGGGTTGTTCCCCAATCGATGAGACCAGACCTTACCTCCATGAGGTGGTGGATATCGCCCTCAAGGGGGTGTATTATGATCAACACCCCTCTCACACACCGGGCACACCCATACCAGGCTTTTATACTGCCCGTGCCTACATTATTTCCGTCATCGACGACATTTCGCGTCGGAATCCCCGGAACGCCGGTGGACCAGCAGGCGGTATGGGTGCCTTTACAAGTACTCTGTCTTCCTTTCTTAATGAGGGCTACCCCGAGTCCGCCCCGTTCAATGGTGAAGCCCTGCATTCCCGTGTGGGCGACAGTGCCGGAGATGAGGGCTCTGTGTCCTCCTCCCATGGAGGTTCTGGTGGTCTGGGGAGCGGGGGTTCTTTATCCCTTTGCGAGGGGCCAAGGACCACTGATCGCTCCCGCCCTTGTGACACCCAGCCACACTCCCACTCACCCTATGTGAGTTCCGCCACTCCCACGCTGAGCGATTGTCCCACATACAGTCCAGGCAGAAGCAATAGTAGCTCTCCTGGTCCCTCTAGTGCCACAGATGGTTGTCGCTCGGCGGATGAAAAGATCAGACCCTACTCATTCTCCTCAACTCTAAACAGCCCTCGCCGTCCTCGTATTAATTCCCACTCTCGCTCCGTTCTTAATCGAGGTCAACCACCCATTCATACCGGCCATCATTTCGACGTGCCCCCTCCGAGATTTCCGAATGGGGCAGGACCCGGAGGCCAACATAAGTGTGATGAGTGCGGAAAGACATTCCCATATCCTTCAAAGCTAAAGTAAAGGCCACCCATGATTTATATCTCAGCATTGCCATTTTGTCCCACGCTTACCAATTGTGTCAGAGACCACAAGCATATTCATCGACATGATAAGCCACTCCCTTGCGATCATCCTAGCTGCCCCAAGAAGTTCAAGAGACCACGAGAGCTCCTGGCCCACAAAAAGATACATGAGAGAAAGTCACAATTTGTGGAGACACCAACTCGGCCAGGCATGACCATAGAACCACGTGGTACGTAGTCCTCGCTCGTTTGCCCGAATCCTAGTCGAGGAGGTCGGGGCTTGTCGAGCTACTGAACATGGCCCTAATTGACCGGCCTTATCAACTGCAGACCCTGTGGTTTCCTCTCCCCCGGTCCAGCCCCCAGTCACTCTTCCTCCTTCTCCTCACCCACCGCATACCTCCGCCTCTCCAAAGAGTGAGCCCTCGGACTCTGATAGGACTTCCTCTTCGTCGCCCGGTGGGAGCACGTTATCTAGGACACCCTCCCCGGCCCCGAGTCATCTAGATGGACATGTGGCAACTCTAGGGCCACCGGTTACCGATCCGCTGGGGGCTGTTGACGGACAAGGAGAAGAGGACGGGGCGAGGTATGACTATTTCACATTATGTTCACATTGTTTCAAGTTACTTACTTGACTTGTACAGGAGCAGCAATATTCCCCCTAGATTACATGAAAAGTTAAATGAACAGCTGTTCCCTGGGTTAACTGGTATGGGTTAGCTGGTATGTTTTGGAATGACTCTTTCCCCAGACACGATTTAAACTCTACTAACGTTGGCGATCAGGGTGACAGCGCCTGGCGAGAAGCGATTGACTCCCAGGGCCACCCATTTGCCGGGATTACCGACACCTTCTACTTCCCTTTCTTTTCTGTTCTTTTCTTTTTTTTCCCTCATTTCCTTTTCCTTTCATGTCTTCTCAGCTATTTCGCCACGTGGTTGGGGTTAGCGAAGAGAGTGGTCTCTTTCAGATAGTTCATCTACATTATCGTACATTCGTTGGTGTTTAAGTTACTTGACACGTGAAGATGATGAGTATTTTAAACTCGAGGTGTTCACTGGAACATTCGAGATGTACTGTACCTGCAGATCATGACTTATGACGGGAGCACAGATGCGGGTGATGATGGTCATGATGGTGATGACAATGCAGGAACTCTATTGCTGTCCCTTGTTGGCTCGAGTAGAGTCCGGGGATGGGGGTAGAGAGAGAGCGGGCGAGTGTTTGCAATGCACAGGCTACTCTAGAACTACGGTATCATATTGGTTGTCCTATAAATAGTTCATCTTGAAACCGTTGTGTTTTTGTTTTTTTTCCCATTCATGTACTCGAGTATACTCGCCAGCATTTTTGCACAACATAGCTGATGTGTTGGGGGCTTCGAGGGGGGAATTAAGGCTGTGTTGTTCGGTGGTGATTACAAGGGTATTTTTGAGGCTGTGGCGAGTCTGGCGAGGTCCTACTGTAGGAAGCGCGCTACAAAGCCCCACAAAGCGAGCCTTGGCGGTGCAGGCGTACCGCAGGCAACCCAAGAAGAAGAAAAACTTTGGATGGCGAAGGATAAACTTTGCAGCCAGCCTCGGGTCGCGTACCGTAGTTCGCTGCGAAACTGCCTTGTTAACTCTGTCGAGAACAGTCATGGACTACGAACAAGGCGACCTTACCCTTGAGACATCTGTGGATGTGAGTCTGCGAACAGCAGACTTTAGGCTTTTAGGCAACAGCCCAGCGGGATAAATATTACCGACATCCTCATTCTAGAAGGGGGTTCGAAGGCATATTACACCTCTAGAAAACCTCCACACAGCTGAGTCAAACTTTTCAAAGAGTTTTTACACGTCACAAACGGACAGACAGGTAGACAACACACCCAATCTCACTCGTGCAGCGAAGATACAAAGGGATGGTTTTGCACATTTTACTAATCCTCTTCTTTCATGGCGCGCCTTTAGGGAAACTCTTTTATAACGACGCCAACAACACTTTGACCTGCCAGCCTTCAAAGGTGGATATCCACGCTCACATAAATACATAAAAGCATATATGCAATCGCCAATGGCCTTGGGACCAACCCGACCGTCATGGCTGTTCGGGGAACACCGGCTGGAGGAGCTCATTGAGCGAAGCAGCCTAACAATTCCACTCTCAGCGCTGCGGGCCAGCCGAAACGAATGCGAGCTCGTCGACTCGATGCTCAAGCAGATCCTCCTAGAGCAGAATATCCAGACGACACCCGGAGAATTCGAAATGAATTGGGCGAAAACTCATCTGGCAATGGATATACAAAGCATTCTGAAGCGCTGGTGTAACATTGGATGGGATAAGACATGGGAGGGTTCTGCCCTGCGAAATCTGTGCACGAAGGTTCCCGAGCAGCACGGGGACCGGAATATGGACGATGCGACCACTATTGCTGCAATTGCTCCTACTGATGCTGCGGTGGAACAGAAGGTCAGGCTTCCGGTATCTGAGCCCACCCATCCTATATTCCCTGAGGCCTTTCCCGCGCGCCGTCAGAGCTCGTATTCGGGGTGGACACCGTGCAATGGTCCGCTGGTACAATCTACTGAAGCAGGAGCTGCTGCTACCACCGCCGGCGTGGGCTCCAGAGTATACCCTATCACCGCTCAACCAGTATCAAAGCGGCCATTCGAGGATCCAGAAGAATACCAGACCCGGCGAGTTTCGAAGTCAAAGTCCGTGAATTTCGGAGACCGAACCCAGTTTGTATGTCCATACCACGCCCGGGACATCAGTGACCACCCGGATTGTGCGAACAAGTCGTTCCCCAACCCCCGAAAGTTGAAGTGAGTTCTTCCAATATCAATCAGTGCGCCTTCTGTCGTTATCCCCTTTTCGCATTGAAGGAGACTAATACATTTCTAGGGAACACGTCTGGCGCTGGCTAAAGCCCTTCAAGTGCCACACCTGCGGGGAAGGATTTGGTCGTGAAAAGACCCGAGCGATTCACTGTGACCAACGCAAGACGAAATGCAAGAAGATGCCCTCGACGTACGAGGGTAGCGCCGAGCAGCGAAGGGACCAGAAGATTGAGTCTGCAAAGAGCACGAAGGAGATGATCGAGATCTTTGAGGAATATGAGCGAGAAAAGCGTTAGTTTTATCTTTCATATATCTCCCGGGTCAACTAACGTCCATTCTCTCCGGTGCAAAGAGCTCACAAATACCTCCTTTCAGACAACCCACGAGACACTAACTCCTCCCCTTCTTCCACCAACACCCACAATCAGGATAAGAACAGCAGCAACGATGACGACTGTACCAGCGACCAAGTCGGAGAATACAGAGACAATCAAGACGACAGAAGCTCCAGCCCAGAATCTCAGAACGCCTCCAATGCTAGCATTTCTGATGGTGACAGCGACCACGGGGGCAACTACCCCACACCCAGCTCGAGCCGTAGGTATGCACAGCCCCGGCAAACTAGCAGCGTTGGGATGGGAGAAGAAGTAGACATGGACATTGGCGCCAGAGGAGACCCCATCAATAACGGAGATCAAGGGGAAGGGGAAGAGGATGCAGTAGGACTAGGTTTGAACCCACGCCATGGCTTCGACCACCTTAACTCCGACAACACCCAACATTCGCTGAGACATTCACTGAGTCAAGACTCATTCCAGTACCCGCTACAACAGCCGTCGCGAGATGAGGAGAGCCGGTCTCTCTACCTCTACCACCACCAGCCCCAAATTTCACCCATCTTAAGCTCATCGTCAGATATGGACTATCCCACTTCAAGTACTCCTAACACTACTACTATTATGAACCACAGCGCTATTCCTACAAATCTCTTGTTAAACATTCCAGAAATCGTGGTTACCGAGGCGGAACCGCAAATCAAAAGCCCGACCGCCACCCGTTCCAATGATACGAATCCATACGCGCAGCAAAATGCTTACTATCCGAATCCTACCTCCCCCACCAGCCTATATGGTCATCACCACCACCACCATCACCACGGGAACTTTAGGGGAGGGGAGGAGGAGGGCAGTCCAGTTACGGAAAATGTGCCGTACGAAATGAACTCGCGGGGGATGGGTCAAGAATATGTGGCGACGCCACTCATATCCGCCGGGTATGGGTCTATCCCGTCAATGGTTTTCAGGATGAATTTTGGTGGGTGATTTTTGGTGCTCCGATCGGTGGTTGGGGCATGAGAGTTCCACTTTTCACAAAAAAAACCCCCCCGAATCCCAGACGAAAGGATGGGAGGGGGAAGAAAAGAAAAAAAGATATAAAAAAAGAGACATGATTATACCATTTCCCATTTCCCCTTTCATTGTTATCCTACTCCCCGGTTACTATTACAGTTTTCACTCTTCATCATCCCAAATGTTTTACCTATATATTAGCCATGCATCTTTTCCTTACGATATAATTTCCGTCACGTCTTTCTCACTCTTACTACGCCTCTGGATCTCATGTTTCTCTCTCTCTCCATTCTTGTATTTTTATTTATTTTTATTTTCATTCTTATTTTTCATCTCCCCTTCTTAGAAACGGTGTTTTGGCGAATGGCGTAACACCAATTTGCTTTTTTTTCTCCCTCTTGCTTTTGCCTTCTCTTCTGCTTTCTTTCTTTCTCTTTTTTTTTATATTTTATTTACTCATTTATTCTCAAGTTAGTTTTTATCATTCCACTCTATAGATATATATTTCACAAGTACCGCAGCGTTCTTGCTCGGGTCATAGAACTTAATTTCCCTCTTTTACACCCTTGACGTGGAAAGGGTGGGCGCGGAGGGTGGGCGAAAAGAGTAATACTTCTCAATGGTTGACCCTCCAGTCGTACCAGTACTGTGATTCACTTGCCATCACTGTTTTGCCAGGTTTAACGGCCTGGGGGGCACGCAGTACGGAGCAGTACGAGTACGCTGCGCTACCAGTGATCGTCATCATCACCTTACACAATAGCACCAGTAGTGCACAAGCCCCCCAACACGCGCCCCGTGATGTTAGAAAAGTCATGACCTGGCAGGTAGGGAGGGCATGGTAGGTATGACGGGGGCCTCATTTTTTTTTTCCCTTGATAGTCGGTCAGTCAGTGGCAAGAGTTGCCTACGGGCCCACGGTACGAACAGTGCAGTAAGGTGAGCATTGTCTTGGCCGCAAGGCTGCCACAGAAAGTCAAATCATACCTACTTACCTACCTAACCTACCTGCCTACCACCATGCCGTAACCGTTCATCCTGCCTTTTCTTTTCTTTTTCTTTTTTGTTTTCAGGGCGACGAGGGGTCGATGAGCAAGGTCCTTTTTTTTCTTTTTTATTGGGGGGAAGAGGAAGGGGAAAGGTGGATGGGTGGATGGGTGGGTGTGTGTGTGTGTCTTGTTCCGTTTTGTATTGCACTGGATTGTGGTGTTGTTGTGCGAGTGAGCGAGTGAGCGCAACAGAGTGAATCTGGATGAAGTGTAAGACAGATGGAGCGCTATACCGATCTGGAATAGCGGTTTGGCAAAAGAAAAAGAAAAAAGAAGAAGAAGAAGAAGACGGAGGAGGGAGATGGCCGCGGGCGACATTGTTGGGGGGGGGGGGGTTTGCGCTACGCTGGGCAGGTACAGGACTGTGCAGGTGTTACGGTACGGCATGTTTCCGCCTTTTGAACTTGGGATACCGGTATGGTTGGGAAGGAATGGGGGAGCTCGCGAGCGTACTCTCGACTTGGCGAGCGGTCAATCGGCGGGTGACTGAGAGGAGGAGTTAGTTAGTTAGCCTTGCTCTTGTCCCTTGGGCGGAACATCATGTAACCCATAGTTTGTGCTACTGCTGGTGGTACAGAACAGTCGGTGCTTCGCCGCGGGGGTTAATGAGATCGCTACATACGTTGGGCAGTCAGGCAAGACTTGCTTGCCCAAGCAGCCGGCTTGATAAGGCCGTACCGGTACTTGGCTAGGGCCTGGAGCTGTGGCTTTTGTGTGGCTTTCACTTATGTTACGTTACATCGGGGACTTGCGGCGTGGATACTCGAGTACCGCAGATACTTGTTTGGCCAAAGGTCTAAGTGGAATGGTGATGGTCTAGAACGTTCGAAAGAGGGCCCCCTGGATTGCTGTTGTTCAGGTGGGTTTTGTTTCATCGATCTCACCTGGATGGGTGGGTGTCTGAAATGTTCTCTCCTATACAGAAGATGTTTGGCTGCTGGATCTGCAGCGAACACGTTACATGGTAAGACGGTGCTTGTGTATTCGTGGGAGAGAGTGTGTGTGTTCTTGACACATGAGCGCCGAGGTGTTCAGCTTTGAACGGGAAGGGAGGGAGATTCAAGGTTTCATACCGTACCATACCATACCAAACTGTGTCGTATGGTATTGCACCGCAAGACATAATGCAAGACAAAAGGATCCTCACAGGATGGCAGGTATAGCCCAGAATTAAGGGAGTACAGTAATTGCAGCTTACAGCAATACTATCAAACGGTACCTGCCGCCAACAGGGCTACTCCTCTGACTTACTTTCTCTCCTCCCACCAATTGAAGGAGAGCCCACTGAGCCGTTAATCCGTATTATCTGGCGAGCGAGTAAGTGGGGGACGTAGGAGAAGAAACCACACAGGCACGCTTGCCGGTACGGCCGATTCCACTCCACACCTTAATCAATCAAAACAATCAATTCGATCTAGCATACGCCGTCAGGCTGAATCTCCGAACTGACCCTCCCTCCCTCCCTTTCCTTTTTCCATGCAAGTCTAGAATATTACTCCTATGGGACAGTGCAAATAATTGGCTGCACACCGATCCAATAGCACTCCCTCCACCAGCCCACCCATCTCGCTCGAGCAGGAGTAAGTAAGTTAGCTGCTAGCATGACAAACCACCCCCCCATCCCCCCCCCATAGGTTACAATACAATACTGTGCGCGGGAGATGAACCTAAGTAATGCTTGTTTCCATCGCGCGCCCGGAGCTGGGTCCGATGAAGTCAAAACAAGGTGTGGCCAAAGAAACTTGTCTGCCTCTCTCATTAGTTACTCGAGTAGATACCGACACACCCTCAAGCTATTATTATTTTTTGGAGGAGAGGATGGTGTGCTCGATTAGGACAGGGCTGTCATTGCCAAGAATTCGGCTCGTCGGAGGTTGGTTGAGAGGAAGAATAATTAGTCTTCAGAGCAAAACTAAAATCGGCGGGTGACGAGCAGCAGGGATCAGGTAGCCTATTCCTCGCTAGCCGACTCCTTCCTCTGAACAAATTCGCCTTCTTGCCTACCAAATACACCTGCTCGTCACCTGCCCGTTTTGGCCGTGCCCCTATTCAAGATTGTGGGTGTGGTGAACTTGTGGATCTTGTGGATCTTGTCGGCTTGATTGATTGAATGGGTTGGTGACGGTCGGATTGTGGTAAACACTTTAGTTGGGGGAGGGGGGGAACCGACCTTTGTGGTTTACCGGGAATATAGATTTTGAGGCAGGGTATGCGAGTGGATGTGTGTGTGTGTGCGATATATGGAATGACGGAACTTTTGAGGGGAGAACTTTGCGAAAAGGTAGAAGTGATATGGTGTCATCTCGGAGTTGAGGATGCACCGAACGGCGGGGTTCGGGGACGGATCAACTTCTGGTGGTCCGGAGCTCCGACTAAGGTTTCTTTTACTCTCCGCCTCGCGAAGGCGGCGTGATAATTTTAGGTTTGGAGTCCACTTCACTACCGTACTCGAGCACAGTGCGGGTACTCTGCTCTCTGAATGGGGGAGTCGTAGTCGAATGGAAACGGTCGAATTCCTGCTTCTGAGACACGTGGGGTAAGTGTCCTATTGTACCGGTACTCGAGTACTGGTATCGGTACGCTATCCGGTCGAGATGAACTACGAATCAAAATAGACATTTCGCACGGCCGCCAGTGCTGATCCATTATCATATCATATCAGTTGGGGTTTCGTATCGCTCTCTCTTGATTGCGGGGTGATATGGAAAAACCCCCGGCACTGCCACTTTGTTCAATCTCGTATGATGCTTTCCTTTCCCGAGCGAATACGTGATTACATACGCCACATGCCAGATACCTTACAATAGTGGTACTGCACAGAACAGTACTTGATCATCAAACCCAATTCCTGATGCGGGGAGAGCAATCTACCGTGATCCAAAACCTCCAAGCGACTACTGTCGTATCAGTGAGGGTTGCGCTTTTCTGGCTTCCCAAATGACCACTCATCATTCACCACCGCCCCATCGGAGCGAGGCGAGAGTCGAAACTAGGCGACACGAAACTTTAAAAATTCAGGCGGCCAAAAAAGAAATTCAAGTCAAGGTAACATGGCGAAGCTTTCCAGCTCATCCGACCAACCGTTGGCTGGCCCCCCCCTCCACTCCCCTTCCTTTCTTCAGCAAAGGAGCAAAGAAAGCTGAACACAGCAAACCAGCCGGGGCTCCGCCATACCGGTACTGGTTGATGATGCGGTTGGAGAATGGGGTGCGGATATTTCAACAAGAGCAGGGAATAGCTCCGATCTTCAAACGTGGTACAAGCACACCAGTATCTGGCTTTGCTCCCTTTTTCCTTATTTCTTTTTTCCTCTTCCATCTCGCCTTGTTTGTGGTAAAAATATCGTGGTACTTACAGTAACCATGTTGCATTGTCCTTCGTTTCCTCTCCGTGCAGCTAGCAAGTGGTCTCGTTTACCGAGTGATTTGATTCGCTGAAGCTACGGTGGGTGTTGTGGGGGTGGAGCATGGTACTGGTACTGGTACTCAGATGAGGCAGTTGATCCGTGAGCACCGTTATGTCGACCAGGCTGGCGTAGATAGTCCTTCTGGCCAGTAAAAAATTATAGAAGCTTTCACCGAATTTCCACTCTTTTACGGTACGATCAATAGGCTTGGTTACATATCGGAAACCCCGTTCATTGGGAACGTTCACGGACTAACCTGGGAACTGAGAGCCTGGATGGGTTACGCACATTGTTTGAATGAAGAAGATCGAAACCCTGGTATCCGAGCAGATTGTGCTTAAAGTGTGTGCGCAAGATGAAATATGTAGGGCTCTGTTTACCTAATGTATGATACCATGCGCAAGTTTTTGGTGGGGGAAAAGGGTCTGTCGAATTCTTGATATGATATGATATGCAGCTCGACAGACTCGCCCTGAACCCCCTGCATTGTAGAGGAATATGATATGGTGCTACATATAGTGTCTGCCACATTTCATCGGAATTGCCAGGTGGAGGCGGCTTCGAAGGCGAGTTACGATGGTCCTGATGGTTGCCAGTGCTGTGTTAGGTGATTGCGGCCGTCCTCGGAACTTGTTTGGTATAGTACCCTGTACTCGAGCACCGGTAGAGTACCGTACTATACTGTAACTTACCGTGCACCAATGTCCGTGAAAGTTCTTACCCCCTTCCTTGTACCTTATGAACGACCCCATTAACAGCAACAGAACAAGAGCCTTTTAGGTGGCTGTTTTCGGGCACGCCCTTAGGGACCTCTATCCCAATCTGTTTTATCGTATAGTGGAAGGAGAAGGCAAGTGAAGCGTTTTCCCGGGCTAGCTTAGGGGTATTTGGGAAGGGTCTTGAAGCTTTGGGAACGAGGCTGCGTTAGATAGGATTTAGAAGAAAGGGTGCGGTAATATCGGCATTGAATGATGCCGTGACGTATTTCGAGTTTTGCTCCGGGTAGTTATCATACTGGCGGCCATGCGCCAAGATTCGGCAGTGGCCGTGAGGGCGATGTCTCAGCGGCTAGATGAGGAAGGTTAAGGGAGAAGCGCCTGCAATAGGTCGAACGCCATTTATGTTCGTGGTGGCTATGATGTGAGTTGTGCTCTTAGAATACCGTATACGGGTTGTAGGTACAGTACGTCACGCAGAGAATTACGGGCCTTTGGGAGCCGAGAGAGGACAGTCATAAGTTGATGTTGGTAAGCCACCTACCCAGACTTTTCAGTCGTCGCTACTGTGAATAACTACAGTGACCTGGTTGTATGTTTCGGCCATCTTTTTCTGAATTCTGCACTGGAACATCCCTCCTGATTGATAGTTAACGTGTTTGAGAAGCGGAATTTTGTCACTGGTAGAGAGCTTGAGGGTGGGTTGGTGGCGTGCTGTAATGGGGCATGTCAGAGATGACGGTACTGTACGCGAAAAGCTGTATTCGTGGGTAAGCGCGAGAACAATTCAACCAGTTCCAGTGAGCCTGGCTGGATGGCTTCCTAATGACCTCTTGCATAACATTGGGGTTTTCGCGAATCTTCCTGCCCCGCGCCCAGGTTTGTAAGATGCAAGGAGATTGGGGAAATTGAATTCTTAGGCCATCACATCACAAGAGTATGGTACCGAATATCGCTCTGCGGAAACACGAGCTCCGCAACCCTGGTGATCATGCCGTGCTGCACCGCAGAATCGATGCGATGTGGTAAAGAGCTCTTTTTGACAGCAAGGTGCTTTCATAAGCTATAGCTCAAGCTCCATCCTATTCCCGTTGGGGCAGGGGCAATGGCTAGAAAAGCATCTGCGGAGAATAGAAAAAGAATCTACGGTTTGTGCAACAGGCACAACTCCGGTCTTGATTCTCCCACCCAACTTTTTTTTTTCTATCATTTTGCCCTGTTTTTTTCTTCCCTTCACGTGGTCCCGTGAGCACAGCACCTTACTCGGGGGGGTGGGTGCTGGTCAAGGCCCTTTTCCCCTTATCCGGCCGTAATGGGCGAACTCCCTGAGTGACGCGCTGCTAGTTTCGATCAACAGGAGCAAATGCCTTCAGAGTTCCCCGGTTGAATTTTTACTATCTATCGATATCTAGCTCACGGCGGACGCGTAACTTGGTGTGAAGCGGGGAAGGGCGGCTGATGCAGTGCGCACTATTTGGAACTGCCCGTGGGAATATTGGGGTGGATAGAAATCATTTCGTCAAGGGTCGGGATGAGGGTTGACTGCGCTTTCTCTCTTTCTCTCTTTCTTATGTTCTCACTTTTGGTTTTGTTTCTTTTTTCCCCATGCTTTTTTCTCTCAATATGCTTACAATTTGTCTCGCGGGGATACCGGTGGTAAGGGTGATGATAGTCGAACGGAGATGGAAAATTGCTTAGAAGATGGGCAACTATTGTCGTCGTAGATACAGTATTGTTTGCTTGACTCTAGGCTGGTAGGGTGAGTGATTATTGTGAGCTGATGATACGATAGTTACGTGTTTTGCCGCAATAGTCTATTCGTGCATCGTGAGTTCGAGTCTCTGGGTCTGAGCTGCCTTTCGTATACCGTATCCAACGTACGGGAGGCTGAAAACAGAATAACTAACTCTAGAGTTATGTTGTGGTTATTGCCAGCGAAGAGTTGGATCTAGGGTTCGTCTCCCCTTGAGTACTAGAGTACAGAGGAGTGCAGAGGATATGCAGGCCAAATTTGATGGTAAGCTTATCGGCCCCGCTGACTACCTCTATACTCGAGTATTTTCGCCACCCAAGGTAGCTCTCCCCTTCGTTCTTGCTGCAATAGGCTACGAGAAATGCAAATGATTGGTTTGAGCGGCTGCGGGTGTGGGTGCCCCCCCCGCTCTCAGTCTTCATAAACAAATTTCGTTGCCTTGTTCTCTAGCGCACATTCACATCACGTGTTTTGGTATAATGGGAGCTCCATGGAGGATCATGGACTCGTGGAGCAGGGTGAGAATGTTGAGTTGGAAGGAGTGAAGGCCCTTTTATCGCACTTTTAAGTTTAATTTGGGTTAGAGTGGTGGTGATCATGGCCGTAGGGGCTCTAATTAATCGAACTAACCTCGCACTTCTATTGACCGCAATAAGTACTGTAGCGGCTCTTCCGAATATTTACCCTGACGGAACTGATTGGAACGTGCTCGAAAGCTCTACTAGTGACTACAATAATAATGGTAGCAATGTTACTTGGTGGATGGGGATACGGGTATGGTACGAAAGTATAAAAATAAAAGATAACATCCTGGAAAAGGCCATACAAGAATCCTAAGTTCTCATCCACCTGATGCATTTACCAAGGTCATGCGGATTAGTTTCCCTTCCTCCATCTATCTACAGCTCGGTCTAATCGCTTGTAGTCCTCTCTCATGAAACCACTGTATCAAAACGAAGACTTTAAATTTGTGCGATTTTTTTCTTTCAAAATGGGCAAACTGAGACTTGTATATATGTATGGATTGTGGGGGTAGCTCGTCCCTCTGGTTCACCTTTTTTGTGGGAGGTTTCGACGTGTCAAATGGCGGCAGGCTTTGAAGACTGATTGACCCACTGTGGAGTTGGTTTCCCGGCTCCCCCAAGGCCCATTTCTCATCGCATTGCTTCACTCAGCGCTTTTGCACAGGATACCAGAGGGGCGCACTCGGATCTATTTTCTTCCTTTTTTCTCTTCCTGTTTATTCAATCGCTGAGAAAGTTGATACCGTTCCAAGTGCGCTTGCTGGTTGGGTGTGCGACCTTTTTTCTCGTTACCAATACGGTATTCTTCTGGTAGTTTGAAATACCGGTATGATGAACTATCTTGAAAAAAAGAGTGAAGGGGGGACCAGTGCCCAATGAAGGGGTAGGAAATTTCGCCCAAAGGTTTTTTGTCCTTCTCTCACTACACTCATCCACCAACCTCAGCGAAGGGTGGCGGAGCTGTGGCAGCTAGTTCTCGAGTGATAGAGCTACGGTAGCTGGCGCTCAAGGAATCAAATCCAGAGGATTACGATGTGCGCAGAAACTACTCTCACACCACCCCTCATACCTATGTTTTCATACTTTTTTTTTTTTGACTGCCAGTACTGTACTTAGCATGTAAAGACAAAAGCCCCCCCATAAGACCAAACTCCCCCCCTCCCCACCCCCCCCCACTCCAATGTTCTCTTCTCCCCTGGTGGCCCATTGTCGTTCAATCATTTAGCTTCTCGAGAGACAGGAGGGGCTCTTTCTCCTACCCTGCCTATTACCGGTATTCACTATTTAGTATTTTCGCTCCCTTCCTTTGCTCTCACACGCTTTCCTTTTTACTGTTATACTACGAGTGCTACGAGAACTAGGACCTGCTGCTGGTTATCCCAATCATAGCACGAGAAACACCGATACACTGGACTTCACCTAGATTTCGCTACCGGTACTTAAACACTACCATCCTTTTGAATTATCCTGCCGCATGCTGCACTTCCACTGCTACCACCTGCCAGAGCTGCAGACAATGAGGTCTGTATCTGGGGACTACTCGCTGCGGGCAGCCGTCCACCGCTACACCCTCGTCCTTCGCCTTCCTACCCGGCTCTTCTCAGCCATCAAGAGAACAAAACAATGCCTCCGTGTCTCGCCTGCGGCAGTCGAAGACTCGGCTCAAATTCTCTCTGCTTCAGGACTCTCTGCGACGGCGACAAAAAGTCCTTGTGTACAGACGGTGGTGCCTGTTGAACCAAGTGCGGTATCGGGCGTATGCGCAGTGCGAACTGGAAAGGACAAGTCCCAAAACTTCGTGATTCCCATTAGGATTACTGTTAGCGGTCGCTTGGGCTCGCGGCTCTCCACCCTCTTCAAGTCGGTAGGCAAATGTGCGCCTTCAGGCCCTCACCACCCCGAAAACAATCCGCTGCCTTTCAAACAGAGGGCTCTGGCTACCGGACCTTCGGATATAAATGAGTCTTCCGTATGCCTTATAGAGTTTGCGAGGGGGAAAGGTTGTTCTAATCACCCTCTCTCGAGCGAACTGCCTGACTCGTGAGTCCTTCTTTCGCTTAATTTTGGTTTTCGTGAAGCCGCCTCAGTCATGCGAAACCTAACCCCAACTCCCTTGTAGGCTCTGCGGCAACGATTACCCCCCCGACTACACTGCGGTCATCCCTGAGCTCCAGGGTCCTGAGGACGACCAAGGGATGCCTGGTGGGGATGCCATCGCTACTAAGGGTAAGACTGCTTTAGTTTCTCCACCTTTCTCCGAAAAAAATGGCCAAGTTGACATTTACTACTTGGTAGTGCCTCACCAGATGTCACTCGGCCCAAATCCAGCCGCCAGGACAGATGCTTGTGGTGCCACTCCCGGAAATCGTAAGTTAGGCCCTGAGAGGGGTCGAAAAAGATACAATTCATGAGCTATGGTTACTAACGTGATGAACAAGGCGTTATTAAACACAAAAAGGAGGAAGGTTTTCCAAATGAAAATGTTGATGACAGCTCGAGCTGCCCAACGGGAGGAACCAAACCGGACCTTGAAGTTGCTCCCAGCCCTGCTCTCACTCCTGCCTCATCTTCTGTCCATAATCTTGGGCCTACTCATGAGGTTTCACGACAACCGGTTCTAGAAAGCAATTTCCTGCACTTTTACTGTACTTTGAAGCCGTACATCGTCCGGCGCGAGCCCCCGGCCCGCCCCGTCCACAGGACACCTCCCCCAATTGACGATGGACCTTTGCCAGAAAGCGATAACTTTCGGGTACTAGAGAAACCATTTACCACTCCAGCCGGCGGGACTAACGCTTCTGAGGTAAAAGGGCCACCATGCCCACCCCTGCCATCGCCGACAAATAGTGAGGTGCTTCATGAAAGGAAGCCTGGGGTCAAGCATTCTAATCCATGCCTGGCTCCGGCTATATCCGCACTCATAGATCCTACCAATTACCAGTTGGTATCCCACCCCGTCGCACCAGCCAGACTTTCCGACGAAGTGCTCGGAAAAGCCATGACATGGGATATTGACATCCTTCACGCACGTGCCGGGTTCTCACAGACGTTGAATTCAACGCTCCGCTCTATGCAAAACAGGTGGCAGATTCTTACCTTCGAATTCGTGTTTGAAACGAGCAACGCCTCCATATTTCGCGATAACTATGGCTTCACATCTAAACCCTTGGCGTTGCAACTGCCCTGTTCATCGCCTCGGATAACCGAGCTTGATGACGATGATGGTGAGAATCAGCCTGTTCTACGAAAAGCTACCAGCGAGATCCAATCCTACGGCGGTGGGGCAAGTGAGAGCAGTAGTTCACAGGCTCAGCAAGGGTCTGGGTCGAGGGTTTATGTCCAATCGAAGTCTACTCAACTCCAACGTGGTAAAAAGCGTGCGAATGAGGAGGATGACGATGACCGCAAAGGTAGGAAAAAAAAGGAGCGAAGGGAAGAGCCACCAGTCGGCGATGACCCCCCAACCCCCAGCCCAGAGGATAGTAGAGTTCTTTGTCCCTACTATGTCAGAGATCGTCGGAATTGCAGGAAGAAGTCCTGCATTAATCCGAAGAAAAACCTTAGTAAACTCAAGTAAGTTTCCTACTGTTTAGTGTCGTCATTTCTTTGATATCATACTAGTTTTCGGTAACTAACAAACATGCATAGGGAACATCTTCGGAGAGCGCATTTCCTGCACCTTGGTTGCCCTTTTGAGAACTGTGGCTTTAACGCTGGAGATAAATTCCAAATAGATCGCCATCAGGGGACTGCCCATGCCGGCCAGATTAGGGAGCCTATCCCGCGGACCACAGATTCAAAACTTCGCAGAAAGAATGAAGCCTTGGCAACTAGAAACCTAACATGGGGCGAAATATACAACATCTGCTTCAGGGAAGAACCGGAAGAGCCTATCACGGGCCTTGATGGTGATATCGAGGGTGGGGACGAGGAAGGGGAAGAAGATGATGATGATGAAGATGGGGTCTATTGGGGTCAAGAAGACCATGAAGACCGTGAGGCCCGTGTGGAAAAGACAGAGGGTCAGGGCGGACATACTAGTGAGTTGCAGTATCTTTTTTTCACGTACTCGACATCTAACCTTTTTTCAGGTAATAGCAATGCAGCGCCTGCTGTTGACCAAAATTACCAGGGGAGCCTTGCTCTTGAGCCCAACCAGAGTATGCTCAGCAATGAGGCTTCAACAATTTTTGATACTCCCGAACCTGGTGAAGACTTCCCGTATCGTCCCGAATTTCCCTGGCCGTATGAATTGAACCAGGGGGAGGGTCTCCCTTTTCCTTCCCCCGGTCGCGATACCTTCCCTAGCTTTGCACAGCCTGCCCCCTCAAACCCTGTCGACAGGATCTCCTGGGAGAGAGTTGAAGAGTACATCTTTAGAAAATTTGAAACCCTCCGTGAGACTTATACCGAGAATCTGGGAAATCGTCATGGCACTTTACCGAGAACTGCTGAGCAGATGGATCGTTTACACCTAGATATAGATGAGGATCTTGGAGGCATTGAGGACTCTATTAGAACTTCCCCGAATCTAGTGAACGGTGGTAGTGGGCCCTTTACCCGCTACTCTAGAGGTACGGGTGGAAGCTGATCCTAATCCCCTCTTGCGAGTGCTGGCTAACACCTCTAATAGAGTCATTCACACGTCTAATGCCACCCACCAGCCAAAACCCGGCGGCTCACCCCGGTTTTTCCATGCCAGATTTACCAAATTCGCAAATTGGAGGGAAAGGTACGGGTGGAGGCTGATCCTAATCCCCTCTTACGAGTACTGGCTAACACCTCTAATAGAGTCATTCACAAATATAATGCCATCCACTAGCCAAAGCCCGGATCCTCCTGTTTTTTTCATGCATCAGGGTTTGTTCCCAAGTTTCCCAATTGGAGGGCATAGCTCCACCCTGCCGTCGCTCACTTTTGACTCCTCATCGCACAACTCAATACCGCCCAGCAGGGTTCCCCGGGCCTTACATCAAGGTCGCACCCCTACCGTGGCTTCTAGCTCGCAACCAACAGGCCCCGTTACGGAAGCATCACAAGCTGGGGGTCGTGCTGTTTATGGTCCTGATGGCGATATCTTGGTTCATAAGAATCCCGGGGGTGAATGGTCCGTTGGTAGTGGTTCGTGGGACATGCAAACCCACTATGATCAATCATACTCCTGATCAAAAAAACAAAACAAAAGGCGGTGAAGATGGAGACAAGAGAGAGAAAGAAAAAAAGAGGGTTTGAGATTTTCGTCCCCATTTTCCCCCGTCTTTGACAGGGTCAGTTGTGTCTTTTTCGGTTAACGATACTTGGGCCCGCAGTCCCTAGTGCGTTTCCGCAAAAATCTATGTGCTTTCTTTCTCCTTTGCATATACTTCTTTTGATTCGTGGCGTTGTTGGGGTTTAAGGTTGGAAAAAGTTTGGCATCATCATAATATCCAAAAGTGTTTCTCATTCTTTTCTTCTTTTCGTGAATCTGTTTGACTCCTTTATGCATGGATGTGAATCATGTCCTTTTCCTTTCTTTTTCCTTTCCTCTTTTCTTTTCTTTTCTTCCCCCCCCCTTCTCTCTCCTTCTAGTACAAAACCAAAAAAAAAAAAGCTTCACGTTGCGCGAGAGGTTTTTTCTTTTTCTTCTTCTGCGATTTTTTCTTTTCTTTTTTGTTGACGATTCTTACTGCTCTATGTCGATGTTTTTGCAGGACGGGACTTCAGGCAAAGGTTTCAAATCGGTATCCTAAAGGCGTCTTGCATTATTCGACATCTTTATTGCTCTCTGGTTATTCGGGTTTGCGGTTTGGGGTTTTGGGTGTTGATTGGTGGGTGGGAATGAGTGTTATGATTAGTATGATAGTGAGGGAAGAATAAAAAAAACAAAGAGAGAGAGAGAGAGAGGATGACCTGCTCAAGATGACGATTACTTGTACCTGATTGTGCCTGGCCTAAATATGCATGATGAAATTTTATAGTGGATGGGTAATAAAGTTAACCACTTGGCTAGATTGGGAGCTAGTCAAGAGGGGGGGGGGGGGGGGTAAGATCCAGGTGGACGGAATTACATCAGAGACACCTCCCTCCTCCTCAGCCGATGAAAAATGCCGCGAAACCGATCGCGCCGAAGCGGTTTTAACCGGCCTGTTCAGTGAACTTGTAGGAAAGCAAAAACAAACAGATTCGCTCGCTAGTCTACGGCTACCGTAGCGTGGATCCACCAATGTCTCAGCAGCTGGGGCATCCACACCATCACAACCCATCACTCGAAAATACTGTGTGGTGGAGGGCAGAAGGGTCCTATTAGCAAGTACCGCAGATTTCCCCTCGCCCCCATAAATATTCCTCCGGGTATGTCGGTGACTCTATTTCGGGATAGCACCACTTGGTCTGTGGAGTGTGGCCGTGGAAATATATTTTTTTTCCTTCTTCCCAGCCGGGCCGATATTAAGCTTAAACCTCCCGCACCGTGTTTTTCCTTTAGCAATGTGCTGCACTGTACGTAAAAGCCCTCGAATTCAATTGCATTAGATGCACTTCTAGGAACCGGCATACTCCAGTCTCATCTGAAACGAGCCAGGAATAGTGACATATGTTATGCAGAGCATTCGGTTCTACCGGACTGAGCCGGAAGTGGTATGGTATGGGTGTAGTTGAGGTTGGTTTGGGACTGTGCAAAGGTGTAGTACCATAGCGGGTCTGACGTGCGGGTAATGGCTCTTGAATATCTCGTTTGTTTGTTTTTTCTCTCCCCTTCACTTATGATATTTTTTTCCCTCTTCCCCTTGTTCTTCTTGATCCTATTTTGGCAATGCTCGGTTCTAGAGGCGCTGTGGTTTAGATAAGGTTATGCGGTATGCGATTCGGAATCCGGGGATGCATGGGTTGACTCGATGGAGAGGGGAAGTGTTTCGCTTTTTTTTTTTTTTTTGAAACTTCGGTATTCTGTGCTTTTAGTCGTAATTTGACTGTTGCGGGGGTGGTGGTTTTTACTGTTTTGCGATGGGTTTCGCTAGTGATGCGGTTCATGTTTTGTCACTCGGGTGGTTGGGGATTGGAGAGCGAAACAAGCCGCGTCCTTCGTGAGGGGATTTTCACGATTGTGTACTGATCCTGTTCGTTGAGTCATTGGAATCTCAATGAATCATAGGAGGGGTAGAGTTCATGTAGTTGGCTAAAAATGGGCTTATTTTATTTTTTCTGCCCGTCCGAGAGCGGAGATAAAAGGCAACACTTGGCGGAGTTGATGATGGTCGTGAGTGGAGTGGTCGTTATTTGCCAGTCCTTTGTTTAATGGCCTATGGCTCAAGAGGATGGAGTGTGGTGCGTGCTTTACGTATGGGTAGACGCTGTGGCGGTTAACTTATGCTGTGGACCCGTGGTTAAGGTTAAAATTCACTACCTTACCTTACCGTACATCCTCATAATCTCTCACTTGTTGAACGGAGCGGGGCAGCGCGTTCCTGCGACGTGAAGATTGTTATGTCTATCGTGTCCCCTAAAGATCTAAAAATTGCCCCTTGAATCAAATTTTTTTTCTTACCTCCCATCCTGCCCTTACCTCCGCTTTCCCCTCCCCGCCCCCCCCCCCCCACCGGGTGCCGTAGCACAGCTCGTTACCTTCGATGGTTCCAGGAGCTCGATCGACCGGTAAGAATAGTAAGTTTCCCCCCCTGGGTCTTTTTGTAAAGAGATGTTTTTCCCGAGCGGCACTTTTGGCGTTGACGCCTCGCTGGTCGGATAGGGTACGCTTTCGGGATGTCTCCCGGTTTGATTAGGTTGGTGGAGCATAGCTAAGCTAACTAAGCTGGGGTAACTTTTCGATTTTCGGACAACCAAAACTAGGATGAATAGCCCACCCGTGGGCTGCGCACATCTCAGTGAACGGATGTATCTCTGCGATATTCATTACTGTGTGGGCTAGTCTGGCTGTTATTGCTGTGCTTTGCTACGGGTGATTGCGCTTCTCCCAGGCCGCTGGGAGGATATCGGCAGGTGGGTGGATAAGCTTGTTTGAGCATCTCTGATAAATTTTGCTTAACTACAGTATTTTGACTCTACTAGTACATACTGCGTGTGCATGGCACCGCACGAAGAACAGCGCAGAAGCTTTTCGCTTTATGTGCCTAACCATTTGCGGTATCATGTTTTGAGGCTCTATTGAAGTGGCATGACTGGAGTTTAGAGGAAGCTGCAACCATGGCCTGGCCTGGTCCCCCCCTCCCCCTCCCCCTCCTCCCACCCCGCTTGATAGTCATGGCTTTTGCTTCGGCAACGCGCAGATGCAGAGGCGGTGTGAGCTTCTTTGTTCAATCAGGTGCATGGAGCAGTTACCATTTCATGAGTCTTAACCTTATTATTTATCATCTGATGAATAGTGTTTACGTGCTTGCATGTACCAGTCTCTTTCAAAAGCGGCGCTGGTGTGGTGGAGGGGGGCCCGACTACGATTGCGGAGGGGGGATGAGACCAGTCGGGCCAGCGGCGGCAGTGGGAACATGGCGTATTGTAATGATGCTGGGGGTGCTCGATCCCAAAGGATTGGTATACGGGATTTAATTCGATTCAAGGTAACCGCAAGTATCGTACCGTCCGATCCATGACGCCGCCGTGCTCATGGCAAGAGGTGAGAAGGGAGGAGGGGGAAAAAAAGCAAGAGCAACGAAAGGCTGTTAAAAGCGTGTGGCATTATTGGTAACTTTTCATACTTGCTGTAAGGTGCGTTATTGCTCTTTCCTTTCCCAATATATATATAACTGGCGACCGCAAAAGTGTAGCAAGCCATGTAGCTATTCGTCCCCCATCTGAGCAACAACGTATTAATGTTTGGTCGTTCCTAGGCTGGGCACACAACAACCCCCAATTGGTCACACCCTTTCCATAAACGTGCAGGTGGATACTCTTCCCAGCATTGCCTCGTGCCAAAAGAACCTTTAGCCGCGTAGCTAATTCGAGGCTCTGCGCTGCGAGGGGAAAGAAAAAAAGAAATAAAAGAAAAAAAAAGGAAGGGATTAAAAAAAAAAGGGAAGGGGTGGGGGGGGAATGTATGTTGGGGCTCACATTTAATTATTTAAGCCATGCCGTGTGAATTCGGTAGCAGCTTACTTACTAGCATCGTTTCACAATCCATCAACCAATCGTTTTTAGAAGCACACTTTTTTTGAGGCTCCGCAAGGGAGCTGTATAGAGCCTCCAAAAACCAGACTGTAGCCTTCGCAGAGAGAAAGATTCAATTCCCATTGCTCTACTTTACCTCGTCTGCTCTAATTTAACTGACAACGCTCTCGTTTATGCTATATCTTAGGGTCTTGGAAGCTCTCTGGAGTTAATCATTCATATCTGATACATATATCTCGAAGGACTTCCCCGGAATTGGTTTTTTCTTATTACACTTTTTACCTACCATAACTGGGAAGCCTGGAACTACTTCGATTTGCTTCTTCTGCTACTACATTGTTGAAGGGTTTCCCTTTTGCACCGAGCTGTAGCATACCAGTTTATAGCGGCACTCTACCCTGCTATATCATAACATATCTTACCTGCCTCAACGCTCCCGCGCGCCGGAAGGAACCTGGGTATGATAGACTACACTACCCCGACTAGCCCCATACATAACACTACTGACAGTTTTTTTCTTCTTACCCTTATTCCCGGTAGTTCAAAATATTTCCGCAACCCTAACTCTACTCACGGCCGCTCTTATTCGATCAAAGCGTGGGACAATGAACCGTCAGGATGCTAGCATGTCCGATCATCGGGTCCTAAGAAACCGAGGAATGCCACGTGAGTTTCTTATTTTATTTTTTTAACTTGCTACCCCCATGTGGATTTTATTCCCACATTTCGCTGGGGTTAGACTTTGGGTTTGGGTTGTCCCTGAGAACGAATTATGTAGTGCCTGCTCAGCATGATTCCCCTTGGGAGCATGTACCTCCGCCCCAGCACCCACACCTGGCTGCCCAAGCACGGCCTGAAAAGGGAGTGTTCTTATCCGGGACCAAACCTCTCGAATTACTCCCCCCGGGAGATTTACACGGTCAATTGAACAGCTCCGAAAGTACCTCTCCCATGTCGGCGTATTCGAGTGAGAGCATCCACAGTCCGGGTTATGAGAGCGGTAACTCGCCACCACTCTCCACTAAGGAATGGGAGTATTCAAGCCGTGAGAATTCTAGTTGGTCTATACCTTCGTTGGCCCCTAGGGGCAGGAGTGCTGGCGCGACGTCCCCCTCCGGTGCGGGAAATTTCACCGAGACATCTACCAACAAGGAAGGCTTTTCGGAGACTGCGAGAAGTAGCGGTAGCCCTCGGTACTCTGACACCCCAGAACAGGATGATCCAGGTGCTGCTGAACTCGGGACAAAGTTGGTCTCTCAGGGCAACTCGATTTCCCATCGGCCTCGCCCTTTCAGTAGAAAATCAAAGGCTGGGAACCAACATACAGTCACGCCGTCTGCCGCAGGCCCCGAAGGGGGGTTTATCTGCAGGTTCAAGATGGGGGGCTCTGCCTGTGGACGGCCGTTCAAGCTTCCTTCTGATATCAGGTTTGTTTGAGTTTTTGTCCCTTTACGAACAGCTTTTGTATTGACCCCGATGGTTGTTGCAGAGCACATTTGATTGAGAAACATATGAGCTTCTCTCCCTTCCAATGTGAGAATTGCAAAAGGGTTTATACGAGGAAGTCCCTTTACACTCGCCATCTGAAGGACGCCGACCAAAATGGCTCTCAGCAAAAAAGAGGCCCGTGTCGAGAGTGTCCGAACAGGAAGATGGATGCTGACGATGCATTCTACATTCGAAAGGAGACTTATGCAGCTCTATGGGCTGTTCAGACCACCCAGGAGCAGGTTGACAAGGCTGTCAGCATCATCAAGAGGCATAACGGAGCGCTTCCTGATCGAAGGAGACGGACTCAAAATCAAAATGAAGCCGAGCCGTCTGAAATGCGGCTACTTACTCTCGGATCTAGCCCTCCTTTTGGAAATCACACTCAAGCTTGTATGTTTTTTTCTAGTCCACGATCGTGTAGCAATGTTGGGACTAATCTGGTCTGTTCAGCAGCTCAGAGGTTTCCGCCTCAGCAAAGTCCACCTTACACTCAGCCTTACGCATCAGGTCTGCCTAGGACACAAGGTGCAAGTGACTATTTTCCTCAAAGGGCGGCCTCAGCCTATACAAGCCCCACAGAGACTGGATCCACCATGCGAAGAAGCCCACTTGCAGACGCTAGCCCTTACCAACAGGAAGCACCAATCATGCCTCGGGGGGACATTGGGGGGTACATGGACACAGACGCAGGCCAGCCATTGTATGGTCCTAACCCAGTATACGGAAGAGGGTACATAGAACCACTCGAGCAATCAGACAACATCGATCCAAACATGCTCCAGCATGTCACGTCTGCTTCTCATCGCAGCGCGTGGGAGGGAGGCAGGCAGGAGTATCCTACTTGGCCTACGGTTCGAACTGGTGAACACAGACAGCAAGTGCTGTACTCCAATCAAGAGTTCAAAGAAGATAACTACCACTACCAATCAGTAAGTTAACATAGCCCCAGCTCATACGTGTCTTTTGGTGCACTGCTCCCAGATTATCTCTCCTAGGTGAGTTTCTACGGGTCTTATTGATGGATTAGCTAGGGCACACGGAACGACGAATCGCAACCCAATGTGTTTGATCCGGCTGCGACTCCTAGAAATATTTCTACCCGAGATCAGCTTCATCAACGAAGCCCTAAAACAGGAACTTGAGGGTACGGGAAGGAGTTCTGGTTAGTTCGTTAGCCATGAGGATGTTTTTGTTGGACAGGGTTATCTGGTTTCTGGGACTGCCTTTTGGTGCTGGTAGAGGGTTAATCAATCATTTTTGGGACGTTGGGAGTGGAAATATGGTAGAATAACAATTATTCTTTGTTTTTGAGGTTTTTTGCTTTCACCAGATCTCTGTAAGTTGTGTCAAACGGCCAATGAAGTAAATAGAGGTGCTAGCAAAGGGAATAGAGGGGAAAAAGGGGGGACAATACTGGCCAGCCTTCCCAACAAGAAGGATGCGAAGTCTGGTAAATATGTGGCCCACGACAGACCTATTGCACTCGCTGCGCATTCGAAACGTATTGACTGTGCTGTCGGGAACCGAACAGGTCATAATTTTGTATATGCTTTCTTGTAGCTGCCTTGCGGGATGGGGGACCCCTCTCTGTGCCCTTTCGGCGAGGCTCTTCGGGGGCTGGACTTTGGGAGCTAAATTCCATGATAATGAGACGCGGGCGGGCGGCGAAAAATGAAAAACAGGATTCTTTACCTCCCATGTGACTCATGACCTGCTGCATCGATTGCCCCGAGGGTATCAATGTTCGGTATTTTGGAGCTTGATCCACCTTACCAGAGAGGCCACGACAAAAGGCTGGCTTCACAGCCAACGTGTGCTGCCTCCGTAACTGCCCTTCACGGATCGTCGATTCAGTCTATTTTGTGCTAGAATCTGATCGTGATAGGCCGTTTCCTCTTACAAGAGCCTATTTTTCAAGATTATTATCCTTCGGGGAGGGAGAGTGGCTATACATCTCGGACAGTTGAAAACTCGAATATATGTTCTTGGGGGCTATTTGTAACTGACTCGACGACAATATCATTCAAGCAGCGCCAAAGGGTGTGCATTCTCATGATGGTTCCTGCCGAAAATCACTTTCTGTTTTCGTTGCTGCAAGCTATCAGAATCATGTTAGATCACCCGGCATTTATCCTAATCTAGCTTTTATGCTCCAAGGGCGTTTTTTCCGGAGTGGAGCGAAGGAAAAGTCTGGCATCACATATATAATACTCCACTTGCTGTGTGCCTGCATTCAGAAAATTGCTGTTAATATATGTCCTGACCTATTAAGTTGGGCTGCAGTGCGGCAAGTGCTCCCGGGAGTCTTTGATTTTGGGTGGGTCTCAGGCCCAAAAACAAGAGAGGGTTAAATATATCGAAAGGGGGCATATCAGTAGAGCGTGGCGGGCAATATGACATGCTGTGCGAGGGGGCCCTATACAGGGGGACATGGCGCTGGTGGGGGGTCCTGACATGGTCGTGGTTGGCGATTCGCGATACGAAAGGTCTGGTCCTGTCCGCCACTAGCTCTTTCGATCCCCCTCTCCTGCAACTCTTTATTTTAACGCAGGAGTAATGTGTTGTCAATGCTATAACAAAGGATTTCCAGGATAGTTAAGGGCTGGTCTGATGGACGGGGGTGGTGAACACGCCAAATGGCCAAAGCGATCGATCTCAACGAAGATATGATAGACGTCCCCCCTCCTATTTCTCCCCCCGTTCCCTCCCCCTCCCCCTTTAAAATACATTTTTTGGTAGGCTGGGAGCTTCCAGCGCCGCTCCATATAGCTCAGGGATGTCTATCGAGGCATTTAATTGCCCCCTTTATTGGTTCAGGTCCTGGTAGTGGGCCGACTGCTGTGCCGGAGACTGACTATGAAAGCAAATTTCGACTTCGTAAATGATAATTACCGGCAAGTTGTCCCTCGGGAGTGAAAGCGTCTTATTGGCCCCTTAGGCCAGGCTATTAGATTGATTCGTGATCGTTTGTGAAGGCTGGAGTGTTGCACAAAGGATATTTTGCGCTTTTAGACTTTTTGTTGTCAGGCCTCAGCTCAAAGGAGCACTCAAACTACTGATAAAGTTAACTCCCTAGCCCGGTTTCTTAGATGAGCTATCGGCAGTCATGAGCCCCCCTGGAATTTTTGTGGAACAGAACAGCTGATGCATGGAGAAGCACTCGTGGGAAAAACCGAGCTGGGGATGTCGACATATAAAACTCATAAATGCTTCTTCTACCACGACTGGCCAACTCAGTACTCTCTCCGACCTAGAAGGTTGAGTCTCTCATAGCTCCGGGTATTCCTTGGGGTGACTTGGGCCTTGGGCTGCCTCGGTCTCCACATTTGGCTGGGTGCAATATCGGAGCACTAATCCCTGAGGCTGTCAGGGTCAAGACCGCTGTTTGGCGCGATTTTTTCCGGACTGTCTGGGGCCGGCCGAATTCCCCCGATTGTGGGTTCCGCTCTTCAGCTACTCACAAAGGATCACTCGGCAATTGCGGGTTTGCTAAACTGGCTCTCTCCCGGTTCTGTTGGAAGTTTGATCTCTCCCGGCTGACAGCTCGGGTATTTCCACCTCCTTTGTTTTTCATTTTTTTTTCATTTTTTTCATTTGACTTATAGGCTGTTCTCCAATTAGAATCGCGGATTTTCCACCTCTTCTACTGCTCTATCGCACTCCGTTTCGGCTTCCCCTCAATTTTGGATATTCCGCTAGGATGTTGTGTGGGGTTGGATCAAAAGTGATAATGAAGCCTTCCCAAAAGTCCGACGCGGAAGCATAGATTGGCTCCGTGGAGGGTTCCCGCAAACATGGTCTCCAACGTGGTATCCACACAATAACTCGGGATTGGAGGTATAGCGGCTCAAGAGGCTATGGGACATAAGGGGATATGCGACATTTACTTTGCTGCTGGTGGGTGGGGACCGTTCAATTCCTATAATCTATGTTAGTGATAGGAGTAACGACATCAGACAGAGAGAGTAGGAAGGTCATTCCATGGGCTTATTTAGCCTATTTATTGAAGCATTTGTATCTAGGAGAGCACCTTCTGCGCGGAGGTAGCTCAATCGACAACGGCGAGGTTTCTTCCGATTTTATAACTCGGTGGGTCAGTCGGGGGTATCCGCCTGGCAACCCGATAGACACATCATATCTCGTCGATTGGAGGAATCTGAACGCAATTGGAGGGCTTTCGACCCTGATGCTAGCCGTATGCTGTCGTGAGTTTTTGCTCGGGCTGGAGTCGCACGTCCGAAAAAACCAGTGGGGCGTGGGGGAGGGGACGGTGTTGCCTCTATTCGAGAAATGGATCGCTCCTGCTGATCCCTAGGGGTGTCAGGGCCGAAGTATCTTATGTGTTCCTTTTCATTGGGACAACACCTGGATTGGATTGATTTCCGGCATGTCTTATGTCTGGGTATAGCCCCCTTGGCTTTCTTTTGCTACCCTGTTGTACTGACTGAAGCACATACGCGCGGTGCAGTGCTGTTCGAAGGCTTTCTCTTGGATTACTGGGGTTAGTAGCCCCCGCCTTAGAGATATGGAGATTTTGGTGTGTTGTCGTTCCCCCAGTTGCTTTAGGGCAGGGAGTTTGGAGTTTATCACTCTCGCACCCCATCATATGGTACGGGTTTCATAGTTCCAAGACGGGTCGGGACGTTGCCGTTCGCTCGGCCGCGCTCGCGCAATTTTCGAGATGTGTGAGGTTGTTTCCTGGGAGCTCTTGGTTCCTCTATGGAGTTTCTTTCGTTTCTCCTCTCAGAGGTTCAAGGATCTTTTTAAGGGGTTGGGTTGCAAGGTAAGTGTGTATCTGACCCCCTCCTCGGCTAGCTCCCAATTCCTCATTAATTGCTCAATTTTCGCCGTGATTCTGGGGGGGCCGGTGGGGCCCCGGAATGGCTGACTCAGGCGGGAGTCCGCCCTTGAGTGCAAAAGCTCGGGGATTTTAGATCCCTATTATTTGGTTTGGATTTGTTTTTCTAGGGCCCTTATGTGGGCGGGTTCTGAGCCGCATCAAATGGACAGACCGGGGGCTATAGGGCGCGCCCAGGCGATTAGCGGATATCCGCCGCTAGGGGGCTCGGCAGAATAGTGGGCTTGTATGGCTACCGGTATGGGTCTTGGGTGAACCTAGTATGGGACCACCCTGCATTTATTCATGTCCAATCACTCGCTTACTGATGAGAAACATGCGCCCGGCCCTACCCGTTGGCTCTCTTGGTGATTGGAGATGAGCCGTCTAACTTGTGGTGAAATTCGGCCTAGTCTGTTGGCCCGTCATAGTGTTTTTCCGAGACCTTTTTGGTACCCATTTGATGGAGGTGGGGAGGTCGCTTAGAGGCGTCGAGGGCTGGGGATGTCTAATGGGGGTTGCTAGCTAGCGGCTGTTTGATGAGAGAAACTTCTACATGTATAATACTGTACATCCGCTCATGTCCCAGTGCGCCTACCCACATCCATACCTACTTGGATTATTATACCATCACCATTCACATATCTGATGTCTTGACCTCATTAGCTCCTGGGGATCATGTTAAGATTCTCTCGGAACATCTAGCAGAGGTTTCTATAGAGTCGAGCGAGTCGTAGAGGCTATGATTAGTAGGAGTTATGTAGTGTACCTACTGCGAGGTGGGCTGGGGCATAGGGAATGGGACAGTTGGAACGGCTATGAGGTATCGACAAAAAGGGATCAGGGCTCCTGAAACATGGCTATGTTTTCGGGTACATGTCCGGGCGGATAAAGCGTCCAGCCAACTATGGCTCTGGGGATGGCTCCTGGACTTTTGGGATCAAGATGGGAAGAGTGAAGTATGGCTCATGCCGTTGGCATGGTTTTACATTCCTAGGTATTTAACAGGCTACTCAAAACACCGGAGCCACTTGGCTCAGGAGATAACGGTAATCTTGAATGGGTTACATGGGACGCTCTGGAACGGAGGGGGAGCCCTGTACTTAATATCTTGGATCTATTTCACATTCCTTAAGCTGACATGACTTCTGGTGCAAAATACTAGTAGAGCCCCCTTACCGCGCCTGTAGGGTGTAATGGGTTTATAAAACCACGAGGAATACTATTCCAAGGCCTTGCACTCGCCCCCGGTTATCCCGAAGTCGAACCGAAAACCCCGGCTCTATGAAACTCACTCTGAGGCGGAAGAGGAGGTATGTCAAGCCCACTTGGGGTTATTCTTATAAGTTTTCAGTTGCCTCCTGCAAAGATAGATAGCTACAGGTAGCGAAGAAAAGCTACTAAAGGATACAGTGTCACTCAGACTTTGGTAGTGTTTGAGCTCTAATCTTATCAAAGACACATCAAGGGTTGCATGTAGTATCCTACCCGGGAGTGGCTGAATGTTTTACATGGGCCAACTAGAGTGAAGAACGACTTTTTTTCAAACTCTTTTGCTCTCCTCCCCTACCCCCTAGCTAACTATTTCCACCTGCCTTTGTTTTGGATCGGACTACATGCGGTGTGTTTCAATTTTTGGGTATTTTAGGCCCAGAGTTACAATTTTACCTTCAAGAAAAATGGATCCTCTATCTTGGTGTTGGGCTTGTCACAGAATCCGATAGTGGGCGAAAAATGCTAGTAACTAGCCTGCGGTGATGAATAATTGTGGGTTTAAAGTTGTCCAAAGCGGGGATGGGAAAACTGGATGATATCTGTTTGCTTAATTCTACAAGGGTGCCCGAATTTTGACTCCGACCCCAATTTTCTGCCTTGACCCGGTTGTTTTTTTGGCCTGATGTATTAGTGCATATTGGGAAATCTGGACTCAGCCCATTTTTCTCTCACCCTGTATAGTAGTGGTGGGCTTAGGATAACAGATTACATATCACTTCCGTTTGCAGGGACACGGACTTCTGAGCCCGCCTCTCCTCTCTAATAAATAGATATAATTGAAAAATATCCCTTTACAGCATTTTATCCCCCGAGCTACTACTTGGCCTCTGGGAATTTATGTTTTTTTATTATGAGTCCTAATAAAATCGACATTGTGCAGAAGGCCGCCTTGGGGCGATGGGCGGTGTAGTTGCGGGGTAAAAGATTGGAACCAAGATTGCGGTAGCGCTCCCTCTCTTAAGAATGCTATCGGCCTGCGGGTACGATACCCTCCCAGGCTGAGAAAATCGTGAGGGCCCCGGCAGACTAGTGCGGAACGCTGATCCGCCATCTTCTCCCCTACCGAGCACATAGCGATGTGTGTGTTGAAGTCACAGAGCGCTCACAATACTATGCGCAATAATTTTAGATTCGGTGGTATCACTTATTAGATTTTAACTTGGAGGCCAAAATATCCCCAATATTCCCAAGAGGATTTTCTAATGAAGTGAATAGAAACTTTTATCGATGTGGGGGTTAGTGAGTCCATGGAGAGGCCGATAAACCTCTAACTATAGTTACCACACCTCTTCTTACATCAGATTTCTAAGTTCTCTTACGAATGAACCGTCCAAATACACCTTCCCTAACGGAAGCCCTGCGGAATCTCGCTTGCCCATAATTTTTTATTTTATTGCTGCCCCTACAGATATGAGGGTGTCTCAGGGGGGTAAGGTAATTTCCCCTATCGAGACGAGCTCAGGGCTACACATGAATATAGTAAGACCAACCGCGTACTGAATTTAGATGTAGCATAACTAATGGCACCACCTAGAAAATATCCATGGCTATTAAAGAAGGTGGATAAAACACTAGGGTGGGTGTGCCGGTCCAATTAACTCCACCAAACACCTCTAACTCTTATTCACCTACGACTGGACACTCCGGGGTGTCTGTTCTATAAATGCCCGAGTAATATATGCGGGGGAAAAACCGGATCCGCATCATCGTTGCTAGAAACAAATATATTCTTATCTAATCTAAATTTCCAAAACATACCTTTGGATAAGTTCCCTAGTATCCTAATAATTCAACTGAGTCGATTGATGTAGGGCAGTAGAAATCAATTTGATGGGAGACGAGGCAATATATGGTAGCCCATCACCTCTCAGTGAAGCTTCCTGGGATCCTCGGCTGCGGTTTTGTGCCTTCTCGAGCGCTTCTAGCCGTAAAGTAGCATAACTTCATCCTTGAAAGTAATCACATCTGGCTGGGGTCTAAGATGACGGAGAGACCCCTGGAGCTAGGACTGTCTTGCCAGGGAAATCCCCACGGTCACTTTGATAAAGATCTTTCTAGGTAGTGGGCCAAACACCTACACTATGGAGAATGTTTATTAAATCCCAAAATACTCTTCTCGTGTTTGATGTGAAACAGGAAGGGTTCCCAGAGTTTAACCCAAAGGAGAATAATCAGTCTTTTGATGCGATACAGGGTGTGGATTTCTTAAGAACGACGGTGAGGGGCATTCGAGAGGCCGGCTGTTCTGAGCTGGGCGGTCGAGGGACCCCTGTCGAAGTTGGTAGAACTTAGACGGGCTACGAATCTCCTCAGCAGTTGAGGTGGGAGTAGCTGGACTATGGGAGGACCTGGGACTAATGGGTTTTGGGACAGTGACCCGATGGAGATAGTAGCATATATCGTGGCCGAATCATGAATCCCCAAGCCTCCCATGCACCGTAAGGACCCGGTAGGAAAGGAAAATAAAGTCTGTCGATTGGTCTCGATTGGCAGGCATTTTTGGAAGTTATTCAAATAACGAGTGATTAGTGATGATCACTCAAGGTGTCTGTTTCCGGAATGGCTATTCATGGAATATTCCCCGTTATGCTAGGTTGTATGAGGGGTATCGGGGCTGTGATGAGCGGAAGCAGGGGAGGGGGTGGCAGATAAATGAAGTGTGATGCACCATGGCTATCCATTCAGCATAGATTCATGATTTAAGGAGAGAGAGAAATATTAATTACATATGCAAAAGGGATATCTTTATAAGACCTGCTCTCGACTGAGGCGGAGAGAGTATTGAATACAAAACTGGATGTGTCGGACACCGAGTGGGTCAGACTAGCGCAAAGGATATCCGGTGACTCTTTGATAATATTTATTTAAATTAAGAATTATCCTTGGTATGATGCATTATAATATTATTATAATATAATTATGACCTGTTATAATGAATATCTAAAAAGGGCATAAAAGGGTAAAGAATTGGAAAGTCTTAAGAGTCTAAGAGGCCAATGAATGAGCAATATTAGTCCAATGTTTAAAACAAATAATTAAACTATTTGCCTAATATTTTTAACCTGGACCTGTCTCTCAGAAGCAATCATTAAGTTTTAAAATAGTATACTAGTAGAGAAGTGTTGAAACAATTTATTTATTAATATTTCTGTTAATAATTAAAGTAGAAGTACTGCTTCAGGAACTGAAATTATTAAAAACCTGCTAGTATTTCGTATTTTATTAATAATATTATATTACTTCTAGTTATAATATATAATGTTTTTTTTTGATTATATGTTAGTAATTATATTCATTAACTACTAGTAAACAATATCTTTCTTTTATTAATCTTGATATTTTGTAATTTTATATTATAATCTACTAGGGTTTACTGTAGCATTTTTTCAAATAGCACATGTTAAACAAGTCTTAAACTTTATCCTAAAGTATTAATACTTATGTTAATTAATATAGTGATTGTACTTTGGAAACTAAACTTATTCAAGTTTAAGTTAAAAAAATTATAAAAGTATTAAGTACTTATAGTAAAGGTAGTTGTAATATTCTAGTATAGTTTAGATTATTTATAAGTATACAACTTTGAGATGCTTTTGTATTTTATTTAATATTATTGATAATAAAGATGTTAATAATATTATTATCATACTTGTATTCTAGATCTGAGATGACTTTAGTATACAAAGAGTTAAAGGTTTTTTTTGGTTACAATAAAACTTACATGACGTATTTGTTGTTGTATGATATCGGAGGGTACTATGGCAATTGAGGAGATCCCTCCAAAAATGGGAGGCATACGAGACCTATACCAGAAAAGAAATGGCATATTTTTTTACTATGCTGAACACCTCCATATCAACCTCTTATATGGAGAAATATATGCTATAAGAACCACTTTTATTGCGTAAGAGTAAAGTGCCGCACGGGCCTTGGCAAAATAAATCAAAAATCTCCGAGGACACGGATTAGGAAAATATATTTCTGATTATCAGTGAGCATGCGAGGGCCCGTATTCTAATAAATTGGTTCTGGAATGTTCGGGTACTGTACTCCCTGTGACTTGTATAAGTGGGGGGTTTGTTGCGTTTGTAGCAGACTGTCTTGTTGGAGACTCTGACTACTATCCACATGTCCATGAAACCGGGGTGTATGGTAATAGGTGGGGTGGTATCGTAATGCGGGGTATCGTTATTAGCAGAAGAAAGATGTCGGACGGAACGAAGATTTTGCCGCGCATAGGTAAGCGACGGCCTCAGGACTCATAATTGCCTGACGTTTGTAAAACCGACTGCTATTGCATGCTAAAAACCCTGAGGCTCTGGTCGATTATTGGCCTGCATGCAATACCGGAGCGGTCCGTTTTACAAATGTCAGGCAATTACGAGTGCATTTATGATTCTTCTGGCAGGGTGAAAGGTTCTTAACCTTTCAAGGCGTAAACGAGTGGCACAGGGTTGTTACGTGATCCAGGGTTCGAGGATCGATGGCAGTTTTCTAGTCTGGTTGGTTTCAAAGGGATGGGAGGGAGGCAATGCATTTAGGGTCAGGAGCCGGAGCTTTTGCACCTGGCCCGCAGCCCTGCAAAAAAACCGCCTAGCCACTCTTCGGTGAATCAGGCACCTTCCAAGGCTTTCTCTGCGGCTGTCGCGCTTGGAGACTGGCCGTAGAAGTAACCGGCGGGCTCAGGACAGGTTGGTTGTGGCAGGTGAAAGTTAGAGTAATTTAACTGCAGCAGAGGATGCTATACTGTACTCTTCTCCCCCCTCCGCCAAAATAATGGAGCACCATCTGGTATGTTTTACTCTACTGCCGGCCCCGGGAATTTGTGCCACAGACGGCCCTGCACCACTCTAATGATGTGGTAGCTGAATCATCCCTACTAATTTCGGGCTAACTAGGAGAGCTGAAGGTTTCTTGGTAATTATTTTATGTCTTGGTAAACTATGTCTCAATATGATGTAGTACCCTTAAAAACGTATTCTGAGTGGCCGGACAAGAGAGCGTGATTTCTATGAGATGATGGTTACCAAGTCGGGGGGCATAGGCTATGGGCCGCATATCGTAGAATCTCAAATAATCGAATTGTGTACGAGGTAGCGTGGGGTTTCCTTAGCTGGTGGGGCGAAGAACATAGTGAACGTGATCTCTCAGCCGCTCTGTAGAACAAGAAAAATAGCAGACCCTCCTTGAGGAGGAAATACGAGCGACTTAGTACACTACTGCTACAAGGTTCGATTAATCCCCTCTCTTTGCCAAGAATATCTCCGCCAGCCGGTATTTTGTTGAAGTTCTCACCAAATATTCAGGTCACGGAGGAATTCTTGGCAAAGCCGGGTGGGTACTCGAGTGCTCGAGTAACTGAGATGTTAAGAGATTTTGCAGAGCACACGCCTACTCTTTGGAATTTCCCCACGGAAATAGAAGAATCCACTTCCTAGAATATTATATAACAAACGCGTTGCACTGTAATTTACCGGTAGCCGCCCTGCCACCAGCCTTGACCGACCCCATGGGAATGGAGCGTCCAGCGCTACCGGCTTCAAGCGGCCCCAGCCCTATGAGGGATCGTCCGAGATGGGCGGCATGCTAGCGCGCATGAGTACATCATCTTGAATACTACTTGGATATTCGATCGCGTTCGTCCAGCACCGGCACCTGTGGTTGATTACCAGGAATGCAGCCCTCACACCAGCTCCCTCCTTCCCAAGAATCCCGCTATTACGGGGGTCATACTAGATGCGGATCCACTCTTGCCCACAGGCACGGCCAAGACAGTCAGAAACTGCAAAAATAGCCCGACTTTTTTTTATGGAGGCTGCCACGGAAAACACTCCTTCCCCTATACACACAAGGAAGGTGGTCCCGAGAGCGTTTCTGAGAAACCTTCCGGAGCGGCTGTCAATAAGCGAAAAAACAACTGGAGTCCACACACCCTCTTTTGGCCCTGCCACCAATCTTCCGTTTTGTTAGCCAGTGCTCCCCTACGGTGCTATTTGAGTGATCTAAGAGATGTTCTCAATAGAGCATGGGGCTGAACCTGAAGAATGCAGGATCTGTCATCAGCATTCTAGGTTGTCACCCGTTCCCTCTTACTATCTCTCAGAGCGGCACTCCCGACATGCAGGAAGCTGCATATATGCTGTTTCTTCTACCGCCCCCAACATCGAACCCGATCTACAAAGGTTTCTGCAAAGATTGCCATATATACAATACAAATATACAAATACAGTGCCTAGCTTTCACTCCTCTGCCTTTCTAAACCCATTGGGGTAAGGTAATTATGCTTCTATCGTTCACGGTTTCCGGTACGGCGCTGCAATTCTATCAGATTTTGGCTGCTGATCTCAAAAAAAAAGAAGAGGGCAGCGGGTCTTGGTCGCCTTCTGTTTAATATTAGTCAATATTCCTTCTATGCCATTGACGACATTCTGAAAGTCACTAAGCCAGTGATCCCTAAACACTGGCTTTAGTTAGAAGGGGTTCCAGGAAGTTTGGAGTGGAGTTCGATACCTGAAAGTTCACAATACACTAATTGCTGGCGCAGGATAAGTTAGTTCCTCTCTCGACTAGCCACTGCCTCTTTCTCACCCTACTACTCCCTTCTACATCCCTTGTGGGAGCCAGCCCCTTCTCAAGTTCCTACCACTATAGGGTTTGTGCCACCCCAACCAGCAATGACTCCCTGACCCATTGACCGTGAAGCACTATATATGTCCACACTCCACAAGACTGGAACCGACGTTCGCCAAATCTATCCGTCCGTGCTTTCTACGCCGCCACCTAGTCGACTAACCTCTATTCTCCCTCGTACATACAGCACACACTGAGTGTCACTCGGTAACTCCTGCAGCGAGCATCACAAGTGAGCCCCTTGCGAAATCCATACGCCTATCATACGTGAAAGCAGTGTATGTATATTAAAGCAACCTACAGGCCTACACTCTTGGAGCTGTACTTTTTAAAGTAGCCACGCCCTCACGCCCTCCACCCCATCTACACAACCCCACGCCCATGGCATCTACCCTACGATAAAGCTAGACGTTGGACCAGACCCCACATTGTTTTCATCTTCCCCACTCGATAGCTTCTTGTGCCAAACCACCGATCCTGTCTCTTCTCTACTCTTCTCCAAACCCAAACCGGAGTCATTTCCAATGGACTCTACTGGTCCCCTGGATGGCGGGGTACATGACAAGACTGGACGCTACTCATACCTTCCTTCTCCACACTTCTCAGGCACACGGGATTCAGAGATCATATCAACAACGGCTTCAGACGATTTGATGTACAGATACGGGGGCCACCACCACCGCCAAAACAGTATTCAGAATAGCTATTCTATAAACCTTCACGATCGGGCGAAGGATTTTGAGATAACCAAATTCCAAAGAATCCCCTATTCTCCCGAATCATTGCCCTCAGATTATAGAAATTCAGACCCAAATCATACTGGCACCAAGATAGGATCAGCATCGCCAAACCATAGAGTCAAGAATACTGCGGCATTTCTGGCGGTCAACGATAACTCCGGTTCCCACTCGTACCTGCCAACAAGTTTCACAGGAGACAAAGAAGTAAATTGCAGTAAGTTTTTTCATGCAGCATGTGGACTTCACGCACAGTCAGCGCTGCGCAGAAAGCTAACCACCAATGACTATTATAATAGCCCGACTCTCACCAAGTAGACAAGTAAATCCGCGTAACCGCTTCCATCCGTACAGTCCAGAATTTTCCCGCTCCCATACAGAGAATACATTAAACGGAACTATTGGATACAACGAGAGGATGTTGCAGGGCAACTTACACCAAAAGGAGCTTCCACGGACAGTTACTAACGAAGGAGACTATCTCCACGGGGCTCCGCTAAGCCATGGGAGATCTGCTGATGGCCATAGGGATTCGGGGGTGTCATGGTCGTCACGATCATGGCTTACCTCCCCTTCCTCCGACCTGCAGGCTCCACTATACCCGTCAACCTACACAGCATTCAGCACGAGCCCCCACCTAGAGGCGAGCTACGTGACGGCTCCCTACGGATCGGCTACACATATACCAGATGGGGGACTATCTCAACGAGGAAGCTCCCCTGGACAACGACATTCAGCGCGGAGTCATTCTCTTGAGACCCTCAGCTCAAGCCCACATCCCAACGCAATTCATTGTCCACTTTGCACGCAAACTTTCCCAACAGCTGAGCAGTACACGTAAGCAAACTGCCCTTTCACTTGCTATGTTCAGCTGGTTACCCGGGTCACCCGGTATTTGTAGGGCTGCCTAGGGCTAATACTATCGCTGAACAGGAAGCATCAACAAAAGCACCAAAAGATGTATCGTTGTCGTTTCGACAATTGCACTCGCACAGAGGGCTTTGCTACACCGAATGACCGCGAGCGACACGAAAAATCTGTTCATAAAATCGCAGGTTTCTACTGGAGGTGCTTGGATCCCAACTGCTCGAGCTTTAGGAAGGAATTTGCGAGGAGGGACAACTTGAAGGACCATTTAAAGAGAATGCACACTATGCCACCCGGAGTTGACGAGCAGGAGGCCAATGCCTGGAGGAATCAGATGGCCGATAGCGGCAAATACGAGAAGCCAGATACCAGCAGGGCGCTCAGGTAGTGCACGGCGGACGCGGATCACCCAAGCTTATCAATTCTGGGGTCATATTTCTTATTGGGGACATTTTTTTTTTGGAATTCCCGTTGTTGGTTAGGCGTTTAAGTGTGAATTTTTTCTCTCAACATTAGATTTCACTGCATATATTGCGATTGGGTAGTAGTATTGAAAGAAGGAATTTTTGGTTTATATATTGCTAGATTCTGCGAGCATGTGGGGCTTCATTTGCTGTACTTCGCAGGATATTCTTACAGGGCTTGGTGTTCGGGCATGGGCAAAAAGCGAAGGAGTGCGAAGGGTTTTTTTTCTTCCTGTTTTGGTTCTCATTTTTATCCTCATTCCCCATTTAATCTATGTAACTCCTAGCTATCCTTCCGTCCTCACTGTTTCTCACATAATTGCTCCCATAGCCAATCAGTTTTATCGAATTATTTCCGTCCTTGTGCCGTAATCTTTCGACCGGAGTGGTCCGGCGACCAGCGGAGTCTAACGAGATCCAGACCTTTTCCGTGATCGGCTAGTCCTGTGGTGTGGGAGGTACAGTACAAGATGAGCTAGGGCTCATTACAACCCTAGGGATACTCTTTATTACCGCTTTTAACTTTGTGCTCTTATCGAATGGCGGTAGTTTATTAAAAAAACTATTTGAATTTGCAAAACAGAAGGAAAAAGGAAAAGATAAGAAAAGAAAAGAAAGGGAAAGAAAGAAAAAGAAAAAAAAATGAGTGTCAAGATCCCGATACCCATCGGTGCGGGATAAAGAGCCTCACTGTGCTCAAAGATTGATCCGGGGGTACACCCATGTACTTTACTAAAAAAAAACAATCGGATGCGTCTCTCTCCAATCGCGCTCGGGTTTTCTGGGCTATACCAAGACCACTTGTTCTGTGTGGTCCTGGTCGTACCATTGTTCGCTTTCATGTCTAACCAGAGGAACCTGCTTGTACTGGAAATTGGTGGCTGTCTACTAGAGCGACCCGAAACATTCAAGCCATTTGAATGACCGGAAATATTTGCCCCACGCCGCCCGTCTGTCATGGAGCGAAACCAAAGGGTAACACTTAGTGCTTACCGCTAGCATTCCCTTGACCTAATGATACATATTGTACGGCAGGAGCAACCATTTCAACTGAGCAAGCCTCCAAGTTGTGTTACAGCATATGCAGTGGAGTTTGAGAAAAGAATGCCAACAGTGGGTGCAGAGCTCTTGTATTCTGGTGAGCCAGGAGGTTGCACCGATTGATCATAATATGCTGACCACCGAGCAGTACTCCCTTGTCGTATTTCTGCTTTTATAACTCCCCGCCTCTCTTCGGCACTTTTTCTTCTGTGATGGCGGCAATAGGTGAAAGCCTCAGTGGTCAGGAAAAGCCGAATGAGCCGATCGTATTCAACCCACTGTGTTGACCTGTGGGGTCTTGAAAGAGCTAGAATTTTACTGCTAGTTAAAGTATAGCGTGGTTGTGGCAAAAATCTATCCCATCACCAGTCTTCTCCTCCACCTCTGGGGCTTCCATGTGTGGGGGCATCGATAGGGCGCAGATACTGGTACACACTGAAGGTGTTGTTCTATGTGAACTTGCGGATCATTTCCTAACACCGCCTTAGTCCAGCTGGAGCCGCTCTTTTAGCCTCACAACCCTTGTGGGGATCTTTCCCCCAAGTATCCTTGGTGCAGGTATGCCATGATTTTCACTCAACACCATAGCCAAATCCGAACGATGAGGAATTCTGAACCTTCGGGCGTATCAGTTTGTCGCAGCGCATGATCAACTTTTCTCTTCGCTTGGAGGCTGGTTTCTGGTGAGTCTTTTGGGCGGCACGGGCACGGGGTTGTTTTGTTCTTAAATATATTAAGCTTAAGCTCAGATTCTCCAGATTTTGACACCTGACGGACCTTGAGGATTGGGCGTGAAATTTGTGGGGCTGGTTTTGAAACAGTAGCATATGTACAGATATTATATAAGCCATTGGGGTGGTACTCGAAGGTTTACTCAGCTCGGCTTAGAGCTCTCGGGGATATGAGCCATCCGCGATAGACGATGTGGCTGTTTGAAAAGAGTGTTCTGCGGAATCTCTCCAAGGATCAAGAAGCCCTCTTGGTCTGAAGAATTTACCGCTCTGGCGAAGTTGAATAACAACCGAAGAATTATAGTCGCCCTCGGCTGGTATGAGTGAAATCTGGAGCATTTTACCGATTACTTAGAATAATCTGCTGCACCAGTAATCTAATATGCACGAGTGCATGTCACCTTTCACCTTTCCCTGGGGGTAATCCTTGAATCTCTCGGCGAGTAAGCTAGGATAGCTAAACAGTGAAAACGAGAAGGTGATAGACATGATGTAATTACCTCTCGTGATTACTTCCTGATCGGTACATTGGATTGTAAGTGTTGTGCACAGCCAGCCCTCTCTCCCTGTCAATACAAAATATCAGACTTCGCGAGAGGATGATACTCCCCTGTAGACAGAGGTATGATTCAGCTTCAATCGCCCCTGGTCGCAGCAAAGCCTTGCCCCCCCCCCCCCCGCTAGCCCGCGTATGTGGGGGTACCGGAATGTACTCTACCCGCGGCTGTTTGGGAACCGCTATAGTACTAGTCTAGTAGTTAGCTGCTGCAAGTAACGTTAGTACTCGGGTGTCAGGGTTAGTCCGCGAACACCAGGATTTATTCTGAGCATGAGCTAAAGTGGCAAATATCCAATAGAAACCTTGAATAGATAGTTCAACCAATAGTAAAGCAGAAAGCGTTCGAGGAATTCTTCTGGTTTTCAACACACACCCCTTAGTGCGTGCGCTATTCCTAATATCGTCGTTAGCTTTGTCAGCCCTGTGTTCGCGGACTAGCCCTGGTATCCGAGTACCCAATTTTTGGAGTCCTTTCTTGGCATAGACTTGAAACTAGGTGCATCGAGATCTTGGCGACCATTGTACAAGTGGCAGGGATAAAGTTTCGTACAAAGCAGGGTTTATTTTGCGGGTTAACCTAAATTAACTGTTCGGTAACTTTCTAGGGGGTACTGTACCAGGGTCTGTTAAGAAGTTATGGAACAGTTATTCAAGGTCAAGCTTCCAAATAATCCCTGTGTGTGCAGGTTTAAAGATTCCTTCCCTTGGTAATTTGCAAATCCTAGAGGTTTGGAATCTCCTGATTTGGAGGAAAAAGACTTAGAGGGATTAGTGCTGTCGTGACATGGTGCAGGCAGGGCCTTCCGACTCGCTGGATTTATTAGGAAAACCCATTAACCTACAAAATTAACCTAACCTTTGGCCAAATCGGTGATTTCGGCCTATGATCTGATTGTGGATTCCACGAGTTAGCTGCACTGTAGGGTGCAAGTACCGGGGAATATTTTTTCTGACAGTTAATTTAGGTTAACCTGCGAAATGATCCCTGTCTTGTACTAAAACATCTTCCCGGGTACTTGTCGAGTAAGCTACGGTTCACGGGGATGCCACGCTATCGGAGAAGGGCATAGGGAAGCAATCTACCGCAAGACTCCCTTTTTGTTAAGCGCTTGTCTTCTTCAGGCAGACTTGGACCCTTATGTTGGGGTAGCTGTGCCGTCGCTAAATTGTCCTCTAAGCGGTGTAAAACAGTAAAACTAGTAGCCAGCAGGCCAATCCTATTTTGGGTCATCCATGTGTGTGATTTGTTAGTTTAATCTATTAGCCTGGTTATACTCGTGTCTCCGCGCCAAGAATAGGCACCTCTTTTGGAATAGGGACCACCAGCCCATAAAAGGTATAGTGTTCGAGCTGTTTGGAAAAGTGTGAGGAAAAGTGCCAGTAGCGGGTAAGGTCATATATCAAAGTGACCTCACGATTAACCACAGGGTTGGACATTTTGTGAACTCCGGTGGGCCAGTATTCATTCTTGTTAGGAAGTGGGAGGGTATGCCCCAAGATCTTATTGATCGTTTCTATATGAACTTTCAGGTAAATTTATTACAAGTGTGATACGAGCATGTGGAGGAGATAATAGGTTTAATAGCTAATGGTCAAGCTCGGGGATCAGAAGATATTAAGCTCACCGATTTACTCTTGTAACAAATTCAAGGTTTACCTATCATCAGGCTCATCGAGAAAAGTGGCCTCAATGGTAACCTCCATATATGTCCGGAGTGGCTATTCCAGAAGTGGTACCAATTCTTGGCGCGGAGACACCAGTACAGATCCGTGGTCCGCTCGGTAAAATGAATGACAAATGCCTGCCCTGTGGGGAATTAATGGTTGCTAGGATGCTGAGTGAATTAAACATTAAACCAACAATATTGATGAACCTGAAATGAGTGGGCAGTATAGTTCATGCCATTCAAAATGTGAGCGAGAAATCCATGGATTTTTAAATTTGAAAGCCTACACAACAAGTTACCTGATTGGGAAAGAAGAATGACAGAATTAGGGAAAAATAATTAAGGAAACTGGCAGATGTGAAGTTGCTTATAATATTATGGGTTGAAAATAGGAGGAGATTTGGAAAGTTGAAGGTTTTGGTAGAGGTACAAGGGTATGGAATTTCGCAAACACATATACAAAAAAGGAAAGCAAATAATAACAAGAAGGGTGAACAATAAACGGAACAAGATCAGGTAAGAAAGTGATATATTGAGCTATAAGTTACCTGGTATTTTAGTTGAGTATTATAACCAGTACTAGTATGAACCTTATGATATGTAAAACAAGTTAATCATCAGCAAAGAAATTATTGTGTGTTCAATCTATTCAGGCTCACTGTGTATACCTGTAACGATCCTACAAATGGGTAGCTACAGTGGACTAGACTCCAGCACATATGTGATACCAAGAGGTAACCAGAGTGAGGCTAGGCTACTATCCTTAGTATATGCAGAGTAGGCATGAGTTGGTACAAGTGTCTACAAAGTGACTTGGGGATAAGGTTAGACAGATTGACCTTTAGAGGGCATGTTCGTGTAAAGCCAAGTAAACATAGTAAACGTACCACAGGTCTCCGGTGTAGCATGATATATAATTACATAGACTTCTAAAGAGAATAAATAGGTAAAAGGGTGGAGTTACCCTACCTTGGTAACATTGGTATGATACTTTGACAACTTAGTTACCCTATTGAGGAACCCCAGTTACCCTATCTTCACTGACAAAGTCATCTGCGGAATTAGGGGAAAGTTATGCCATTATAGTGGGGCTCTTATATGTTCATAGAACCACTTTGTATGGTATGAAATGGCCTACTGACAGAGCAGGAGTGGTCTGAACCTCCTGTATCTTTAAGGGTATATTCCTAATATCCCCCTCCAGCCCCAGCCTTGGTACAGTGTGACATCATAGTCTGGCTGTGTAGTTGTGTGCTTCCTAGTTAAGTAAGATCCATAGGAAGGCTCCCACAACACCAAATGCTTAGTCGCTAACCATGCAACCGAAAGGTGTTTGCAGGATATATGAGGGGTGTGAGGGTGACTGCCTCCAGGGGTGCCACCTGGATAACACCTGTGAACCACCTAGAGGCATACTTTGACCTTCGGCTAGTAGTATGGTTAACTGTAGTGGGCTTGGGGTTGACTGAGAAAGTTGCAAGAATTCCGGGACAACCACCCTAATGCCAGTCCCAGGCAATCCCATGAAATCTAGCATTACCATGAGTTATAAGTGGACTCTAGAGGCATGAGTCTTGGTATGATTTAAGAGGGTCCTGTGTAGATTAGCTGTAGGTAGTACCTATACAGTCAAGCAACTGGAGATATCTTATCTTTGGAGCAAGCAGTCCGGTTTAGAAGCTTAGTGTAGCCAAGTAGATTTGCCGATGCACTGCAGAGCTTGTATAGGTGAAACTACCACTGGGCCAGTGAGTCCCCATGGATATTATCTATAGGGATGGTATTTCAGTCGGCCACTGACATGCTACGGGTGGAAAGGAGATTTGGCTAATGCAGATGTAATTGGAGACACAGTACAGGAAGAACTTCCTATTTGTAGAGATAGTTAATATATGACTGGCCCAACTACTTCTGGAGGTGAACCACTCTAGGAAGGTAAGTTGGACAGCTTTGAACTGAGCAGGGTGCTCTCGCAAGGTCAGAATGGTAGAGGGGTGTCCTCTGGCCTTACATTACATCAGCAAAAAAACCTTTTTCTCCGGACGGACAGAGCCCGCTGCCAGATGAATAGCGTCCGCTCTTTGCGTCCGGTCCTCCCGGATCTCCCGTGCCTTCTTTGCCTTTCATTTCTTGCGGCTGGTGGACCAGGACGCTCCACTTTCTCTCCACAGCATCTGACGCGCTGGTTGCGGCCCCACCCACTCCTCGTGCCTCCCCCTTGTATCCGCCCCCTTATCCTCGCGGCTACTAGCCTCCTGCCTACTCCTTGCGGTTGCGCGCGTCCAGCAACCATCTCTGCTACCCTCACACCTCTGGTGACCTAGATCTGTCCGCTTCCATCCGCTTCCGTCCGCTGCCATCCTACGTCGCTTTTTTCTTAGTCTGCACCCTACTGTCATTTCCATAATTCCGTTACTGTTCACAAGACGCCCGGTGCGGCCACCATGCAGACCCTCTACTTTGGTTGGCTTCCCTTCCCACAGGAGAGCATAGTTTCGCATTAATCATCCGCAGAACTCAGGCCGCCGAGTTGAAGCCGGACACTTTCTACAGGAATCTCTCCCTTAAGTCGCCGGCTTCAACTTGGCCGCCTATTCAATTCAATTTATTTAAAACATTCCCTGAAACGCCCATGGATCATGTAGTACTCCTGCGGCCGAGTGGAAGCTGGACACTCAATATCGGCACTGCCACCATAAGTGTACGGCTTCAACTTGGCCGTATATTCATACAGAACAATTCATCCCATTTAAAACATTCCCTTCAATACCCGCGAATCATGTATGACTCCCACGGCTGAGTTGAAGCCGGACACTCAATATGGGAACCGCCACCTCAAGTGTCCAGCTTCAACCCGGCCGGATATTCGTGTGGAACAATTCAACCTATTTAAAACATTGCCTTAAACGCTCACGGATCGTGTAGTACTGCCCCGGCCGAGTTGAAGCCGGACACTGAATATGGGCACTGCCACCTTAAGCGTACTGCTTCAACTTGGCCGTATATTCATGCAGAACAATTCAAACTATTTAAAACATTCCCTTAAATGCCCGCCGATCGTGTAGTACTCCCCCGGCCAAGTTGAAGCCGGACGCTGAATACGCGAACTGCCACCTTAAGTGCCCAGTTTCAACTCAGCCGAATAAATACTGTACATAATTGGATAGAATAATTTAATATATTTCATTAAACGTCTTCAGATCAATCCTGTGATTCACTATCCATTGCTTCTCACCGCTAGGAATTACCTGCCCCTGTCCAATCACTGCCCCTATACTGACTATTCACATGTCTCGACCATTGATCCGGTTGCCGACTCGAATATGTCCGCTTGGAATGTGAAATCTGCCACCATTGATTGGATCGAGTATGCGAACTAATGCCAGGTGATCGACAGCTGCGGCCTTACTTAGAATATTTCTTATCTTGAAAAGTGCTAGCAACCGAGCCACCACGCGTCCCCGTAAATCTCCATAGTTCGCTTCCCCACCAGTCTGGACCCACACCCAATCGTTTCTAGAGCCACCGTTGCG
>Ga0307517_10000471_pt1 | contig 69059 bp, 68 predicted proteins | sample 23_EM_MG_FD_194515 | JGI IMG/M metagenome (GOLD analysis project Ga0307517, IMG submission 194515) | Populus trichocarpa ectomycorrhiza microbial communities from riparian zone in the Pacific Northwest, United States - 23_EM | ecosystem: Host-associated > Plants > Roots > Unclassified | place... | reverse complement strand
ATTCTTTTATAGTCTATCATGACAAAGAGATCGAAGACTGTCTACTGGTGGAGTGGGGACACCCTCAGATGAAATAGCAGTCCGGGAGATTCTCTAAGTTGAACTGGGCAAGTTTTCAGGGTCCCACTGTGTTCGCACTTTGTTCTGACGAACTGAATTGTTAAGAAGATACTTCTTAACTAGAGAAGTCGAAGTAGCATGAACATTAGTATAAATAGAGGACTCTCTCCCGGTGGTTGAAGAATCATCAAGCAACAGAGAAGAGACCTTAACAATATAACAAGTTTGCGAGTTCTATTGTAACTCTTTGATATTTGACTACACTTTATTACTTTACCTTTATCAAACAATTACCAACGAGCCTTCTTGACTATTAATCCGTTGTCTCGAATATCCTTGGCCTAGTTAGCTCAGAATCCTACCGTGTTAGCTCCCCCGTAACACAAACCCACTTGCTTGGACATTTCAGATATACACAGTATAGGAAGAGGCACTGGAGATGATAGATGCTGGGAATATTCAGCCATTGGAGGTGAGGTGAATCTGGTAAGTTTACTGAGCCAGACATGATATGACACAGAAACTGTCACTCGATGTGACAGTTCATTCAAAAACATTCTGCAGTGAGAGCACAATTCTGTAATCATTTGAAGCATAATATCAGAGGGCAATATGATCATCTGCAAGATAATCCTACTGCGATAGCATAGAGGGTCGATTTCCTACTAGAACTAAACAGGTTCATGTATCTACCTCATGGATACAACATCAGTCCCAGCTATTGGACTTCTGCGGCCCTGACTAAGCACAAAATGAACATAGTATGATACTTAACTTTCAGGGGTTTCTCCCCCCCCCAGATTGTGGACACTATATACTACAAGTATTTCCACGGAATCAAAATGCATGGCATACTGGGCCTTAAGTTTCTGAAGTGCATAAACGGTACGATAGTCTATCTGACATGTGCAATACTATGTCATGCACTATGGGCATTGCAAATTGTGTTAGATAAGAAACCCCTGAACTTCAACCCTGAAGTAGTTACAGGTGAGAGAGTCTGAATAATTGCCTCTTTTTTAATAACCATGTCCACTAATCATACAGAACACAAGATCTTTTTACCCACTCAAAGAACACGTGGTGGAGGTTGGCCTGGGCTACGCAAAACATATTCATAGTAAATCTTTATCAAAAGATCGCACACACAGTCCAGAATCAGAATATCCAGCCAGAACAGAGAGAGGGATTTGCAGACAATAACCAGGCGGTTTATGCTGAACTAAAGTGTCAGATATATAACAAGACTCCTAGAAATTCTACCCTACTAAGGCAACCAGCAATTGGCACCTAGGTGGGGAGCCTGCGGGGGCTTAAGGGTAGTCAAAATCAGTCCAAGGGGACGGAAACATTACGAGATCCCTGTCAAACATCCATTGACACTAAGCTAACCTTTCTGAATTCAGATCCTGGCTCAAATCACACAACTCTTGGTAATGCTGGGTAAATTGTAGACTCTCAAAAGAGGAATCGCTTATCGCTCAGCCTTGGGGATTCTCAGAGCAGAGAAGTCTGGCCGCTAGTACTTTAGACTCTCCTGGAAACCATAGGCCAACATGATGGTACCAATACTATAGAGGCTGCTTATGCAGAGATGGTACATGTATGTAGATTTAGATTTTTTCTAGTAATGGGATGCGCAGAAGCCTGGGTAGTAAATGTCATGTGCAATAGTCACATAGTACTAGATGCAGTAGTATAGGGGATCGGGATAACGGCAATAAATTATAAACAATATCATGATAATTTTAGCAAAAGAAACTTGAATCTAGCTCATGGAAGAGTTTGAGGAAGAGGTCTACAATACTGGCCATGGGATTAAAACGTCCGAATAAAGGGTGAAAGTATCTCAAGTATGGAAGGCATGACAAGAGGTAAACAACCTCAGGAAGGATCTGGCAAATATTGCGAATATTAGAACAAAGAAAGGAAGGGTATGGGTATTGGGACAGCGAAGGCCCACACAATTGACGCTAAGATGGTGTCAGGATACAATGGCCTAGTATCTGAAGGGGTCAGGACATGATACTCGAGCTTTCCAAGATGTACATCATGCTCAATCATCATAAGCCATCAGGACATCATAGGAAAGTGTCAGAAGGCGTCAGCATATAATAGGAAAGTGTCAGAAGGTGTCAGGATGCACAGGATGCAAGTGCCTTTCAGGACGTTCAGAACGCAACAGGATGTTGACACAATCTTCTGAACCTGGCATCCGATCGACTTCATATCCAGAATGGAGGTTTACATCCTATACGTCCTATACGTCCTATTGTCACAAACTTTGACTTATGGTTCCGGAAGACTAGACTCTATACTAGCTTTCATACAAAAGGTTTGACAATTTTGCCTGTAACGCCAAGTGTAACACTTCTAAATTTGTCATCCTCCCTAATACGTTACTCAACACTAACATATAAGCTCTTATTGTATTACTATTAATAACATAATTATTATTATGTAATTCGACAAATATACTTTAACAAGATATTAAAATGAGAAATTGCAATATTAAGATATTGAATTCAAGATGTATTATTACAATGAAGTAGTTAATTGATCAATGGATTCAATTATACACAGCCAAATACAGAGTGGAGATACCGCTCTCTAACAACGGGTAAGCTACTTCACGTTAACTTCTGACTCTGTAATTCACCGATGAGAAGACTTCGAACTTGAATATGATATCATACAAAAACATTTTATTATTATGAGTTAGTATACAAAAGTACAAAGGGTTGGAAATTTATGACATAGAGCGACAGTTTTTTGATGGGTTACACTAAGCGTTAGAGGCAAAATTGTCACACGTGTTGTAGGAAAACTAGTATAGGGTCGAGTCTTCCGGAACCATAGCTAATTGGTTTTCACAAGACTAATCAGTTATTAGTCATCCCCTGTTTATGGTTCACACTATGAAGTTACTTGACTAGTAGTATGTCACATGACTGTGCTGTAGCGACCTATCATTATGTTATGATTGGTTGATTGTTCACAACTCACAATAGTGAAGTCATATGATGTAATGACTTTCGCACATGACTCAGATTATGAGTCATGGGTTTCACGCAGGGGACTCACTTGAGCACCGGACTTGGTTTATGAGTTTAGATTAGTTAAAGGATGTTGCACAGTGAGTCAGCAGAGTCAGCTGATGGATTTCACACTATGAGTCACTATGAGTCATAGAGATTATGTCACACGAGGTGATGAGTGACCTGGGTAAGGGTTGTGGGAAGATGCCTATATAAGGCACTTGATTCCGACCAAGAGAGAGGACACGCTTCTCACAAACTTCCTCCCCCCCCCTACATTTCACATACAAACTCAACTTTTCCCCGCTTTGCGTCCGGGTCAAACCCATCGCCCACAGTTCCAAAGCCTCGCCCATGCCTGGTGGCATACCCTCACCAACTCCCCCCCGGCAACTCTGCCTTTGGCAGACTGTCAGCGGACTCCTCCCCTCTGCAAACACGCTCGTCTATCCCAGCCGTTGACCACCCCCAAGCCTTTATGGCAGAACAGCTAGAGTCTGCCAGAACCTCCCTCGCCCAAACCCCCAGGGCTTCCCAGACTCCTCCCAGGACACGCTGTCAGGACTGATCCCGTCAGAGACAGCGTCTCTGACCCTCCTTTCCCAGCTCCAAAGAGGGCTGGTTCCCATTTCACAGGAACTCTCCGGGGTCACCCAGAAGCTCACAGCCCTTGCCGAGGAGAACGGTGCTCTAAAGGAGGAGCTCAACGACCTCTTCTCCCAAATAGCGAACCTCCTACTCCCGCCGTCCCCGCCCCCCCACCAAGACCTCTCTACCCTCCAATCAGCAATAAGAGACCTGTCACATCATGTGACAGCCCCTGCACCCCCCCTCCCCCAAGCGCCGGCCCCCAAGCCTCAGCCCCAACCCCAGGCACGCCCCCCCCCCCACTAGGAAGGGGAAAGAGAAGGCCCGAGCACCCCCCTCCCCCCCACCAACCCCAACGAGGATCCCAAGTACCTCATCCCCTACTAGGACACAAAGCTTGGCAAGTCGTTCGGTGATCCGGAGCGCTACGCATGTCTGTTCCCCCACTCCTATGAAGCCGGCGAGTTCCAGAGAGAGGCTTACAACCTAGCCTCTTTCACCCCCGCCCACCTCCACCCTGATTACACCTCCTCACCCTCGTATGCTCAGGCCGCCTCCGGCTCCGGCTCGGGCGGCAGGACCAAGAAAACATCTAAGCCCTCTTCACCCCAACAAGGTCTGAGCGCGGCTGCCCCCCTGTTAAGAAGGGGCCGCCTGCCCTCCCCGGTGCACAACGACGTTTCTTTGCTCCTCGCCTTTCGCCAGTCCCCTACCCAGAAGCTCCCACGATTGCAGCAACCTTCCCCGACATCGCTGCTCGCGTCCTGCGCGAATCTAACTGCCTTCTCCCTCTTGGCTTCTCCGCATCGGTTAACATCCGCGGGGCCATTTCGCTCACAGTCACTGACAAGGCTACCCCAGCTGTGTCCTACGCCCCCTACTTTGAATCCCTCACCAGGACACTAAATCAGTCCTTCCCCGTGGGTGAAACCCCTGGGCCCAGTTCATCCTCGCCCCCACGGCTGTACAGCTGGCGATACACGCCCTTCCTCTCCGCTTCCTCCCCCAAGATGAAGAGGAACTCTTCCCATATCTCAGGCAGGCAATCCTCATCGACAAAGCGACCCCGATTCTCTCAGCCTGGTACCTTAACCCGAGCAGAGATTCTAGGGGCACCAAGCAGGCCACTTCGGTGGTTGTCATCATCGACCCCCTGCACGTTGCGGCCCCTACTTCAGCCGTCGTTATCCTCTCCCAGAAACGCAAGGTCAAACTTCCCTTGTCAGCAAGCTGCTCCTCTCAGGGTAGAAACTGTTGGAGATAGGGACACGCCGATCAGGGATGCCCCGCCACCCACCCGACGTGCCCCATTTTTGCCCTTCATCATACTCCCGCCGCTCACAAATGTCAGAATCCAACCTGCCCCCGGAGCGGGATCAATAAGCCAGTCCCATTCTGGTGTCGGACCTCGCCCCTCCATTGCTGCAACTGCGGTAATGACCACACTGCTACCTTCAAAAAGTGTCCGGCTCAACCTCGACCTGCTGTCCCCTCCCGACCTACCTCCCCAGAACCCCAGGGTCAAGACCCCATAGACGTGGCCGTCGATGGCGAGCAAGCACCCTCTACTCCCCCGAGCAGGGCGCGTACCAGTCAAATGGATCTTGTAACCCCCAGACAACCCCCTCCGGCAGGCCCTCTACGCCTCGGTTCCACCCAAGGCTTTGGCGGTCCTCTCCCCCTGGAGGAACCAAGCCCGTCCCCAACCCCTTTAGCTCGTCGGGTACGTCCCGGAAATCAGTAACTCGCCCCTAGAATCCAACCGGAGGCAGGCCTCCTCCCCTTCCCTCCTTTCCGTCATCCAACATAACTGCCTTGGGAGCAGGGATGTTTGTCTTTCCTTATTTGAGTCCTACAAGGAGTCTTGTACATACCCCTCAGTGGTCCTCCTTCAGGACCCTCCTGTTAGCCAGGCCCGCCTTCCCTCCTTTAATGGCTTCGTGCCCTTTTTTCCACCTGTCAGGAAGCCCAGGGTGGCATCCCACGTACACCGGTCCTTTCTTGCTCGCTTTTCGGTATTGCCAAGATTCACAGACAGGGTGGGGGGGGGGGCTATTATGTCTCTTGACATCTCTTCCCACAAACACGTGTTTGGCTCCCGCTTTCCCTCCTTCCGGCTCATTAACGCCTACTCAATGAATTCGGCAGACCGAAGGGTCCACTCTGTCCCTCCAGAATCTCTTTTTCCAAACATGGGCGTCCCACTCTTCGTGGTGGCAGACCTGAACATCCACAACCCCCTGGCTGACCCGCTCCGTGCGTTCTCTTCCCAGGAAGTCTCCTCCTCCGCCCCCTACTTCGAGTTGGCGGCATTGGGCGGTTTCGCCCTTCTCAATTCCCCAGGCGTGTACACTAAGTTCCCCCTCTCAGGAAAGGCACGCCCCTCCGTTGTCGACCTTGCCTTTGCCAACCCCCTGCTCCTTCCCTTCGTCAAGAGCTGGGAGACACCCCTCCTCTCGACGGGCTCTGACCACGTCCCCATGACCATTCTGCTAGCTGCTCCGTCCTCGGATCTGGCCCCCCAACGTCTCTGGTGGGACCACACAGACTGGGAGCTGCTCTCCCCAACCATTAATAACTTGATAGTTCCCCCTCCCCCTCCATGCCCCTCTCCAAAGATCCTAGACGACTGGCTCACCGGGACACTGGACCACCTCACAGGCCTTCTTAAAGACCACACCCCAAGCTCGCGCCCTTCCCACCACTCCAAACCTTGGTGGACCCCCCTCCTCACTATCGAGTCCTTCGACGCGAATATCATAAGGCGGCAAGGCTGGCCCCAAAACAAGGCACCTCGGCGCTGAGAGAAACCGCGAACATCTCAAGGGCGGGATATTTCCAGGCCATCATGGTCGCGAAAAACAAGCACTGGTCTTCCTTCCTACTCTCAGCCACCCCCCAGAACCTGTCGACGGCAAAGAGGTTCGCCTCAGGTAGAGCCCCCCCGCGCTTTCCCTCCCTCCCCGGGGCTGAAACCCCGCAGCAGATGAATGAGGCCCTACTAGGCCATTTCTTCCCTCCCAAAGCAGTCTTCTTCCCCCCTCATAGGTTGAGGCCACAGAGCTCGGCCCCCCCTCTCACCACGGAGGAGATCGCCCATGGGCTCTCCAAGTCCTCTACTCGTCGGCCCCCGGCCCCAATGGGATCCCCTACCTAATGTGGAAACGGCTAAATGGAATCAACCCGTCGATCCTCCTCGTGATCCTCTCCCCCCTAGTTTCCCTAGGATACCACCCGACCTCACGAAAAGGAGCGCATGGGGCTGGTCCTTAATAAACCGGGCAAACCGTCGTCTGAGTCACCATCCTCCTTCAGGATCATAGTCCTCCTCAGAACGGTCTCAAAAATCCTGGTAACCATAATTGCGGCACGCCTCCTCCTCGCAGCTCGCCAAGAGGCCTGAGTCAGCCCAACTAATGGGGCTCCCTCCCTGGGCTGAGCACATACGATGCCTGCCTCACCCTTATGAATGACGTGAAAACCCTGCAGTGGCCACGCCTGAAGCTCTCCTCCCCTTTTCTGGACATGAAAGCGGGCTTTGACAAAGTCGACAACCCAACCCTTGCTCGTATCCTTAGGGAGGGCGGGATCCCCGGTTACCGAGTCTCCGGGGTCGCTTCCTTCTTAGGAGACCGCAGCTGCACGCTGGTCTTCCAAGGCGCGCCAGGCACCCCAGCCGCCGTCAACGTTGGGGCCCCGCAAGGCTCCCCCATCTCTCCCCTTCTTTTCCTTATTTATGTTTCTCCCCTTCACTTCAGGATCCCGTAAGGACTGATGCTTTCTTACGTGGACAACTTCGCCCTAACCACGGCCTCCCTTTCCTGCCGAGGAAAGATCCGCCGGCTACAAGAGCTTTTCAGGACAATCCAGGCCAAAGCAGCACGACTTGGCATATCCTGCTCCATCCTCAAGACGGAACTGATACACTGGAGGACCCCCAGCCAAAGACACTCGCCAATGTGTCTATCACCTATCCAGTTAGACGGGGAGATCTCCCATCCCCGTGTTTCCCTCCGATGGTTAGGGTACTAGTTCACTCCCACCTGGTCCACATCGACAGACTTCTCAGGCCGCCTGGCGCTGGCTCAAGGGGCATTTGCCCTAATCAGACGCCTTAGCCCCCCCGGGGCAGGGCTCACCCCCTACCTATGCCACAGATTGGCAACATCACTTATTGCGCCCATCCTCCTGTACGGGGCGGACCTCTTCACGCGCAACGTGGGCTCCCTCACGAGGCTCAACACCTTCTGGCACAAGGTGCAGAGGTGGGCCACCAACTGCTTCTCGTCAACCCCCATGGGCATCCTGGCCATCGAGTCCTGTCTGCCCCCCATCCCCGTCCTGGTATCACAGAGGCAGAGACTGGCCGCCCTTAGGACAGTCTGCTCCCCGCCCAGTGTCAACCCGGCAACAGCTCGCCTCCACCCATCCTTTCCCTCCCTCTCCTCATACCGAGCTCCGGATGGCTCAAGAGCCCGAACTAAGGACCTCTCCTCGGTCTACCTCGCCCTGAGGTGGAAGACCCCCTGCCCCTCTGCCCCTCTCCGGAACCGCCTCCCAATAGACGCAGTGGCCCACAGGACTATCGCCTTCACCGGCGGCCTTTCCATGACACCTATGATAAATGCACACCTGGCCCCTGCAGCCTTGCCCAACCTCCCCCCGCAATCCCTAATGGAGAGCACGTACTCGCCCCTAAAGAAAGGGGTTAGGGAGGAGCTCATTGAGGACTAGTCCCGACTATTCCCCTCCCCCACTTACTACCACCACCCCCCAGCCCTGCACCCTCGCCCCTTTATAGGCCTAGGCAAGTGCATAGCAGGATCGATCCACCAAATGAGAGCCAGGAAAAGTTACCTGGCGGCACATCCCTCTTGGAGGGCCCCAGAGGCCGATACCTCGTGCCCCCGCCGTGGCTTGGAACCAGAATCTTTCGAACACGCAATCCTCACATGCCCCTCTAGACAGGGCGCCCGCGCGCGTCTCCTTCCCGGCGTCACAGATGTCGGTCATGAGGCCCCTCTATGGTCCTCTCTCCCCCTACTAAAAAGGCTCGCCACCTCTATCTGCGTCCCCTCCACAGGTTTCCCTCCAACGATGTTCCCACCCACCACACCCCCATCTTCCCCGCCCTTCCCCCTCTCTCCCCCTAACCGCCGCGTCCTGTGTTCCGAATATTTTCCTTGGCTGAGGCTTGATAGGTATGTAGCGACTTGTCGTTTGCTTTCCTGTAACTTATGTAGGCTTTCCTTTCGTATAAGTTGTATGACTTTTCTTTCCTTGCTGTGAGAGTGGCCTTAGGCCCCGTGGAGGAGAACCTCCCATGAGTGTGGATAGTTACCGGTGCCGTGACTTTCCTTTGTTATTTCTTTGGATTTATAGGTTTTGTTTTCTCCATGGCTCGCGCTGCATGAGGCTTTTTGTACTTAAAACAATGAACGGAAGATTACAAAAAACAAAGAAAACAAAGAACCAAGAGAGAGGACACGAACCATCTCTCCTCCACCTCCGGCGATTGAAATCTCAACACCACGGGAAATCATGGTCACTTGCCCCCACACACCTCTCCTCTCCCACAATCGCTACTGCCTAGAAGTTGACGTTAAGCCATCTACCCTCCTCCTCGGGGGCCCTCTGGCCTCCCCTTCTTGGGGTTCTCGTTCCAGCTCATCGTTGACTGGCTCATGAAGTCCGGTTCTCCCCCTTACCCGGCAATTGCTTTGCACCTTGCTTAGCATTTTGCAGGGTCGGAAAGCTTCTCGCTTTGTTCACGGTCTGCGTTATGGTATCAGACTCTCGGTCAAAGTAAGCCCCGGCTTGCTGGACTTGTACCTCAGGTGGGGAAAGCCTCGGTTACTAACATCACTGTCTGGTCCCTGCCTCCTCATCGTCCCAAAACCCCTTACTATGGCCCCTTCGCCGGTTTTGGCTTCCCTGCTCGCGATCCTTTCTCCTCCCCCCTCCCGGTTCCATCTGCTGGTACCGTACTGCCCACTTAGCTGGCGCCTTACTGGTTACCTCCCCGCCGGCTGGCACCCTACTGCTACTCACCGGCTGGCACCCTGGTGCCCTCTGCCTCCGCTCACCTCTCTATCTAGTCCGATTGACGCCCTCCTCCTCAGTTACGCCCAGGCGTTGTATTGCACTGCCTCCGTCGCTGCCGCTAACGCCTTGGTCGAACAATGTAATTACCGGCGCAACGGTTTTATACAGTTACGGTGTCGGCCCACATTCCAGAGGCACTCCTTTTACACGCGATCACCATCCTCCCCCTCAGGCCCGCATTTCGAGGGCTTAGCGAAACTTTCTTTTGTTCAGGGTAGCCTCCGGAAGGGTTTGGGTCTCTCTACCTGTACGTTTCTATGGAGTGTTTCCTTACGTCCCTGGGGTATCAGTATCTTAGGTGCTAGGTGAGGGGGGCTTTTCCTATACTACCAGGGTGTTTGATTTTTCCCTTGAAGAGGTGAAGCCGGCGGTTGTTGTGACTTATAGTTTGTTTCTCTTCATAGCTCGCACTGCATATGGCTTTTTGCACCTAAAACAAATAATGCATCATATCAAAAAAAGAAGAAAATGAAAAAAAATGAAAAAACAACCAAGAGATAGGACCACGAACCATCTCTCCTCCACCTCCGGTGATTGAAATCTCAACACCACGGGAAATCATTGTCACTTCCCTCCACCCACCTCTCTTCTCCCACGATAGCTACTGCCTAGGAGTTGACGTTAAGCCATCTTCTCTGCTCTCCTGGGGCCTTCAGGCCCCCCCTCCTTGGGGTTCTTGTTCCGGTTCGTCGTTGACACGCTCATGATGTTCGGTTCTACCCCATACCCCGCACTTGCTTTGTACTTCTCTTAGCATTTTGCACGGTCGGAAAGCTTCTCGCTTCATTCACGGTCGGCGTTACGGTGTCAGACTCTCTATCAAAGTAGGCCTCGGCTTACTAGCCTTGTAACTCTAGTGGGCAAAGCTTCAGTTTGTAACATCACAGTCTCGTAACTGTCTTGTCGTCGTCCCAAAGGCCCTTGCTATGCCCCCTTTGTTGGCTGTGGCTAGCCTGTTCGTGATCCTTCCTCCTCCCCTCTCCCGGTTCTGTCGGCTGGTGCCGTACTGCCCCTTTAGCTCGCCGCTTACTGTTAAAACTCCCCCCCCGGTAGGCACCCCACTGCTCCCCTCTGGCTGGCACCCTACTGCTACTCACCGACTGGCACCCTACTGCTCCTCCTCCGATTGGTTGACCCGTCCTTGGTTATGCCTAGTCGTGGTATAGCACTGCGTCCGTGGCTATTGTCCAACAACTTGGACTGTTGTAATGACCTGAACGACCACGCGAGTGGTTATACTGGGCCCATGGTTTCCGTGTTTGCCCGTGTCAACGTTCATCTATCCACCCCTCTCAGGCCCTCATTTCGGGTCTTCGAACAGGTAGTTTCTTTTGTTTTGAGGAGCCTGCGGAAGTGTTTGGGTCTTTCTACCTGTATGTTTCTATGAATTGATTCCTTACATGTCCTAGATGTTATTGTCTTGGGCACTAAGCGAGGGGGACTTTTCCTCTAAATTTAGATGGTTTAATTTTTCCCATGAAAAGATGAAGTAGGCGGTAATTTTGCTCTTATTAATTTTTTTCTCTTCATAGCTCACGCTGCATACGGCTTTTTATACCTACAAACAAATAACGCATAATTACAAAAAGAAAAAAAGAAAAGAATCAACCAAGAGATAGGAGCGCGAATCATCTCTCCTACATCTCCGGCGATTGAAATCTCAACACCACTGGAAATTATCGTCACTTTCCCCTACCCATCTCTCTTCTCCCACGATGGCTACTGCTTAGGTGTTGACTTTAAGCCACCTTCCCTCCACCTCTGAGCCCTGTCGGCCTCCCCTCCTTGGTGTTCTCGTTCCTGTTCGTCGTTGACGTGCTCATGATGTCCGGTTCTTCCCCCTACCCCGCACTTGTTTTCGCACCTCACTTAGCATTTTGCACAGTCGGAAAGCTTCTCACTTAGCATTTTGCATAGTTGGAAAGCTTCCCACTTCGTTCACGGTCAGCGTTACGGTGTCCGGACTCTCAGTTGAAGTATGCCTCAGCTTGCTAGGCTTGTACCTCTGAGGGGGAAAGCCTCTTTTAGTAGCATCTCGGTCTCGCTCGGGTTTGTCGTCGTCCCAAGAACCCTTGCTATGGCCAGTTTGTCGGTTGTGGCTAGCCCGTTCGCAATCCTTCCTCCACCCCCCTCCCGGTTCTGTTCGCTTGTACTGTACTACTACCCTCCTCTCCTTGGCTGGCACCCTACTGCTCCCTCTCGGCTGGCCCCCTACTGCTGCTCACTGGCTGGCATTCCCTCTGCCCGGTGGCTCCACTCGCCCTTCTATCCTCCCTGATCGTCGCACTCCTCCTCAGTTACGCCCAGTCGTGGTATTGCCCTGCCTCTGTGGCTGCCGCCAACACCTTGGATCAACCGATGTAATTACTGGCGCGACCTTTGTCTTCGGTTCTGTGTCAGCCCACAAGTTCAGTGGTTTTCTCATATGCGGGGTCACACTATCCCCTTCCGCGAGCCCTGAAAGGCTCTTACTGAAGCCATCTTTTCTTTTGTTTTAGGGGAGCCTGCAGACGGGTTTGGGTCTCTCTCCTCTACGTCTCTATCAATTGTCTCCTTACATGTATGGGGTATTTTATCTTAGGTGTTAGGCGAGGGGGGTTTTTCCTATGGATTCGGGGTGTTTGATTTTTCCCATGAAGAGGTGAAGCGGGCCGTGGTTTTGTATTTATAGGTCTTGTTTTCTCCATAGCTCATGCTGCATGAGGCTTTTTGTACTTAGAAACAATGAACTCATGATCAAAAAAAATCAAAAAAAATTAACCCAAAGATAGGAGCTTCACACAACCATCCAAGTAATACAACACTTGGATACTAGAGCACGGGCCAAGCCCTTTGACAGTGACCTTCCCATGGTGCAAGATATACAATCTTATTACTCTACTTCTTACACAAACCTATAATGCTTGAACGCAAGCACTTAGTCCTATAACAATGGAACTTTGTACCTCCTGGTCTTATAACGATAGAATCTTCCTCCGACGAGACTATGATAATAGTTAACAATAACGATACGCACTACGATTTGTCGTTCCCGTTTAACGAAACACCTACAGGAATGTCTTTGTTACACCTATTCATCTCATGTATGGGATGAGGAATAAAGTTTTTACTGATGTAGTTGAGATGTGTTTTCATTAGTGTATTAAGCAGCCAATATTGGCACAAATAAAGTGGAAAACTGTGGCAAATTTGGTAAAGAATACGGGAACCCAAGTGCACTTTTATCAATTCCATATTGTGTGTACTGGAATGGGACTACAGGTTGTAAGAGGTGAAGATTAAGTGTGGCAAGAGAGGTCTTAGCTCTTGGATGCAACATAAAATACTGACTAATCATAATATGAGCCTGTACGAAAAGAAAACCCACTCTCGGGCCACAACAACAAATCATTTATTTTGGCTTAGCCACCTAGCTAGCCACTTAGAGTATATATTCAGTAGTTCAGAAAATATTATTTGCTATCTAATAACCTCTGTAGAACATTTTATGTGAAAAAATGTGTAAATCTGGGAATTATACTTTTTTCCATGTAAAATAAGCTTGCCTTTCTGGGATTTTATAGCATGAAATATTATATTGTAAAGTGAACTCCTTGTTACACTATTTCAGTTTGAAGTTGGTTGCATTTATTTGCCACTATCCTATTTCCAATCCTGGTGTTACATGCTACCAATACCCATTGCTTATATAATACAAGTGATATTCCATCATAGGTGTATTGCAAGGAAAATACAATAGGAAATGTAATTAAAATTACAGTTTGCCTTTAAGTATTGATTCAATCATCAATTAAGAATAGTATAATATAGAATTCTGTTTCTTTGTCTATTAAATTTGATAATAATATACAACTATAAAACAAGCTCAATTAGTAAGACAGGCAGAAGCAAGTAATTGGGTAATGTCAATATATCCAATCCATCTATAACTAATACATCTTGTGACGAAGTGCAAGTGAAGGGTACTGAGAAGGTCCTGGGAACAGAGGAGGAGCTATTTACTAAGTTTCCACAGAGAAGGGGTTGTCCACCTGGATCTAAAAATAAAAAAGCACTTAAAATACTTTTATAGAATAAAGGTATTAGTATTGTACTAAATTTTACATGTGTTTAATTAATATTTGAATTTTTCTTGAATGGGTAGTTGTGGTTTAAGGTTTGTCAGTTCATAAAACTGATGTTTTCTCCAAACTGTTTTGGTGAGTCATCTTGGTTGCCATGCACTTTCCCAGCTTGAACCATATTGCCCCATGCTGGAATTTCTATTGGTACAGGGTCATATTATCCCTCCACTCGTAACAACAGGTTTCCATTGGTCTATAAGCTCTCCACAAACCCTTTACCCCAATAGCACCACAACAACGAACCTAAAACATCTAGTAAGTATATTTTGGTGTTCTATCATGTAAAAACTTTATCTGGTGTAATAGGAATAAAATATCTCTTGTATTTGATTAATAGTCTAGTATCTGTATGGGGTCACTTTCTCTCTAGTAAAGTTCCATTAAGACGTAAACCCACATAGATCCTACAAAAGTTGATATTATTCTATGAATTTTACCTTCAAGACTCTTTGCTATACAATTAGCATCTCTCCATCATTGTAATATTTATCCACCACCTCATGTGTCCGTTTTAAGCAATTAAAAGTCTGCAATTTATTCATATTTTTGTCCTTTCTCTTGAGTTCTATTTGGATCCCAACAAGTTTTTAGTGGAGTAGTATACTAAAATACTAGCAAATCTTAACCTGTGCATCATAGCCCCCCATGATGTCAATACTAACCTTAATCTAACTATATAGAAAAACATCTGATATAGAAAGAAATCTCTACAGATTATAATAGGACTCTGACATTTTAGTTAGCTAATTTCAGTCACCTAATTTCAGTCACTGTGTGGGGTTTTTACATATCAACAGAAGGAATAATGTCCTATCTAACCAAAACCCAATACTACAATAGTGTATTGAAAAACAAACATCAGATAAATTGGGATTCCTTTCTATCAGTACTTAAGATTATTATATATATTTTTTCTAAGCTTTATTTATTTATTTTTGTTGCATATTAGACAAGAATAAGAGATCTGATCTGTCATTGCGATCACCTGAATAGTGCTACAAGCAAAGGGATAAGTTCAGGCAATCACAAATAGTAATATGTAAGGAAGAAGCCTGTTACTATACACTTGTACAAAGCAAATATGTTAAATAAAGTCAAAATATTTAGAATTATGAAAAACCCATCAGAAGGCAAGGTACCAAAATCTTATAACATTGTATTAAATAAATATACTCTTATCTCTTATTAAGACTTGTACTATACCTCGTACACAGCTTCACAATCTATCACCAAAACTGCGAGGCTTGGCAGTTTTATTGCACAGCCACTGTTGCATTTCACTGTGCCACATGGTTTACATTCTTCCGTTCTTAAACCCATAAACAGGTATTTTTTGTGAGAAATTCTACATCCCGAGAAACGGATATGAGCATATCACAATTACAGTCTCCACCGTACTCACGACGAAACTGGGCCTCTGACGAACAGTGATTACAGCGATTTGCAAATGTTTTGTCCAAAGGGATGGAAAGTTTCAGATTTTTTTGTTGAATATTAGTGGAATACGCTATCATGTACTACACAAACTGTAGTTAGAGCATATGTGTTGGTAAAGTTGGGGCGAGAGAGAAGAGCATATTGAGGTCATAAGTGGGGTCCGGAGAGAGCAGGGGAGTAATAGAGGACAACGTTGGATAATCAAGATAATTGTTTTCTCGTACAAGCAACACAATGCCTCAAGAATTTAAATATGTAGGTTATGTGTGAGAGCTTGGCCAACATTATTGGGTAAAATAGTAGGTGATGGTGATGGCAGGCTCCCGGTAGGACTGACAAATAGCGGGTGATTTGAGGTCAGTTGCAGTTCTGAAGACTTATTCAGACTCTCTAACCACTGTGAAAAAGCCTCCTCATCATCCCCCAAAGGATCAAAAGACTCTGGTACCTCTGTTTCAATTCCAATTTCATCCTCATAATCAATATTTTCCTCTTCCCATCCACCTTCAAACATGTTTCCTGTCGACCTCTGTCACCAGAAATTACAAGTGGAAAGGTAAATTCTATGAAAAATCTGGCATACACTCTCTCCCCCCAAATGCCCCAATACATCCAGTCTTAATATAGTGCACACTAGTTTACCCCACTTGCATTCAACAAAAAAAATATCTCCCTCCTCCGCCTTGGACAAAACCTTTGCAAATCGCTGTAATTACCAGTACCTTTTCGTAACCCTGACCTCGATGATTCACTTTTCGTCCAGCAAATACCCTTGTTAGTCGCCAGTCCAGTCCCGCCGTGGGTACAGTTAAGACTGTATTGTACCCCCCTCCTCTCCTTCTCCTCTACCTCCCTCCCCCTCACCTTCCAATGCCGATGATAGAGTTTGCCCCCAGTCTCTCCCTTGCCCACTAACCCCCACCCAAGCCGCCAACCCTTCCCACCTCCTCTAATCACGATAGGCGTTTATCATGGCGCTCCCCCCCTCCCCTTCTCTCTTTCTTTCTTTCTCTCTCTCCCTCCTTCTTTCCCCCCTTTCATTTACCCTCTCGCCGCCAGCTACTTGCGCGCAAATCAACTAATGCTGCTAATTAACGGAAAAAAAGCACGCCGAAATCCGAGGCCCGTTATTTGAACCATGACCTAGTTTGCGCTCAAGCCCAGGCTTTCGTTAACCATCAAATCACAATCAATGATAAAGTTAGTACCAGCACCCGACGTAACCCCTTACGAACCAACTACATCACGCATTAACAAAACAATACTTGTACTATACAATCCAAACCGAGCCAAAAACAAACGCCACCATCTGCACCCGTTATTCCAGTCTAGAACAGAGCTTTATATAATCCCTTTATGCCCCATTACAACTCCTCAATTCCTCTCACCCCCTATCCTGCGAGCCCAATGGGTGAATTAATGAGTGCAGAAGTCGACACCCTCACCCAACCACGTCTATCCCACGGCCCGATACGATTAATACCTACAGGCATAGTGCCACCTAACCACGATCACCCCTCGGCGCCTTCATAAATACTCACTCGCAACCCCTCGTTTCCCTCCATCCCCCCCCGCAAACAAAAATACCGGTACATAAAAGATAAAACAAAATACCCGGTTCATGCACCACTACCACCCCCACCCCAACCATTCAACCAACCACCACACTTCCGTAACGAAATATTTACCCTAGTCCGCCCATCCATCCAAACATGAGCCGCCCACACGACTGAGCGCAGCACCCCGATCCCAACCCCTCATCCCCCCATCTACCGGTACGTATCTTTACAGCACGGTACTTGTGTCCCATACCGCTCCATCACACCCCGCACTCATCCCATCCCAGTCCATCCCAGCCCATCCATCCATCCATCCCATCCCCCAATTTCACCAACTCATTCACCCACTCATTTATTCATCCATTCATTCATTCATTCACCCCCGTTCCCAAGCGGGGGAAAATAGCCCACTTATACATACATACAATGTAAGGCAACGCAATGCAAAGCGGGGGTAAATTATGGCGGAGGGGGGGGCATGATATTATTTGCGCGATTTTGTCTTGACATCGGTACCTGAAGACGGACGTAGGGTTAGATACCGTATCGCGAGTATAGGAGATGAATCGAGAGGAAATAAAGGGGAACGCACGGAATCTAGCGATCTGTGGGGTTTATATCGTTGCCTTCATATAACCTATCGGGTCGGTTCGGCTTGGTTTGGTCTGGTTTGGTCTGGTTTGCGGAAGTGGGTGTTCATCGAACGATTTGGGCAGTCTCGGGGGGATGTATATATATATTTTTTCCGTCTAGTGGGCCGTTGGAAGGGGTGGGGCGGCGGTCCCTCGAGTTTGGCTTACGGTGCTTTACCACACACGCCCGCACAGAACGCTGCACCCACGATGCAGCAATATATCAACTACCTAAAGAGCCCAAAAGGATAAGAAAGGAAAACAAAGTCAGATGACAACTACTATATTACTCGAGCGCAATAACAATAATGCGGCAGCACCCAAACCGCCTTCCAAAAATGATCCGATCCAATACCGATTCATTGTAATAGCGTTCGATAGATTTATGCACCCAGGTATGATACTTTACTTATTTGTTTATCCCTTGGGCTATCTGAAACAGTCAAATTCGTAGGCAACACGCTAAGGCCAGATTCAGCCCCAGCATGCCAGACTTGGTCAGAAGATACGATTTTCAGCCCCTTCGCAACCCAAATGACTCAGCGCTATTGCCAAGTTAAATATTCTGAGCAAATCACAACTCTTAGTGTGCCTGGCTACGAATTTGACTGTCTCAGATACCCCAAGGGATAACCCTTTTGCGTATTCCTCTCCCAAGACGGCACAAGTAACCTAAGGGTTAAAAAAAAAAGCCAGAACCAACCCGAGATCCAACAATCCGATGGAATGAAACAAATGAGCCACTGACCCTCACTTCACCTCCCTCAAACGCCCAGTACCAGTATGATACGATAGAAAAAATGGCATATATAAACATGATGGGTAGACGATGTATGATATCAAGAAAAAAATATCTCATATGAAGGTAGCGGAATGGTGAAAAAAGTTAAACCCACTTTCTTTAAGTTGATGAGAAATTTCAATTTGTTTCCCACCCCCTTACCCCCGTTCCCGAAAGATGCCAAAGTGAATTTGTATAGGGGAAAAAAACAAGAAAAAGTATAGTTTATCCACAAGTGCCCTGAACCGAACCCATACCATAAAATATTACCAACTCCGATTCCAGCCCAAGATTGGTTTGGTCCACCGCCACTAGCTACCGCTATAAGCAAACCCCTATTAATCCGGGCGCACAAGGAATAAGTAAAAGCAGAGTCGGAAGGAGAAAGAAGCTAATGCTAAAAATAATAAAAAAGCCACCTTTCGGAAACAAAACTACCACGTCATTATCGTAACAAGCAATCGAACCCACCAGCCAGATGATCCTCGACGGCCGTGTAAAAAAGATAGGAACCCGGCCACGAGATTGTAAATAAAAAAGGAGCCAAAGGGAACATGAGAACGAAAATGCAAAAATGTGAACAGAGAACTGAAGAAAAAAAACTGAATGTGAAAAAAAATAGGAATCAGTCTAAAAAGGAAGAAAAATACAGAAAATCACCCAAACAGAAAAGAAAAGAATGATCGTAAATAAAGTAAAAGTAAAAGGAAGGGTACCAAGTGAAAACCGAGAAAATAGCACTACCAGTAAAGAAGAAACCCCAACCCTATGACCCATTTTCCTTTTCCATCGTAAAACAAATGAATACTGAACACTACTCGAACCCAGTCAGACTGATGAGAACAGGGAAAACGACATCCCTTGGGAGGAATTAAAGAAAGAAGTAAACGCAACCCATCTTCCCTTTTAACATATAGTTCAAGAAAAAAACAAAAGGAAAACAAAGTACAGGTATGTCCGGCAGATATAAAAACAAGAAGAATACTGAAGTTAGCAAAAAGCCGGGACAAACAGCGAACAACAAAAGGCAAAAAATAAAGCATGCATCCATTGTTTCTAGCGGTTGACGATCAGAAAGACCAACTTTTATATAGTGAAGTTCGCCAGGAAGAAATATTTTTGAAGCAATCACCAAACCATGCAAACTCAACGAAAAGAAAAAAGCAAAGGAAAAAGGACTCAGGCGGTGACGGGTTGGCAAAAGTTCGCCATCATGTACCCATCAGGTCTTTGGCAAACAGAACAGCCACAGGGATGTCCGCCAGGCCAGGCACGGTGAGAGTGGTGATAATTTGTTAATGCCGGAAGCTGATATGTGGATGATCGGGTATGAGGCGCAAAAGCGCCAGGCCACCCATAAGCATATCCCTCAGGAGTTGTAGGGCCAGTCTCCGGGGCTGATGGAGGAGAATATTCTCCGGGGTTCATGTACCAGTACGAACCCTCAGGCTGAGATTGCTGAGGACGAGGTAGGTGCAAAGCCGGATCATTCAGCACACTCAAGGGGTGGTATGCCTGTGAAGGCGGATACAAGGGTGAAAATGCCGTCGACTCGGTGCGATGGTGATGAATATTAGTGTTGATGGGTGCAAGCGCCGGGATAGCCGCCTTTGTCCCATTCTTTCTAACCCACGTTTCCCACATTGTCGTGTACTGACTGAACCCTTTCGTTCCTTCGGGATCGACATGCAAATCCCACCCAATCTCCTTCAGCCAATCTTTCTCCAAAGTATTGAGCTCGTTCACAGGAAGGCCTGTGACTTCAGACCAAGACTTGTTCTGGAAGGTGTTATCATCGAGAAACTTGCTTGCGAGAAGAAGAGCGATAGTAATCATCCGATACACGTGGTCATGCCGCGACGCGGTAGGGAGGGGCTTGGTCATCCGTCTCTGCAGATACACTAGACCAAGCAAAATAGTGGAACTTGGCAATCTTGTTGAAGATAAAATTTGCAGAACAAATTTACGGAATTGCTGAGGCAGCGCACGGTCGGAAACTGAACGTTGATAAACACTAGAGGTAATATTAGTCAAAGAGCAAAATAGAACAAAGGATAATTCTCAAATACTAACAGTTGTTGAGCCATAACCCCAACAAATTCCGTCATCTCCTCCATGTCATAATCTAAGTGCGCAGATACCCCACCAACTGGTTTCTCCTCCGGCTGATGAACAGGTTGCTCCTGCTTTCTCGGCTCCTGTCTGTGGCGATAGGACTCCTCAAGAGGCGGCAATTCCAATCGCCGGCCCGATGGCACAGGCATTGGCAGTGACAATGTCGGCACAGGAAAGTACCGACCAGCAGGGTGGGTCAAACCAGGTGGTGGTAGACCGGAATAATTGCCCTGTTGTTGTGAAACAGGGTAGGATTGTCCAGGAGCATGTGAATACGAAGGCATCTGCTTCCGACCATATGTTTCCATGGGACTAGGGTCATAGATGGCACCTTTCTCAGACATCGCCAGTCCTTGCGAGCCCATTGCGAACTGGTGAGAGTTAAGCTGGATGCCTCCATTACAGCCGCCATAGGGCGGAATATAATCGGGGGGAGTGAGCGGGAGGCGAGATTGAGGAGTAAACATGCAGGGCATGGTAATATTCGAAGTCTTGGGGTGGCGGAAAGGAGCCGCGCGGTCGAGAGTACGCCGACTTTCAAGAATCAACATAATCTCGTTAGCCATCTCCCGCTCGAAATTGGCGGGGCGAATCATCTAGCTAGATAACTCCAGGACAGCCTTCTGTCCTCAACTACTCACCAGTCTTTTCCACCTTCCTAAGAATGTGTAAACTACGACGGATCGTAGGTACACGGAACTAAGTTTGCGGTGTAAAACCTAAACTCGATTGCCCATTCAAGAATGCGGCTACTGAACACCAAGGGACAGGGATGACAGTGCTTTCAAGTCGAAAAAAGTCCCTTGTTTATCGTGAGAGGAGCAGCAGGACTCAGATAACTGCAGACGAATATCGAAATGCTAAATCTTCCAGCTGACGTTTTTTGAATGTAAAAATAAAAAAGCTTTCGAGATGAGGAAGTTAGAATTCAAAAAAAGAAAGAGAAAGAGAAGAGGAAAAGGCAGAGTGGATGTGCGAGCGCCGGAGAGCGAAGACGAAATGCTAAGTTAATAGGTCCGCGATTCGCTTATGTTCTGAGGAAAAATCTATCGACAAGATGGAGCAGAGGCGGGATGTTCGTGGCGCTGATTATCAAAACCAAAGAAAAGTCGTGACGGAGAGTGAAGAAAAGCCGATGGTAGCCAGCAACGTGAATGTGACGACGCCCCGGAGAAAGACGGTAAAGGAGAAGCGTAAATATGTCCGAGGGGATAGTTGATTACAGCAGTCGAGAGAGAGAAACCTTTGATCGTGGCTGTTGTTGCTGTTTACTTTTCTGCCGCCCAGAATCTCTTTCAATACTCCAACCGACCGTCAAGTAGGAAGGAGAAGAGGTTGTGAGAGGTTGGGGGTTGTGGAACGGTTTTTATTATTCGAGGAAGGGTTGACAGACAAGCGGATCCTGGCAGGGGCAATGATTCGACGCCGCAAGTTGTAAGATTTTCCCCCTACTCACAACAACCCAAATCAAGTAGACTTATTCAATGAAGAATACCGTCTGATAACTATTCTTTCTTTTACCTAAAGGGAAACAGGCTGAGAAGAGGGAAAAACAAAGAAAAGGAAAATCCTTTACTTTTTGTTTTTCTTCCTTTTTTGATTCGGAGAGAGAAGGAGAAAGGTTGAGAGGAAAGGGAGGGAGAGAGTGAGAAGCGAGAGAGGGGAAGGGGCTCAGAATGAGAAAAGAATGAAGCCGAAATTGGAACAGGGGCCCGGCACAAACAAGAGAGTGGCAGCGAGGGAGAGAGAGAGAGAAAGAGGAGGGAGGAGGGAGGAGGGAGAAGGGAGAAGGGAGGAGAGACAGCCAGGCAGGCAGGGAGGGAGGGAGGGAGGAAGAAGGGGAAAGCGAGAAGCGTTGCGTTGCGTTGCGTTGCAGTGCAACTTGCAAGGGCCAGTTGTGGGCGTGAGGCAACAAGAGAGAGGAAGGAAGAGCGCGCGATGGGGGGACGGAGGAGCAGCGCCGACCGGAGATGTCAAGATTTTTATTTTTATTTTTTTTCCCTCCTCTGAGGAAGGGAGAAAAAGAAATTGATGACTTGACTTTCTGACCGTTTGACCGTGGTGCATCGCACACAAACGTCCGGTCTACCCAAAAAGAGACTCGAATTGCAAGTCCCTCTCAACAGTGATTTAGTGCAACCTAGCCTCTCCGTTCGACTTGATACGGCTTGTGACCATAGGTAAAATAATTTCTACTCCATCCTTTCCATTTCCCTATTATCCGGGACTAGACAAGAGGGAAGAAGAGGAAAATTTAAAAAAAAAAAAAAACTATCCTGCTTGGTGAGGAAGGTGTACCAGTGCTATCGTACGGGCAGCATTATGGCGGTCTATTATGGCGGTGGCCTCCCTCCTCTCCCTCGGTACAGTAATCCGTGATGCCCACAGCACGGTGCGGCACCCATCCTCCATCCCCCCCAGTTGAGTTGCCCATTCACCAGCACCACCACCTCCTCCTCCTACCTCGCCTTCCATTGTGTATACTACCGTAGTACCGTACTCGAGTACATGCTTGTGCTTAACCATCTGTCCACCGACCCGCTAACACTAACACTGACCGCTGCTCCTGCTTGCTACTGCCATTCCCAGGCAAAAGTCAGCCAGTCACTTTTTATTTTTTTTCCTCCGCTCTCTCTCCACCCTTCCCAGTTTATTGGCTCTTCCCACCCTTCCCTACCACACTCATGCCCTCATTCACTCAATCATCCATCCCTCCTCCATACAACCCCACTCCTCCGCTCCTAACCATGCTGGTGCTTCCTGCTGCGGGTCCTTCACTGCTTTTCGCGCTTCCCAGTCCAAGCTCGCTGATGGGCACCACCTGGGAAGAGGGGGGTGACACTGCCACACGACAACCACTCAAATTTATTCCCCGCCCTCCCCAACCCCCTCTCTCCCTGCTCGCCATCCAAACCAACTCTTTCCTCTTCAGGAACAATATATTCCGCGATGATGTCTTGGCTAACCCAGTCTGCAGCTTCCGCCCCCTTTCTGTCAATTGTTTCTGCCCATCCACGCACACCTGCCACTCATGCTTCTTGTTCCTCTGCATGACAAGGATTTTCCCGCCCGACTTGGTGAGTGAAAGAAAAGAAGGAAAAACGAACGAACCAAAAAGAAGAGAGAAAGAGAGAAAGAGAGAAAGAAAAAGAAAAAGAAAAAGGAAAAGGAAAGAAAAAGAGAAGAAAAAAAGCGAGTGAAAGCATGGTTCAATCCGAGCCCATGACCCATTCAGCCAGTCAAACCCATTCTCCATCCTTCCCCTCTCTTCCAATGACTGGAGTCTTCCTCGCCACCCACAACCCGTCGGACACTACGGGGGCAGTGGATGAACCTGTACGAGTATCGAGGAAATTTTTTTTTATCTGTCCTCGCAGAGGCCCTGTATGTAATGCCAATCCTATCGGACTCAAGCTCAAACGGCTGTTCGGCAATTGCATTGGCTAGTTCCTTCTCCCTTTCATGCTCTCAATTCTTCCTCCCCCCCTTCTTTCCCGTTCCTTCTCGTTTATTTCCTCCTCCATCCTCGCACTTCCTTTATTGGTAAACCTCTAACCAGGTCTAAACGCTTCTGCCTAGCACTCACGTTTTCACCCTCATCCACAATCTCTCATCTTCAACATTTATGACAGCGCTTCGCTTTAACTCCATGTTCTTCAGCTTAACGACTTGTGTTTTTGTTTTTTTCTTCTAGCAGCGCTAATCAACAAACGAGGACATGGTTGCCGACAAAACCGATACAAGTATTATTGCACCGACACCGGTATTCTGATCGCGCAGTCTCTGATCATCCACCCATCGTCAGCGAAAATCCCGAACATGGGAGGAATCAAAATTTAGCCCTCGCTTTAATCACCTTCCCCACATCCCCCAATGCGCTTATATCTTCGCTCCCCTTCGGTCTTTGCAGCTTAATATTTCCCCAAGATATTCAGAGTACGTTAATGAACCAAGCACGGCAAACATCGAGCTGGTCACCCTCCCTGACTGGATGACGCTTTGAATAAGAAATTATGACACCTCCCGGCGAAGAGAGGAAAGGAGAACGTGTGCTGACCGTGGCAAAACGAGCGGCCGAACGAACGACTGCTTGCACTCGCTCCGTCTGTCCCAAAGTGACCGAGATTCGATCTGAAAAGAGACACATGCAACTTCTATTTTTTATTTATTTCTTATTTCTTATTTTTTTATTTTTTGTTGCTTCCCTAAGGATCCAGCCGCCTGGCTTCTGAATCAATAATGCAGGTGAGGGAAACCAGACATTGGCCACTCTAGGGAAGCACACCCTCCCAGGCGACCCATCATTTCTGTCGTCTCTTGCTTCCGTCATCTGGCTTGCTCCAAAGTAAGAAACCAGAAACTGTGGGGCCCCCCAGACCTGCCCCCTCTCTCTCCTTCGGAAACCAAGTGTGCATCTGCCCAAGCCGGGCTCATCCCCAATAACCAGCTGGCTTGCTATCACACCGCTTAAGATTAAAGCCAAAGCAACATCCTGCATAAGGGCTTTATACTTCTTTGATTCTTTTCTCAAATTCCTTTCAGCCATGACCTACCGACAAGGTGAAAGTCTCTATCTTGACCTTTTTGACGAGCACGGTCGGTGCAGTGCCGGGCGACTGGAATCGACCCTCACCACGACCAGCCGACCCCAACAACAGGAACAAGGTTTTCGGAGAGAACTCTGGATAGAACTACTCAAAATTGGCTCCACTTTAATTGATAAAGTGAGTCTCCCCGAAAAAAAGTGAACCCACAAATTATGCCAAGGTGCTACTTTGGTATGTATGCAGTAAAAATAAAAATAAAAAAAGTCAACAAGGGCAGGCAGGCAGACCAAAGGCCACCCGTTAAAACTGCCCGAGTGCGGCAGAACAAAGAACGAGCATGGTGCGTATCTCTCGGAGTCATTCATCACGTGCTATTCAAAGGTTATCATCGTTGGATCTGGTATCCTGTCTTTGAAAGAGTGAGACAGGCGGGGGAGGAGGGGGGATATCCATACTTGTTCATAAGGTCTATTGTACCGGTACTGTACTCGTACTCTGGTAGGCATGAAAAAATCAGGAAAAAAGAAGATCAACAAGATCCTATGGGGCAGTGAGCCGACAGTCAGCATAAATAGAAAATAATGAGCTTTAGCAGACACAAACAACGTAGGGTGGATGCATTACACTTTTGTCTTGTCAACAAGATATCCCAACCGAATAACTAAAAATTACCCCAGTACAAACTGACCTTAGACAGACTGCTAAAAAGCGCCGAGAAGTCAGAATCCCCAAGAGTGATGTTCCAGAGAAAATTGGACACCGATGCAGCTAGCCTGGATTTTTGATTTCTACAATTCTGTATTCCCGTCCACATAGCTTATTCTCTGTTCAACACAAATCCCTACTTTTGGGCACGCCCGGATAGGTAGTCCCTCCTGTAACCTAGTTATGAATGAAAATACGGTATTGAATGGCACAACGAGTTTTCTGATTATTATTATTATTATTATTATTATTATTATTATTATTTTTATCCCTCCCAGGCACATATCATACCCAAGTCGTGACATTTGCAAAACGGACTGCGATTGCATACAGCCAGAAATTAGTGAGAGCCTCATAATTTTAGCGGCTGCAACAGCAGTCCGTTTCCCAAGCGTCACCACATTACGAGTACCGGTACAGTCCTATCCTCGATTTCGAAAAGGTCGTCATGGTAGGTTTTCCCAAGGTTTCTCTTTCGTTATTTTTTTTTTTCGAACGCAATTTTCGCACCTTCCCCTCTTCTAGTTGTTAACTTTTTCCTGTCCCGGTGAGGGAGCCAATCCGAACCTCCCGCGCCGTTCGATACAAGATGTCTTTCAAGGAAATTGAACTAGCCTAACAAATTGACGAGGTCTGAGAAAACCGCACGCGTGTGGCCGAGTTGAAGTTGGACGCCCGGGATGGAAATTGATTGCTGATAATTGGCCAATCAGGTGATGGGATCACCGATATCCCCTGCCTCTCTACCAGGCTCAGAAGTCGAGGGGTCGCCATAGTGCCAAAGGCCAGCCTGGCAGGGCGAGTGAGGTCGCACGGTACGAGCACATGCAACCGCACTTAGGACGAAACCGGCCGGGTGAAAAATAGGTTTGGGGAGCCGAGAAGGGGAAATGGTCAAGGCAGGGTAACTTATCACTGGTGCTTGTTTGTCACAAGGCCAGTTTCGTCATTTGTACTCGGGTGTTTATGGTAGGGTGAAGGCGGCACCACTGGATTTCCTGCTGTCATATCCGGATTTCATATTTGAAGTCCCTGGGATGTTGCTAGTTCTGAAAATTAACCACACATTCAGGATGTAAACCAACCACAAATTTCCTCATCACTTATAATAACACTATTTTCTTTTCCAGAAGACATCAATTTGGCTTAGCTAAACCGAGCTATTTTGCCTAATTCATTTCGGTCGGGAAACTTGCTTAATAGTAGTTTCTGGCTCAAACAGTTGGATTTGGTTCCAAGTAAAGTATTCTAGCACAATCTTAAATCAAAACTGAGTTGGAATTTGCTCAAAATGTTAGGACTCACAGAAGAGTGCCGTACCAAGTCCTTTACAAGTGCCATGGGTGATGTTTTCGTACCTGACAGGACTTATTTTACCTGTTAACCTAAATTAACTGTTCAAATACTTATGCCAGGGATATTGTTTTCAAGCCCGTAATTTAGATTAACATACAATATAAACCCTGTCTTGAACAAGTATCATATAGTCCCGTTCGAAAAGTTCCTATAATAACACAGATAGCTGTAGCTGTATTGCAACAAGTGTCATATATTACAACCATAGACGTAATAGTCTTGGGAACTAGTTGATTCTTCAATAAACACTAACAACCATGACACCCCTGTATTTGAATGTAAATGATTCCTACTACATCACCAAAAAAAATAAGTTTACATTCTGACCCTTTCTGACACTTCCTGATGCATCCTGTGCATCCTGAACACACCAAATTATCTTCTGGTGCATCTTGACACTACATTTTGACCAACTCGCTAGTGGTTGATTTCACTTTATTTGCACTTAGTGGTACTGCCAATGGCCAACTATTTTGGGTACATGCAGGGGTTCAAAGTGCAGTGGTCAATTTTCCGCGCCAATTATTTCAATCTTCTATTAGTCTGTCATCAGTAGGATATACAGTCCAAGATTTCAACTATAACTAGAATAAACCACTATTTATCTTATAAACTAACTCGTTTTGTCCTCAGAGCAATCTTGTTCTAATATTTGCTTTTCAGGATGCAAACAGAAATGACAGGATGCAAACTGGATTTCAGGAAGTATCAGGATGCACAGGAAGAGCCATAATGCAAACTTATTCTTTTTCCTGATGTATGCAAAATAAGAGCACAACTGTAACATAGCTGAACTTGCTGATGCTGGCCAGGATGATAGAAGAATAGCAAGGCATATTGGAATACCGATTTCTATAGTAGGAGGAGTGGGTGGTTAACCACTATCAGGCACGAGATTATATAAGTATATATGATACACTTAGCTCTGGCCGTCCTACAAAGACATCTCTATCCATTAAGAACGAGGTTCAAGACTTAGTTGAAGAAAACTCTAAAGTGTTATTAAGTGAAATTAGAAAGCAGATACCCATGTTAGGTTTGAGTATAGGAGGATCAACAGTTATCAAAGTTACCTAAAATCTTGGTGTCAAGCTTAAAAGTTCTGTAGAAAAGGACCTTTGTGAATGGTTTTCAGATAGTGAGACACAGGTATGTCCAAAAATTAAGGGAATAATTTATTCTACAAACCAACTAAAATACTGTATACAAGGTATGGGTGCTAGTATTAAAAGAAATAGAAGAAAAATAACTGGTAAATGTATATTGGGCTATATGAGGCTCACATATAGTATACTGCATATTAACTAGGGCAAAAGGGACAAATCGAACCTGGGAAGGAACTCAAGGAGAAAATTACTACTTAAAGTTGTCGTTCTAGTTGGGTTGAAGTGGAATGTTGGTCAGCTTTGATCTTTAGTCAGTGGACACTGCCTATTTGAGTGCGAAGAAGGAGCTCTTCTAAGTGTATTATTCTCCAAGATAGTTTAGGCTAAAATATATCTCAGTATGTTACTAAGATCCATGATACGTATCTTATCCAATTTCTTCTCTCCTCTTATACCCCTCTTACTAAGCTTTAAGTCATTGAAGGTAAAGCAAAATATCACATTTTCAGTCTCCATTGCACAATTACCTCTGCATTTAATATGTAAAGGTCTCTCCTTCCAGCGAGTTTGTCAGACTTAGATCTCATAGGAAATATGTAGTATCATACCTTCTGAGGGTAATGCTGTATAAGAGGTTTACTCAATATAAGTGGAAAAGACTAGCTTATAATGATATCAGCAAAAAATATTTTGTTTTATGTTTATTACACTTTGATTCATATAGCAGGTGGTACTACCAGGAAGCCCTAAGCCTCGTATTTCTCATAAGACATTGGATATTGATTGAAATATCTGGTGCTTTCATGGGACAATTATAGTTTACTTATAATTCAGGGCTTTACTTCTTGGGTTAAGATCTGTGTGCTTAATACATGGGGTATTGTACTAACAACATAAGTTAGAAATGACTGCTGGGTGGTCAGGCACTGGCTGGAGTCCTACACTGCTTTTAGTAAAACCACTTTTGCCCATAAGCTCTTCCATTATAGACTGGTTTCATCTGAGTTTTTCTGCTGTGGACAGTAGCCTCCTGGAGTCTTTTGGGGAACTTTGTTTGTCCTAAAGTAGCTATGTATTGGAGTACAATAGTGCCAAGATTTTCTGCCTTTATATTAATCCGATTTTATATTTGCGCTTAGGCTGTTTCACAAGATAGCCCTCACACATAGTAGAAAAAGACTTTGAAAGGCCCCAATATGACTTAGAAAGGCTCAAATGGGACTTTGAGAGGCTTACTTAATTTGTAAGTAATGCCGAGATTTTCAAATACATCACCCATTCCCCAGTCCATTTATGCCTCTGAAGGGCCCCTGCAACTCTTTTCTACATACTATTTTTTTTTTTCAAGGCAGCTACTTGTATCCCACCAGATATCTCAGTCAACATACCTTCAGTCAAGACAGAAATACCACCATTGGATTCCCCTCACCGTGAGCATTCATCGAAGCTGTTAAACCTCACATTTGCACTATTTTCAAGGTTACTTCTTTACACTTTTACACTAGAGCAGAAATTACCTCTCTTTATCTCATATGTTTACTTAAACTACAGGTATGCTATCGGTAAGTCGATATGTGAGTTGTATTCCCCTCATGACGAGCATTCATTTGAGCTGTTAAACGTCCCATTTGCACTAATTCCAAGGTCTCTTCTTTCTACTTTTATACTTGGGCTGATTTTGGAATGTCTGACTATCTCATGTGAATACTCTAGCAGCAGAAATGCTATGATCAAGGAGATACCTTGGTTAGATTCCCCCCATTGGCAGTGTCCTTTTGAGCTATTCAATATCCTATTTGTACTATTTTCAAGGTCACTCCTTCACACTTTTATACTTGGATGTATTTTTGAACCTCTCTCTATTTGATATATTTACTTAGGCTACAGGTATGCTATTTCTACATAAGTACCAGGGCTGCATTGCCCTAATTGAGAGCATTAATTTGAGCTATTAAACATTCTATTTTCACTATTTGAGCCTGTGCCAATAGAAATTCAAGCATGGGGCATTATGGTTCAAGGTGGGAAAGTCCAAGGCAACCAACATGACCCACAAAAAATGTTTGGAGAAAACATGACTTTCTGAATTGACAATCTTTAAACCACTACTACCAATTCAAGAAAAATTCAAATATTAATTAAATGCATGTAAAATTTACTGCAACACTAATACCTTTATGCTATAAAAGAATATTTTAGAAATAGGCCTAATGATCTAGTTTTCTGTTATTTTGGATCCAGGTGGACGACCCCTTCTCTTAGGAACATTTGTCAATAACTTCTCATCTCTTGCAAGCACCTTCTCAGTAGTCTTCTCTTCTATTTTCTCCAAAGCTATATTTGTTATAGATGAATTGCATCTATTGATATTACCTGAATGCTTGATTCTTTCTGTCTTTACCAACTAATCTTCTTTCATAGTAGTATAATAATATGAAATTTAATAGCCAAAGAGACAAGATTCTATATTACTGTAAACTTAATTGATGTTTGAATCAATACTTAAATACACATGGTAATTTTAATTACATTTCCTATTGTCTTTTTCTTGTAATACAGACATCATAGCATATCACTTGTATTATATAAGCAAAGAATATTGGTAGCATGTAACACCAGTATAGGAAATAGGAGAGTGGCACTAAATGCAACCAACTTCAAACTGAAATAGTGTAACAAGGAGTTGACTTTACAACATAATTTTTCATGCTATAAAATCCCAAGAAGCTAAGCTTCTTTTACATGGAAAAAAGTGAGTTTCTCAAATTTACAGATTTTTTCACATAAAATGTTCTCCAGAGGTCGTTAGATGGTAAATAATATTTTCTGAACTGCTAAATATATACTCTAGATGGTTAGCTAGATGGCTAAGCCAAAATAAATCATTTGTTGTGCTCTGAGAGTGGATTTTCTATTTGATAAAGGCTCATTTCTAAGCTCCCTTCTTCATACTTTTACACTTGGGCGGATTTTTGAACTCTGACTATCTCATATTTTTGCTTGGGCTATAGGTATGTGATTGCCAAGTGGATACTTGTGTTGGATTCCCCTCATTGAGAGCATTCATTTGAGCTATTAAACCTCCAATTTGCACTTTTCTCAAGGTCACATCTTTACACTTTTACACTTGAGTGGAATTTTGAACATCTAACTCTTTTACATATTGACTCAGGGTACAGGTAGGCTATCCCTAAGTGGATGCTAGGGCTAGATTTCCCTTCTCGAAAGCAATCTTAGGAGCCTTTAAACATCTCCTTCACACCATTTTCAACGTATCATCTTGACAGCTCCACACTTGGGTGGAATTTTGAACATCTAACTTTCTCACAAATCCACTGTAGCTACAGGTCTGCAACCACTAAGAGAATACCAGGGCTAGATTTCCCATGTCAGAAGCAAAGTTTAGAGCCTGTAAACATCCCATTTTCACCATTTTCAGGGTCTTTTCTTTACCCTTTTAGACTTAGACAAAGTTTTTCATCTCTGACCATTTAACTTTATTTTTAGGCTACAAGTATGCTATCACTAAGCTGATATAAGAGCTAAATTCCCCTATTGAGAGCAATCTTTAGAGCCTCTAAATGTCCCATTTGCCCAATTTTCAAAGTCTTTTTTTTACTCTGTTACACGGGGGCAGAATTTTCAATCTCGGACTATCTAACCTGATTACTTAAGTTATAGGCTTGTAATCGCAAAGTGAAACATAGGGTTTGTTTTCCCTTATCGAGAGCAATTCCTAGAATCTTTAAACATCCCATTTGCACCATTTTCAAGGTCCTTTCATTTGACTTTTACTCTTGAGTGGAATTTTGAATTTCTGACAATCTCATCTAATTACTTAGACTACAGACATGCTATTACCAAGTGGATACCAGAGCCAGATTATCCTCATTAAGAGTGAGCTTTAGAGCCTCTAAATGTCCCATTCGCACTATTTTCAACGTTGCTTTTTCACACTTTTACTCTTCGGCAGAATTTTGAACTTCTGACCAACCTATATGATATCTTAGGCTACAGGCATGCTATTGCTAAGTGGAGACCACTGTTACATTCCCCACATTGTGAGCTTTGTTCTGAGTCTCTAAACATCCCATTGGCACTGTTTTTCAGCTTGCTTCCTATAAGACTATGTTTGTAGACTGGTTGTTTAATTTACAAATAAATATACAAGATAAATAATATAAGTAAATGAATATGATATTATGCTAGCCTGAATAGGTGATTTGCATTCAGAACTCTTACCTGAAACATGTGTTATTTGTATTTTATTTAGGTTAAATCTAGTGACTTAAAGGCAATTTTAGACTCCCAGAAGCTTCTCTGTATTTGTCCGATATTATTGTGGTATTGTTCTGTTATGGATCCGGTCCCTTTGGTGAATCTGGCATTATGATACCTCAAAGTACCTTGGAGGCCTCTGTCACAAATTTTGACTTAGGTAAAATGGTTTTCATATGACTAATCAGTTATTAGTCATCTCCTGTTTATGTTTCACGCTATGAAGTCATTTGACTCATAGTTCTCACATGACTGCGCAATTGCGAGTCATCGTTATATTATGATTGGTTAATGGTTTCATGACTCACGAGGGTGACGTCATATGATGTAATGACTTTCGCACATGACTCACATTATGAGTCATGGGTTTCACGCATGTGACTCATTTGAGAATATGACTTTGTTTATTAGTTTTGATTGGATAACGGTATGTTGCGCAGCGACTCATGCGAGTCAGCTGATGGATTTCATGCTATGACTCACTATGAGTTATAGAAATATGTAACACAAGGTAATAAGTCACCAGAGTTAGGGTTGTGCAAAGATGCCTATATAAGGCACTTGGTTACGACCAAGAGATAGGGACGAACCATCTCTCCTACTCCTCCGGCGATTGAAATCCCAACACCATTAGAAATCATCGTCGGGTGGTATCCCTCTCCCCTTTTCTAATAGCCTTGTTGCCTAGAAGGGTGAAGCGCCTTCCATCCGCTTCTCCCCTCTGGCCCCTCCTGATGGCACTGGCTATGGGCAGCCTTTGTCTAGGGGGTTACAGTTATCTCTTCATACTCTTCCCCGCACTTGCTTCGTGTCCCCTCGCTTAGCACTTGCAACGGTCGGGTACGGTTGCAACTCGTCAGCGTGTGGCTGCTAGTCTCAGGCTATCGGTGAAGTACGTGCCCTGGTGGCTCTGCTCCGTGGTATTGCCCCTCCTCCTGGGAATCGTTTCGGTACAGTCGGCATTCCAAAAATCGTGATTCTGTCTCGGTCGGTCGCGTCCGCACTCCTCATCGTTACTGTCCCTTCAGCCCTTCCAACTCTCTGATACGTCGGCTAGCACCCTACTGCTTCAATACTGCGGCTACACCTCCTGCTGCCACACCTCCTGGCCTCTGTCTCCTTCTGATCGCCTGGCTTGATGATCGTGGCTGCGTGCGCGGTTGTCTTTGCTTGTCGGTAGGGAGTCCATGCTTACCGGCTCTATCCTTTCAGGGACATGCATCACGCCCCCGCAGTCTTTCCGGTGGAGTTGGGGATCGACTTGGTCCTGCCACAGGCTCTCATAAGTGCTGGCTCGGTTACCGATTGCCCTCTGGCGTTTGCGCTCGCCTCAGCTTCCCGGTCCTATAAGGCCCAGGTACATTTACCTCTTGTGTGTGGTGCCGTCCTATGTCTTTGTCCTGCTGGCTCCTGGATCCCTCCCCCTTCTCGAAGGAATGGGGTTCGTCGTTAGGCTGTGGGTGGGTTGACTACAGGTTTTGGCTTAGGTGTATTTCTTTTCTAGATGGGCTTGAGGTTTTCCTTGTTTTGCAAGTTTGTTTGTTTAATGTCAGGTGTTTCTATCTTTGGGTTGCACGTCTGTAGAGGTTATTTGGTTCGTTGGACTCAGACCTGTGGTTTCCTTGTAGTTGCTACCCATAGTACCAAGCGTTGTTTTTACCTCTACTGAAAGTGGTTAATGGGTTGGGCAGGGTCAGAGGGTTTTAGCGGAGAGAAGCGGGATGAACTGTAGTAGAAGGTTTTTTGTCTACATAGCTGGGGCTGACCCCACTTTGTACCTTAAACAAAATGAAAAGGAGGAAAAAAAAAGAAAAAGAGAAAAAAAAGAAAAAAGAAAAAAAAGAAGAAAAAAAAAACGACCAAGAGATAGGCACGAACCATCTCGTCTCCACCTCCGGCGATTGAAATCTCAACACCACAAGAAATCATGGTCACACTTCCCCACCCACCTCTCTTCTCCCACGATGGCTACTGCCTAGGAGTTGACTTTAAGCCACATTCCCTCCTCTTCTGAGGCCTGCCGGCATCCCCTCCTTGGGGTTCTCGCTCTCGTTCATCGTTGACACACTCATGAAGTTCGGTTCCCCCCCTTACCCGGCCGGCGTTTTGCATCTCGCTTAGCGTTTGCATGGTCGGAAAGCTTCTCGCTGCGTTCACGGTCGGCGTTACGGTGTCCGGACTCTCGGTCGAAGTAGGCCTCGGCTTGCGGGCTTGTACCTCTGATGCGGAAAGCCACGGTTAGTAACATCTCGGTGCCGCCTCGGTTCGTCGTCTTCCCAAAAGCCCTTACTATGGCCTATTTGTTGGTTGTGGCTAGCCCTTTCGCTATCGTTCCTGCTCCCTCCTCCCGGTTCTGTCCACTTGCACCGTTACTGCTACAGCAGCTGGCAGCTTACTGCCTCCTCATCCTCCCCGATCGTTCGTCCACTCCTAGGTTATGCCCAGTCGTGGTATTGCACTACCTCCGAGCCTGGTGTCCAACGCCTTGGATCGATGTAATCTCCGGCACGACCGTACATTTATAGTTACAGATGTTGGCCCACAAGTCCAGTTGTTTTCTCTCGTAACAGCGATCCCACATCCTCCCCCTCGGGACGTGTTGGGCCTTAGCGAGCCAATCCTTTCGTTTGTTTTTAGGGGAGCCTGCGGAACGGTTTGGGTCTCTCTCCTGTACGTCTCTATGAATTGTTTCCTTACGTGTCTGAGGTATTAATGTTTTAGGTGCTAGCCGAGGGGGATTTTTCCTATGGATTTAGGGTGTTTTATTTTTCCCATGAAGAGGTGAAGCGAGCGGTTGTTGGGATTAAGGTTGTCTTTACAGCATATCTCACGATGCATGCGAGTTCTTGTACCTTTACAAGTAATACATGGTATAAAAAAAACAAAGAAAAAAAAAGGAGAAAAAGAACGACCTAGAGATAGGACCATGAACCATCTCTTCTCCACCTCCGGCGATTGAAATCTCAACACCACGGGAACTCATCGTCACTTCCCCCTACCCACCTCTCTTCTCCCACGATGGCTACTGCCTATGAGTTGACGTTAAGCCATCTTCCCTCCTCTGCTGGAGCCCTCTGGCCTCCCCTCCCTTGGGGTTCTTCTTCCCCTTCGTGGTTGACACGCTCATGATAATCTGTTCTCCCCCTTACCCCGCACTTGCTTTGCACCTCGCGTAGCATTTTGCACGGTCAGAAAGCTTCTCGCTTCGTCCATGGTCGGCGTTACGGTGTCGGACTCTCGGTCGACGTAGGCCTCGGCTTGCTGGGCTTGTACCTCTGGTGGGGAAAGCCTCGGCGAGTAACATCACGGTCTCGTCCAGGTCTCGTCGTCATCCCAAAAGCCCTTGCTATGGTCTGTTTGTCGGTTGTGGCTAGCCCGTTCGCGATCCTTCCTCCGCCTCCTCCCGGTTGTGTCCGCTGGCACCGTACTGCCCCATTAGCTGGCGCCTTACTGCTTAAACTCCCTCCCGGCTGGCACCCTACTGCTCTCCACCTGCTGGCACCCTACTGCTACTCACTGGCTGGCACCCTACGGCTCATCCTCCTCCTCCCCCTCCGATCGGTTGACCCTTCCTCGGTTATGCCTAGTCGTGGTATGGCACTCCCTCCGTGGCTATTGTCAAACACCTTGGATCGATGTAATGACCTGCATTACCGTGCAAGTGGTTACAGTGGGCCCATGGTTTCCATGTTTTCTCCTGTCGACGATTATCCATCCTCTCAATCGGGCCCCGAAAGGGCCTTAGCGAAGCCGTCGTTTCTTTTCTTTTGGGGAGCCTGCGGAAGGTTTTGGGTCTCTCTCCTGTACGTCTCTATGAATTGTCTCCTTACGTGTCTGGGGTATATTATTTTAGGTGCTAGGCGGGCGGCCTTTTTCCTGTGGATTCGGGTTGTTTGATTTTTCCCATGAAGAGGTGAAGCGGGCGCTGGTTTTGCATTTATAGGTTTTTTTCTCTTCATAGCTCGCGCTGCATAAGGCTTTTTGTACCTACAAACAAACAACACATGATTCAAAAAAAAAAAAAACGACCAAGAGATAGGACACAAACCATCTCTCCTCCACCTCCGGCGATTGAAATCTCAACACAACCGGAAATCATCGTTACTCTCCCCCACCCACCTCTCTGCTCCCACAATGGCTATTGCCTAGGAGTTGACCTTAAGCCATCTTCCCTCCTCTTCTGAGGCCTTCTGGCCTCCCTTTCTTGGGGTTCTTGTTCCCGTTCGTCGTTGACACGCTCATGATGTTCTGTTCTCCCCCTTACCCCGCACTTGCGTTGCACCTTGCTTAGCATTTTGCACGGTCAGAAAGATTCTCGCTTCATTCACGTTCGGCGTTACGGTGTCGGACTCTCGGTGAAACTAGGCCTCAGCTTGCCGGGCTCGTACCTCTGGTGGGGAAAGCCTCGGCGAGTAACATCACTGTCTTGTCCCGGTCTGGTCGTCATCCCAAAAGCTCTTGCTATTGCCCACTTGTCGGTTGTGGCTAGCCCATTCGCGATCCTTTCTTCCTCCCTCTCCCGGTTCTCCACCCTTGTACCGTACTACCATGATCCTCTCCCTGGCTGGCACCCTACTGCTCTTCACCGGCTGGCACCCTACTGCTTCACACTGGCTGGCCTCCCCTCTGCCCGGTGGCTCCGCTCGCCTCTCTATCCTTCCCGATCGTCGCACTCCTCCGCCATTATGCCCAGTCGTGTTATTGCACTGCCTCCGTCACTGCGGCCAACGCCTGGGGGCAACCCATGTAATTACAGGCGTGGCCATTATTTTTCGGTTCAATGTCGGCCACCGTTTGGCTGGTTTTTCTATATGCGTGATCACCATCCTCTTCCGCCGGGACCCCTTTGTGGCCTTAGAGATCTTGTCTTTTATTCTGGGTAGACTGCGGAAGGCTTTGGGTCTCTCTATCTGTACCTTTCTATGAATTGTTTCCTTACACGTCTGGGGTATATTATCTCAGATGCCAGGCATGGAGGGCTTTTCCTATTGTTTTGGGGTCTTTGATTTTTCCCATGAAGAGATGAAGCGGGCAGTTGTTGTGACTTATAGGTTTTTTTCCTCTTTATAGCTCGCCCTGTATAAGGCTTTTTGTGCCTAAAACACACAACGCATGATATCAAAAAAAAAGAAGAAAAAAAAGAAATTCCCAGAGATAGGACCATGAACCTTTGCAACAACACCTCCCGGTATTCAAATCTCAACACCACCAGACATTATCCTCACATTCCCCCACCCACCTCTCGCCTCCCACGATGCCTACTGCCTAGGAGTTGACGTTCAGCCATCTTCTCTCTCTTCTGGGCCTGTCCCCCCTCCTTGGGGTTCTCGTTCCTGTTCTTCATTGACTCCCGCTCCTGAGGTTCAGTTCTCACCCTTACCCCGCAATTGCTTTGCACCTCGCTCAAGATTTTTCACGGTCGGAAAGCTTCTTGCTTCGCTCACGGTTGATGTTATGGTGTCGGACCCTCGGTCAAAGTAGGCCTCGAGATGCTGGGTGTGTATCTCCGGTGGGGAAAGCCTCGGTTAGTAACACCACGGTCTCGTCCTAGTCTCGTCGTTGTCCCAAAAGCCCTTGCTATGGCCCCTTTTGTCTGTTGTGGCTGCCCCGCTCGTGATCCTTCCTCCACACCCCTCCCAGTTCTGTCCGCTAGTACCGTACTGCTACACCACTCTCCCTGGCTGGCACCCTACGGCTCCCCCGTGGCTGGCACCCTACTACTACGCATCTGCTGGCACCCTACTGCCCATCATCGTTGGCTGGCATCCCCTCTGCCCAGCGGCTGCATGCGCCCACCTCTCCCCTCCAATTATCTAACCTTTCCTTGGTTATGCCTAGTCGCGGTATAGCACTGCCTCCGTGGCTATTGTCCAACGCCTTGGATCGATATAATAACCTGCGTGGCCGCACAAGCGGTTATAGTTGGCTCACGGTATCCATGTTTTCCCCCGTCGGCCGTCATCCACCCACCCCCATAGGCCCGCGTTTCGTGTCTTTGAACAGGCGGTTTCTTTCATTTTGGGGAGCCTGCTGAAGGGTTTGGGTGTCTCTACCTGTACCTTTCTATGTATTGTTTCCTTACGTGTCTGGGGTATATTATCTTAAGTGCTAGGCGGGGGAGATTTTTCCTATGGACTCGGGGTACTTGATTTTTCCCATGAAGTGGTGAAGCGGTCGGTGGTTTGCTTTATAGGTTTTTTTCTCTTCATAGCTAGCGCTGCATAAGGCTTTTTGTACCTAGAAACAAACAACGCATGATTACAAAAAAGAAGAAGAAAAAAAAAGCCGCCTCAGAGATAGGACATGAACCATTGCAACATCTCCCGAGATTGAAATCTTAATACCACGAGAAATCATCGTCACCTTCCCCCACCCACCACTCTTCTCCCATGATAGCTACTGCCTAGGAGTTGACATTAAGCCATCTTCCCCCCGATTTTGGGGCCCGTCGGCCACCCCTTCTGAGGGTTCCTGTTCCTGTTCTTCATTGCCTCCTGCTCATGAAGTTCAGTTCTCCCCCTTACCCCGAACTTGCTTTGCACCTCGCTTAGCATTTTGCATGGTCTGAAAGCTTGTCGCTTCCTTCACGGTCGGCAGTATAGCCTCCGGACTCTCAGTCGAAGTAGGCCTCGGCTTGCCGGGCTTGTTCCTGTGATGGGGAAAGCTTCGGTTAGTAACATCACAGTCTTGTCCCAGTTTCATCGTAATTCTAAAAGCTCTTGCTATGGCCCGTTTGTCGGCTGCGGCTAGCTTGGTCGCGATCCTTCTTCCATCCTCCGCCCGGTTCTGTCCGCTTGCACCTTGCTACTATACTCCGCTCCCTGGCTGGCACCCTACTGCTACACGTCGGCTGGCACCCTACCGCTCATCGTCGTTGGCTAGCATCCCCTCTGCCCAGTGGCTCCGCTCGCCTACCTCTCCCCTCCGATCCTCTGACCTTTCCTCGGTCACCTCTAGTCGTGGTAAAGCTCTGCCTCTGTGGCTATTGTCCACCACCTTGGATCGATGTAATGACCTGCATGACTGCGTGAGCGCTTATAGTGGGCCCACAGTACCCGTGTTTCCCCCGTCCGTGGTCATCTACCCACCCCGCTCACGCCCGTGTTTCGGGTCTTCCAGAAGGCGGTTTCTTTTGTCTAGCCTGCTGAAGGGTTTGAGTCTCTCTACCTGTACCTTTCTATGTTTTGTTTCCTTACGTGTCTGGGGTATATTATCTTAGGTACTAGGCGGGGGAGACTTTTCCTATGGACTCAGGGTGTTTGGTTTTTCCTATGAAGAGGTGAAGTGGGCCTGGGTTTTGCATTTATAGGTCTTGTTTTCTCCATAGCTAGCGCTGCATGTGGCTTTTTGTACCTAGAACCAATGAAACCATGATTACAAAAACAAACGACTAAGAGATAGGATACGAACCATCTCTCCTACACCTCCGGCGTTTGAAATCTCAGCACCACCAGATATCATCGTCACTTTCCCCCACCTACCTCTCTTCTTCCTCGATGGCTACTGCCTAGGAGTTGATGTTAAGCCATCTTCCCTCCTGGTCTGAGTCCTATCGGCCTCGCCTATTCGGGGTTCTCATTCACTTTCATCAGTGACTTGCTCATGATGTTCAGTTGTCCTCTTACCCCGTACTTGCTTTGCCCCTCACTTAGCATTTTGCACAGTGGGAAAGCTTCTCGCTTCGTTTACGGTGGCCGTTACGGTGTCGAACCCTCAGTCAACGTAGGCCTCGGCCTGCTGGGCTTGTACCTCTGATGGGGAAACCTTTGGTCACTAACATCTCAGTCCCGCCACAGTCTCATCCTCCTTCCAAATGCCCTTCCTGTAGGCTGTTTGTCAGCTGTGGCTAGCCCGTTCGCAACCCTCCCTCTCTCCACCTTCCGGTTCTGTCCGCTTGCCCCGTTACTCATACAGAAGCTGGCACCTTTTTCCCTCTCTATCCTCCCCGATCGCCGGATCTCCTCCGTTACACCCAGCCCTGGTATTGCACTGTCTTCGTGACTGCCGCCAACATCTTGGCTCGATCGATGTAAGTAACCGGGGTAATGGTATGTTAATGGTTACTTGTTGGCCCACGCTCTGCCTGGTTTTCTCATATGTCGGCGATCACACTCTTCTCCACCCCTGGGCCCCGCCCGTGCCTTCTGGAAACCTTCTTTTATTTTGGGGAGCCTGCTCCAGGATTTTGGGTCTCTCTCCTGTACATTTCTATGTATTGTTTCCTTACGTGTCTGGGGTATTAGTATCTTAAGTACTAGGTGAGGGGGACTTTTCCTATGGTTTCAAAGACATTGATTTTTTCCCATGAAGAGGTGAAGCGGGCGGTTGGATATCTGGATTTATAGGTTTTGTTCTCTTCGTAGCTCACGCTGCATAACACCTTTTGTATCTAAAACAATGAACACATGATTACAAAAAAAGAAAAAAAAAAGAACGCACAAAGAGATAGGATCTCCACGGAACCATCTAAGAAATAGAACACTTGGATACAGGAGCACGGGCTAAGCCATTTGACAGTGACCTTCCCGTCGTGCAAGATGTACAATCCTACTACTCTACTTCTTACCCGAACCTTTATGGCTTGAACGCAAGCACCTAGTCCTTTCTCGATTGGACTTTGTACCTACCAGTCTTATAACGTTCAGACTTTCCTCAAACGAGACAATAATGATAGTCAACGATATCAGTACGCACTAAGATTAGTCGTTTTCTATTTAAACGAAACACCTATGGGAATGTGTTCATTACAGCCTCCTGACTTCCCAGATATGACTCTATACATCTCACTAGCCATGTACTACAACTCAACCGTGGCTGTTCTAATTACAACTACAATTCCCTCTCAATACCTGCTCTCCCCTATTCTTCTCACCTTATACATCAACAGGAGTTTCATAATCTTTGCGCCAATACCCCGTAGGCCTCATGACATATGTGGGTCAAATATGAATTGTTGCTGATCGATGTAATACAGAAGGTAATTTAGGAGGGATAGGATGCAATTTTGCAGGAGACATCGGAATGGCTGGTAGATGGTATGTCCACAAGAGTAAAGATCATCATAGCGATCAATGGAAATTATACAAAGTGGTAGAACAATTGATTTGCAGTGATCGCACATTACTGTTAGGTGGTAGCTTCAGCGTGAGGTATTCCGACAGCCAGGACCTGAATCGATTTTATATCGGAGAACTCGTTAAGATGACACGAGTTATGTAGGCTAGATAAAATGGTATACTTCACAATAGATCATCGAAGTATTGGTAACAATAAGATAAAACTTATTATATTGATAAGATCTCTTCTCTGTGCTTGTTGTTTTTTATCTACTCGGGGCTCTTGCCCGCCTCTTATACCCTTTCCCCGGGTACATCTATCTATCATACTAGCGAACTAGCTTTTCCAACTTCTCCTAGTTTCCGTGAATGTGCGAACACCGTTTAACCCTGAGTTCTCGCACACCACTGTGGCTTTAATCATTTCCCAAGTAATTGCGTCCAATTACTGGTTCACGATTCTTATGCCATATGAACTTGGTCTGTATATGCAGCCTGGCTCGCTATCATACCAGTAGTTCCTTCCGGTCATGTTGTGATCAACATTTCTCATGCCGGGTAATGATATGCTTATGTCTTACATATCAGACTACATATGTCGGTCGGCTTAACTTTGAAGCGCCATAACTTCTTATCCAACTGTTCGCACCTCGCTGTTCAACTTCTTACTGATAGAGAAATGTTTCTTCTATAGTAATCGGCGAAAAACCCTCAGTCGCATGGCTCATGCCCTTGCGTAGAGAATGACAACGATCCGGTGTATCGTTGTAATAACTATGACGGGGGTGTGAGTCGAACACGTGACCTTCTGAAAGAAGTCACGTGTTATTCCGACTGCGCTAGTTCGTGCGTCAAGGGAGGGTAACTTTACCCTGTGAATCCTTACAGGGAGTTCGTGCGCCTAACACGAGCTCCCCTCTTCGAAGTGTTCATCCCGAATACTCTATGTGTATTATACAATCTATCTTCTATCTCGCGCTCCACATAGTAGGGGTAAAAACCACCAGCGGTTACTTGTCCACTGATGGAAAACCGTTCTTATGTTACTTGACCTCTCTCGGGCCCGGCATCTCCGGGTTTTCTCTATGAAACCTTTCCACCTCTTCCTGCGCGTTCTGCATACCTTCGGGTGGCTCCCAAGTATTTTCGTCCTACGCGCAGCCTTTCCATTTTACAATATACCGAAGCTCTTTGATCGGCCTATTCCTTCCTCGAACCTTTCGCGTGTAGGAAATGATCTCACTCTTCACAATCCTTTCTACCTCCCACTCTAAATCCCCCTCGATCTCTTCAGGGTGACCGGGGGGTTGTTCGCGATTTGGTCGGTTCGAGGCTCGGTAGGGTTCTAACAGCGAAACGTGAAACACAGGATCAATTTTCCACCTCGGCGATATTTCCAACTTGTATGCCCGACTTCCCTTCTTCTCTAAGACTTCGAACGGGCCATACAGCTTAGGACTTAGCTTCTTTGATAGTTTTTTGGTACGTATGTTCTTTGCATTCAACATCACCAGGTCACCGACCTCGATGCTGCGCTGTTCCGTCGCTTTTCGGTGATAATATTTCTTCATCGATTCCCGTGTATTCTCTAAGGTTTGTTTTGCCTGTTGATGTATGTCTTGCATCCAGTGAGCATACATTGTCGCCCCAGGGTTATGAGCTTCTCTCTCTTTCATCCACTCCATTTGGGGGGGAAAACCGTAGTTGGCGAAGAATGGGGTGATTTTATGTGCATGGGTTGCTGAGTTGTTGTAGGCGTGTTCGGCCAACCGCACTAGTTGGTACCAGTCGTCCTGATCGTAGTTCACAAATATCCGTAAGTAACCTTCCAGCACTTGGTTCGTTCTTTCAGTTTGTCCGTCAGTCTGAGGATGATACGGTGTTGACATGCGCCGTTTAACTCCTAGCATTTTGCACAATGATTCCCAGAATTCGCTGGAAAACTTCGCGTCCATGTCCGATATAATTTCTGTCGGCAATCCGTGCAGTTTCCAAACTTCCCGAAGCAAGGTATCCGCAACGTCCTTTGCGGTCGCATTTTCGTGGAGGCCGATGAAGTGGCCCATTTTTGTGAACCGGTCTACGACTACAATTATCTGGGTTTTACCCTGCGATTCGGGTGGCTGTGTGATGAAGTCCGTTGGTATGGAGGACCAGGCAGCTTAGGGTACCTCTAAGGGTTGAAGTAATCCATACTTAGCATGCCGTGGGGATTTACTGTGTTGACATTCGTCGCAGGATCGTACATAATCCCTGATCCAATCTGCGAGTTCTTTCCAGTAAAGGGCCCTTGTTACTATCTCAATCGTCTTTTCCTGTCCCAAGTGTCCAGCTACTAATGAGTCGTGACAGCCTTGGGCTATCTCAGTTTGAAGGCCTTCGTTCTTGGGGATGTACAAATGATTTTGGTAATATAGTAACCAGTCCTTTTCTATCCCTTCGTCTGGCATCTTTTTTCAGCCTTCTCTTAACATAACCAGTTCACTGCCTCGGTTCTGCCACTTGTCATCCTCCTTTCCAGCAATTCTAATCTTGTCTAGAAATGCATGGTTCATTGTTCGCGTGAGGGCTGCATTGACGTGAGTGCTTGATAACATTTCTCTTTCTTTCATTAACGGAGGGTGATAGCCGATATCAGCTGCGCCAAAGAATTCGTTTTCGCTTCTGTTCTTGTGAAGGAAACATATTTTGACTTCTTCTTCTTGAGCAGTGATGGATCGCTTAGGGTTTAGATCGCTTGACCCAAAACCCATTTTTCCTCTCTCGGTTACTCCTAGATTGTCTACTTCCATGGTGTCGGCATTGGCAATTTTCTCTATTATGAGTTGCGCTATCCGATCTCCTGCCGTAAACATGCAGTCGGCTTCGCCACGATTTCGCAGTATGACCTTAACTTCTCCGGTGTAATCCGCATCTATTACACCACCGCCCACTGCTATTTCCATCTTGCTAGCCATACCACTTCTCACAGTTAGCCTTCCATAGGTACCCTCCGGCAATCCTATCGCAATACCCGTCTCCACTATTGTCTGTCCTTTTGCTGGTACCAGGCCGTCTGTCATGGCGTAAATGTCATGACCTGCCGCAAACCGTGATCCTTTTGTCGGGGCTATAGCCTTGTCCGAAAGCTTCATAATCCTTAGATTTCCAGATTCGTGTGTTTCTGGGATGAGAGGAGTCTCCGCGCTTCGTTTTTGATGAATTACCGAAATTTGAAAAAGTTCAGTTTTCAAAATTGACTGTTCACTGTGACGAGCTCCCTCCTCAGGACGGTACTCCGGCCGTCTACTTAATGCGTTGGGCTTCCCGCCACGGCTTCCCGGACGGTAGCCTATTTTGAAGGTATAGTTGGTCAACTCCTGTGCCCATCGAATTTGCCGTTGGTTTCAGACTTTTTTGGTCAAAAAGGACTGTAGGTTTTGGTGGTCGGTATACACCGTCACGGGCTCTTTTTCTCCCCAGAGGTATCTTTTCCATTCTTTAAACGCTTCCATGATTGCGAGTAATTCTTTGTCATGTATCTTGTAATTTCGTTCAGAGCTGTTTAGTTTTCGAGAATGGAAAGCTACTGGGTGAAGCCGTCTCCCCTGGTATTGAGATAGTACACACCCGAGCGCAAAGTCGGTTGTGTCTGTTTCAACGACCGTTTTTCTCTCTGGGTAAAATGCGATAAAATTGGTGCCATTGTAAACCTCTTTTTCAACACCTCAAACGCCTCTTCCTGCTCTCTTCCCCAGTGAAAATCCTTTTGGTTTCCCTTCAACGTCACGGTTATTGGCTTGCATACCTTTGAGAAATCTTTGATGAATCGTCGGTAAAAGTTTGCGAATCCAATGAAAATTTGTACTTCATTAACCGATCTCTAGTGTGCCCAGTTTTGAACGCTTATCACTTTTCTATCACTCATGGTGACTCCGCTTGTCTTGACAATGTATCCTAGGAATTTGACCTCAACTTGGTGGAATACCAACTTCTTTAATGAGACAGCTAAGTCGTGCTGTTCGAGCCAGTCAAGGACTTTTTGGACTAGTCTGATGTGGTTGTCCATATTTTCGGAGTATATTAGGATGTCGTCTAGATACACGACTACTTGGTGGTCCAACAATTCCCTTAGCATTTTATTCATCATCCACTGAAATTTCGCGGGAGCGTTAACGAGCCCGAAGGGCATGACCTTGTATTCGTACTGTCAGTATCGTATTATCGAAAGGCTGTTTTGTGTTCGTCGCCCTTTCTCATTCGAATATGATAATATCCATCTTTTTGGTCAAGCTTCGTAAACACTTTTGCTCCTGCCACACGGTCTTGGAGTTCATCCATAAGCAGTAGGGGGTATTTATTCAGGATCGTCAACTTGTTGAGGTTCCTATAGTCTACCCATAGCCGTAGACTTCCATCTGGTTTTGGAACGAAAAGGATTGGAGCGCCGTAAGGGGATTCGCTATCGGCACTTTTTCCTTCTGCCATCATTTTCTTAAGGTACTTATCCAGCTCGTTCAACTGGTGTGCCGACATTGGGTAAATTGGGCCCCATGGGGGTTCGGCCCCTTCCTTAAGGTTGATGGCATGGTCGAAGGTTCTTCGCCGTGCCAACATCTTAGCTTTTTTCTCTTCAAAAAGCTCCTTATACTGCCAATATGTGTTTGGCAGCGTTTCCAACTGTACTCCCCCGTCTTCCTCTTGTTCTATACGTCCCACATACTGTGCTCCCTCATTGTGAGCCACAGTTTCGTTCCATTCAAACATATCCGCCACCGGTTCATCTTCTATATGAGCGTGGCATTTTGGTTCTTCAAAGACCCATTTGGGTGGGTCTGCATTATTTTTAAGGGGGTGCTCGTCATGCCACCACCCAAAGTGTATGATTAAATCATATCTTCCTGCGTTCGCGATTTTGCAGGTTATCATAGTTCGGTAGCCGTTGGCACCGATTTCCAGGAGAATGGGATGGGTATAGAATGTTCCTCCAGTAGGCGAGGTTTCGCCATCGAAGGTTGTGATCTTCAACCGTGAATCCCTAGCTTCGGTCGGGATTTCGAGCCGTCGTGCGGGGTCTTGGTTGATGAGAAAGATATTTGAACCGGAGTCTAAGAGTACACTTATCGCATGTTTTCGTCCTTTTAATTCAATAAATGCCTTCCCTTCTGGGCAGGTGCAATGCTTTGGTTTTTTAACGGGCCTAGAGCTTTCACTTGGTTCTTGATGAAGTCTATTCATCGCGTCGATTACAAGTAGCGTGGGGGTTTGTTACCCCGCCTGCGCAGTTTTGGTACTTCAAGCCTCCTCAGATAAACCTTTTACACTAAGTGTCTATTATTTGAATATCGGGCAGCCCACTACTAGCAGTCTTTACCTCCTGCCGAGGAGTTCCCATATCACAGGAGTGGTGGTTCACTAGAGTACCCCTCGAGTTTGCGACTAAGGTGCGCGGCACATTATTGTCGACGTAGCCCTCATATGAGGCTGTCCCCTGTGACGAATCCACCGTACCTTCGCCTTCGAGTTTGGTCTCACTCCTGAGACCCTCTCCGACATCATTCGTCAGGGATGAACTTTGTGCACAATAGAGGTGCATCAGCAAAAAAACTCGATTTTGCATCCACACACATCTGAACGCACCCTGTAGTGGAGTTTGCATCTGGTCAGCATCCTATGCATCCTATGAATCCAGTTTTAAACTTTAGAAGCCAAAATGGACATGTAAATGTTGTCCGTTAGGGCTGAAAATTCATGTTTGTCTAGGTAATTGTTAGATTAATCTTAAAATGAAACGGGTTTTTTGATTACATAACTTCAAAAAGATTGTCCCACAGAACGCAGCCAGAAGATGCAGGGTGCGCTGAAATGCAAATAAGGCAAACTGATATTTTTTGCTGATGTGCCCCCAGCTTCTATTTGCCCGGCCATTTTACCCGGAGAGAAAGTCAGTTTAGCCTGGATTTCGACTCCCCTTCGCGTGTAGTGCAACTCAACTCCCGTTCTGTTGAATGATTGTCTTCTCTTTCCCTTTTAGTCTCATCGACCGCTTTCTTCACTTGTAAGTTTTTATGGCTTCCGTGGTATGCACGGACTACCCACCTTTTTTGTTGGAAGTAAAATGGCAACCACTATCCTTTGGTCCTTCAGCCTTCCGGTGGGATATCGTCACCGACCATGCTGCAGGTCTTTCAATTCGAGGTGGCAACCTCACTAGCCGAACACCGTTGTTGTCGGTACCTGGATGACTTTTTATAAAATGTCGTCATCTTCAAAGGCCCAAGCCAGGGGCCTTTGCACCGCTCGCTTGGCGTTTTCTCCCTGGCCATTAACTGCCACATTGGCTACATGGGGGCTTCGTTTTGGCGCGAATGCGGACTGTCGTTTGGGCTTCGATTGCCCTCGATATATAGCCGATACTTGTATCGGTTTTCGACAGTATTTCCAAGTATGGTTTTTCATTCCGCCTTGCGTGGATTCGTTTTCAGATTTCCGTTTATCGACAACCTTTTGATCGACGCCCTGGTGAGCCTCTGCCCACACCTTGTGTCTAACCTCCCCCGCCGGTGCCACCGACCCTTCCTTTGTCACCTGTCTCTCCCCAGCCTTCCTTTTTTGGTAGTCCGCCTTCTTCTTAGCCGTGTACTGCATTTTTACGTGCTTTGCGGTGGCCGTCGGCTTCGAATCTTCGCATTTCCATTTCTCGCCCCTAGCCGTGCCAGAGGGACCGCCTCCTCAAACATCTTTTCTTTCCTTGAAATCTTCTTCTGCTCGGGTTACAGTCCTGACTGCGTCCAACAATTCCCCATCGTCGACATATTCTCTGTGTGAGACCTGTCGTAATGCTTCTACGGGAAGTTCGTCTTCAATCATTTTCCTCCAGGCTATCCCGGTGACTCTTGAATGGATATTCAGATTTTCCATCTCCATCAAGAATTTGGCGACATCACCGCGATATTTGACCGATCCCATTTCTCTTAGGGATTTTTCTGCTTCATGGGTGGGACAGAAGCGTCGCAGGGCTTGTTCTGCAAAGACATGCCAGAACTCGTATCCATCTTGTGTCGTATAACCTATTTCCCCGGTCCTTTGTCGTCGGTAGGTTAACGCAAACGGTGTGACATCTTTCCCATCCATTCGGCTTATGGCGTATCAGATTCCTTGTGCCTCATTATCCCATTGCCAACTGTTTCGACCAAAATAATCCGTACATGTTATTAGCCACATACGTATATCTTGGTGTTTCTCGTTGCGAAACATGGCAGGGGGTTCCGCTGGGACTCTCGTACGTTGTCCCAAGGCATTGGCCATGACCCGTGAGAACAGGTTAAACTGTTCATCGTTTTCGGCATCATAGTTGTCTTCTTCTGGCTGGGGTGCGGGTCTCTCCTGCCCTCTTCCTGTCCTATTCTCATCTGGCTTCCTTCCAGATCCTTCCTCGTCATCATCGGGGTCTCCTCCCCCTCCGCCGCCTGGAGCTCCTGCCACTCCGTGTCGTGGTAATGGTGGTGGTCTTCCTCTACCCGCCCCTGAAGCTTCTGGTATCAGATCTGACACTTTCCCCTTTCCCTTGACCTGCCCCATCAACTGTTCCACCAGAGCTTAAGCACCACGATCTCACCATCTTGGGCTTCTCGAGACTCCTGGTGGTGTCGTAGCTCATCTCTCAAAAGATTATTACTTATCTCGTGATTTGCCAGCTCCCGTTTGTGTTGCTCGTTTATCCGAACGATTTCCTGATCCAGGAGTATGTCCCAATGCATGGACTGATCGCCAGTCCCTTCCACGGCTTCGTGGAGATAGGAGGTGACAGCCTCGTGTCTGGCTTGTCTTTCATCTGTCTCGCACAGTCGTTCCGCAACCTAGGTTGCGAAACTTTCCTAGATCTTTTGAGACTCCAAGTCCAAAAGTCGTACTTGTTCATCTATTCGGGCGAGTTCTCGACTGACTATCTGGACCCTGGATGTCAACTGATTTTTGACGGTTACCAGGTCTTGGGCCATTAATAAGATATTGGTCGGCAGGGAGCTGAACGCAAGATGTTGTCTATCTTGACTGACGGTAAGTTTTGGGTCAAATCGGGCAAGGATCAGCTCTAATCTTCGGATCCGACCGGCCATGAGGGATTTGGTAGGTTCCCCCGTGCGGCGACAATGTCTAGGAGCCTTTCCGAATTTCGTGAGTAAGCATAGCCCGCTAGGGGATCGAGGCCCCTGGTCCGCTGAATGCGACCGGGCTATATGGGTGACAGTTGTCTCCACACTGGGAGCTGCAACGCAGGAGAGCTCATCTCTAGAGTTCGTTAAGGGGCGGGGCGGGGCGGGTTTTCACTCGCCAGGCCCCGCCCTTACAACAGGCCTGGGGGGTTATTTTGGGGGTGATCCCCGCCCCGCCACCGTCCGGGGCGAGTCCCCGCGCATTCCTTGGATGGGGCCCCGTTTCTCCCCACCTGTTTTAACGGGGACCAGTCTGGGGAACGGGCGGGGCCGGGGGCAGGGGCAGGGAACCATAAAATAACACGCCCCGCCCCGGGCCGTTCAGCGGGGCGGGGCGGGGAATTGGGCCGGGGGCCCGCCTTGTTCGGGGCCCCGGAGGCCCCGTAACGAACACTACTCATCTCCTCCTTCGTTTCCTTCCCCTCCTTCTTCCTGTCCCCATTCTATGACTTCATGCGCTTTGGGGTCAGAAGCCATCTTTCATGGTTGTTAGGTGGTAGCTTCGGCGTAAGGTATTCTGATGGCTAGGACCTGAATCAATTTATATCGGAGAACTCGCGAAGAAGACGCGTGCAATGTAGGCTAGATATAATGGTATACTTCGGGATAGATCGCCGAAGTATTTGTAACGATAAGATAAAAACTTATTATATTGATAAGATCTCTTCTCCGCATTTGTTGATCTCTATCTACTCTGGGCTCTTGCCCGCCTCTTATACCTTTTCCCAAGGTACATCTAACTATCATACTAGCGAAGTACTTTTTCCAACTTCTCCTAGTTTCCGTGAATGTCCGAACACCGTTTGACCCTGAGTGCCCGCACACCACTTCGGCTTTAATCATTGCCCAAGTAATTGCGTCCAATTACTGGTTCTCGATTCTTATGCCATATGAACTTGGTCTGTATATGCAGCCTGGCTCGCTATCATACCAGGCGTTTTTTCCGCTCATGTTGTGATCAATATTTCTCATGCCGGGTTATCATATACTTACGTCTTACATATCAGACTACATATGTCGGTCGGCTTAACTTTGAAGCGCCATAACTTCTTATCCAACCTTTCGCACCTCGCTGTTCAACTTCTTCCTGATAGAGAAATATTTCTTCTATAGTAATCGGCGAAAACCCCTCGGTCGCATTGCTCGTGCGCTTGCGTAGAGACTGATAACGATCCGTTGTGTAGTTGTAATAACTCTGACGGGGGTGTGAGTCGAACACATGTCTTTCTGAAAGAAGTTACGTGTTATTCTGACTGCGCTAGTTCGTGTGCGTCAAGGTAGGGTAACTTTACCCTGTAAATCCTTACGGGAGTCCGTGCGCCTAACAATTGTCACTTTTCTTGGGAAACTTATCTTTTGTTTCCTCCCCAAAATGCCGGTATCTCAAAACACTGGCTTGAGTGTCTATCAGTCTCAGGGTACTGGGTGTACAAAATGGAGTTTGTTTTCTCCGAGGGGGTGTGGTAGGTGAATTCCTTGCCGCACTGGTATTGGTATAGTGCGGCTATATCTTCGTGGCTAACAGTATTTTCTGGGTTTATCCACCAGAAATAAGATTCGTTGTAGGGCTCTTGAGTCCCTACTTCGGGTATCGGGGTGAGGACTTCTTCTATTGGGGTAGTCTTCGTGTGTCTTGGTTCGAAAGGTTTTTTGGGTTTGGGAGTTCGAGTGTCTCTGCCAAACATTCGTCTCAGTAACGATGAGAAGTATCAATATACAGTGAGGTGGTAGCTTCGGCGTGAGGTATTCCAACAGCTAGGACCTGAATCGATTTCATATCGGAGAACTGGTTAAGAAGCCAAGAGTAATGTAGGCTAGATATAATGGTATACTTCACGATAGATCATCGAAGTATTGGTAACGATAAGATAAAACTTATTATATTGATAAGGTCTCTTCTCTGTACTTGTTGTTTTTTATCTACTCCGGGCTCTTGCGCCTCTTATACCCTTTCCCAGGGTATATCTATCTATCATACTAGCGAACTAGCTTTTCCAACTTCTCCTAGTTTCCGTGAATGTGCGAACACCGTTTAACCCTGAGTTCACGCACACCACTGTGGCTTTAATCATTTCCCAAGTAATTGCGTCCAATTACTGGTTCACGATTCTTATGCTATACGAACTTGGTCTGTATATGCAGCCTGGCTCGCTATCATACCAGTCGTTCCTTTCGGTCATGTTCTGATCAACTTTTCTCATGCCGGGTAATCATATGCTTATGTCTTACATATCAGACTACATATGTCAGTCGGCTTACCTTTGAAGGGCCATAACTTCTTATCCAACCGTTCGCACCTCGCTCTTCAACTTCTTACTGATAGAGAAATATTTCTTCTATAGTAATCGGCGAAACCCCCTCGGTTGCATGGCCTAGGCGCTTGCACAGAGAATGATAACGATCCGTTGTATAGTTCTAATAACTATGACGGGGGTGTGAGTCGAACACCTGACCTTCTGAAAGAAGTCACGTGTTATTCCGACTGCACTAGTTCGTGCATCAAGGAAGGGTAACTTTAACCTGTGAATCCTTATGGGGAGTTCGTGCGCCTAACAATTACCATTTCATAAAATCTTCAATTAAGTTATTTATTTATTACTCATTATAACCTACCAATTCTACTATGTCTCTAGTTACAATACATGGCAACTATTGGAATGTAGTTCCATCTACTTGTAGTTACAAGCACTTTTCAAACATCCCAGTACTTGTACAAAAACCTTTTCTTTCTTTCTTTCTTCTTCTTTCTATTATCCTTTTCTCCTTCATCTATACATGCTACTCTATAGTATTCAGGTATTTCCCTCACTATTAATTAGTACTTGCCTCTACTATGCTTAAGCTGCTCTTACCAGGGGACTAGACCACCCACTCACAATTACTAACTATACTTTGATTTTCTTTTCTTTATATCTTAAGCTAACCACCTTGCACATACCCTCACAACTCCTGTAACCTTTCCCTTTAATATCTCCTCTCCCTTCCTCTTATTTCAACCAACTCTCATACTCCCTTTCCATCCACTCATCTCATTCTTTAACTGAATCCTCCACCAACCCTCTACCCACTCACTCCAATACCCCCTCCAATACCCTCTCCATAATCTCCACCCCTATATTCTTTTACTTCTTTTTCTTTTTCTTTTTCTTTTTCTTCATCTTCCTCTCTTCCTTCACTCCCTTCCTCTCATCTACCTTCATCTCCATCCACTTGTTGTTTTCTCTCTGCCCTATTACCCTTCCTACATCCACCTTTCAAGCTGCCTCCTTAAATCACAACCCTCTCAACCCTCCTACCTTTACCAGCCTCCTATCTGCCTCAATCTTATAATATCCCCTAATGCCATGTTTCCTACTCTCCCTCTCTGCTACCTTCTCACCCTTCACTGCTTCTCTTTCCAATCTCTCAACCCTATCCTCCAACCTCTCCAATACCTCCCCCAATCTCCTCTCTATTCTATTATCTACTCTCCTTCTTCTTATTTTCTTCACATTCTTTTCCAACTCTGGTATTACTTTCAATATTCTCTCCTTCTGTCCCACATCTGCCATTTTCAATTTGCATATTACCTCTGTTACCTTTTCTCATACACCCACCTTCATCTTCAAGGCTACTATCACAAGTCTCTTAACTGAGCACCACCTATCCCCTAATCTTACAAAACTTCTGCAAAGCGCACTTACCACAACTCCATCTTTGACCTTAGCTAAGAGTCTCAATGAATAAGCATCTTTCTCCACCTTTCTTAATCTCTTCTCTTCCTCAATACACCATCCCATCTTCTTACTAGCTTTCGTTATTGGGCCCATTTCTGACAAATAGGGCGCCAAGAGCAGGTTATTAACTGCAGATTAAAAAAGAATCGTCTATATCTGACAAAAATGTATGAGATAGAACTCTTTGAAGTTGATTAGTTTCAAAGAGCACTATCTCTGTCAACTCTGGTCCAATTGTGATGATTTTTTCAGCCAGTTAATCAGAATAACCTAGGTTATTTTGTCCCTGCTCTTCGGAAATGGGGGCCCGCAACAAAGCCTACTTCTCCCAAATGAGCCTGTACCAATAGAAAATCCACTCTCGGGCCACAACAACAAATCATTTATTTTGGCTTAGCCACCTAGCTAGCCACTTATAGTATATATTCAGTAGTTCAGAAAATATTATTTGCTATCTAACGACCTCTGTAGAACATTTTATGTGAAAAAATGTGAAAATCTGTGAATTATACTTTTTTCCATGTAAAATAAGCTTGCCTTTCTGGGATTTTATAGCATGAAATATTATATTGTAAAGTGAACTCCTTGTTACACTATTTCAGTTTGAAGTTGGTTGCATTTATTTGCCACTATCCTATTTCCAATCCTGGTGTTACATGCTACCAATACCCATTGCTTATATAATACAAGTGATATTCCATGATGGTTGTATTGCAAGGAAAATACAATAGGAAATGTAATTAAAATGACAGTTTGCCTTTAAGTATTGATTCAATCATCAATTAAGAATAGTATAATATAGTATCCTGTTTCTTTGTCTATTAAATTTGATATTAATATACAACTATAAAACAAGCTCGATTAGTAAGACAGGCAGAAGCAAGCAAGCGGGTAATGTCAATATATCCAATCCATCTATAACTAATACATCTTGTGACGAAGTGCAAGTGAAGGGTACTGAGAAGGTCCTGGGAACAGAGCAGGAGCTATTTACTAAGTTTCCACAGAGAAGGGGTTGTCCACCTGGATCTAAAAATAAAAAAGCACTTAAAAATATGTAATTATGCCTATTTCTAAAATCTACTTTCATAGAATAAAGGTATTAGTATTGTACTAAATTTTACATGTGTTTAATTAATATTTCAATTTTTCTTGAATGGGTAGTTGTGGTTTAAAGTTTGTCAGTTCATAAAACTGATGTTTTCTCCAAACTGTTTTGGTAGGTCATCTTGGTTGCCATGCACTTTCCCAGCTTGAACCATATTGCCCCATGCTGGAATTTCTATTGGTACAGGCTCAAATAGTCTTTATTAAGAAGCACATTTCTAAGGAGCAGGAATAACATAACCTAGGTTATTTTAATTAACAGGCTGGGAAAAAACTTCTAAATAACATAATTTCTTTTTTAATCTCAAGTAAATATCCTGCTCTTGGCCCTCCATTTGTCAGAAACCTACCTTCTTAATAACTTCTCACAAACCTCCACACTTTCTTCATACAAACCAGTCATCACACCTCCAATCTCATCCTTATACAACATACTTTTCACCTTTATTCTCAAAGGCAGCCTCAACTTGTCTCACCTTTTAGGGTCTTCTATCCCTTCCAGTTCCCAAATCTTTCCCATCTTCTCCTCTACTATTAGATACTTGACCCTCTCATCCCACTTCCCATCCTGAAACAATCACTCCGGCTTTTCTGATTTCACACCCACCAGTACACAAATTTCCCCTTCCATCCACCACCCAACTTCTATTCTCTGCTACAAACAACTTCTGTCATAAAACTAGGTTCTCCCTATTAAAACACTCAAGTCTTGAACTCCAAGGAGTATCATTAAATAATTAGTAAAACTCAAAATTGGAGATTGTGTAACAAAGTGTATTTTCAACCACTGTCATTATAACAGTGACTCATCACATTGTACGAAAACATCACCCCTAGCACAGGTAACTTTCTTGAAAGATAAAAGCATTATTGAACTAATAAAGTTTGGATCAATTTAGTTAATCTATACTTCCTATATTTTAAGACAAAATTTAACTGTATGAAATAAAACAAGCTATTAGATCACCAAATTAATAGTGGCCAAGATGTTATCACACGACAACCTTGCATTCTATAATGAGTACAATTTGAAGTATATTGGGTATTGTTGGTAAGTCTAACAAACTCAGTGTAATTGGCTGCCATCTTTGACTAATCAATAATATGATCCCTGGCAGCTAGAGCCTCAGAAGTAATTTTGAAAAAGTGCTAATGTATAATACCATCACGATAATTCTACAATGTTAGCTTGTATCATGCTTATAAACTTGTTAATATTCCTCTTATACTAAGTGATAGTATTTCAACTTGAATTTACTATCAGTACTTAACCGGCACCCATGAAAAACAAGAGCCATTGCGCAAACTGTGTACAACTTAAAGGAGATGCGAAAAGGAAGAAAGAGTATGTGAGATACAAGGGTTGAGCTTATTGCATTACGTGATGAAGCATTCATAACTTGGAAAGTTTAAAAGCACTAGCTCAATCATGCCAGTGATTATTAGTTATGTACGATCTTGGCAACAAAAGAAATTGACCCCCATACCAGTTGCCAAGTCATTTTGAGTTTCCACAACACACGCACCGATGGCTACCACAACTACATAAGACAAACTACGATCCTAATGGGATACTCCTAAATGCTCCTGGGTCTTTATCTTACTGGCCCTTGGTTTTTCTAAGCATGAAACCTCAGGAAGAACCGGTGTGCCACGATCAACAATTACTACATAGGCTCGCGATCCCCATAAGTGGCGTACTAAAGTTCATTACAGTCGTCCATTATCTCTCAACATAAGCGATATCCAACTTCTAATTAGGATCCTCTGCAGTGGTTGGGAGGGTAGAAGGCTGTGTTGGGCTCGGTTGGCTAAGGAGGCTAGTCTTAGTGTTTCTGGAAGAAATGTTCAACAGGCACTAGAAAAGCAAGGATATACTAGGTGCAAGGCCCGTAAAAGACTTTATTTCTAAGGAATGTGAGCAAGACCGTCTCACATATGCTCTCCAGGATATCCAGAAGGCAAAACAGTGGTAGCACTACCATCTGTACTCTGATGAGTACGCTTTTGATACCTCCAAACGGGACTCACAATGGGTGACTCGCTTGCACAGTAAGGACTACCATGACGATTGCATCTAACATACCTTTTATAGCGATTGAGCTTCAGTGGGAGTGTGGAGTGCTATTAGTTATGACTGGAAGTCTGAGCTTGTCTTCCTGAAGCGTGCAGGAAAGAAAGGAATCACCTGCAATAATTACCTAGAACAGGCATTGAAGCCAGTGGTGGGGCCGGCATTTCAGGGACAAAAGGGTATAAGAAGGGAGATGCTGGGGGTCTGTATGTCGAGGATGGAGCACCATTGCGTGGGGTCAAAAAGGTCTTGCGAGAGTCTAGAAAAGAGTTGTGTATTCCAAGGAATGTATTACCCTAGCAGGAATAGCTTACCTAATAAAGAGCGAGGTATATGGCTTCAAAGAATGACCATATACCCGAACCCATGTTCCCAGGGTTAGGAGCTTCACAGAGGCATCTGGAAGACGACGCGGAATACTAAATGAGAGCAGGTTTCAAGATATGTTCAACTGATTGGAACGATGTTTAGAGATTACTACTCCTCTCATTTGCTGGCTGCATAATGCTTTGATAGCTGGATATCGGAACTGATCACTCCATATTCCATACTACTATTGGTATGTAGGCATTTGGGCCGCATATTCTTTTAGAGTCTATCATGACAAAGAGATCGAAGACTGTCTACTGGTGGAGTGGGGACACCCTCAGATGAAATAGCAGTTCGGGAGATTCTCTAAGTTGAACTGGGCAAGTTTTCAGGGTCACACGGTGTGCGCACTTTGTTCTGACGAACTGAATTGATAAGAAGATACTTCTTAACTAGAGAAGTCGAAGTAGCAGGAACATTAGTATAAATAGAGGACTCTCTCCCGGTGGTTGAAGAATCATCAAGCAACGGAGAAGAGACCTTAACAATATAACAAGTTATCGAGTTATATTCTAACTCTTTGATATTTGACTACACTTAATTACTTTACCTTTACCAAATTATTACCTACGAGCCTTCCTGACTATTATCCATTGTCTCAAATATCCGGGGCCTAGTTAGCTCGGAATCCTACCGTGTTAGCTACCCCATAACACTATATTGTTATTCTTCTGTCACCAAGGCTCACACCTTACCTCATGCTATCAGACTTGATTGCCTGTCTGATCCTTTCCTATCTTTTTTTCATTCTTGAAAACCCATCGGAGACTGCCATTGTCGCATACCTACCGACCGGAGAACCTTTGGACGATTGGGAACCAGAGTCAGAAGGCGGAGTTACACTACCGTGCTCCACTCCTTCTCCCCCACCAACCCTCCCATCCCAATCGTCAACCCCGGAGACCATTATCCATAAATCTCCTTCTATTGATCGCTTAGATCAAATTGCAAAAAACTACCAGGGATATATCAATTCCATTGAACACAACTGGTGGAATACAAAAACAGGCCCATTCGTCACCTATTTCCTTCAAAAAGGTGAAAGACCAAAACCTATTCTGATCAGGTTTGTTAAATCAAGATGACGGAAAACCAACCTGGCTCACCTTTTCCTTTCGAAGCCACGTCTCGTGATGAATCACCAGATGATCCTATGGATGATGAGAGCACGACACCTCTTGCTTCATCTTTCGCCCCATCATCTGGACCTCTCACAATTCCCTCTGGACCTAGCTTATTAGCAATGAGTCGATCCACAAGTGCACCTTTCCGGGTTGGAAAGTCTACCTCCTGTTCGAATTCCAGACAATACTCGAGAAACCCCCCGAATCCTACGGAACTCCTTAAACGACATATTGCCCAAGCATTCCAGTATATCTTGTCTACAATACATCAGAGCCATGATGAAGGTCAAATAGCTCTCGAAGCGTTATCGGACGATGATAGGGTACAGTACGCCAACCTACAATTGCTACAAACCCGGTTAGCAAAGGGCGAAAGAATTGTCGACAAGGAGTTAAGCGATGCTAGGCAAGCATTGTGGACGCTGGAAGGGGCAACTCGAGTTGAGCGAGAACTTCTAATAGCTGGGATAGCTGGAGAATTTAGATGACAAGAAGCAAAGCAAAAAGAGGATGTGGAGTTGGCAGAAGACCGAGATAAAATTCTAGAAGGTGAAGTTCTCGAACTAAAAGATAAGCTCAAAAACCAGGACGTTACTTGGCAACGAATCCTCCATGATGATGAGGAACGAGCGGATCAGCTACTAAAGCAACAAAAAGACGATGCTGCCGCTCAGCAACAAAAGGATCGTCAAGAAGCAAGAGATCTCCTTCATAAGCAACGATTCGAATTTCAAGCCTTGATACAGACCTTAACTACAAGAATCGATCGTGCTGAAAAACCTCAGTATACCATTCCACCAACGGATGGCAGTAACGGTGACCCCAGACCTTCTAACCGAGGTCAACGAAACCCTTGGATACCACCGGATGGTTTCAACCCTGACAAGGAATCAGCTTCAACTGCCCGACAAAATAAAGGAAAGGAAGGTGATCGAGAAGGAAACAACCAACCACCTCCTCCTCCAGGTACTACTCATGGGGATCCCAACCCAGATAACGATGACGATGATGATAACAACAAAAATGGGGGAGATGGGAGGGGCAGGAGAGGCGGATGTCCGGAACGCAACGCTTGAAGACAATCGCTTCCACGAGATGCGTCTTCCCGTACTAGGGTAATGCTGAAATTCATGCAGAGTCTTACTACTTCTCAACGACCGACAAAAAACACAGCGGAACCTCCGTACTTTTTTTCAAGGAGAAGATAACCAAGACATAAGAAACTGGTTAACCGTATGTGAAGATTACTTCGATCGCAACCCTACGCAATGGGAGAACCACTCGCATCGCATCGTATTTGCCTTATGGAAGACCAAGGGAAATAATGTAGCAAAACCTTTTCGGAGAAATACCGGAAGGTCATGGGGGGTTTAGGTGGTTACACTCAAGACCCTAGCTACTCCACGTGGGAACGTTTTCGGCAAGAGATTATTAAACGGTACATCGGTATCGAAGAGAAACGACGAGCCCTAGAAGAAATGGATAAAATTATCTATAAGGGCAAAATCGATACATACTTTCTACTCCTCGAAAATCTCAACATTAAGGCTGGTCTCACAGGAATAGCGTGGAGAGTTAAGGTTGAAAACAAACTTCCCCAGGATATCCTTTGTCGATTATCCCACTTCAAGTTCAACGATGATGATCACTGGATAGAGACCTTGTGGGAAGTTGGAAGACAGGAAGAAGAACTTCTCGAACGTGGAAAACTATGGAAATCCATATCGACCCCGCACAACCCCGCACCTAAGTGCAAGCGAGAAGGGTCAGAAAAAGGATTCAACACAAAATTCGAGAAAAAGAAAGATAACAAACCTCAGAAGGATAATACCTCCCGATGGAAATCTCCACGGACAACAACTGCGAAACAAAATGGCAATAATTCTAAGGATAAGCATACCGACAGGAAGACAGCTTATGAAGGAATTGCCGAAGAGGTGGTTGAAAAAAGAAAGAGGGAAAAACAATGCAATCGTTGCACCCTCGACAACCACACCTGGAGAAAATGTCGAAAGCCGATAGTAGTAGCAACTACCTTCACCTACGGGAATAAGGGAAACCCTAAACCTTACCGGAAGCCACACACTTCAATGCTGGCTGTTCACAACCCTCCACCGTCGCGTTCAGAGCAAGTCCCTAAGGTTAACTGAGTACACCAAGAAATGCCTACCCAAGTTTGGGAATTGTCCGATACAGAAATGACCTAAAGGAATCACCTTGCAAATAAACAAAGTATGGCCTTTTCCTAAGTCTATAAGTCCGTATTGACCACGCTTAGTGGACAGACTAGAGTGGATGTCACCGGGCCTTAAGAATGACAAGGTCACGGGTAAGTCGCGCCTTAGATCCTGTGAAGCAAGCAGGTACCATCTATTCTTAAGGCAAGCGGAAAGCGATTACAAAACCTTTTTACACGTGTTTATTTCCTTGGAATTCTCAGGACAAAAGTCTTGGCGCTCATAGAAAAAATCTCGCTGCAGAACCTTGACTATCCACCCGCTCTGCAGGAACCGACGTTTACGGAATAGGGTACGGGTGTGGTTGCCTCCCGAAGGAGGACTTTTGTGTTGCTACCTTTCTAGGAAGGCGGGCTTTTCCCTCTGACTCGGACATTTGCCCTCAGTTCGGACATGGTTTCCTAGGTTGATTAAGGGCAGCCTTGCCGCTTGACTACCTAGCTAGCTGTAGTAACCGGTACTCAATTATTGTTGCCTCCAAGGAGACTCCAACGCTTGACCCTGTGGTAGCAAGGGCGGCCAACCCATATCTAATCCAACTAGACTATAGCGAACGGTTCAGAAAATGTGTCTAATGTTTACGTATTATACCCCAGTCTCGCGTTACGCTAAAATAGCAAAAACGCGTTTATACGACAACACTCGTTGCTAGGTATCAACAAAAAGAGGTCGCTATAACAACCACGTTACACAAAAAGCTAAGTTTTCTCTTATATATGAAATTTATTTTGCATTATTTGGCGTTGGGATTTGGCCAGTTTAGTGGGCTTTATAATTTTGGGAACCCCACGGCAGGGGGTAAAGACCGCTCGTAGTGGGCCACCCTGAAGTATAAAACATTTTAATTTTCTGTGACAGTTTGTCTGAGGAGACCTTAGTGGTTGAAACAACTCGGGCGTTGTCACAAACACCCGCAACTACACGATACACAACATGTCAAAACGAGACAAGCGACTACTACAACTGCGCCCTAAAGGAACGGATGGTCGGGCAGATCCTGATATATGGGAGCCCAAACACTATAACTGTCTAGAAGGACATGCGCACATCTATATCCTCGGCAACCGCTATCGAATCCCTGTCCTATTGGACTCTGGATCGAATATTTTTCTCATCAATGAACAACTCGTTAAGGACTTACACATCCCTTACCACTCACGAACTGATGCAGTTCAAATCCAATGCTTCCCCCGGCAAACTGTTTCTTCCGGCGGAACCAACTTTACGAAACCTCTTTCCCTAGAAATAGGAAGCAACAAACACCTTTCTCTGGTTTCCTGTGAAATAGCTCCCGGAGGAAAATATGGTATGATTATACCCTTCGGATGGTGGCATCAGGAACACCCTATTACCAATATCGCAAATCCAGAAAATTGGTCCTTCGACGACAATGAATGCCCATCGCACTTACTTCCTGAAGATGAAGGAATCTCAGTAGAATGGGCTGAAGATGTTCTAAATGACCAAAATGCGGTGGTCATTGGTCGAATAGAAAAGGTTGATGGCGAAAGGATTACGATCATTGACCGGCTACCTGTAAGGTATCACGACTACCTCGACCTATTCCGCCCCTCTACGGCTGAGAAACTAGCACCTCGCCGTACCTTCGACCACGCGATCGACCTTAAACCTGACACCCAACCACTATGGGGTCCAATATACCCTTTATCTCAGAAACAACTAGAAGCGCTACGCAAATACCTTGATGATATGCTCAAACAAGGCAAGATTTCCCTGAGCAAATCACCAGCTGGCGCCCCAATCCTTTTCGTTCCCAAACCTGATAGTCGCCTAAGACTTGTTGTCGATTATCGTGGACTCAACAAAGTTACGATTCACAACAAATATCCTATCACCCTGATAACGGAATTGAGAGATCAAGGCTGTGATGATCAAATCTTTACGAAGTTAGACCTGAAGGATGGTTTCCATATGAACAGAGTTCGTAAAGGGGATGAATGGAAAACTGCTTTTCGAACCTGGTATGAATACTATCAATACCAAGTTATGACTTTTGGGTTAGTTAACGCTCCAGCCACCTTCCAAACTATGATGAACGAGATCCTACGAGAGTTTCTCGACCAAGGAGTTGTCGTATATATCGACGACATTCTTATTTACTCCAAAACAGTTGAGGAACATATTATACTCGGCAGGAAGGTTCTGCAAAAGCTGCACGAATCCCGAATGGCGCTATCCTTTGGAGAAAAGGGTGTTTCATGTTAAAAAAGTGGATTTTTTGGGTTATGTTGTGGCAACAGATGGTGTAACGATGAAGGAAAAGAATGGGGAATCTATTAAGGCTTGGCGAGCTGCAGGCTCTGTTAAGGATGTTCAGATTTGTATCGGGTTCGCAAACTACTACCGGGGATTCATTAAGAACTTCTCAGCTATCTGCCCCCCGATAACCAATCTGTTAAAAGGAGACCTCAAGAAACCCTTTTGGGGAAAAGAACAACAAGAGGCATTTGACGACCTCAAACGACGCTTTATATTAGCACCAATCCTATGTCAGTTCTATCCAGAACTTGACACGGTCGTGGAAACAGATGCCAGCGATTATGCACTAGGATATATCTTGTCGCAGTTTCATGGAAAAAGGCTACATCCTGTCGCCTTCCATTCCCGAAAGCTTAGCCCAGATGAGCGAAACTACGACATCCATGACAAAGAATTATTGGCTATTCTCGTTGCCTTTATGGAATGGAAACATTACTTGGAAGGAGCGGAGAAACCAATAACGGTTTATACTGATCATCAGAACCTACAATATTTCCTCACAACAAAAGCCTGGACGCACAGACAGATTCGATGGGCAGAGAAATTGTGTGGTTTCAATTTCAAAATCATCTACCGACCAGGCATAAAAGGAGGCAAGCCCCACGCTTTAAGCAGGCGGCCGGAGTATCGCCCTGAAGAGCGAGCTACGCATCTCGAGCAACAAATTTTGAAACCTCAGCACTTCGGGAAATTCCAAATTGCCGTCGTGTGGGGGACACATTCTGAACAGCTCCAACAGGAATTGCCTCAACTAGAAAAGGAAATGTGTATTCGGATTCAAAGGCTTGACGAAAAAGCCCGAATCGCTACCAAAGGATCAATGCTTGCAGCAGGACACGACCTCTACAGCATCGAATATATACTTATCCCAGCCAACAGCCGAGTACTAGTGAAAATCAGCTTAGCGGTGGCGGTACCAGAAGGAACCTACGGTCGCATAGCACCAAGAAGTGGCTTAGCAACCAAAGGTATCACGGTAGATGCGGGAGTTATTGATGCAGATTACAGAGGGGAAGTCAAAGTCCTACTCGTTAATCATGGAAAGTTAGATTACGAGGTTAAGATAGGCGAATGCATAGCACAGCTGATCGCGGAAAGAATTGATGATCAGGGTTGGATGGAGGTTGATGGGTTGGATGAGACTGAGAGAGCGGGAAAGGGTTTCGGGAGCACTGGGACAGTGTTGGAGTTGAAAGAAACTCAACCAACGATATGCTTACTTCAAGCGAATGGCAACCACGAATTCTACTATTCCTCCGATATTAACCAACACCCCATTCTACGCAAAGGGCAAGTGTTATTATCAAATACCATTATCGCCAAAGCAGATGTGAAAGGATTTGATGCAGACTTTTTGGCTAAAGTTCGCGAAATGGCAGAGGAAGATCTAGGTTGGATACAACGAAAGAAATAGTTGGAATCCTTGAAGGATAAGGGAAAGGAATTGCCTAAGCAATGGTCGATATCCGATGACCTTCTCTACTACAAAGACCGGTTGTTTATCCCTGCAAACGAAGACCTCCAAACACTTATCGCTAAGGGATGTCACGACTCCCAAGTGGCAGGTCACTTCGGACAAGAAAAAACTCTAGAAATCAGTATACGAGATTTCTACAGGAAAGGATTAACCGACTGCGTAAACGATTACGTTCGCTCCTGCACCGCCTGTTAACAAGCGAAAGCTCCACGACATGCACGATTTGGGTTACTTAATCCCCTACAAGTACCCTATGCTGCATGGGCTTCAACTTCGGTAGACTTCATCACGCAGTTACCAAAATCAGCAGGATATACCCAGATCATGGTCGTAGTAGACCGCTTCACAAAAATGGCCCACTTTATCGGATTAGAAGAAAAGGCGATAGCAAGGGATGTGGCAGAATCCTTCCTTAAGGAAGTCTGGAAACTTTACGGTTTACCCTGGGAAATCATTTCAGATATGAATGCGAAGTTTGCAGGAGAATTTCGGGAATCATTGTGCAAAAAACTCGGCATCAAACGAAAAATGTCGAGGGCGTACCACCCTCAATCTGACGGACAAACGGAAACCAGTCCACCAAGTACTGGAAGGCTACCTCTGTATATTTGTCAACTACGATCAGGATGACTGGTACCATCTCCTACCTTTAGCTGAGTTCGCCTATAACAACTCAGTAACAAACGCACAAAATATGACCCCTTTCTTCGCAAACTATGGCTATCATCCTCAAACTAAATGGCTGAAGGAGCGTGAAGCGCGAAGCCCAGGAGCAAACCTTTACGCTCACTGGATGCAAACGATACATCAACAAGCAAGACAATCTCTAGAAAAGACCAGGGAAGCCATGGGACGTTATTACAATCGGAAGGCTAAGCAACAACCTGACTTCAAAATAGGCAATATGGTTATGCTTCATGCCACGGGTATCTGCACTAAACGCCCTACCAAAAAATTCGCCCCTAACCTGTATGGACCTTTCAAAATCCTGGAACAACGAGGAGAGCTTGCGTACAAACTCGAATTACCGGAAAGTTGGAAAATCCACCCTGTATTTCATGTATCGCTACTCGAGCCCTATCGAACATCTATTCGACCAGCCCGAGAACAACCACCTATCGAACCCGAAGAGATCGATTGTGATCTTGAATAGGAGGTGGAAACAATCATTAAGAGTGAAATAATCTCTTATGATCGAAGAGTCCATGGCAGGACCAGGACCTTCAAAGAACTCCCCTACTTCGTGAGGTGGAGAGGGTGTTCGGAAGATGAGAACACCTGGGAACGACCTGAGCACTTAGAACGAGCACAGGAATTGGTAGAAGGTTTTCATAGACAAAACCCGGATATGCCAAGATTGGACTAAGTAGTATTACTTGGAAAGGTTTTCCTCCCGTGGCCAATCAAACGCGGAAGGTTTTTCACCCTACCTTGTAGAGTACTAAATGGATTTAATGTTTATTATGTATTACTTCGCATGTATTATTATATAAGGGATTTGAGGACAAAAACCCTTATGAGGAGGGAGCTAATATTACCCTAGCAGGAATAGCTTACCTAATAAAGAGCGAGGTATATGGCTTCAAAGAATGACCATATACCCGAACCGAAGTTCCCGGGGTTAGGAGCTTCACAGAGGCATCTGGAAGAGGACTCGGAATACTAAATGAGAGCAGGTTTCAAGATATGCTCAACTGATTGGAACGATGTTTAGAGATTACTACTGCTCTCATTTTCTAGCTGCATAATGCTTTGATAGCTGGATATCAGAACTGATCACTCCATATTCCATACTACTATTGGTATGTAGGCATTTGGGCCGCATATTCTTTTATAGTCTATTATGACAAAGATATCGAAGACTGTCTACTTGTGGAGTGGGGACACCCTCAGATGAAATAGCAGTTCGGGAGATTCTCTAAGTTGAACTGGGCAAGCTTTCAGGGTCATACGGTGTTCGCACTTTGTTCTGACGAACTGAATTGTTAAGAAGATACTTCTTAACTAGAGAAGTCGAAGTAGCAGGAATATTAGTATAAATAGAGGACTCTCTCCCGGTGGTTGAAGAATCATCAAGCAACGGAGAAGAGACCTTAACAATATAACAAGTTATCGAGTTATATTCTAACTCTTTGATATTTGACTACACTTAATTACTTTCCCTTTACCAAATTATTACCTACGAGCCTTCCTGACTATAATCCATTGTCTCAAATATCCTTGGTCTAGTTAGCTCGGAATCCTACCGTGTTAGCTACCCCGTAACACAATGATCGACCAGCTCGGTCACCAGATCTTAATTCTATCAAGAATGGTTAGAGAATTATAAAGCGGCACATTAAAGCAAGAACTTACGTTCCTGGAACTGTTATTGAAATGAGAAAGGCAGTACGGCAGGAGTGGAACAGGCTACCGCCTGTTGATTTTAACCAATTTGTAGATAGTATGCCGGAGAGAATTGTGGAATTGCAGAAAAGGACTGCAATGCAAACTAGATGGTGATTGTATATATTAAACTTCTGTATCTCTACTCTCTACTTTATTTTGTTTTATCTTATTATCACTTATTATTAGGAGGTGGTTGTGGTTGTTGTCGCTGGACCTGATTGTCTTTTTCGTTGCGAGTCAATTTCTTTTGTCGCCAAGATCGTACTAAGGGAAAAAAGAAATTTTGAGGGAGGTTAGATATTGACTTTTGGACCTGTCAAAAAATCTATAAGCAGGCCACTGTTTATAGAGCACTCTCAAATTAGCAACTCATTGAAAGTCTAGTATTGTTTGATGCTGAGGAGAATGAAAGACTCACAGCTTTTGTTGTTAAAGTGGAAGGACCAGGAGGCTGCAGTCGGATGAGCTTATCACTAAGATGGGGTATAATTGTTCACTGAGAACCATTAGGGATATGGTGACCTACATGGGCTATCACAAATATTTACTAAGGAAAATGTAGCTTGTTAATACACTATCTACCAGTAGAGTTCTAATACCCTTTGCCTATAATCTATCTAAATTCAAATAAGAAACTTTCAAGGTATTGACTTGAATAAATAGTACCTACTGTACTGAGTACTACTTATCTTCTCTTTCAAAATCTACACTTCTACAGCAGTCAAGTGAGAGTATTTTTGCATTTGAAGAGATTGTTTATCACTCTACTGGCCCTTCTGACAACAAATATACACCTCTCTTGACTGCAGTAAATTCGCAGATTTTGTATCAGTAGATGACCCATGATTAGTACAGTTGTTACTATATATTAAGGAAAGTCACTTGGCAGTTTCTTATTTGAATTTAGCTAGATCATTGCAAGGCATGTTTGGATACTCTGGGAGGTTATATTTCTAAAGTTACATTTCTCATCTTAAAATAGTTACATGGAGGATCCACGCCTATAACAAGCCCTGGAAGGTTACTTGGTGCCATAATTATCAAAACTGGAGTATGGTGCCGGTCGTCCAAAACGTACACCTATGAGAGATTCAAAATGTAATGGCTTATATAATCCGGGTCAGGGGTATTTGCCAAGAACTATCCAGTATAAGGTTCTAAGTTCAAGTTATGATGATAGTAGAGTTATTTTGATATATTTCGCACATTGTGGTTTGTATTCTGTCAGTATAATTCTCGTCCAGAAAGCTCGTCCCCTATACAATATCAATAACGAACATTTTTCTTTCATATTCACTAACCCTTATAATATCACCATGTCCACACCACTAATAAACCAATCAGGGAGCCCGTTTTCCAGTCAAATCAACGGCGGGTGCTCCCCCGTCAACTAATCTGCATACACTGAAGTCCAGAGCCCGCAGAGAACACAAAAGGCAAGCTCAATTACAGGTAAGCAATTCTTCTGATATTGCAACCAAAATATAACTCAACTGCCACTAGAACCAAACTAATACACAATGTAGAATGGTCAGGGTGGACAGAAGCAACCAACAGCCAACACTTTACGAGTGCGAAAATATCAATCACAGAAAGCTACAACACTACCTCCTCAAATAGCATCTCCTATTCTGCTACAATCTCCACCACCTATGGCTCCTATATCCCTTGAGCAGCGAGAACAACAACTTGATAAGGAATTACAACTCGACTATAAGTCCTGGCCCAGGCGACGTATGTTCATGGATAAACCCTGTCCGCGGCGCTTTTCAATTCTGCAATCGGCGTATCGGGCAATGCAGCGAAAGGTTTACACTCAGAAGGGCAAAATGGAGAATCGGCCAACTGGCCTTTGGTTTAAATATCATTATCAAGTGTATCTCTTCCTAAAATTGGAGTTGCAATATGAGGGCAAGGCACTCAAGGGACCTGACTACTTTACCGGAGTTGCCAGGTCCCAGGTATCCTGTAAGGGGCTTGCCCAGAAGGTTGTTGATAGTGGTGGCTAGAGCCAACGAGTTTAAAGGCGAATAAGGCGCGATGAGGCATCCTGGGTCAAGAAGCGTGTTATACTCGAACCAAATCAAGGAAGACAAAGAAAAGTGGTAACATTATTGGAGGATCCTTAGACAATTCTGGCTATGTGTCAACATATTCTTCAAGTGGGTGAAAGTAAGTTCATACTCTAATTATTGTTTAAAACTTGCATGTATTTTATTATTGAATATTTAGTAATATTATTTAACAGGGGTGAGTTCGCATAGCTTGGCCAAGGCTGTTGTTACATAGTGGAAAGATAGCCAAACCAATGACGACATCAGTAACCGGTCTACCACCAGTGTGACTAGAGAGGGGAAGCATACGATCGGATCCAGAACAGCAAGAAGATGGCTACAGAAATGAGGTTTCAAATACAAGAAGTATCGAAAGGGAATCTATAATGATGGCCATGAGAAAGTCGATATCAAGCTCTATCAAGCTCTAATCGTGCCAAGGTTGCGGCGTGCGGCCGCAACCCCCGCATGTTCACTGGCTCACATCCTGGGGCACTCCTACAGAGTGCCTGCCAGCTCAACGTAAGATTGCGGCTCAACATCACTTTGTGGCT
>Ga0307517_10000470_pt1 | contig 69158 bp, 61 predicted proteins | sample 23_EM_MG_FD_194515 | JGI IMG/M metagenome (GOLD analysis project Ga0307517, IMG submission 194515) | Populus trichocarpa ectomycorrhiza microbial communities from riparian zone in the Pacific Northwest, United States - 23_EM | ecosystem: Host-associated > Plants > Roots > Unclassified | place... | reverse complement strand
CCACGTCCGGACGATGCGGACGCCTACCACGTCCGGACGATGCGGACGCCTACCACGTCCGGACGATGCGGACGCCTACCACGTCCGGACGATGCGGACGCCTACCACGTCCGGACGATGCGGACGCCTACCACGTCCGGACGATGCGGACGCCTACCACGTCCGGACGATGCGGACGCCTACCACGTCCGGACGATGCGGACGCCTACCACGTCCGGACGATGCGGACGCCTACCACGTCCGGACGATGCGGACGCGGGCGTCCGCACCCAGAACTGGAGTTTACGTTATATGCGCCCGCAACCTCCGGCGCACAGGGAGGGCAGGACGCAGCAGGGCGCAGGTTGATTTTTTTGCTGATGTTTTCTGTAGCCTTATCAGGCTCGTCTACCCTACCACTACTTCATCTCACTACATACACAATCTCGTCTCCCTATCAACCACCCAAACAAACTCAAAACAATAAACCAAAAACACATTTATCCCGAGCGGTGCAATGGCAGGCGACATACATCAAGCCGCACACCCGGCCGTCGACCCGAACCCATCTTTCCCCGCAATCAAATACTCTCCTGTACGCTTAACGGGTGAGGTGGACCTGTACCTGCTGCTCGCCCATTACCACAAAACAACAAAAAACAAAAACAAAATTTACCAAACTCATCTCAAAATCCGCCACTCAACCACTCCTCCTATCACCAACCGTCAAGCCACACGCAAGCCCAGAGCCTATTCATGTGAGTCTTTTGCGCCCACGATCACCCCCCGCTGCGAATCCTAAGCCCCTCTTGACCCCGGTCAACCCTCAACGATATGGCCCATATCCCCTTCCTCTATACCCCCCTCTATCCACAAACGGCGCACGGGCAAAATTTCCTCTGGTACGGTAGGTATCCCCCACCATCCCATTGCGCTCCCAAATCAACGTCCTGTCAACGAACCTGTAAGCCCTCCTGACAAACAAGTCCGCTGGCACTCCAGTCCCTCACCTTACCCCACCTACCCTCTCCGTCATCAACCTCGGCCCCGCTGATGCCCCACCCCTCGGCCCCACTGGAACCACAACATTTAACCCTACCACCTCCACCCCCTCCATAGCCACATCATCCAACCTCCTCTTCCTACCCGGCATGGTTACCACCGACCGGCAATCATCATCCTCATCCTCTTCCCCCACATGAGGCTCAGCCACCTTAGGTGTCGCCACCCTCGCCAGCCTCACCTCAGCCACCGCCACAAACTCCTCCGCCACATTATCCACTCCTACCTCTTCTTCGGGCTCAGCCACTACTTGTGGCTCAGGCTCCTTAACCCCAACGGGCGAAGCCACCTCAGAAGAAACCGCCACCTCCTCTTTCTTCAACCTTTCCACCTCTTTCTACAGTCCATGATTCCTCTTCGACAAGATGGAAACATGGTATCACAACTTAGAGACATCCTTCTCCAAGTCCATAATCTTTTGTAGGGCGGCCGTAGCCGTCAAACCCGCCTTAGCAACCTTGGTCGCCGAAAACGTTGTAGAACCTCGCTTAACCATCTTTACCAATACTGGGCAGTTGACTGGTGATGGAGGTAATAAAATAATAGCTGCAAGAGATAAATCTATCTTCCAGTGATGAAATTAGAGTAAGAGTAGGATGCCCTTAAACTAAAGACTTGAAGCCGTCGTGAAGAAGGGTCCAAGGATCTCGATTGGTCAAAACCAAAAATATGACAAGTCAACTAAGTTGAAATTTCAATCGCTGTGGTTGTAAGAGACGTGGTGGATGTACGAAAACATCACCCATGGTACTTGTACTTAGCTAGTCGGACAACCTGCTGGGTTGGGCTTTCTTTGAGACGGGAATTTTCTGTTTTGTGCGGTTTGTGGGGTTGGTTTTGTGACATAGCTTAGTGAATTGAGATTGATTGTGACTTGTGAGGTTTTATTTTCTACTTGAGTGTTCTTTGGAAGTGACAGTTGATTTCCCGTACTTCTCCGCTTCAGTAAAGTAGATACTATACCACCGATTTTCTTGTTTTCAGTACTCGAGTAGCGGAAGAACCGGAATAATTGAACTTCGCGCTTAGACGTTGCAGTTGTCTTTGCTGGTAAGGTCCGGTACTTTGTTGTTTTTCTCAAGTTTGGGCTCAAGCTGTCGGTTTTCACTGTGGTTGTGCCTCCAATCACAGGGAGAGAGAATTTTGGACATCTTAGCGTGAGATTTAATTCTTCTAGCTCCCACGGCAGGTGTTGGCTTGGGCTAGGGTTTGTTTTTAGGCAAGTATCATACGATACTATATTCCAAGCAGTCTGCAGATATCTGTGAGCTTACGATACTATATCTCGCTTCAGAAAAATCGATGTCAACAACCACGATTTTCATATCCATGCTTATATATACCTGATTCTGCCTCCTTCGAGTCCCTTGGCAAAATCCTTTTCGCGCCCCTTCTGCCACTTCTGGAGGCTTTATTACGGAAATTCCGTCATTTTCACAGTCAGTCATGGTTAATAGTTAGCTACTTGGAAGTAAAGGAACCAGCCCATATCTCAGAGAAGTTTCAGCCCGCTGGTGGCCTGCCATGGAAATTTGAGTAATGAACCGTGCGCTATATCGTTGGGCTTTCCTCTGAGTAGGGTCACGAAATTCCGTTTCCTCCTGCCTCAGAAGCGAGAGAAGGGCTGTATTTTTGCCGTGTTTTCTGCCCCCTTTCTAGCGTGAGGATTTTTGGACTTCATAGCACACTACTCGAGTACAGTATTCCCAGGAACAGGGCTCTGGGCTCCACTACCTAGCCAAACTTCTTAGACCCCGGCCTTCAGCCTTTGGCCCCAAGCGCATCGAGTGCCCTACGAGTAGTTTGATCTCCGCGCCACTTCTCTTGCTACAAATACAATACATTTATCATAATAATATAGCCCATCTTTCCAAGACTAAGTTCGCCAAACCAAATACTCTTCGACCACTAACCTAAGAGGCAAGCGCATGAGTTGTTGAATAGTATTGTGATGAAAATTTTCTATCAAAGCCGATGGTACAAGTACTTGTGTTAACGGAGGAGCGAAGATCCAAGATCTAAGTTACCACCGAGCTGACTAACCTAAATCAGAGACTCAATATCGAGTAAACTCTGAGTAAGGGTGCCATCAGGACGATACTCTTTCTATAAAAACTTGAATAATTGGACGGTGCGCTATGTAGCCTAGAGTTCCCTCCCTTGGAAAGGGTGCAAAAAATACACCAAAAATACACCAAAAATACAGCTCTTTTTCTCCCTCCAAGAATTATTTTTTATTTTTTTATTTCTTGACTTTATTGAGAGAGAAAAAAGGCCAACGACATAGCAGATCGTCCGGTTATTCAAGTTTTTACGGTACTGCCTGAACTTCACAGCCCTAATACAAGAGGAACAAGAAGCACGGCTAATTGAACCACTACATATCACTCATATTTCTAACTAAAAAGTTATATCATTCACGTGTGCTACATACTTTATCCTATACGAACGGAGTTGGGCAGGGCACGACACTTCATCCGGCAGAACATGTGTTACACTATAGCCCTAGGTCGCTTATTTTTCACCACGCCGCCTACCCAGCCATTGAACCTACTTTGATAGCTACTCTAGCAATGATAAAACTATGATACGAGATGATGCGCACAGAATCTCCTACCGAAGGACTTTAGAAATCTGCCGCTAAACAAGAAACATATTGTCCGTACACATGCGCTTCGTAGTGAGGGTGGGGCTTACGATCAGGTACAGTCACGTGAGGTTTTCACAGTCTCTCCCGGGCGCAGGAGGACATCAGCTATCTAGTCGCCAAAAACACCCATCGGAAAATGTGCAGCACCCAGGTCAGAGCTCTGCAGAGACGGCTGTTCACCTTGGTGTCGTCCTGTATGGGCTGGGGCTTTTCTGGCTATTGTTCACGAAGGGCTAGGAATGGAATTCGGAGGAGAGGGGAAGTGGGTGTTTGCGCTGCCGAGGGCCTGGTGCACGGAACGGGTTGTCAGCGCGGAGAATTTCGGGTATAGGAGAAGGGTGGAAGGGGTGCGACTGTGGGCCTCATTGTGGAATTCCGCGTTGTGCTACAGTACGAATATGGACTACATTCACAAAGGAATAATCTGGCGGTGTCTAGAGCTATAATAGTAGTAGAATACTGGTGGGTTGGTGGAGAGGTAGCTGGCTAGTAGGGCAAGGAAACGGGTGCTATGATATATACTTGTGGAGGGGCTCGGCTTAGATAATAAAAAACGCGGAGGTTAATGTTGCGGAAACCCGTTCAGGTGAAAGAGGTGGGAAGTCTGAGAGCGGCTTCAATTGTGGTGTCTTCCGAACTCCCGGCAGGAGAGGAATAATAGAAGTATGATAGTGTTATTTTCGCTATCAATATTTCTAGCTGGAAAGATCATTAGTGTTGCTAGGGTTATTGGCGCTGTGTTTGTTTCTTCCATCATAGGAGTATCTAGGAGTTGTGATAGGCCTGAGCACGTGAATGTTTATTTCGCCTCTACTACTGCCCGTACTAAGCTGCGTTCCCCTTGGCCCACCCATAGTTTTGTGAGCTCAAAAGGATACTCCGCAAATATTTCTTGTTTCTACATAGCTCTGTGACTTGCACATCACGAATTTTTTTGCCAAAATGTGTGCCCGCGTCTTAATTTTCCAACCAGCCAGCGTATCTTTTGAGCAGCTAGAGCAATAATGCATGATCTTCGGGTAATCTATGGAATTGCGGGCAGATATTAAAACAGGTTTTGGACGGCGCTGCGGGTATCACTTTCTCAAATTTCAAATGCTTTGGAATGTATCAAGCGAAGGACATGGAGTGATGGTATGTTCAAGTTCGCCAGGTGATGGATTCAACTAATAGTTTTGAGATGAGTAATAGCTTTAGCCCTGAGGCGTTTGTGTAACATGCCTGTGGTTGGAACGCTGTTGCAAGGCTTCACCATTAACCCCGCATTTCCTCAATCTCAAGCAACTTCCTTAACTGACCCAAGCTAACCCACACTTTGCTCTCAACAACTTTCACAGCGGTAGAGATTGGAAAATGTCTCAAGGTTTCAACAATAACCAAAACTCTTTCAACACCACATTCAACAACACCACAAATACCGTTAACTACCTCACCCCCGATGATGAGTCTAAAATATTGGCCTGGCTGTCTCCGCTAGAGCCAGGGGTGCGGCATCGAGACATCGGAGCCCAGCGGCTGGACAGTATAGGATCCTGGGTACTGGAAACCCAGGAATTCAGACGCTGGCATGGTGGTAGTCAGGAGGATGGATCTAATCATCCCACCTTATTTTGCCACGGAAATCCAGGGGCGGGAAAGAGCTACATCATGTAAGAGAGAACCTACCACTACCGGAAGTCAAATACTAGCATTGCTGACAGACTGGGTGACAGCTCACTAGTTATAGACCGGTTGTGTGACGAGGCGGCGGAGGAAGATACTGCCGTTGTCTGTTTTTACTTCGACTTTGCCGCCCGGAATGAGCAGTCCCCAGTAAATATGCTCGGCTCCCTTCTACGACAGCTTGTCAGTGGATTGGAGGGAATTCCTGAAGCGGTAGTCCGGTCTTTCCGGAACCAGAAAAAGGTTATTGGGGGTAGGGGACTGCAAGTGGCGGGAATCTTAAAGATGTTCCAGACCATCACAACCAGAAAGCGAACGTTTATATGCGTTGACGCACTTGACGAATGTGCGCCTGAGCATCGAATGGTAATTCTGGAATCACTCGGACAGATCGTGCGGGAGTCGCTCGATACTCGCATATTGCTGACAGGAAGATCACATGTGCGGAGTGAGGTGGAAAGGAAATTGGGTGGAGCGGCAGCCTTTCTATTGATAGAGCCTACGGGCGATGGTATCATTAGGTATCTACATGAGAAGCTCAGGAACGACACTACCCCGGAGATTATGAGCAACGCATTGGAGGAAAATATTATGGAAAGCATTTCCCAAATTGGCTCGGAAACGTATGTATAAACCATGTAAGGGAAAAGCTAGGCAAAGCTACCTCAGACTAATAGCTAACATACCCAAATCTAGATTCCTACTAGCTTCTCTTCACATCGAAGCAATCCTCCGAGAAACTAGTATAGCGCACCGAGAGAAAAGGCTCCAGGCAGTGAAAGATGGGGCAGGGCTAGGGGAAGCATATGGTGCAACCCTGGAGCGGATAAAGGCACAGGGTGGGGGAAGGACAAAGCTTGCGATGGCCGCTCTCATGTGGATCTGTCATGCGGAACGTCCATTACAAGTGGATGAACTACGTCATGCACTGGCAGTGGAAATAGGATCGACGACCTTCGATAGCGAAAGTGCTCCTTCGATAGGCGTATTGCTAGGTTGTTGTCAAGGACTGATCACAGTTGACAAGGAATCTTTGACCGTCCGGTTAATCCACTTTACGGTCCAGGAGTATCTCTGCGCTCATCCAGACCTCTTTATCCATCCCCATACAGTAATTGCAAAATCCTGCTTGACCTATCTGAATTCGCGACAGGTCAAGAACCTCCCATCCTACCCTCCCCCTCCCCCGAGCCACCAATTCATGCCATCCCTCAAATATTCTTCGAGATATTGGGGAAACCACGCGAACAAGGGGTTCTCAGTCCACGTGGGGGCCCTTGCTCTGAAGCTCTTAAGTTTGTACGAAGACCACCTATCCGCCGTCTCACTTTTGGAGCAAGTGCTTCCTGGTGGATCACCACGGGATGCCAGTTCCCATCACCGCTTCTCTGGATTACATTGCGTATCTTTCTTTGGGATTGGTGAACTTGTGTCCGCACTGATCAATTCAAAAGGTTACGACATGAATCAAGGCGATTACTGCGGAAATACACCACTCTCATGGGCGGCGAGGAATGGGCATGATGGTGCGGTCAAGCTCCTGTTGGAACGGGAAGATGTTGACCCCGAGAGGCCAGATAGCGGAAATAGAACCCCACTACTATGGGCTGCTCATAACGGACATGAAGGGGTTGTCAAGCTACTACTTGGTCGGGAAGATGTCGATCCCAATAGGCCAGATAACGAAAGCTGTACACCTCTCTCTTGGGCAGCTGGTAATGGACATGAAGGGGTTGTTAAGCTACTACTTTGTCGGGAAGATGTCGAACCCAATAGGCCAGATAACCAAGGCGGTACACCACTGTGTTGGGCAGCTAATAACGGACATGAAGGGGTTGTCAGGCTACTACTTGACCGAAAGAATGTTGACCCCAATCGCCCAGAAATCAATAATCGAACACCACTCTGGGCTGCTGCTATAGAGGGACATGAGGGAGTGGTCAAGCTACTGTTAGGACGGGAAGATGTCGATCCTAATCGGCCGGGGTTGGCTGGTGGAACGCCACTTGGGTGTGCCGCTGGAGAGGGGCATGAAGGGGTTGTCAAGCTACTACTTGGTCGGGAAGATGTCGATCCCGATAGGCCAGATAACGAAAGCTGTACACCCCTCTCTTGGGCAGCTGGTAATGGACATGAAGGGGTTGTTAAGCTACTACTTGGTCGGGAAGATGTCGAACCCAATTGGCCAGATAACCAAGGCGGTACACCACTCTTTTGGGCAGCTAATAGCGGACATGAAGAGGTTGTCAAGCTACTACTTGGCCGAAAGGATGTTGACCCCAATCGCCCAAATAAGAATAATCGAACACCACTCCGGGCTGCTGCTACAGGGGGACATGAGGGAGTGGTCAAGCTACTGCTAGGACGGGAAGATGTCGAACCCAATAGGCCAGATAACGAAGGTGGTACACCACTACTCCGGGCAGCTAATAACGGCCATGAAGGGGTTGTCAAGCTACTACTTGGTCGGGAAGATGTCGAACCCAATAGGCCAGATAACGAAGGCGGTACACCACTCTATTGGGCAGCTAATAACGGACATGAAGGGGTTGTCAAACTACTACTTGGTCGGGAAGATGTCGAACTCAATAGGCAAGATAACGAAGGCAGTACACCACTCCTCTGGGCAGCTAATAAAGGATATGAAGGGGTTGTCAAGCTACTACTTGACCGAAAGGATGTTGACCCCAATCTCCCAGATAAAAATAATCAAACACCACTCCGGGCCGCTGCTATAGAGGGACATGAGGGAGTGGTCAATCTCCTGCTAAGACGGGAAGACGTTGACCCTAACCAGCTGTGGTTGGATGGTTGAAGGCCACTTGAGTGTTCTGCTGAAAATGGGCATGAAGGGGTTGTCGAGCCACTTCTAGACCGGAATAATGTCGACACCAATCGCCCCGATGCGGGTGCTTTGACACCACTCGGATGTGCTCCTTTCTGGGGACACAAAGTTACGGCCAAGCTACTGCTTGAGCGGGACGATATCGACCACAATTACCCCTATAAGTAAGATCAAACACCACTCGGGTGGGCCGCGAGCAAGGGATATGAAGCAGTGGTCGATCCATTACTAGGACGAGAAGGTGTCAACCCCAATCGTCGGGGTGGGGATGGTCGACCCCACTCGTGTGTGCCGCTATGAATGGCCATAAAGAATTGGTCAAGCTTTTGCAAACCCGGATGTCTATGGAACCCGCAACTGCGCAGCCACCCTACCAGCCCTGAAAGAATTAGCAAGTTAACCCGGAGCACCCAATTTATTACCCTCAACCCTGACGGGATTCCTCCCTTCCCAGCCCTCTCTTTGCTCAATCCCCGGCACCTTCTCTGCGCTGTTGCCACCACCGCCATCCTCAAGTTTTCCCTTTGTGTCCTCTACCTCTGTCCAAAAACGCGACCTTAGAGTTCTCTCTGGCTCTCCTTGGTGGAAATCCAACTTGTATGTAAATTATACCCCTCCGAAAGTTTCTGATATATGTTAATCTCTAACTTATAAGTGCAAGCACGCAAGTCTCTATTCATTCCTTTAAGCATTCAGTCATTGGATGACTGTTTCATTTCTCATCTTGCGCTATTTATCATAATCATCATTCCCCCCACATGAACATGTTCCGTAATAAAAATTATCCCTCTTTTTTATTTTTCATTCCCCGCCGATATTTATTTCCTCCGTATTCTCTCCTACTAGCGATAGATAGATCGATAGATAGATCACCAGATAGACAACCTGCACATTGATTTTCCTTTCCGATACCACAGGTTTTAGAACGGGCGTTACCGAGGGCTAGCATAAAAAAGGGAATACACTCTCCACCTTCTCTTACCAAGGCCGCACTCACTCGGAATTATTAAATTAACTAAAAGAATTGTATGTAATTATACACTAAGTTAGCCTCCCAAATGTGCCACTGCAAAAATGCCAGAAATCTTGGTTACAATAAAAGTCGCAACCACCGATATTTATTCTGTATAGAGGTGATCTATAAGGCCCTGTTTGAGGGGAGCATTGTCCAGGAAAGTTGGAATAGGAGTAATCAGCCGCTTTTGGATACGAACCTTGGTGGAGGTGTGGAAAATATTGGAGGGGGGGGAGGTGTGTTGAAACGTCTGCACACCCCTTTTTCTGGCAGCCGTTCTTCCAGGGTAGCTATCGAGCGAGACTTCCACGGTATGGCTGCTGTGCCAGCTTGAGACAGTAGAGAGCGCCGGTAGATACTGTACCTTGGTGTAAACTATGGGTTTACTGTTTCCGGATTTCTGATACAGATCCATGTGACCGGATTTTGGTGCTCGGTTTTCACGGTAGTGATGCCCAACAGTACCGTATATTTTATGTATTTTGAAGAAAACACGGTTAGATACATGAAAAGCATAAGTTTTAACAGCAAAAAGGGAAAGGAGAAGGAAGAAGAGAATTGGTAAAATAGGTCCCTCACCGCGCTTCGCTCTAGCCAAAGACTCAATGGAGAAAAAAAAGGTCCGATCGGTACAACACTCGCAGTGGCAAATCACTTTATACACCCCGAAACTCAAAGTATTCCCCTTTCTCAACCCATCCATCGGTAACCTCCCCAATGCCAATGTTGGAAATCATAGATCACGCGCCCGCAGATGGTAGGGTAATATAATTGAAATGGAACTTGGGCACATTGTAGGAGAGATATGAAACGTATAATAACTTCCACCACTCGCACTTCGTTCCACTCTTTCCTTCACCCACGCTCTATCCAAAACTAATAAGGGTAAAGAGAGGTGTATGAGTAAACACAAATACCACGTCCTGATCCGGTGATCTTGGTATTTCCCCACATGCCATTATTCCTCCTTATACTCCTGTGATAACAAAGGAAAGATATGTCGGTATAATCGATTGTTAAACAATCTCTCGTACTCGAACTACTGCAAACTAGGCCACTGACACAAAGCTCGCATTCCGAGAGCTCTCAAGAATGTTAGGTAATGATGGACCTACAAGAGGTGAGGGATAGGAGGTTAGGTGTTGGTAGGATATGCCCTGCTTCGATAGTTGCGGGGGTGTGACAGAACGTGTAGGAGCTTTGCAGATGGAACTCACAAAACCCAATGCTGCGAAGCCATGATTTATACCATGAGTGGATCGTTCGTCTATTTCCTATTCCGGGGGCTTTGAGAAACCTTAAGGGCACGCACTAGCGTTGTTGCTAATAACACCCCAACTAATATAGCGATCTAATGATCTAATCCCCCTTGTGATGGCTATCCTATCAACACCCGAAACACGGCACAGTCCAGGAAAACATCGCTAGCGCGAGCAAATCCACCAGGACTAAAAACCCTAACCTCCTCAGTCTATTCGATCCCTTCCACATGTTCCGGGACATCCACCCTCACATTATTTCCTCCCTCACTGCGATTTAAATAAGCCAGCCACACGCGGAATCTATTCCCAAATGATTTTGGTTACCTGCGGCTGTCTGTGTGTCCCATCGCGGGTGCAAGCTTTGTCATGTGGGCGGAGCTCTCCATTATGCACCCCCCCCCCCCCTCACAGAGTATCCTTCTCCGGATGCAGGAGGAGATCTGCTGTCTATGCGCCTATGGTCCCCTTGCGCTTGCTGCAGGCAAATTAACCTCCGTCACGATAATGTCCCGTGCATAGGGCAAAAACGTGCTAAGATGGTTGTTCTCCTCGGTACTATCATGAACTGGCCAAGTCGCTTTCGGCCGGTTATCAGGAAGGGCTAGAAACACGCCTGGCAAGAGAGGAGAGGGGCTAGTGTTTGGCGCACTAAGGGCTGTGATCATAGTACTGGCGGGAGTGCGGAATTGCCAATTCATGAATGAGCGGGAGTGTTGCGATTGTGGGCTCCGATAGTGGAACCCCGCCCTGTACGGCAGACAAGGATTGCATCAACACAGGAATGGGTAAGTGGTACCCGGCAGGAGTAGTAGAATAGGTTGGCAGTGAGGTAGCAGGTAGTAGAGAAGGGAAATAGGTAGTAGTTGGTCTGGGTGTGGATTGAATGAGGGATGCGGAGGTGAATGCAGCGCAGCTGCAACCATTGTAGGTGCTGCAGGTAGAGGCTCGGGAGCAGCTTCAATTACGGCGCCTTGAGAACTCCGCGCAGCAGAACAAGTGTGGAGATAGTGTTATTCTAGCTGCCGGAGCTGTCGTCGGAAATCTCTTTACCGTTGCCGGGGTTGTTGATGCTGTTGGGGCTCTGGTTATTTCCCCGGACTAGCGTACTTTCTCGTTTAATGCAAACTCTAGCAGATGCGGCCTGGTGCGATGTATGATACTGTGAAAAATCTTGTCATTCGGCTATCTCTGGAAGCAGAGACACAGCTCTTGAAAAGTGTTTGAAGGGGTTCTTGCGGAGGTGTCGGAGGGATTGAGGGGTAAGATAAGCGGGGCACGGAGGTTACCATATCGCTTATCTTATCGCATGCAGGCATTCTGGCAGTTGCCGGAGCGGGTACGGGTGCGGTTGTTCCGCTCCCGGTGTGTTGGGTGGGGATTTGCACTGTCTACCGTGGGGTACCGTATTTACTCGTTAAATCAGCTATCGTGGATCTCACTGGATCGCGGTGCTAAACCATAATTGGCTTAGAAAAGTAGGTTAACGAAATAACGAATACCAGTTAACGAGATCTCGCAAGCTCAGCCTCCCCAAGCTATGCCCTGTCTGGAACACACTATTCCTTTTCCAGGTGTTTTGTTTTGGATTGCGAAAGCTCGGAGCCCGATCCCCGATAGCTGATTTAACGAGTAAATACGGTACTCGGGTAGATCAAGGGTGGAAGAAGGGTAAGGCTTTAAATTGGAATAGCCTAAGAGCCGGAATAATTGAACCCCTCACCACGTTGTCTTTGCCAGTGTGGTCGGGTACTTTTTTGTTTGTTGTCTTAAGTGTGGGGCTCAAGCGGTCGGTTTTCACTATGGTTTTCCCCCCAATACAAGAGAGAGAGGGAATTTCAGACGTCTTAGTGCGAGATTCAATTATTCCAGCTGTTGCATTAGGAGGTCAAAGTTTGTCTTTAGGCGAGAAAGATACTGTATGTCCAGGCAGTCTGCAGATATCTGTGAACATGGCCTAGTCCCCCCCCCCGCGCTTAATCTCAGAGTTTCAGAATAAAATGAGGAGCTTACGGTGCTATATTTCGCTTAAGATAAATCGATGTCAAGCATGATTTTCATATCGATGCTATACATTATCGATTCTACTTTGAGTCCCTTTGTAAAATTCTTTTCGCGACCCTTCTGCCGCCCCTGGAGAATTTATTACGGAAATTGTGTGTTTTTCACCATTGGCTTCACGAAATAATTACCTACCTGGAACGGAAGGCAACCAGCGAGCATTGCACAGAAGCTTCAGTCTGCTGGTGACATAGGGGCAACGCTTTGACTTTGAGAAGCATCTTTCTCCATACTCTGGCCCAGTTCTCGCGCGGAAACAGCTTGAGTAACTTCGGGCTTACGCTCCTGTTTTGTTCTCATAATTCTCACACAACATGTATCCGTGGCGGGGTTGTTGTGATGAAAATGTGCCATCCAACCGAAGATAGCTGGGCATGGTGCATTTTCACCAGCCATAACACTACCACAGGTACACTTTAGGGAATGAGAATTAAATGAACACTAGTGCACCTAAAGCTAGATGGACTGGCCGCTTAAGATTACTGACCTAATCTTATATAGTCTTTCGTTCATACCAGGCAGGATCTCGGCTAGGGGCGACACACTAATGATATTAGAACTCTTGAAAAGCGGTTGGATCGGGAAAAAGGGAAATTCCAAAATCATATTATTGTAGATATCTGAAAATCTGGTGTCAGGCCCCCATCCGAAATTAGTCCGTCAACTCCTAGGTAGGTCTCTATTTGGTAGACCAACAGAATTATAGATATGACTGAATGAGATTCAAACATCCTAAGAGCTCACCTTATACTCTAAAGTATAGTACAGCAGTTGAGTCCAGCTATTACTATCGCACTCAACAAGGAAAAACAAAGACTATTAAAGAAGTATCCTGAGCGGAACAAAAGAAACAATGAAAGAACGCACAACAGGCTTCAACCAGTAACGAGTATGAAAACATAAAGAGCTGAAAGAAACCATGTTTGGGAGGAAAAAGAAACCATATACGAGCACTGGGTGTTGGAAAATGTGGCTTCTCAGGATCGAATTATTTGTGGTTGACCGCGTCAGATGCCACTTGTAGATGAATGACGAGATGGAAGTGTCACTAGTGCGTCATGTTAGGAGAATGGTTTATAAAGTATAGGGCATAGTGTCCGGTGTGACTGCTAAGTCCATTGTGTATATTAGTAGCTCTTTCTTACATGGGATGGTAAAAGGGAAGGTAGTGGTGGGCTTCCCTTTTTCACGGAAAATAAAGCACATCTTACAACTCTGGGTGTTGTCCAGAATGTATCGTGCTTGCTGGTATGCGGAATGATTTGTATTGGAGGAATGGTTACTGGCCTATGGAATGGTGGAATGTACAGCATGGTTGGGAGAAGGAATGACACTATGCGCTTGAGAATGAGAACTGGTATGAATGGTGGAATGGATGAAATCCTGATGGCTTCGCTGGACTTGGATGTTTGTATATATAACATGTTGTATGTTGATGCGGACAAAAATAGGCAAGCAAGGCAGAACGAACAAATGCGATTCTATTAAAGGGTTGACAGCTGATTTCACTGGGCATCTGCAGACTTTCGAGTGATAATATGTGATTATGAAACCACCCGCCAGGATTAAGGCCAGTTGGAAACCATGACATGCTTCGCGGCATACTCTCACGATAGTTCCTTTGTTGTTCGGATAGCCTCTGGGAATGTGCTTTGGCTTCTGGTATGTGTTTGCGTTCCGGGCGGGCATTTCGAATGAAGGAATCCGCGAGAGTATTGGAGACGCGCAGTCGCCGGGAAAGCGGTGGGAAAACCAGGAACGCAGTGAGGGATGCGTGAAAGGGGCGGAAGCCCGGAGGCTACGGGCAACGGGGTTTGTTTCCTTCCATTATTAGCCCGGGAGTGAGTAAAGGCAAGGGGAGACCTAGCCGGTATAGAATGAGCATCCGCGGTGGCTCATAGCTGGACGGGGGGGTCTTTGTGGTCGATTTATACTCCTCTTTTTTCCTATTAGCTAGCTGTCATTGAGAGAGTTTCCCCTGAATTAAGTGAACTTCCTAGCTCCTAAGTGTGCAATCGTGTTTTGTGTAAAAACTCCTGGTGTTTCGTAGTCGCCGTTTCGCTTCGTTGTCCGTCGATCCAGGTCTAAAAAGGGGCTGTTGAACTCGATGCTTCCTCCAAACGACAATGGCGGTACCAAAATGAGTGGTAAGGGGAAACAGCGAAGTCCTATGTGTGGCCCAAGCCTGAATAGCAAGCCGATATCTTCAGGCAGTGTTCCGAATCGTCGAGTCTCTCCGTCTTGGGGGTAGGACCGGACGGACAGCCGGTGGTAACTTAGTCCGTATTTTTCGAGTCCATGGACGGACTGGGGCAGATGGAGGTAGACCGGGCCCTGTGTTGTTTTTCTGTTACCTCTCTTTAGCTGGTATGCTCAGAAACATCAAATTTATGATTTGATGTCGCTCATGGTTTATGATCGGGCAAGTCATGTGCCATCTGCGTAAACTAATAACCGCGGAAGAAATCATCTTTATGAAACAAAAGTCCAACAGTGTTTGCCAAATTAGAACTCAGAAGTCACTAGCATGGATCTTGGTAATCATATCCTTGTTGGAGAGGGCACTAGCACTATCGCACGCGGAAAGTTCTCATATTGGCTACAGATATCCCGATCCGAGAGGGTCAATTGAGTTTCCCGGTAACTCTTCTGGAAACTCTCAGGCATCGTGGTTGGAACCAGAGCCGGCTGCGTCAGTTCTTTGGCTTCGCCGCAACACCACTTTGACTATGGTTAAAGCAAAGGACTTATAGAAGTATTTTAAAGGGAAAGTAAGGCTCGTAGCGGAATGATTGGTTCAGTCTTACCTTAATATTCGGAGCACTTGATGATATATTTAACCTTCTTATTTTTCTCGCAGGTACATCGCTTTATTGTGTACTATAGGTTACTTAGTATCACCATATATCACTCATAGCTCGCCTGCAGCCCCCGGCCATCCTCAGCCATCCCCGGCAGTCCCCCTCATTTTTCTCTACATGTGCCCGGCCGTCAGTCCTAATACCTGCTGTCTGTGCCCCCCCCCACCTCCTGCAGTCCTTGCCCACACCCCACAGTCCTTCCCTATTTTGAACAATTACTTGGGTGGTTAGGCGCAGTGGATCCAATCCTAAGTTACCGAACGACACAAAACTTGTATTGATACGAACAACGATAATAGACAAAAGATATCAGAGAACAATAAAGAGTAAAGAGATCGTATGCGAGCACGAATGACTTTGACAAGAGAAGAGAAGACAGTAGAACCGTGAGAGAAAAATGCGATGATTATGAGATGAACTAACTAAAACGAACAAAGGGAAGAACAGGCTGCCTTATATCCTTATCTGCAGAGTACCTTCCTTCCCGGCAAGCTTCCTGCGCATGCCGGATTCTTCTCCCACTGTCCATCTGCCGGTGATCCTTCTGTTTCGCTCTGCGAAGACATATCCGAGGTAAGAGCTGTTTGAACGAGGGTGCAGTTATGCTGGATGCCTCGGATCGTGTTGATGGCCGCGGGTATCGTAGATGTTCGGCTATTGACTGTCATTTGTGTTTCGTCGTCCAGCGATTGGTGTTTGATCGTGTTGTATCAGGTATGCAAGGTGGTGACATTCAATCGTAAGAAGCTAACAATGGTGGAACGCTGTTGAAGCAACCATTGTGTTAACAATAGCGTAAATGTGTTTCGCTTTATGCAGGAACGAAAGTATGTATGTGGTGAGCAGCCTAAAATCAGAATTCTCCAACACCCTACACCCTACCGTCTTCTGATACCCTCTATAGCCCCCACTCAATCCCGGCTGTCCTGCCATCTCCCCTGTAGTCCGCCTAAGCAGTTGCCATCCCTGTTTGCCTCACGATATTAATAAATGCCTATCGTGTAGGGCCTAGAGGTCCCAGCCCAGCCCGGCAGACCCCCGAGTAATTTGCCCCTACTCAGGACCAGGGCTAGTGGTCCCATCCGGTTCCATCAGGTCCTATCTTCTCGGTATTATCCCCACCGTGCTTGTGGGGCCCCTGGACTGGACGGTTAGGGAAACTGTTTATAGGTATCTTCAGATATCTATAAGCATCTCCAGATACCCATGGACGTCTGCAGATATCCGCAGACACCTTCAAATATCTGCAGATGTCAGCCGCCACCCATTAAAAAAATATTGACTAGTCACATGGGTTATGCCGGAAGCCTACCGATACCCAGCCATTCTTCCAAGGCAGCTATCGAGGGAGACTTCCACTGCGTGTTGCTGCCGTGCCAGCCCGAGACAGTACAGAGCTAGTAGATACTATACTCAAGTGTAAACAATCGGTTTGCTATTTCTGGATTTCTGATACAGGTCCATATCAGCGAATTTTGGTGCTCGGTTTTCACAGTTGAGATGCCCGGCAGTGGTGGGAACCACGGGCAATTCTGAATAAGCATAGTATATTTATGTATTTAGAAGAAAACATGGTATGATACATGCAAGTATAAGTTAAACAGGCAAAGGGGGAAAGGAGAAGGAGGAAGCGAATTCCAAAAAATAGGGCCCTCACCGTGCTTTGCTCCGAAACTCAATGGAGAAAAAAGGTTCCTCACGGTACAACACTCGCAGTGGCAAATCACTTTATACGCCTCGAAAGTCAAAGTATCCCCCTTTCTCAACCCATCCATCGGTAACTTCCCCAATGCCAATACTGGGGGTCACGGATCATGCACCCGGAGACTGTAGGGCAATAAAATTGATATGGAACTTAGGCACATTCAAGGAGGGATATGGGATGTAACTTCCGCCACTCGCACTTCGTCCCACTCGTCCTTTCGCTCACGCTCTATCTAAAACAAATATAATGGTAAAGACAGGCGCGTGACTAAAACACAAATTCCACGTCCTGATCCGCTGATCTCGGTATTCCCCCACATGCCATTGTTCCTCCTTGTAGTTTCGGGAGGGGCTAGAAATAGGCCAGGTAGGAGCGGAAAGGGGCTCGTTTTTGGTGCGCTAAGGACCGGGGGTATAGCACTGGTGGGAGTGTGGAATTGCTAGTTCAGGAAACGAGCGGGAGTTTTGCGATTGTGGGCTCCGGTAGTGGAATCTCGCCCCGCACGATGGACAAGGATTGCATCAACACAGGAATGGGCCAGTGGTATCCGGCAGGAGTTGTAGAATAGGTTGGCAGCGAGGTAGCGGAGCAGTGGAGAAGGTAAATAGATAGTAGAGGGTCTCGGCGTAGATTGAATGAGGGATGCGGAGGTGAATGCTGCGCTGCTGCAATCACTGAAGGCATTGTGGGTAGAGGTTCGGGAGTGAGTTCAATCACGGCGCCTTGAAAGCTCCATGCGGGACCAGGAGGGTGGAGGTAGTGCCATTTTTGCTGCCGGAGTAGTCGCTAGAAATACTATCACCTTTCCCGGGGTCGTTGATCCTGTGGAAACATCGGGCGATTTCCACAGCCCTAGTTTAGTTCCTCGCATCATATATAATGTGGAGTCCGGCACGCGCGGTTCGGTGCGATGTATCATCTGACAGCTGCCAAGACAGGTACCCGGGTGGCTGTTCCCGTTGCTGGCCTGTTGGGAGAAGATTTGCACAGTTCAGATGTAGGGTGGGAGAAAGGATGGAGGGACAGAGGGTAAGGTTTCAACTTGGAATAGCGTAAGAACCGGAATAATTGAACTTCGCGCTTAAACATTGGAGTTGTCTTTGCTGGCAAGGTTCGGTACTTTTTTGTTTTTTTCTCAAGTTTGGGGCTCAAGCTGTCAGCTTTCACTGTGGTTCTGCCCCCAATCCAAGAGACATAATTTTGGACATCTTAGCGCGAGGTTCAATTCTTCTCGCTCCCTCGGCAGGAACTGGCTTGCGCTAGAGTTTGTTTTTATGCGAGAACGATACTATATGTCCAAGCAGTCCACAGATATCTATAAACTTATAGTACTATATTTCGCTTAAGAGAAACCGACGCCAACAACCACGATTTTCATATCCATGCCATATGTACAGTACTGGATTCTACATTGGATCCCTTTGCAAAAAAAATTTCGCGGCCCGTCTGCCACCTCTGGAGGCTTTATTACGGAACTTGCGTCTTTTGCAGACTCGGTCATGTTTAATAGTTAGCTACTGTACTTGAAAGTAAAAGAACCAGCCCGTATCACAGAGAAGATTCACCCTGCTGGTGACCTGCTGTAGAAATTTGAATAATCAACCGTGTGCTATGTCGTTGGGCTTTCCTCTGAGTAAGATCACGAAATTTTGCTTTCTTCTGTCTCGGAAGGGAGAAAGGGGCTATTTTGCCATGTTTTCTGCCCCCTTTCCAGCGACAGGATTTTTGGACTTCATAGCTCACTATTCAATTATTTAAGTTTTTATGGTAGTGTAACCAGCTACTTGGAGAGTGGCTGGAACATGAGTTTCCTGGCTGAAGAAGTTAGGCCATGGTTATTTCTGCGGGGTTAAGAGCTCGCAGAGACGGTGGGATAAATCTCCCGCACACGAAACTCGATCAGTACGGACCAGGATGGTTTAATTCTAGGCCAGTAAGCTATCAAACAGCTTGCGATTTTGGTTATTGTGGTTCGCTGACGCTTCCTGGTATAAATTGGCCTGTGAGAAACGCCTGCTAGCTTATCTCTTCTCTCGCACTAGCCTGAAATTAAGATATTCTGGCCGGACTTAGCGACCCCCATGAGTTTTTACGGTAGACTTATACTTGTACCGGTAGCCAATATTCGCAGGGACAGAGCTGTGGGCTCCGCTGCCTACTCAAACCTCCTAGACCCTGGCCTTCCGCCTTCAGCCCCAAGCCCTAGTTTGATCTCGGCGCCGCCTCTTTTGCTATCATATTATCATACAAATACAATACATTTATCATAATATTATAACCCATCTTTCAAAAGTTCTCAAGGAAGCAAATTCGCCAAACCAAATATTTTCCGACCACTAACCTAAGCGGTAAGCGCATGAGTTGTTGAATGATATTGTGATGAAAATTTTCTATCAAAGCGGACGGTGTTAACCGAGGAGAGAGGATCCAGGATCTGCCACCGAGCTGACTAACCCAAACCAGAGACTGAATATCCAGTGAACTCTCAGCTAGAGTGACATAAGGACGATACTCTTTCCGTAAAAACTTGCATAATTGGATGTTGTGCTATGTAGTCCAGAATTCCCTCCCCTAGGAGGGGTGCTAAAAACTGGGCCCCTTTCCCCCCTCTAAGATAGAATATTTTTTATTTTTTATTTCTTGACGTTATGGAGAAAGAAAAGTCCAAACATAATACCTAAACTTCACAGCCCTAATGCAAGACGAACAAGAAGCACGGCTGATTGAATCTCTACATATCACTCATAGCGCTAACCAAATGTTATATCGTTCACATGAGCCACACGAACGAACAAAGTTGGGCAGGGTACGGTATTACACGACACTTCATCCCGTAGAACATATGTTACACTATGGCCCTGGGTCGCTTATTTTTCTTTGAGGGCACCGCACCGCCTACCTAGCCATTGAACCTACTGTGATAGCTACTCTAGCAATAATAAAACTATGATACGGCATCTTCCCAGGGAGCGTCACTAGAAGGGGTGGATATACTCGAGTAGAGCCCAAAAAACTAACTTCCGGAGTCCATCCATGTGGCTCTCAGCGAGTGAGACCCCCTTGCATGTACCTGGGTGTCAGCCCCTTCCTTGTTTCCTCCTCTCAAGGTAGCTAAATAGGGTAGATGCGCACGGAATCTCCTACCGAAGGATTTTAGAAAACTGCGGTTAAACAAGAATCTTATTGTGCGTACAATACTCGTACACACAAGCTTCATTGTGAGGGTGGGGCTTACGATCAGGTACAGTCACGTGAGGTTTTCATGGTCTTTCCGCGCAGAAGGATATCGGCTATCTAGTCACCCAACACCCATCAGTGGATGCCCCGCGCCCAGGTTAAAGCTCTGCAGAGATGGCTGTTCCCCTTGCTATCGTCCTGCATGGGCCAGGGTTTTTCTGGCTATTTTTTGCGAAGCGCTAGGAATGGGACTCGGAGGACAGGGGAAGCGGGTGTTTGGGCTGCCGAGGGCCCGGGGCACGGCGCGAATTGTCAGCGCGCAGAATTTCGTGTCTATGAGACGGGTGGAAGGGCTGCGACAGTGGGTCTCATTGTGGAATTCCGCGCGGTGCTACGAAGATGGGCTGGATTCACAAAGGAATAAGCTGGCTGTCTCTAGCGCTAAGTAACTTAGTAGAATAGGTTAGTGGGGAGGTAGCGGGGTAGCAGGGCAAGAAAACAGGTGCTATTCATACTTGAGCAATTCAAAAAGTCTCCGGAAATCTTGGCGCCAATTGGCCAGGCGAATGTGTGAGATGGCGCCAAGATTTCCCGAGACTTTTGAATCGAGCAAGTAGAGGGGCTCGGCTTGGGCTGAATGAAAGGCGCGGAGGTTGAAGTTGCGCTGTGGAAATCCTTTCAGGTGCTAGGGGCGGGGAAGTCTGAGAGCGGCTTCAATTGTGGTGTCTTCCGAACTCCCGGCAGGAGAGGAAGTAGATTTATTTTTGCTATCAGTATTTCTACCTGGAAAGGTCATTAGTGTTGCTGGGGTTGTTGGCGGTGTGTTTGTTTCTTCTATCACAGGAGTATCCAGGAGTTTATGATAGGCCTAAGCACAGGAATGTTTATTTTGCCTCTACTATTGCCCCCACTAAAAATCTAAGATGCGTTCCCTGTGGCCCAGGGCTCCTAAATTTGTCAAAAGGATTCTCCGCAAATATTTCTTGTTTCTCCGTAGCTCGGTGACCTGCACATCGTGAATTTCTTTACCAAAACGTGTGCTGCGTCTTAATTTTCCCACCAGACGGTGCATCCTTTGAACCCCGCTTGAGCAATAACTCATGATCTTCCGGTAATCTATGGAATAGTGAGTAGATATTAAAACGGTTTTTGGACGGCGCTGGGGGTATCAGTTTCTCAAATTTCTACTCCTTTTGAATGTATCAAGCGAAAAGCGTGGAGAGATGGTGTGTTCAAGTTCGCCAACTGATGGAGTCGGCTCATCGTTTTTGAGATGAATAGCCCTCAGGCGTTTGTGTAACGATACCTGTGGTTGGAATGCTCTCGGCGAGGCTCAAAGCTTTACCATCGCCATCGACCCCGCTTTTCCTCAATTCCAGACAATTGCGTTAACAGAGCCAAAGCTAGCCAACACTTTGCTCTCAACAACTTTCACAGCGGTGAAAATCGAAAAAATGTTGCAAGCTCCCAGCAATAACCAACACTCTTTCAACACCACAAACAGTTTTAACAGTACAACAAATACTTTTAACTACCTCTCCCCCGATGATGAGTCTAAAATATTGGGCTGGCTGTCTCCACTAGAGCCAGGGATACGGCATCGAGACATCGGAGCCCAGCGGCTGGATAGTATAGGATCCTGGGTACTGGAAACCCAGGAATTCAGATGCTGGCATGGTGGTAGTCGGGAGGATGGACCTAATCATCCCACGTTATTTTGCCACGGAAATCCAGGGGCGGGAAAGAGCTACATGATGTAAGAAAGAGCCTAGTACTACCGGAAATCAAATAATGGCATTGCTGACAGACTGAGGTGACAGCTCACTAGTAATAGACAGATTGTGCGACGAGGCGGTCGAGGAAGATACTGCCGTTGCCTGTTTCTACTTCGACTTTGCTGCCCGGAGTGAGCAGTCGCCGGTCAATATGCTCGGCTCCCTTCTGCGACAGCTTGTCAGTGGATTGGAGGGAATTCCAGAAGCGGTAGTCCAGTCATTCCGAAACCAGAAAAAGGTTATTGGGGGTAGGGGACTACAAGTGTCAGGAATTTTGAAGATGTTCCAGACCATCACAGGCACCAAGCGAACATTTTTATGTGTTGACGCACTCGACGAATGTGTGCCGGAGAATCGAATGGTAATCCTCGAATCACTAGGACAGATCGCGCGGGAGTCCCTCGATACTCGCATATTGCTGACTGGAAGATCACATGTCCGGAGTGAGGTGGAAAGGAAATTGGGTGGAGCGGTAGATTTTCTATTGATAGAGCCTACGGGTGATGGTATCATTGGGTATCTACGTGAGAAGCTCAGAAGTGACACTACCCCGGAGATTATGAGCAGCGCATTGGAGGGAGATATTATGGAAAGCATTTCCCAAATAGGCTCGGAAACGTATGTAGAAACTATGCAAGGCAAAGCTACATCAGACTAATAGCTAACATACCAAAATCTAGATTCTTACTAGCTTCTCTTCATATCGAAGCAATCCTCCGAGAAACTAGTATCGCACACCGAGAGAAAAGGCTCAGGGCAGTGAAAGATGGGGCAGGGCTAGGGGAAGCATATGGCGCAATCCTGGAGCGGATCAAGGCACAGGGTGGGGCAAAGACAAAACTTGCGATGGCCGCTCTCATGTGGATCTGTCATGCGGAACGGCCATTACAAGTGGATGAACTACGTCACGCACTGGCAGTGGAAATAGGATCGACTACCTTCGATAGCGAAAGTGCTCCTTCGATAGGGGTATTGCTAGGTTGCTGTCAAGGACTGATCACGGTCGACAAGGAATCTTCAACCGTCCGGTTAATCCACTTTACCGTCGAGGAGTACCTCTGCGCTCATCCAGACCTCTTTAGCCATGCTCATAGAGTAATTGGAAAAGCCTGCTTGACCTACCTGAATTCGCGACAGGTCAAGAACCTCCCATCCTACCCCCTCCCATGCCACCAATTCATGCCATTCCTCAAATATTCTTCGAGATATTGGGGAAACCACGCGAATAAGGGGTTCACAGTCCACGTGGGGGCCCTGGCTCTGAAGCTCTCGGGTTTGTACGAAGACCACCCATCCGCGGTATCACTTTTGCAGCAAGTGCTGCCTAGCGGATCTCGACCAGATGCCGGTTCCCCTCACCACTTCTCTGGATTACATTGCGCATCTTTCTTTGGGATTGATGAACTTGTGGCCACATTGATCAATGCAAAAGGTTACGAGATTAATCAAGGCGATTACCGCGGAAATACACCACTCTCATGGGCGGCGAGGAATGGGCATGGTGGTGCGGTCAAGCTCCTGTTGGAACGGGAAGATGTCGACCCCGAGAGGCCAAATAACCAAAACATCACACCACTTTCATGGGCAGCTAATAACGGACATGAAGGGGTTGTCAAGCTACTACTTGGTCGGGAAGATGTCGAACCCAATAGGCCAGGCTACGAAGGCGGTACACCACTCTTTTGGGCAGCTAATAACGGACATGGACGAATTGTCAAGCTACTACTTGGTCGGGAAGATGTCGAACCCAATAGGCCAGGCTACGAAGGCGGTACACCACTCTATTGGGCAGCTAATAACGGACATGAAGGAGTTGTCAAGCTACTACTTGACCGAAAGGATGTTGATCCCAATCACCCAGAAAACAATAATCGAACACCACTTCGGGCTGCGGCTAGGGAGGGACATGAGGGAGTGGTCAGGCTACTACTAGGTCGAGAAGACGTCGAACCCAATAAGCCAGATAACGGAGGTGGTACGCCACTATCTTGCGCAGCTAGTTGCGGAAATGAAGGGGTCGTCAAGCTACTACTTGGTCGGGAAGATGTCGAACCCAATAGGCCAGATGACAATGGCGGTACACCACTCTTTTGGGCAGCTAATAACGGACATGAAGGAGTTGTCAAGCTACTACTTGACCGAAAGGATGTTGACCCCAATCTCCCAGAAAACAATAATCAAACACCACTTCGGGCTGCGGCTAGGGAGGGACATGAGGGAGTGGTCAGGCTACTATTAGGTCGAGAAGACGTGGAACCCAATAAGCCAGATAACGGAGGTGGTACGCCACTACTTCGAGCAGCTCGTAACGGACATGAAGGGGTCGTCAAGCTACTACTTGGTCGGGAAGATGTCGAACCCAATAGGCCAGATGACGAAGGCGGTACACCACTCTTTTGGGCAGCTAATTACGGACATGAAGGAGTTGTCAAGATACTACTTGACCGAAAGGATGTTGATCCCAATCACCCAGAAAGCAATAATCGAACACCACTCCGGGCTGCGGCTAGGGAGGGACATGAGGGAGTGGTCAGGCTACTACTAGGTCGAGAAGACGTCGAACCCAATAAGCCAGATAACGGAGGTGGTACGCCACTACTTCGAGCAGCTCGTAACGGACATGAAGGGGTCGCCAAGCTACTACTTGGTCGGGAAGATGTCGAACCCAATAGGCCAGATGACGAACGCGGTACACCACTCTTTTGGGCAGCTAATAACGGACATGAAGGAGTTGTCAAGCTACTACTTGACCGAAAGGATGTTGACCCCAATCTCCCAGAAAACAATAACCAAACACCACTCAGGGCTGCTGCTATAGAGGGACATGAGGGAGTGGTCAAGCTACTGCTAGGACGGGAAGACGTCGACCCTAACCCGCCATGTTTAGATGGTTGAAGGCCACTCGAGTGTGCTGCTGAAAATGGCCGTGAAGGGGTTGTCAGGCTTCTTCTAGACCGGAATAATGTCGACCTAATCGCCCTGATGCGGGTGGTTTGACGCCACCCGGATGCTGTGCTTTCTGGGGACACAAAGGTACGGCCAAGCTACTGCTTGAGCGGGGCGATATCGACCACAATTGCCCCGATAAGTATGAAACACCAGTCGGGCGGGCCGCGAGCAAGGGACATGAAGCAGTGGTCGATCCATTACTAGGACGAGAAGATGTCAACCCCAATCGCCCGGGTGGGGATGGTCGAACCTCACTCGTGTGTGCCGCTATGAATGGCCATAAAGAAGTGGTCAAGCTTTTGCAAACCCGGATATCTATTGACCCCGCAGCTGCGCAGCCACCCTACCAGCTATGAAAGAACCAGCAAGTTAAACCCGGAGCATCCAATTGATTACGCTCAACCCGGACGGGGTCTTTCCCTTCCCCGCCCTCTTTTTGCTCAACTCTCGGGTGCCTTCTCTGCGCTGTTGCCGCCATCGCCATCCTCCGGATTTCCCTGTGTCCTTTACCTCAGTCCAAAAACGCGACCTTAGATTTCTTTCTGGCTCTCATTGGTAGAAATCCCACTTCTATCTCAAAAATTATACCCCTCCGAAAATTTCTGATATATCTTAATCTCTATAAGTGAAAGCACACCAGTCTCTATTCATCATGTTGGGCATGCAGTTATCGGAGGACTGTTTCATTTCTCATCTTGCGCTTTTTATCATAGTCATCACCACCCCCCCCCGGAATAGGTTGCGCATTAAAAAATATCCCTCTTTTTTATTTTCCCTTCTGGGTTGATATTTATTCCCTCTATATTCTCCCCCTACTAGCGATCGATTTATAGATAGATCAACAGATAGATAAACTACACACAGATTTTCCTTTTTGATACTACAGGTTTTGGAATGGGCGTTCCCGACGGCTAGCATCAAGCATTAAAGAGAGAATAAACACTTCACCTTCTCTTAACAAGGCGGCACTCAGTCGGGATTATTAAATTAACTTAGATAATTGCAATTATACACTAGCTTCCCAAACGCGCCACTGCAAATATGCCAGAAATTTTGGTTGCAATAAAAGTAGCAGCCATGGATATTTATTCGGTATAGAGGTGAAATATAAGACACTATTGGAGGGGGTATTTTCCAACCTGAGGAAAGTTGGAAAGCTCGAATATGGGAGTAATCAACCGGTTTTGGATACCGACCTTGGCAGTTGGTGGAGGTGAGGAAAATACCGTGGAAACTTGAATAATTGAACTACGTGCTATGTCGTTGGAGTTTCCCATCCCAGTAAGGTCAAGAAACTTTTGCCCCGCCCTGCCTGCGGAGGGGGAAAGGGGCTGGGTTTTTGCTGTGTTTTTTGCCCCCCGTTCCAGAGGAGGAAATTCTGGACTTCATAGCACACAGTTTAATTATTCGAGTTTTTACGGTATTGGAGGGGGGGGGGGGGTGGGTGTCTGAACGTCTGTGCACCTCTGTCTCCGGCAGCCCTTCTTATCGGGCAACTATTGAGGGAGACTTCCACGGTGTGGCTGCCGTGCCAACTTGAGATAGTAGAGAGAGCCGGTGGATGCTATACCCTGGTGTAAACTATTGGCTTACTGTTTCCGGATTTCTGATATAGGTCCATATCACAGGATTTTGGTGTTTGGTTTTCACAGTAGTGGTGCCCAGCAGTGGTGGGAACCACGGGTATTTCCGAATGAGTATAGTATGTTTTATTTATTTAGGAGGAAACACGATATCATACATGCAAGAATAAGTCGAAACAGCAAAAAAAGGGAGGGGGAAGCAAGAAGCAAATTCGTAAAATAGGGCCCTGACCGTGCTTAGCTCTGGCCAAAAACTCAATGGAGAAAGAGAAGTTCCTATCGGTACAACACTCGACCCCGAAACTCAAATCATGGATCATGCGCCCGCAGACGGTAGGGCAATATAATTGATATGAAACTTAGGCACAGTGTAGGAGGGATATGAAATGCAACTTCCAGCACTCGAACTCCGTTCCACTCGTTCTTTCGCTCACTCTCTGTCTAAAATTAATAATTGTAAAGACCGGTATAAGTAAAACACAAATACCACATCCTGGTCCGCTGACCTCGGTATTACCCTACAGGCCATTGTTCCTCCGTGTAGTTTTCGGGAAGGTCTAGAAATAGGCCCAGCAGGAGCGGAAAGGGGCTAGTGTTTGGTGCGCTAAGGATCGTAGGTATAGCACTGGTGGGGGTGTAGAATTGCCAGTTCAGGAAACGAGCGGGAATGTTGCGATTGCGGGCCCCGGTTGTGGAATCTTACCCTGCATAACGGACAAGGATTGCATCAGCACAGGAATGGGCCAGTGGTATCCGGCAGGAGTTGTAGAATTGGTTGGCAGCGAGGTAGCGGAGTAGTGGAGAAGGGAAATACAGTAGATAGGAGAGGGTCTCGACGTAGATTGAATGAGGGATCCGGAGGTGAATGCTGCGCTGCTGCAACCACTACAGGGGTTGTGGGTAGAGGTTCGGTTGTGGCTTCAATCACGGCGCCTTTCAAACCTCACGCAGGAGCAGGAGGGTAGAGGCAATGCCATTTTTGCTGCCGGAGTAGTCGTTGGAAATGCTATTACCTTTGCCTGAGTTGCTGATGCTGCGGAAACCCCGGCCAATTTCCCCCGGCCTAGCCTAGTTTCTCGCATCATATAATGTGGAATCCGGCACACGCGATTCGGTGCCATGTACCCCAAAAATCTCGTCGTTCGCTATCTCCAAAATCACAAACAAAGGTCTTAAAAAGAGGTTGAAAGAATTTTTACGGAAGTGGCGCAGTGATGGAGGGGCTCCCATAAGCGGGGCATGGGGGTGCCAATCAGGCTATCGCTTAACCGATCAGCATGCAGGCGCAATGAAACTGTCGTACTCGCATGTCTTATAGCTGCCAAGGCGGGTACCCGGGCGGTTGTTCCCGCTGCCGACCTGTTGGGAGAGGATTTGCACAGTCCAGACGCAGGGCGGGAGAGGGGACGGAAGGACGGGGGACAAGACCCAAATTGGAATAGCGTAAGAACCGGAATAATTGAACCTTGCGCTAAGACGTTAGGGTTGTCTTTGCTGATAAGATCCGGTATCATATTTGTTTGTTTTGTTGTCTTAAGTTTGAGGCTCAAGCGGCCAGTTTTCGCTGTGGTTGTCCCCAATCCAAGAGAGAGAGAATTTTGGACATCTTAGCACGAGATTCAATTCTCCTTGCTCTTACGGTAGGAGCTGGCTTGCTCTAGAGTTTGTTTTTTAGGCGAGAATGATACTGTATGTCCATGCAGTCTGCAGATATCTGTAAGCCTACTGTGCTACATCCCCCTTAAGACAAATCGATGTCAACAACCACGATTTTCATATCCATGTTATACGTTCTTGATTCTGTGATACCATGAATTCCTTTGCAGAATCCCTTTCACCACCCTTCTGCCACCTCTGGAGGCTTTATTAAGGAAATTGCGTCTTTTTCACACTCAGTCATGTTTAATAATTAGCTACTTGAAAGTGAGGACCTACTGTAGATTTGAATATTTGAACCGTGTGCTATGTCGTTGGGTTTTCCTCTGAGTAAAGTCAAGAAATTTGTTTTTTTCTCTCTCGGAATGGGAAAGGGGCGATATTTTTGAGGCGTTTTCTGCTCCCTTTCTGGGGAGGAATTTTGGATTTCATAGCACAGGTGTTCAATTATTTAAGTTTTTACGGTAGTGTAACAGGCCACTTGCAAAGTGGCTGGAACATGAGTTGCCTGACTGAAGGAGTAGGCCATGGCCATTTATACAGGATCAGATGCCCGCGGAGGCGCTAGCTGCGACATAACCGAACTTTCCTTTTCTTGTTCGTTCTGGATACAGGTATTTTAAATATCGCCGATTAACTTACTACTACTCTAGTCGGTGCGGTGGGGGGCAAGAAAAGAAAAGAAACTTGACACTACCACATTCTGGTCTTAAACACTCCTATGCTTGAACGCTGCCATCTCCAAGCAGCTAATAATTATCATGTCTTTCCTCTACTATTTATGCCGTCACAGGACGTCACTCGCCTAATCTAAGTTTATTTCCGAAATGCAAATTCACATAGCACATGACGCGGCCCAATCCAGGTACCTCCCACAACGTTACTAGATACAACCAACCGGACCAGTATAAAAAATCACTACCGGTCCGAATGGAGATGTAAAGTGGGAGGGGCCGGGGTTTACCCTCACATGCCGAAGTGGAAATGAAACCCTAATTTTGGTTCCCGAACATCAAACCCCAGGCATCGGCAATAATTACCGTGGAGCCCACTCCCCTCTTTTTTTAGCCGCGCCCTCTTCTTACAATCTTCCTCATATGCTAATCAAAGCATAAACTACCAGAATTGTCTAAGAGTCACTCAATCTTCGAGCTGGCGGTATAAAACGGGCTAGTTCAATCCATCAGCGCATTATATGCCAGAGGCTCCTATAGAGACACAATCATCCAGGATCGAATTTCATAAATTACGGACGGCAATATCTCAGTACTGCACCTTACAGCTGTGATTTTCTTATAGTATAACTCTTGTAGTGTACCATAATTTACTGTATTGTTAAAACGCTATTCTCTGGACGTGGTGAGGTTTTTCCTGTTTAGCTGAAGAGATTATAAGGGCTTGTGACCCCCGATCCGAGCGTCGTATAGAATGCCCCAAGGAAGAGAGAGAAAAAAAACTTCGATGGTGGGGAAGTGGAGTGTCTAATTCTCCTTGATGAGCAAGGACGGGGGAGGGGAGACCGGCCAAGAAACCTCACCTCCGAGCTCACAGGTCGGGGAAGGCAGTACGGGAACGTGATCTCCATCAAGCCATGTCCATGGTGTCAAAGGGGGGGAATGGATCGGGCAGAGTCAGGTAGTAGAGCGAGAGGATTCATTTGGACTCGGGCACTGTGTAAGGGGGTGTGGGTGTAACTTCCACAACTTCGTTCGCACTGTCCGAAAAAACTAAACTCACGGTAAAGAGAGGTGTAGAAGTAAAGCACAAATCACGCGTCCTGATGCTTCCGCAGATCACGACTTCTATCTTATATCTCCCCAAGTGTCCCTATTCCTCCGCACACTCCCATGATAACAAAGGGAGGCATGGTTGTAGAATCATCTCGGTAAACTGCTAAGAAACTAGAATAATCTATTATACTCTGAAATAATCTGCAATGCCGCCTAGCGATCTCTGGCCCTCCCGTAACTAGCAGAGTAAACCACATCTAGCGCATAATGAAAGCCGATAACTGCCATGCATCAGTTAACAGCTACCTCTCGGATCACCCCTCACAGGTGTAAGAAACTACTTCCACTTCTATGCTTGTATCCAAACAACGCTCATGGCAATACCTCAGGGGGGAGGAAGAAAAATGTATTAGGAACAAAGTAGATCAAGAGCCAGGGGGATGCAAAAATAAAACCCAAGACAATGAAAACTCCAAACCACACCATCATATCTCCATGGAATAGAAATCGCCTACAACCACCCCAAGGTCTAAACTACAATTAGAAGTTGGTAAATCTCTCTATCTCACTTCATAGAGGAAGGTGTCTAGTGATTTAACAGGGTATGTAACTGCTTTGTGGATCACGCTGGCAAATGATTTCTTGCCACTTAAGGAAAAGATTTAGGTAAAGTATCTGTGGCGGGCCTACTCCGGGGGGAAAGGAAAGGCGGTGGTTGTTAGAAGGTGGTGTTTCAGACTGTAGGAGGAGGAGGCAGGAAGTGACGGGAGTGGGGGGGCGTTGCGGTCTAGGAGGAAATAGGACGGAGGTTATCCGGAGCCGGAATCGGAGGGGGAAACGTTGCCTCCGCAGCCATACGCGATGCTGGGAGTCGCGGATGATGGGGGCTGTAATAGCGCTATTACTTCCGCATGGCCACCACTAGCAGCATACCAGAACGGTGTTAAGCCAAACAAGTCCGGTTTATCAGGGCTGACGTCGTCCTGTCCGAGTAGTATTTTCACAACTCCCTCGTGTCCATTCTTAGCAGCACTATGAAGTGGTGTTCGGCCGCAGCTATCTGGTTTATCTGGGTTAACATCGTCCCGCCCGAGCAGCATTCTAACCACTCCCACGTTCCCACTATAAGCGGCACACCAGAGTGGTGTCCAACTGTTGCTATCTGGTTTGTCGGCGCTGATATCGGCCAGCGCCAGTAGCACTTTAACCACTCCCTCGTATCCATAAAAGGCAGCACTCCAGAGCGGTGTTCGGTCGTAGATACCCCCTTTGTCAGGGTTCACGTCGTCCCGTCCGAGTAGTGTTCGCACCACACATTCATACCCTTTCACAGCAGCACACAAGAGTGGTGTTTGGCCGTGGATATCCGGTTTGTCGGGGTTGACGTCGCCTCGTCCGAGGAGTATTTTCACTACTCCACTGTGCCCATTCCAGGCGGCACACGAAAGAGGCGTTCGGCCGTTGATATCTGGTTTGTCCGGGCTAACCTCATCCCTCCCGAGTAGTATTTTCACCACTCCCTCGCGCCCGTTCTCGGAAGCACACCAGAGGGGTGTTTGACCATGGTCATTTGCCTTATCAGGGTTAACATCTCCTCGCCCGAGTAGTATTTTTACAATCCCCTCGTGGCCATTTAAAGCAGCCCACCAGAGTGGCGTCTCGGCTGCATCATCCGGTTTGTCAGGGTTAACATCTTCCCGTCTGAGCAGTATTTTAACAACCCCCTCGTGCCCGCTCTGGGCGGCGCCCCGCAGCGGTGTTTGGCCGTAGATATCCCCTTTATTGGGGTTGACATCGTCTCGCCCGAGTAGAAATTTTATCACGCCTTCATGCCCATTCTGGCCAGCGCCCCAGAGAGGTGTTCGTCCGTTGATATCTGGTTTGTCGGGATTGACGTCGCCCCGCCTAGCTAACATTTTCACCACTCCCTCTTGGCCATGATAGGCTGCGCTCCAGAACGGTGTCCGGCCGTACATACCCCGTTTGTCGGGGCTGACGTCGTTCCGCCCGAGCAGGATTTTGACCACTCCCTCATGTCCATTCTGGGCAGCGCACAAGAGCGGTGTTCGGTCGCTCCCATCAGGTTTGTCGGGGTTGACACCTCCCCCTTCGAGTAGCATTTCAACCACTCCCTCGTGCCCATTCAAAGAAGCACACAAGAGTGGGGTTCGTCCGCACCATTCTGGTTTGTCTGGGTTCACCTCGTCCCGTCTGAGTAACATTTCCACCACTCTCCCATGTCCATTCTCTGCGGCAGACAAGAGTGGTGTTCGGTCGTTCCCATCTGGTTTACTGGGGTCGACGCCGTTTCGTCCCAGTAGCATTTTAACCACTTCCTCATGTCCATTCGAAGAAGCCCACGCCAGAGGTGTACTGCCTGTGCAGTCTGCTTGGTTGATGTCGCAGAATTCGGCTCCTACCAAGCTGGCTACGATCTCGACAATCCCGAAGAAAGATGCACAGTGTAGACTACTAAACAACGAAGGTCTGTTAAAAGTAACGGGGGATAAACTAGATTCTATTGCCTTCAAGAGGATTTCTGTGGAAATGTGGTTATCGTAGTTGTTAAATAGACTCAGCGCGAGTTGCTTCGCACAATTCGAGAAATCCCTTTTTGCGTGTATCCCCCAATACAGAGAAGAATATTCCAGAAAGGGTGTTCCGGAGAGATCGGGAGAGGGGCATGCCGAAAGCGCCTTGACCTGATGAGAATTCAGATAACTCAAGCAGATCTCTGCCATTGTGGAGTGGGCTGTACTAAAAAGCTGTGGGTGATCCCGGAGGTGCTCTGCAGCTGTAAAATGGATTAGCCGGACCGTGGAAGCCTTCTGGTCTACAGCAACAAGTCCTTGGCAGCATGCTAGGACCGTCTCTATTGAAGGAACATTATCGGAATCCAGATCCGGCGATCCTATCTCGATCCCAAGAGCGTGACACAGTTCGCCGACTTTCAAGGGTCGCTCCGCATGAGAGATCCACATCAAAGCAGCCATGCCGAGCCGCGATTTCGCTCCGCCTTGTCGTTCTATCCGACTCAGCATCTCCCCATAAGCGCCTCCGAACCCTAAGCCATCGGCCGCTGCGTTGAGTTTTTGTCGCCTACGACTAATAGTGGTTTCCTGCAAGATCGCATCGATTTTTAATGAGACTAGCAGGAATCTAGATATGTATCAGTCATCAGATAAGTCGAGACAGCTTTTCCTGTGTCCTTGCTTCCACCGGTACCTACATTTCGGAAATCTCCTCTGGAATTTTCTTCAGGATATCTGCCCTCAGGCCGCTGTCCATCGCCTCCGGAGTCGTGTCTTCGTCCAATCTAGTTTTAAGATAACCGATGATATCAGGTCTCCTGGGAGTGATCCGTATAGCTATTACTCTTCTAGGAAGACGCTTCACAACCTCACACTGGATGTGCGGCCTTCCTGTCACGAACACCCGAGTGTCCGGAGACCTTCGCAGAACCTGACTAAGCGAATCGAGAAGCTTGACTCGATATCTCGCGACACATTCATCTAGAGCGTCTATGCATATAAATGTGCGCTTCCTAGAACTGGTGGTTTGCAGCATTTTCACAATCTCAGCAACCTGCGGTCCCCGTCCGTCAATCACCATTCTGTGTTCCTCATATGCTTGCTCTATTTCCTCGGGTATCTCTTCCAGTCCGCTCACGACCTGTTTGAGCAAGGCACCCAGCATACTCGCCGATGACTGCTCCTTCTGTGCTGCAAAGTCGAAGTAAAAACATGCAATCGCCACCCCCCGGCCTCTGGCCTGATCGCATAACCTGTCTATCACCAATGAGCTAACATCGCATCTTGTCAGCGCTTGCCTTTGTCATTCCCTTTCTGGAGCTTCTTCCATGTTACCTAATAAAAGTTTTTCCGACCCCCGGATCCCCATAGCAAAATAAAACTGCGTGATCGGATTCACCTCCCCCACCGCTCGCGTGCCAGCTTCTAAATTCCTCGGCTTGTAAGAGCCATTCCCCCACATTTTCAACCCGGCTGTCTTGAACGTCCTGGTGCCGTAACTTTGGATTCAGCGGAGATAACCAGGCCAAGATATTTGATCGATTATCGGCAGCGGCAAAGTTAACACTCGTGTTGAAAGCGTTGATATTATTACTGAATGATTGAGACATTTTCCGTTTTCCGGTTTCCTTTTCTTAGAATATTGTAGATTATAGACGATGGAGTCATTCGACTGCGGTTACTGGAATTCCTCGGGGCTGAATAAGAGCGGGGGTTTTTGTGGAACCAAATCGATGCCTTGGGACCCCCCAGTCAATATCCTCCAAGTCGTGGCCAAACAATGTTCTACCTGTGCAACCGGAGATTACGCACATCTCCAAGCCCTGCGTGGATGCACGGTACTGTAACGTTAGAGCACAAATCCCTGGCTGCCACGAACGATCTCCTCGCGCGCTTGCCGTGAAGCTGTCTGCTCTGCGTATATACAAGCAAACCGAGCATTATTAATGGGTCAGTCGCAAGATTTAGATATCAGGAGGCCCGCCGGTTAGGAGCATGGCCCCCATTGGATATCGGCGGATTAAGGCTGTGGCGCGCGCAGTTGGCGGGTTCTGTACCGGCTGTCCGCCATTGAAAGCAAAGCCGGGAGGCGAGAGACCCAATCGGTGCAGTCTCTCAGTTAGCGAACACCCGAAATTAAAGTTTCGCTTAAAATGCCTAACCCATTACAAATACAGAATCGCAGCATAGTGGTTTTCGCTGATGTCGATGCGGGTGGGAACTCTGTTTTTGAAGCCTTGTGCCAGTACCGTATTGTGCGATGCAACGGAGTGTGCCTTCTCGATACCCGACATCTCAACTGACTGTCAAAAGCCACAACTAAAAAATACTTGAAAATAAATAAATAAATAAATACATAATCCTAATTAGTGTCATGCCGTCCATCTGCTTGAATAATAGTTTTTGTCGTAGTAGAGGAATGGCGGGGTTCGTGAGTGAGGGGGAGTGGGTGCCAAGTGGTGCTCTAGAACGTTGCGAGGACATGTTCGGTTATTTATGCTAAGGAACAATACCATCCTAAGTGCTGTGAGGATATGGACTCTACTTTTTGATCTTCATCGAGACAGCCAAGTACTGTGCAGAGAAGCACAGCGCTGTGCACTAATTCAAAGAGTGGTTGGATGCCATGAATAACCCGCTGCCCGGCCTAGGATGATTCACCATCCGGGATGTATGATACTGTATGATACCGCTAAATTAGCCAAGAGAAAATCCGGGCTAACCCTCTTCGAAATCTGAAAATAATGCCGTCAGAACGATACTCTTAGTGCAGAGGTGATTCTTAATGGCAAATTAAAGTTTCCGGAACGAGCAAGGCAACAGTACGCAGAAGAAGAAATACTATGGGGTAATCACAGGATTAGTTTGGCTCATTACTTCGGTAAAGTGTTCTGTGTTTTCAGTAGGCGTGGCGGAACTATGGTGGCTAGACTCTTTACAGAAGGTGCCGTGCCGAGCACAATGATGGAAACAAGGTGGCGAGCGGCTCAAGCAACGGTACGGTATTCCAAATATGCCTCATTTCCCCCCACTCTGAACCCTTCAGGAGTCGGCTGTTAATTTCCTATGAATACCCTACCCTAGAATGGTAGCGGAACTACTACAGTGTGATCCGTGCAGAGTGCCCAAAAAAACCCCCCAGTCCGCCTCAGTCTGTTCGCACATCCTGCCACAATTGGATGCTATTTCTCTTAGAAGATGTCCTAATTATCACTGCCCCTTCCCCGCTGCTTCATAAGTCAATCACAAACCATCACTCGTCCAGAGGACCGGATCCAGCTGCCCGCCTATTTAAACGGTAGGCTTACGTAAATTAGCATACGGCACAGCAACCAAATTTAGCATTATAACCTCCCGTAGCCCCACAAAACACCCTTAACTAGATCAGCACAAAACAGTACCTTCGATCCTGACAGAGCTACATGAGCCGGAGGAGGTGTGTTGAGGGCTGCCCTGGCATCCAGGTGAGTGGGGGGGGGGGGGGCAATCCCCTTTTCTAAGCACCGAATACCGTAAAATATCGAAGAATTGGGCTGGCTTGGCAGTGCGGCTCAGCCATACAAAACACCACTAAAATGGTAATGGATCGACATATTGGTGGTGTTTTGTATGGTGAATTCTATTAAGATCCACTGCCAAGCCAGCCCAATTCTTCGAGATTTTACGGTAGAGCTCCCCTCGACATTCTATTACCTTCCCTTCGGCATATTCCTTCGCCCGCAATCATCCTTAAACTCTAACCGAGGCCTCCCCACTAAGTCCCGCCGAAAGATCACCTGATCCACAGATTGTAAATATAAAATTCCCTCGATACAAGAAACCTCAACTTATTAGCGATTTCTATGATATAGAGCACAATGGTGAGAAACGCTATTACCCGGCATCGAATCCTATAGTAGGAGATACAATATTTTGGTATTGCACGCCGTAGGTGCAATTTACCGTATGAGATAAATGCTATATGGTATTGTAGTGTCCTAAGGATAACAAGATTTTCTCCAACCCACTGGGGAGATCACTTGAGTTCATCCACCTGCCCCATCATCTTCCTGAATGCCCTAGGAAAGGGGAAAATGATAATTGTGGTTGGTAAAAGGAGACAAGGGGAGCCTGGGATATCTATCCCAACTCGGGCGCACGGCGATAGTGAGTAGCGCTATTGGTAGTTCATTCGCTCTAGGAAAATCCGGGCTATGAGTAATTAGGGGGGTTGGGGGTTCACTTCGGGGCTTTCATGCTCCCTACGGGACTAATTTTCCTCGATGGGCAAGAGTGAAAGGTGTGGGTAACCTTCCAACCTCGCTCTCGGACCCGGGATTCACACCAAGCGAGGTGTAGTACTGTCCCCCGTAGAGGAGCCTGCTATAACCGAACCAGATTACATTCTTTCTCAGTCCCAAATACTTAAATAAAATCGCTGATCAACTTTGTACTGTGGAGTTTGAATTTGGGCTATAGTTTTTACCGAAGGCGCTTGTTTTATTTCTTTTAAAATCGCACGATGGATATGTGCTAGCGTGGCGGAGGGTTGGGTAGTATTGGTTGCTACAGCATGGGATTGATCTGTCATAGCTAGGGGGGATCGGGGGCTTTTCAGTGGGCGGAGTGGAATAGAGCGAGGGAGAAACGAACAGCGACAGCGAGAAGTGAACTCGCCGGTGAATGAAATTTTCTCCTTGTCTTTATCCATTATTGTTTTTTTTATCATTCTTTCACCTTTCGGCTTCAATTCTACGACGATACTCTACTTGTTCCTTATGTGTGAGCGGTGATTGCCCACTCCCGGCTCCTTTGTTTGTTTTCTTACCTTTTTGTCATTTCCTACTCTAACCCCTTTAAACCTTTTCACCTTTCTACGAGGAGCTGAGGGTTACTTACCTCCGGATCAAGTCATCGTTTCAGTACCCGTCCCCAATGCATGAACAAAACTAGTACGATTATTACGGTTGGTGCAATAAAAACTAATTCCGTCAGTCTGCTTATGCACACTTCTACACTTGACAGCGCTATTATCTCCAAGGTAACCGCAATATCGCCACCTGGCTCTGAAGTAAAAAGGCATCATGGACCATCACTCGCCAATACCTAACGAGTTCTATTTGAAAACAGCAATTCAGTGCTGGCTTCCTATCTGGTATGGTGGGTATGATACGGGTCTTTGTATGGGGTCACTGGTTGGTACCCTCTGCCCCTGGGTAAAACACATATATTATGCTTTCTTTCGCCGAATTAGATATTATGGGGACTCAATTGATCCCCCGCTGCCACAACCCCGCCACCTTCGATCAGGTTTAAACGGCAAGTTTACATACTGTAAAGCCGGGTGACAAAAAACTCCAGCTAATGGCCATTCCGAGCTAAAACCGAGAACCCAACAACAACCACCCGATCACCCCCAATAAATCTGGGAATTCCACTTTTGGCTAAATTAAACTGGGAACAGGTAGAGTGTAATTTTCAAGAAAAACCCGGTGTAATGTTTATGGAATTGAGAAATTAGAGAAGCCTCCAAAAAAGGTGGCCGCATGTCACCCTCATGCCCGGTCTCGAGCCACTTTCTGATCTTGTCACCCCATTGGACAAAAAATCAAGAAATATTAATTGACCTGCTTGATGTTTCCATTACAGAAAGAAACAGCTATTCTCATGCTTCCTACAACTTCTTGAAATTTCTTACCTAGACAGTGGAGCTATGAGCTTTTGAAAATAGCTGTTTTTGGCGCAAAATAGCCAACGGCACCAACTTTCTGCAACCAGACTTCAGAATATTACACACCACTGTGGAATACCATACTATGACCTCCCGAAGCCCCTCCAGGCACCGTATACCAGCACAAAATAACACATTGTATGGAGGGGTAGTGGGCGGGAGAAGATTTGCTGACGATGTGTACATGGGGTAGAGAAATCTCAATTTTAAGTTTTCAATAGATTGATAACTGCCAAGATGGCAGATAAATATCGCGCATCTAACTTATCTATTCCTTTGCTAGTGCTTTCTACAAGGGCACTCAGATGCTAACCCAAGCCTCATCTTTAGGTCGGGTGGGGGAGCGCGCGATCTGCAATTAGCTGTGCAGAGCCGGCTCGTTATAAGGAATATTAATAGGTTAGCCAACACTGCGTGGCATGAGCTCCTAGAGCAAAAAACACCGGTTTTCGGTGTTGACCTTATCGCTGAAGTCTTCTCTATCGCTAACGCTGTGCGGACAGCCTCCTAACTACACCTGCCTCACACCCGGAAGAAAGTGGTATGTAAATATGATCTAACCTATGTTCATCGTGAGCACTAATCACCACTATACCATAGTAAACGGCTAGCTCTCAGGTCGTGAAAAACCCTTCTGCGTATTCATATTATTATGTTTTCACTATGCTTGCATTTGTTGGGCGGATGTGCTTGGCTTTGTAGCGGGAGTGTGAAGGATCGTTCAGGAGACATGCAGATGGTATGGATACGCGAGAATTCTCAACAATATATTCTACCAATGTCTTTCCTTTGTTGTCACGGGAGTGCACGGAGGAATAAGGGCATGCGGTAAATACAGAGATAGGTGTGATGGCCTGTGGAAGGATCAGGATGTGGCGCCTGGGCCCCACTTATTCACTTGTCTCTACCATTGGTTTAGTTTTAGAAGAACTCAGTTGAGAGCTAGCGAATGAAGGAAGTAAGAACAGTGAAACTTACATTCCATATCCTTCCTCCAAAGTGCCTGAGTTCCGCGTGAATTCTCTTAGTCCGTCGTCTACTCCCGTGCCCTCGTTTTCCACATTGATAGTATTGAGACCGCTACCGTGCCATGCTTCCGAGGGGAGGGAAAAAAAACCCTAGGGAATGAATAAATAAAAAATAAATCTGCAGAGAATTTACAAGCTCAAAAGAAGAAAGAGTAGATGTGGCGGAAATTCTGAGGCGCACGGCCTATTTGAACACAACAGAAATAGGCGATCTTACTCGGGAAAGATAGGAAAGACGGAGGTTACGACAGGGTTTTGTTTTGAACTACGGGAGAAGGTAAGAAGTGTTGGAAATTCACAAAGGTTCCATATCTAGGGAATAGGCGGAAGGTGGAAGGCTGATAGTGTCACACTATGATGGTTGGGGAACAGCAGGAGATGCAAGGACTGTAAAGGATTGCCGGAGACAAGGAAAATTTTGTAAGGGGAAGAAATCAGACTTGAGGATTTAGGGAAAGCATTTGGAACAAGTTTGAAGTTGTCTGAGAAAAGCGGAAGGTCATGGAGAGAAAGTGAGTCTGGGTGAGGTCGAGAAAGAAAGGGTCTTCTGTAAAGTCAAGTTTGTGTATATACAGAGCACCTCCGGCGACTTGGGAAGAAAAAGAAACCCAGGTTATTCTCTACCAACATAGCCTATTTTTTAGGAGATGGGAAGGGGTGAGCAGTGGTTAGGGCGGGCATGTTTGAGGGGCCGTTGCCGTCTTTAGGAAGTAGCATGTAGGGTATCCGTGGTTGAAAGCGGTGAGTGGAGAAATTCCTCACCAGCCTTATGTACCGTTGGGAGGCGTAGGTGGTGGGGGCTCTGGTGGGGCTAACATTCCCTTATGGCGAGAGCCAGCAGCCCACGATCGTGATGTTCGGCCGCCTTTTATCTGGTCTATTGGTTTCACATCGTCCCGTCCGAGTAGTATCCCCACCACTCGCTTGTGCCCCCCGGAGGCAGCACAATGGAGGGGCGTTCGGCCATCCCCATCTGGTTTGTCAGCGTCGACGTCACTCCGCTCGAGTAGGATTTTCACGACACCCTCGTGGCCATTCTGGGCAGCAGTCCATAGTGGTGTTCGGCCCTCGGTATCCGGTTCGTTGGGGCAGATGTCATCCCGTTCAAGTAGCATCTTCACTACCCCCTCGTGCCCGTTCTGGGCACCAGCCCAGATTGGTGTTTGGCCACAGATATTCGGTTGGCCTGGGTTGACATCGTGCCGCCCGAGCAGCATTTTCACAGCTCCTTCGAGCCCATTCCTAGCAGCACCCAGGAGGGGTGTTTGGCCGCAGTTATCTTGTTGGCTGGGGTTAACGTCATGCCGTTGGAGTAGTATTTTCATGGCCCCCTCGTGCCCCATCAGAGCAGCAGTGCAGAGAGGCGTTTCGCCATAAATGTCGTGTTTGTTAGGGTTGACGTCGTCCCGCCCAAGTAGCATTTTCAGCACTCCATCCTGTCCATTCCAAGCGGCATCCCAGATCGGTGTTCGGCCGTAGATATTTGGTTTTTCGGGGTCCACGTCGGCCCGTTCGAGTAGCATCTCCACAATCCCCTGGTACCCTTTAGCAGAGGCACGGAGGAGCGGTGATCGGCCTTCGGTATCCTGTCCGTTGGGGTAGACGTCCTCTCGTCCGAGTAGCATTTTGACCACTTCCACATGCCCATTCTCAGCAGCCCGCGCAAGAGGTGTACTGCCAGTGTAGTCTGTTTTGTTGATATCACAATCTTCTACCTCTACCAAACCAGCTACAATCTCGACAATTCCGAAGAAGGATGCACAGTGTAAACCACTGAACCCAGAATATTTGTTGGTAGAAGGAAGGAAATTCCGTGCATCTCCACCCAAGAGGAGCTTTGTGGAAATGTGGCTACTGCAGTCCTCAAACAGCTTCAGTGCAAGCTTTTTCCCCCTATCTGAGAGATTTCTTTTTGCATGCATTCCCCAATATAGAGAAGAATATTCCAGAAAGGGTGTAACTCGGAGATCGGGAGAGGAAGTAGCGGAAAGGGCCTTCACCTGATTGGAATTCAGATAGGTTAGGCATGTTTCTGCCATAGTTGAGTGAACTCTACCAAAAAGCTCAGGATGAGCCCGGAGGTACTCTTCAAGAGTAAAATGGATTAACCGGACCGTGGAAGCCCCCTTGTCCATGGAAACAAGTCCTTGACAACAGCTGAGCAATGTCCCTATTGAAGGGACATTGTCATCATCGAGATCGGCCGATCCTATTTCGACTCCTAGGGCGTGACACAGTTCGTTGACCTTCAAGGGCCGCTCCGAGTGAGAGATCCACATCAAAACGGCCATGCCAAGCATCGCTTTCTCCCCACCCTGCCCCTTTATCCGACTCAATGTCCCACCATATGCGCCCCCCAACCCCAACCCGTCGGTCATGCTGTTGAGTTTTTGTCGTCTGCGACTAATTGTGGTTTCCTGCAGGATTGCATCAATATTCAGCGAGACTAGTAGGAATCTAGATATTTTTTGTCAGTAGATAGCTCAAGGCAGCTTTCCCAAGCCATTTCTTCTACCCACATTTCTGAAATATCTTCAGGAATTTTCCTCAGGATATCTGCCTTCAGACTACCGTCCATCGCGTCCGGTGTTGTGTCTTCGTCCAGCCTGCTATGAAGATAACTAATGATATCATCTCTCCGCGGAGTGATGCGTATGGCCGTTCCTCTTCCACAAAGAAGCTTCCTAAACTCAGCCTCGATGTGCGGTCTTCCTGTCACGAACATCCGTGTTCCTGGGGACCGTTGTAGAATCTCATTAAACGAATTGAGAATTTTAGCCCGGTATCCGGCCTCACATTCATCCAACGCGTCGATGCATATGAATGTGGGCCTTTCGGAAATGGTAGCATGTAGCATCTTCACAATATCCGCCAACTGCGGTCCCCGCCCACCGATAGCACATCTTTGGCTTTGGTATGCTAATGATATCCCCTTTGGAGTCGCCTCTAATCCGCAAACAAGTTGTTTCAGCAGAGCACCTAGTATGTTCGTGGGGGACTGCTCCTTTCGGGCGGCGAAGTCAAAATAAAAACATGCGACGGTGGCATTTTGCCCTGCAGCCTGATCACACAACTCATCTATCACCAATGAACTTCACTGCCTGTCAACACTTGTCCTTTCCCTCCTACCCATCGAGGTTCGCCTTTGTTACCTAATAAAAGTCTTTCCAACCCCCGGATCTCCGTTGCAAAATAAAACCGCGTTATCGGATTCAGCTCCCCCACTACCGGCCCGCCAGCTTTTGAATTCTTCAGCCTGCAACACCCATTTCCCTACACTATTGACCCGGTTCTCCTGAATGTCATTGTGCCTTAGCCTAGGTTCTAGTGGCGATAACCAGGTCAATATTTGAGACCGGTCATCGGTAACAGAGTGGTTGTTCCACACATTGAAGGAGTTGGTATTATTGCAGTTGATGTGGTCGTGAAAGCAATACTCAGACATCTTCGGCGTTGGGGAACTGGTAGAGGATTGGCGATCGAACCGGTCGATTGATTGAATTAGTGGAGGCTGAAGGGGTGGGGTCTCTTGTGGAACCTCATGGATGTCTCACCGCCGCCTAGCTAATCTCTCCAAAAACTTTGCCAGCAACGCTCTAGCTATGTTCGCCGCATCAGGAGCGAGGCTAACCACATATCATACTTATAAATTATAATACCGTCCTAAGGGGCACCACAAACCCTTCACGATTAACGAGCATTTTTGAGCGCCTGGTGTGAGATCGCCTGGCTTGATATGTCTACATCATATTAGTCCTACCCTTATACCGGTACATGATTCAGCCGAGCCCCTTACATATTATCTAACTTAAAGCATCCCACAGCCTTGTAGCTTATCAGATTCTGTGAAGATAACCACCGGCCCCTTTGATATTCGTCAATACGGTAACACTTACCATCACCCCTTCCTTAGCCATTTTACTACCCCGTCACAAGCCGTCACTTGTCTAATTATCCGGGGTTGAACTACAAGCTCACATCCCACATGACACAATGCAATACAATATGGTGCAGCAGTTTCCCCTGAAGTCACCGTGCACTCTTGACTAGGCCGGTGCGAAAGAACGCCCTCGGTTCTATTGAAGATTTGAGAGGGGAAACGATGGAGGGTTTACCCCCTAAAGTGATGCGGGGAAAAGAAACCCTAACCTTTGGTTTTAAATATACGCCCAGTCCCCCAGCATTGTAGGCCGGTATTCTGCGCTTAAATTTCTCTTTCTCCGTATGATAGCTCCCTACACGCAGTTCTCCCCACATCCTAACCGATGCTTAATTCCAAAGTCTTGTCAAGAAGCCACCAAATCCTCAGCCCAGTGATGCAAAATCTGCTTATTTTAACGAAACTTAATCCATTTGCACTTTCCGCGACGTGGGCCCTATAGCAAGGGACACTGTCATCCGGCATCAAAATTTATAGTTGCGAGATATAATATTTCCCCTCTACACCTTACAGCTACTATTTACCGTACGGTATAAAGCCTATACCGGACCCGGATACACCGGATTATTTGAGCGCTAATACCGCAGACATGGCGAGGTATTCTCTACCGTTCATGGCGCCCGACCCCAGCATAGGACAGAATTCCCTGAGAAAGAAAGATATATAAAAAAGTGCCGGTGTGCGAGAGGAGATTGGGGTCGGGCGGAACAGCCATCCCGACTCCTCCGAGGGTCGATAGCGCACACCTCTGTGGGCCATTCAATCGCTTTTGGAAAGTCAAGCTAGTATACTGGTGTCCGTAAGGTGCAAATTTATTTCGCGGCCAATGTAACCCTGACTGTACTAACCTTCTTTACGAATGAGAGCCGAAGAGGGTAGAAGGCCTGCAAACCTCACCTTCGATCTCACAACTGGGGGAGGCGGTATGAAATCACGACCTCCATCAAGCCATGTCCATAATGGAAAAATGGAAAAATGGGTGGCGCAGTGGTACACGGTAGTTTCAGAGGATTCGCTTGGAACTCGGGCATTGTGTAGGAAGGATATGAGATCTTACTTCCACAACTTCGTTCGCTCTATCCTAAAAACTAAACTAACCGTGGAGACAGGTGTATAAGTAAAACACAAATAACGCGTCCTGAGCCCTTCGTAGAGCACCACCCTATATCTGTATCCCCCCTAATGTCCGGATTCCTCCATAATCCTCCATGATGACAAAGGAAAGGCAAGTTGGTAGAATCTCCTTTAGTAACTATTAAGCTACTAGAACAATCTATTCTGCTCCCTAGTAATCTAAAACACTACCTAACGATATGTGAGACTCCCGTAGCTTATAGAATTAACCATATCCTTCTATTGAGCAACGAAAACCGATCACTACCGTAAATTGATTATGAGCTGACTCTCGCTTGGTTTTTCACCAGTGTCAGAAATTGCCTTCGATTCTCTATACTCGCATCTAAAAAAACCCTTTATCTCAATCCTTCACATCGGATGAGGAAAAAAAGTGTTTGAGGAAAATGGCAATGAACAGCCAATTCCCCAAAGCAAGAACCCATGTATTGGAAATATCTAAACGAGAAAGGAGAGAAAGATAGAAAAGAAGTGGAAAAAGACAACGCCAAAGGGAACACATAATCATATCCTCCGCTTGGTTACCGTATCGGATTGATTGTTCCACTGCTGGAGGCGCTGGGAAGGTTGCTGCTGCCTTTGCCATGGGAGATCGTTACCGCCGATGTATCCCTAGGTGGCAATTTGGGCGCATGGGATCCGGTAGGGGTGGTGGGTGGGAAATAAAGAACGCGACGTGTAGGAAACTGGAGGACGCGACGTGTAGGAAGCATGGTGATCTCATGAAAGGGGAAGCTCCGAGGTGGTATATGTATGGGGGGTTCACGGGCCCGTAGTCTCTGAGCTATGACCCCACACTGGCCCAGCAACCGGGTATACTTTTTTCCACCCTTGTCCGAGACATGGCTCCGATTCGCCAAGCGCTACTCCCTGTGCGTGCCCAATTGGCAACGGGTTGTTCCAACCCACTATTAAATGTGCGGAGAGCGAGAGCCAAGAATCAGTAATAAAACCAAACTAAACAGAAACTCCAAACCGCATTATCCTGTCTCAGGACAATAGAAATGGCCTTTAACTAGCCCCAAAATCTAGCTGATGAATAGAAAGTACCGAACCCCAACTTGACTAGAGAGGGGAATGCGGATAGAGATTTGGACGGGTATGCGATAGATCTGTGCACCCCCACAGCAAATGATTTCCTGTGACTAAAGGAAAAATATTTAAGCCGAGCTCCTGCGGCGGGGTGACTGCGGGAGGAATGGAAAGACGGCGGTTACCAGCAGATAGACTCCCAAACTAGGGGAGGCAAGGAAGAGATGAAAGGTAGGTAGTGACGGGTGTGGGATGCTTAAGGAACCGTTGCGGCCCGTGCGGAAATGGTGCAGCGGTTATCCGGAGTCGAAACTCGTCGGGGGAATGATCCCTGCACAGCATTATAAGACGCTGCGGGTCGCAGGTGCTGGGGTCTGTAGTAGGGCTATCACTCCCTCATGGTCACGGGCAGCGGCATACCAGAGCGGTGTTAAGCCGAGAATATCAGGCTTGTTAGGGTTGACTTCGTGGCGTCCGAGTAGCACTTCCACCACCCCCTCGTGCCCATTCTCAGCTGCGCACGAGATCGGTGTCCGGCCGGTTTCATCTGTTTTGTTGGGGTCGACGTTGTTACGCCCGAGCAGCATTCTAACTACTCCCTCGTGGCCATAGAAGGCAGCGCTCCAAAGAGGCGTTCTGTCATAGATACCGCTTTTGTCCGGGCTCACGTCGTCCCGGGCGAGTAGGATTTGCACCACCCCCTTATGCCCCTTCACAGCCGCACAGAAGAGCGGTGTTTGGCCGTGGATATCCGGTTTGTCGGGGCTGAGGTCGCCCTGTCCGAGTAGTATATTCACCACCCCCTGATGCCCATTCCAAGCGGCACATGAGAGGGGTGTTCGTCCATTGATGTCTGCTTTGTCGGGGCTGACGTCATGTCGTTGGAGTAGTATTTTCACCACTCCCTCATGCCCATTCTCAGCAGCACACCAGAGAGGTGTTTGGCCTTCATGGTTTGCCCCGTCAGGGCTGGTAGCCCCCCTTCCAAGTAGCATTTCTACAACTCCATCGTGCCCATTTAAAGCAGCCCACAAGAGTGGTGTTTCAGCATCGTTATCTGGTTTGTCGGGGCTGACGTCGTCTCGTCCAAGTAGCATTTTTACCACCTCCGCGTGCCCATTCTTGGCAGCACAGCAGAGAGGTGTTCGGCCGTCGATATCCTGCTTGTTGGGATTAATATCGCCCCGACTGAGTAGTATTCCTACTACGCCCTCATGCCCATTCTGTCCAGCGCTCCAGAGAGGTGTTCGCCCGTTGGTATCTGCTTTGTCGGGGTCGACATCGTCCCGCTCGAGTAGAAGTGTAACCACTCCCTCATGGCCGCTCTCGGCGGCGCCCCAGAGCGGTGTTTGACCGTAGATATCCAGTTTGTCTGGGTTAACATCGTCCCGCCTAAGTAGTATTCTTACCACGCCTTCATGCCCATTCTGACCAGCGCCCCAGAGGGGTGTTCGTCCGTTGATATCTGCTCTGTCGTGGTTGACATTGTCTTGCCCGGCTAAGATTTTCACCACTCCTTCTTGGCCATAATAAGCAGCGCTCCAGAGCGGCGTTCGGCCCCACATTCCCCGATTATCGGGGCTAATGTCATCCCGCCCGAGTAGCATTTTCACCACTCCCTCGTGCCCGTTCTCTGCAGCATAAATCAGTGGTGTTCTGTCGCTCCGATCCGGTTTATCGGGGCTGACGTTGTCCCGGCCCAGTAGTATGTTAACCACTTCTTCATGCCCATTCGAAGCAGCCCACACCAGAGGTGCACTGCCTGTGCAGTCTGTTTGATTGATGCCACAACATTCCGCCGCTTCCAAGCTTGCTACTATCTCCACAATCCCGAAGAATGCTGCACAGTGCAGTCTAGTGAACAGCGAAGGTTTGTCAAAATCAACAGGAAAGTAACCCGGTCTTGCTACCTTCAAGAGGATTGCCGTGGATACGTGGTTTTCGTAGTCGGCAAATAGCTTCAGCGCGAGTTGCTTCGCACAATTGGAGAAATCCTTTTTTGCATGTATTCCCCAATACAGAGAAGAGTATTCCAGAAAAGGTGTGCCAGAGAGGTCGGGAGAGGGACTTGCAGAAAGAGCCTTGACCTGTTGGGAATTCAGATAACTCAAGCAGATCTCTGCCATTGTGGAGTGGGCTGTACTAAAAAGCTGTGGGTGATCCCGGAGGTACTCTTCAACCGTAAAATGGATTAACCGGACGGTTGAAGCCTCCCTATCTACGGTAACAAGTCCTTGACAACAAGCTAGTAGTGTCCCTGTTGAAGGAACATTATCGGCATCAAGGTCCGCCGATTCTATTTCGACCCCAAGAGCCTCACACAGCTCGCCGACTTTCAAGGGCCGCTCCGAGTGAGAGATCCACATCAAAGCGGCCATACCAAGCCTCGCTTTCTCCCCACCTTGCCCCTGTATCCGACTTATTGTCTCATCATAAGCACCCCCGAACCCTAAGCCATCGGTCATTGCGTTGAGCTTTCGTCGCCTACGACTGACCGTGGTTTCCTGAAGTATCGCATCGACATTCAATGAGACTAATAGGAATCTAGATATGTACCTGTTAGTGGATAACCTGAGGCAGCTTCTCAGGCGTTGTTGATTCTACCTACATTTCGGAAATCCTTTCAGGGATTTTCTTCAGGATGTCCGCCTTCAAGCTACTGTCCATCGCCTCAGGAGTTGTGTCTTCGTCCAGTCTAGCCTGAAGATAACTGATGATATCAGGTCTCCTGGGAGTAATGCGTACTGTCATTACCCCAGAAAGGCGCTTTACCACCTCAAACTGGATGTGCGGTCTTCCTGTCACGAACACCCGAGTGTCCGGAGACCTCCGCAGAACCTGATTAAGCGAATCGAGAAGCTTGACTCGATATCTGGCCACACACTCGTCTAGAGCGTCTATGCATATGAATGTGCGCTTCCTGGAAGTGGTGGTTTGTAGCATCTTCACAATCTCAACAATCTGCAGCCCCCGTCCGTCAATCACCCTCTTGTGGTCTTCATATGCTTGCTCTATTTCCTCGGGTATCTCTTCCAGTCCGCTGACAACCTGTTTGAGTAGAGCACCTAACATACTCGCCGATGACTGCTCCTTTTGAGCTGCAAAGTCGAAGTAAAAACATGCAACCGCCACTCCCCGGTCTCTTGCCTGATCGCATAACCTGTCTATCACCAATGAGCTAACATCACAGCCTATCAGCTCTCTTTTCCTTCTTTTTCCCGAGCTTCTTCCATGTTACCTAATGAAAGTTTTGCCAACCCCCGGATCCCCATAGCAAAATAAAACTGCGTTATCGGATTCACCTCCCCCACCGCCGGCGTGCCAGCTTTTAAATTCCTCGGTCTGTAGGAGCCATTCCCCCACATCTTCAACTCGGCGGTCTTGAACATCCTGGTGCCGCAACTTTGGATTCAGCGGAGATATCCAGGCAAGGATATTAGACCGCTCATCAGCAGCAAAGTTAACACTCGTGTTGAAAGAGTGGGTATTATTACTGAATGAATGAGACATTTTCTGTTCTTTGTTGCTTGAAATGTTGTGGACGATGGATGATGAAGTTGTTCGACTTCCGGTACTGGAATTCCTTAGGGCTGAATAAAAGCGGGGGTTTTCGTGGAACCTAACCGATACACGGGGACCGTCCAACCAATCTCCCTCAAGCTGGGCCCAACCGATGTCTTGCCTGTGCAACAAGAGACGCCACACATCTTCCAGCGCTGTCACTGTGGGATTGCATTACTTAGTATATATACAAGTAAATCAAGCCTTATGAACTGATTACTTAATTTCCTTGCAGTGAGCATGACTCCTGTTGCGTACCGCTAGACCTAGGCTGTGGTTTAGGGAAGCAGAGTTTTGTGCTAGGCTGACCTACAACGAAAAGTCATGTCCCAGAGAGGAGGTTTAATACAGTAGATACAGTCCTTTCAGTTTGCGAAGATATAAGATCCAGATTACTGACATCATCACCCCATTACGAGCAAAACATCAGAACATGGTTCTTGGTGTGGAGATTAGTATCGTGTTTGGCCCTCACGGAGACTAGTCAGACTAGCGAGATTGTATGGGTCAGCGCATTTCTGTGTCATTGTATTGTGCGTGGACAAAATTAATCGATCAAGAAACGCTCATAATTTTCCCCGTGATATTGTCAACCTCCTCGATACAACTACCCCAACCGAACCAAGAAAAACAAGTAAAAATAATTTAAATATATGGCAGTAATCAGTGTTTAGTATACCATCCATCAATCTTAATAAAAAAAGAGAAAGTATTATGAGGTGCCTGTCAAGTGGTAATGATTTGTGCGGGCGCCCGGAAGCAATGTGTTGCCACGCTCAGCCGGGTGATCGGTCAATTCTGTCCATGCACAATATCTTGCTCCATGTACTGTCCTGCCAGCTTTCCATAATATACCCAATCTCTCCCGTGATCGCCACACAAATTGGTTCAAACTAAATATTCTACTAATGATAACCTAACCACTAAGGGTCCTTATCTATAGCCGGCCGTCTATCACCGATCGTCAAGAAGGGCTTAACGGTTGTGGGTGTGAGGGCAAGTAGATGGCGCTCACCTACCATTGCGTGCTGTCTAGGGCCTGGTGGAATTTCAAGACTCGCCTCAGAAGCAATGCCACCTTTTGACCCTCTAGCAACAATTATTTTTGACGATAGAAAATTAGGTAAACACTTGTTCACCGTCTATGGGAAAACGATACCGGTTGAGACGCAGCCATCTGGTTTTGTCACCTGAATTTTAGAACCAGGCGGTTAGGTAAACGGCCCTAATTCAAAGAGTAGCTGTGTGTGATGAATAGCTGGCTCTATGCTCCTAGGATGATTTAAGATCCTATATCTATCACTAAGTTGACTATGCGAAACATCTAGCTAAACCAAGGGTGAAATTTGGAGAATGCCGACAAGGATGATACTCTCGGTGTACCAGCCATTTTAAAAATCATCGGAACAAGCCAAACAATAATATGTACAAAAGAAATACTGTGTGGTAATCGGAGGATTAGTCGGTCTCGTTATCCTAGTGAAGTATTTCGCACTTTCAGCAGGTGTGGTGTAGCGATGGTGCCCGGACATTTGTAGACAGAGTGTGATGCCTGATGCGAAGCCCACCTGTGGCGGAGAGACGACAGCCGGCTCTCCAACGCCGCTCTAAACAGCCCCCACCTTTTCCCGTTCCGAACACTTGAAAAATCGGGTATCAGTTTTGCGCTCTGCTCCGGAATGGGAACAAAATTACTATGATGAAAGAAGCCCAAAATAAAAGCCCACTCTAGCTCAGTCGGTTCATGCACTCCGCCAAACTCGAAAAGTATTATCTCGGAGAAAGCATTCTAGAGTAACAGGGGGCTCAAGGAACAAACCAAACAAACTCGCTGCTTGGATTAACGGTTACTGAGTTACTTCCAATGTAGTGTTCACTGATCCCCCTTATTTTCGACCCCCTCCGATGTTAACTTAATTATCTTACCCTCTAGTGCCCTTTTCTAGGCTAAATTTATAACGCCCTCATAAACTGTCACTCGTCTTAATCTAACTTGTTTTAGCTGTAAGCCTATGCAGCATACAGCACAACACGGGCCAGCACAGTACCACAGTCCCCTGTGACCCCATCAAACGCCATTAACTAGACCATTAAAAAATAAAAATGCACTCAATCCCAATGGGGATTTGAGGGTGGGGTGGGTTAACCCACAACAAGCAGAATGGGAAAAGAGGCCCAACTTCTCGCTTTTAAATATAAATAGCTAACCCTGCCATTTCCCCAAACACTCCCTCTCTATCCTTCCCTTTACATAGTCCTCCTTATGATACCTTATTATCTCATTTTGTCAAAACCTGAATAAAATTACTGGTTTTGAATACCGTGGAAACTCGAATAATTAAACCGTGTACTATAAAGTTCAGAATTTCCTTCTCCGGAATGGGGGCAAAAAACACAGCAAAAACACAACCCCTTTCCACTTCTGAGACAGAAAAAAAACAAAGATTTCTTGACCTTACTGAGAGTGGAAAGTCCAACGACATAGCACACGGTTCAATTATTCAAGTTTTAAAGTAATGAACAAAAGTTTAAATAAATTGATAGATTCCATTGCTGTGTAAAATAAAGCTACTGGTAGATACTATATTGCACTCTGTTGTTCAAGGAATAACAGGACTTTCACCACCTAGCTGGTGAGATCAAGCGGGTATATCGACCAGCGTGAGCACCGTGCTGGGTGTCCTACGGAAGAGAGGGTAAAAGAAATTGTGGTCGGTGGAACATGATAAGAACATGAGATATCGGTCCCAACTCACGTGCAAGTAGATAGTGCACAGTCCGCGGGGTGGTTCATTCACTCTAGGCAAATCCGGGCTATAAAGGCTTGTAGAATGGGAGTTAACCTTGCAGCTTAAAGACTCCATGCACTACTAATTTTCCTTGATAAACTAGACTAAAGATGAGGGTAGCCTCCTGGCCTCGGTTTCCTACCCGGGATCTACTTTGGGAGGAGGATGGTACCATACCTAAGCATGATTGCTATTAACAAATATTCACAACCATCACTAATTAGCACTATTCTTTAACTAATAGCTGTCTCTCGGGCCGCCTTTCACGTGTGATAGAGAGAGCTAGCGCCTTATATGCTTTGTTCTCTATGCACCGTATATCGAAACAGCCCTCATGTCTATGCTTCAGCCGGGAGGGAAAAAAACAATCGGAAATAAATAAATAAAGAAGTATCAAAGGTGTGAAGAGTCTCGAGAGCCAGAAAGCAACAATATAACTAGTGGCGACTGAAATCTTAAGCCATAGCGGCCTATCTCAATACAATTGCAATAGCACGCTAACAACAGCAAAGTGTAGATTATGAACAGATATTGGCAGACCCTTACTTGGCTTGATGTGAAAATGCGCGCAGAGGCTCGGAAGGGTACGTGATAGATCTGCGCATCCCCGTCGCAAATAATTTCTAGGGATCAAATGGGAAATATTTAATCTGAGCTTCAACGACTGGTTTTCCCTAGAATGAAGGGAAAATCTGGGCTTGAACAAGGTTGTGCTGCAAACTGGTGAGGAGATAGGCAGGGGGTGGGAGGAGGATCAAAGTGAGCGAGAAAGACATGTTCAAAGAGCTGTTGGGGTTCTTGCGGAAATGGCGTGTAGGTAATCTGTACCGGGGAGCGTTAAGAAGGACGATGCCCTCAGGCATTAGGCCGTGCCGGCAGTAGGAAACAGGGAGCGCTGTAGCAGCGCAATCGCTCGAGCATAGAGATAGTTAGCAGCCCACCAGAGGGGTGTTCGGCGGTCACTACTTGAATTGTCGGTGTTGGTGTCACCCCGCCCGAGCAGTAGTTTGACCACCCCCGTGTGCCCATTTTCAGCAGCGCCCCAGAGCGGCGTTTGGCCGTAGATATCTAGTGTGTCGGGATTGACGTCATCCCGCCCGAGCAGTATTTTCACCACTTCCTCGTGCCCATTCTTAGCGGCACTACAGAGCGGTGTTTGGCGGTAGATATCTGGTGTGTCAGGATTGACGTCATTCCGCCCGAGTAGTATTTTTGTCACTGCATGGTGCCCACTTTCAGCAGCCCCCCAGAGGGGTGTTTGGCCGTCGCTATCCAGTTTGTCGGGGTTGACGTCGCCCCGCCCTAGCAATATTTTGACTACTTCCCCGTGACCACTCTCAGCAGCGCCCCAGAGCGGTGTTCGGCCATTGATATCGGGCATGTCGGGGTTGACACCGTCCCGTCCAAGCAGTATTCTCACCACTCCCTCGTGCCCATAAAAAGCCGCGCTCCAGAGCGGCGTTCGTCTATAAATACCCCTTTTGTTGGGGTTGACGTCATCTCGTTCGAGTAACCTTTTCACTACCCCCTCATGTCCTCTCTCAGCAGCACTCCAGAGCGGCGTTCGACCATCCTCATTTAGCCTGTCGGGGCTGACGTCATCCCGTCCGAGGAGCATTTCGACCACTTCCTCGTGCCCATTCTCAGCAGCGCACAAGAGTGGTGTTCGGTCCTTCCCATCCGGTCTGTCGGGACTGACGTCGCCCCGTCCAAGTAGTATCTCCACCACTCCCACGCGCCCATTCTCAGCAGCGCACAAGAGCGGTGTTTCACCGTTATTATCTGTATTATCAGGACTGACGCCCTGTTCAAGTAGTATTTTCACCATTCCCTCATGCCCATTCTCAGCAGCACACCAGAGAGGTGTTTGGCCGCAGATATCCGGCGCGTCGGGATTGACGTTGTCCCGCCCGAGTAGTATACCTGCCACTCCCTCCTGGCCGTAATAAGCCGCACCCCAGAGCGGTGTTTGACCATAGATATCCGGTTTGTCGGGGTTAACGTCGTCCCGCCTCAGTAGTATTTTTGCAACTCCCGCGTGCCCATTTTCAGCAGCACCCCAGAGTGGTGTTCGGCCGTTGATATCTGGTTTGTCGGGGCTAACCTCGTGTTGCCCGAGGAGTATTTTCACCACTCTCTCACGCCCAAAATAGGCGGCGCTCCAGAGCGGTGTCCGGCCGTATAAACCCCGTTTCTCAGGGTTGACATCGTTCCGTCTAAGCAGTATTTTTACTACTCCTTCACACCCCATCTCAGTAGCACGATGGAGTGGCGTTTGGCCATAGATATCCGGCTTGTCGGGGTTGACGTCGTCTCGCCCGAGCAGTATATTTGCTACTCCCTCCTGTCCACTTTCAGCAGCACCCCAGAGCGGCGTTTGGCCATAGATATCCTGTTTGTCGGGGCTGACGTCGTCCCGCCTGAGTAGTATTTTTGCAACTCCCTCATGTCCTTTCCTAGCAGCACCGCAGAGTGGTGTCCGGCCGTTGATATCTGGTTCGTCGGGGTTAACCTCGTGTTGCCCGAGCAGTATTTTCACCACTCTCTCGCGCCCGTAATAGGCGGCGCTCCAGAGCGGTGTCCGGCCGTAGATACCCCGTTTTTCAGGGTTGACATCATTCCGTCTGAGCAGCATTTTTACCACTCCTTCGTACCCCATCTCAGCAGCACGATGGAGTGGCGTTTGGCCATAGCAACTTGGTTTGTCGGGGTTGACGTCGTCCCGTCTAAGGAGCATTTCTACCACTCCCTCGTGCTCATTCGATGCAGCAGAGAAGAGCGGTGTTTGACCGTAGTTGTCTGGTTTGTCAGGGTTGACGTCGCCCCGCCCGAGCAGCATTTTCACCATTCCCTCATGCCCTTTCTTGGCAGCCCACCAAAGTGGTGTTGCCCCCTCGCTATCTGGTTTGTCAGGGGTGACATCCTGCCGTCCAAGGAGCATTTTGACCACTTCACCGTGCCCACTCGCAGCAGCACACCAAAGGGGTGTTTGGCCGTAGATGTCAGGTTTGTCGGGGCTCACGTCGTCCCGTTCGAGCAGTAGTTTCACCACCCCCTCATGTCCATTCAAAGCAGCACACCAGAGCGGTGTTTCTCCAGACTCACTGGGCTTGCCGGGGTCGATGTCGTCCCTTCTGAGCAGTATTTTCACGACCCCCTCGTTCCCATTCACCGCAGCCCACCAGAGTGGTGCTTGGCCGTCGATATCTGGCTTGTTGGGGTTGACGTCACCCCGTTCGAGTAGTATTTTAACCACACCCTCGTGCCCATTCAAAGCAGCAAACCAGATTGGTGTTCGGCCGCGGATATCCGGTCTGTCAGGGTTAACGTCGTCCCGTCCGAGCAGTGTCTTCACCACACCTTGGTGCCCATTCAAGGCAGCACGCCAGAGCGGTGTTCGGCTGTACATATCTGGTTTGTCTGGGCTGATGTCCTCCCTTGCAAGCAGTACTTTCATCACTTCTTCGTGCCCATTCAAAGCAGCCCATGCGAGAGGAGTGCCGCCTGTACAGTCCGCCTGACTGACATCACAACCCCCCACCCCTACAAAAATGTCTACAATGTCGACAATTCCGAAGAAGGATGCACAATGCAGGCCACTGAAGAGTGAAGGTTCACCAAAATCAACAGGGAAGAGCCGCGATTTTTCTCCATCCAAGAGGGTTTTTGCGGATATGTGGTTGCCGTAGTCGTCGAATAGATTCAGCGCAAGCTCTTTGGCAACATGTGAAAGCTCTCTTTTGGCGTGCATTCCCCAGCATAGGGAAGAATATTCCAGAAATTCGGCCCCCCGGAACTCGTGAGAGCGACTTGGCGAAAGAGCCCTAATCTGATGGGAATTCAAATAACTTAAGCAGGTCTCGGCCATTGTCGAGTGAGCGGCACCGAAAAGCTCAGGACGTGCCCGGAGGTACTCTTGAAGAGTAAAATGGATTAACCGGATCGTTGAAGCCTCCCTGTCTACCGCAACAAGTCCTTGGCAGCAGGCTAATAATGCCTCTATTGAAGGAACATTGTCATCATCAAGATCCGGCGATCCTATTTCGACTCCTAGGGCATGACACAATGCGTCGACCTTCAAGGGCCGCTCCGAGTGCGAGATCCACATCAATGCGGCCATGCCCAACCTCGATTTCTCCCCTCCCTGTCCCTTTATCCGACTCAATGTCTCACCATAAACACCACCCAACCCCAACCCGTCAGTCATTGCATTAAGCTTTCGTCGCCTGCGGCTGATTGTAGTTTCTTGCAGGATCGCATCGACATTCAACGAGACTAGCAGGAATCTAGAGATATTTCTGTCAGTGGGTGACTTGAGGTATCTTCTCTGGTACCCTCATTTGTACCTACATTTCAGAAAGATCTTCAGGAATTTTTTTTAAGATATCGGCCTTCAGACTACTGTCCATGGCCTCGGGCATTATGTCTTCGCCCAGTCTGGCGTGAAGATAACTGATGATATCGTGTCCTCGGGGAGTGACGCGCATAGTCGCTACTCTTCCAGAAAGATGCTTCCCCACCTCAGCCTGGATGTGTGGTCTCCCTGTCATAAATATCCGTGTGCCTGGAGACCTTCGCAGAGTTTGGTTAAGTGAATCAAGTAGCTTGACTCGATATGCTGTCTCGCATTCATCCAGGGCGTCGATACAAATGAATGTATGTTTTCTGGTGGCGGTGGTCTGCATCATCTTCACGACATCGGAAAACTGCGGTCCCCTCCCGCCAATGGCACTTCTCTGCTCTTGGTATGCTCGAGATATCTCCTCCGGGGTCTCGTCTAGCCCGCCGACCAGCTGTTTCACCAGGGCGCCCAGCACGCTGGTAGAGGACTGCTCCTTTTGGGCCGCGAAGTCAAAGTAAAAACATGCAACCGTGGCACTCTGTCCCCCAGCCTGATCGCACAACCTGTCTATCACCAACGAGCTAATACCACAGTATGTTAGCGCTTTCCTTTTTCCTTTCTTCCTCGAGGTTCACCCCTTTACCTTATAAAAGTCTTGCCAACGCCTGGATTTCCATAGCAGAACAAGACGGCCTTATCAGATTCACCTCTTGCACTATCAGCGTTCCACCTTCTATATTCCTCGGTTTGCAAGACCCATTCCCCCACATTTTCAACTCTGCGGTCTCTGATATCCTGGTGACGTAACTTGGGATCCAAGGGGGATAACCAGGCTAGGAGATTTGATCGGTCATCGGCCAGGGTAAAGTTAACATTCGTGTTCAGAGAATTAATATTGTTACTGAATGATTGAGACATTTCCTTTTTGCGGCTCAGAATGATCAAGTTGTAGATGATCGATGATGGAGCGGTCGGCGATGGGTACTGTACAGTCCTGAAGCTCCTCGGGGCTGAAGAAAAGCGGGGGTCCTTGTGGAACCCACTATGATATATACGGCTAAAATCAGAGCCATACAATACACTCCATGTGAGGCAGAGAATGCCATTCCCCTCCAAGTACTGTCTTGTCGTGCATAGTGGTTTACCTTATTATCCTGTATTATTTAATCTTCCGCCAATGCCGGGTGCGTATAAGTTTGGGAGATGCCGTGAGCGCGAAATCCCCTTCAGCCCTCATTACTAAATCAAATTCAAAATGGACACGCCTCATAAATGTGAAGCAAATCCTCGATAGAATCCCCGGTGCTAGTACTCTCTGCCGACCTCGCTTTTTGATTGAGTGAGGGTTGCCTAAGAAGAAAAAGCTCTTATATCTTTCCACTACCCGTACCGCAACGGCACGAGCAAGCTTTGTTTTAGGCATCCACAATGATGCGGCTGAGGGTGCTCACTCATGTGTTGGAGGGCATTTCCGGGGTGAGTACTCGTGCATCGTATCATATAAGAGTGGTAAACGATTGAAAAATCAGGATGACTTTTATAGTTTTCATACTATATATACTCCGTTCTTAACCGTCAGTTCAATAAGCAAGGAATAAAACAGACATTGCGTGCTGTCCACCCCCATTACCACTCGGAGCAGTACTTTCATCCTGTCAAATAATTCTGCGCTCTATTTTTCTTATAAAGTAACTTTTACCACTGTATTTTTCCCACGTCCCTTTCCTATGTCCTGCCAAAACCGCGGTCTAATATACTACCAGAACTGTAACAGGTTTATTCCTGTCTAACGAAAATACAATAGGACCGGCGATAGACCTGCCAGCGCTGGTGCTAAGGGAGGCTTCAAGGGACCGGTAGTAAAAGGGATAATAGTTGAAGGACAAATTGGGCTTAGGGACTCAGGGATTGCCGTTCAACCAAGTGTATTCTTAGACTGAAGGTCTGTCGAAGTCTGCTGTCTCCTGCTAGCCAGGAGACTGGTTTAAATACAAAACCCAAGAGTGATAGCCTTCCTGCAATCATGATCATTACCAGTAGCTGCGCACATACCGGAATCCTGTAATCCTGCAAGACCAAAGAAAGAAACATAGCTCAGCCTCCACCAGTGCTACATGACCATTCCATACCCGGAATCCTAAATATAAACTTCCAGCAAAGCAAACTAAACATAGCAATACGGTAGCATAGCCTATCTGACTCAGAGACAGTGGCAGAGCTGAAATCAAATCAAATAAACCAAATATAAATCAACTAAATATAGGAGATCCTGCACTGCCCGCTCCTGTGTACCGTTACCGGAACATGTACACATGTTACAAGAACGCAGTCACAATAGAAAGTACTCGTGTACTCATCTCGGCTTCTATATACAAAATGTATATGATGAGGTCAACCACTTGTAACCAGATCCAGAGCTAACCCTTCTGACCATATACACTAACACTTGAACTTCCCACTCTGTCCTACTCTAGCTAAATCACATCTTCTCTTTTCTCTAGTCGTCCATGTCATACGTATAGAACCTTTGTGAAAATTCTAAGAATTTTGTCCTCAATCTTTCACTTTGCACCATTGACGGGAGGTTTACCCATCATGCCATAAAATGTAATGCTATAACTTATGGTAGGCTTACCAGTCACGATTAGCTAGACGAATATACAAGAAAACCCTCCTTTAGATCTCCATGGAGGTATATCGCGGTTTAGAAATAAGGTAACAGAGGAAGAAAAAAAACTTGGATTTTTTAAATGCACAGTCAACCCCTAGGATTGCAGATGAGGATATCATGGATAAAACTTGGCTCTCCCGTAAGAACCTTCTACTGTATACACTTCCTATATGCAGCGCCAGTAACAAAGCCCATATCACTGAATTTCTAGCCTAATGGCGGCCCGATCCTGGCACATTGACCATCCAAAATCTACTCTGATTATGAATGTGATTTTTCCACGGCCATTTTCAGATCCCGAGACCAGCCACTTTCGGTTATGTATAGGCGTAAGAGATCTTGCCCACCAATGATGCAACCTTAATTAACCTACTGAACTTGGAAGGAAAGGATTATTATTTTATCAAGTGACTGGAAGCACCCAATACGCAGATCGGCAATCTAGAGTCCGCTTGTTATAATGGAGATTAGTGAATGGACTAGCGCTTCTAGCGATATGGGCTCCTAGGGCAAAGGATACCAGTACCCGGTATTCAATAGGGGGATTTAGCTGGTTCGGCAAAGGAGGCGCTAGGGTAAGAGAAGTGGAATGGTCGCCAAGTAGGGCCTCAGGTGGACAAAGGGGATTTAGGCTGAGCATTTAGCTGGTTAGGCAAGAGGGACATTAGGGCAACAAGAGTGGAATAGTGCGCCAGTGTATGAAAGATTTAAGAACAATTGTCCATTTACATCATTTGGGCTATCATACAATCGCCTAGTTATCATGTGTGAAATTTTTAAATCACACTATTCTCAATTAGTCTCCTAACAAAAAATTTCATCTTCTCTTTTTCCCTTCTACCAGTGTCAAAATTACATCCTTTTTTGCCAATTCTACTTCAATAAATAGCCTAGTTATTTGGCTTTATATTCCACTTCAGATATCAATCACAGGACAATCCATAGTTTTTTGAGAAGTATTTAAAGACAAGACAGCTTCTGGGCGGAGAAATACCCGCCTAGGGGTGACCAAAAAGCCCTTCTGGTATTCTCAATAAACTCTTTGCAGAGTTTTCTTGGCCTAGCGAACAATGCGCCGAACTAGCTAAACCCCCCTATTAGGGGGATTTAGCTGATACGGCGCACGGGTCGCTAGGCCAAGAAACCCCCTGGAAAGAGTATAGTGAGGATACCCGAACTCTTTTCGTTCACCCTTAGGTGGGTAAATACCCGCCTAGACGATGTCTTGTCTTGAGGTACTTCTCCAAAAGCAACAAATCGTTCAGTGATGAGTATCTCAAGTGGAATACAAAGTGAAGAATCTAGGCTCGCTATTGAAGTACGTTTGGCAAAAAGATATGCGGTTTTGATAAAGTTAGAAGCAAGGTAGAGCAGGCCAAATAGTTTGTTAGAGAACTAATTGAGACTAGTGTCATATTGAAGCATCGCACATGATAGCCATCCACACAATTTGGTCTGTGGTGACATCCTAAGTCTGGTATTGATTTTTCCTGCGATCGCATCCTGTCAAGCAACCTCAATATTATTATACTACCCATGTCTTTTTTTGAATTCCAAATGGGTGGTCGTTCTGCTTCAATGGACTCGCATGTGAGTCCAGTTCCCTCCCTACCACCGATCAATACTAGCTCCCCCAGGTCAGCAAATCCATCCTCTCAATCGGCACACTCTGTTCTAGCAGCCAACCATCCGTCTGGTAATGCACCACAGCATGCGGTCTTCCATACCCCTGTTAGCAATTTGAGAACTCGGCTTGATCAAGGCGACCAACTAGTGCTAGTTCGACTGTGTGTCTTAAATCAGTCGGACTATGCAGAAGGGAAAAAAGGCGAGTTTTGGTCAAAAATTAGTATTTTGCTGGAACAGGAGACAGGGAAGCAGTTGAAAGATCCAGGATCAACTATGAAGTTATTAGTAGCAGGCCGTAGGGTATGTACTGTACCACTCTAATGGTGTATCGTTTTTGAATAGCTTATTCTAATAATATTATTCAGATCAGGCGAGATGCCGAAAGACTTGAATCTGGTACAACACAACCAGATACAGAGCTGACTCAAGCTCTCGATGCCTGGATTGTACGGCTTGATACGGTTGAGCAAGAAAAGTCAGCTACCAAAAAGACTACGGAAGATCTCATGAGAGAAACTCAGGAAGCAGAGAGGTGTCGGGAAAATCTCTTAAAACCACAGGGCCAAAAGAGGAAAATAGGTGCAAGTGAGGCTGAGAACCAGGAGGAGGCGGGAAGAGGTTCAATAGGTAAAAGAAGGAAAAAAAAGTTACGAAAATCAGCGGGAGAAGAGCAGCGGGAGAAAGAAATTGATGCAATACATAAGGATACTGCTTTACTAATATCTGCTCATCCTTCTCGTCCGCTCCACCTCTAGCGATTGAAATCTCAACACCATGGGAAATCATCGTGAGAGTGTCCACTGCCTCTACTCTCTCCTGATGGCTTCTGCCTAGGAGGAGTACGCACTCATCTCTCCCTTTCCTCTCTCTGGGGTCTCTGGCCTCCCCTCCCACAGGGTTCTCGATTCTGTCTTCGTTTAAGCACGCTTGCGTTGATGTTTCTCCCCCTTACCCCGCACTTCGCGACACGTCTCGCTTAGCGATTTGCACGGTCGGCAACCCTCTTTCCATCGTCAACACACGGTCGCTAGCTTCGGGCTATCGGTGAAGTAGTTGCCCTGGTGGCCCTGCTCTCTGGTATTGCACTCTCTCCTGAGTTGCTCGGTCGGTACGGTCGGCATTCGAAAAATCGTGACCTCGTCTCCGTCCTCCGTGTTCGTACTTCTTGGTTATTGGCGAGCCTTCCCTCTCCCGCTTCCCACGCGTTGGATCCGCTTGCACCGTACTGCTACACCTAGCTGGCACCTTACTGCCCACTCCCTTGCTCTTCCTCCTCCTCGGGTCTCCCCCTCGTCCGGGATCCTCTCTGGTAGTGACGCTCTCTCTCTTGTAAAAAGGGACCACGTGAGAGACGCGGTAATTTCGTACGGCCGGCCCTTGGTCTATCCGTTGTGGCTGGCATCCCCTCTGCTGAGTGGCTCTCCTCGCTGGGTGGCTCCCCTCGCCTTCTTCACCCGCTACGCGATTTACTCTACGGTCGCAACTCGTGCTGGTTACGGTATTCCTTGGTATTGCACTATCTCCTAGGATGTTCCTAAAGTCTGGTGCGCGCCGATTTCCGGGCAGTCCGCCCGTGACACGTCTTGCCCCTAAGCCGTTAGGTTCGGGGATTTTCCTTAGGCAACAGGCTACAGTAGTTTTATCCTTTCCGCTCCGTTGGCCCTCGGCCGCAAGATTCTTTTCTTTTGTTGTGGGGGGCATGCTGAAGGGTTTCTTTGCTCCTGTACGTCTTTATGTTGGGTTTCTTCGTGTTTGGCTTTCCTATGCTTTCCTCCCCATCGGTTTAGGCTGGTGGCTGGTGTGCGGTTAGGCCCATACCATAGGGTCCTGGGGGTACGGTTCTGGTCTTCATGTTTGATTTCTTTCCTACGGGCGGGGGGTATTTGTTTGTTCCATGACGAGGTGAAGCGGGCCGTTGGATTGTTTTGTGGTTTTGTTTCTGCCATAGCTAGCGCTCCATGTAGTTTCTTGTACCTTAACAACGAATACTTGATTATAAAAAAAAAAAAAAAAAAAAAAATTACTGGTGTCTGCTGTTCAGGATATGGGTAGTCAGATGTCTAGTGCAATAAGGTATCTTGGTTCTAATAATTCCCCTGAGACTACAAATAATACAAATGTAAGTAAACTTCAGGATCGTCTTTGTTCACTAGAAAAGCAGGGGGAGGAGCAAAGGGAGCAGGGAAAGAGGCAGGAAGAGATGTTGAACAGAATTTTTGGAGAACTATCACGATTAGGACAATCAAAGAACTAAGCTCAAGGCACCATTTTCCTTTTCTGTTCAAATTGAATGAAATTAAAAAAACAATTAAAATTCCAAGTTGAGATAGCTATCAACTGAGGGGGGTACAACTTCAAAATGTAAGGCAATTTGACTTCCATACAAACAGGTATGCAAATTGGTAAGTAAAACAGCAATAGCATAGTATGAACCAATAGGGGAGAGACCAATCTGTAGTCCATTTTTAAAGGCAATAAAAGACCAAAGATTAACTACTTTTCCAAAGCTATGCTCAATAGCAATTCTGTAACCTGACATTTTAGCATTAAAAGTCTTTTCTTCTTGTGTTATTTGACGTACAGTAGTATTTTTGAAAGGACAAATAATACCAAAGGATAGAGAATATGCATGATCTCCATATAGAAACAACCTGCCTGGTTCCACATTTTCAGAAAAAATATCTCGCAATATATTCTCCACTCCAGACTGTCTCCATGCTAACCAATCACCTAATTTTCCTTCAAAAGGGCCAGCAAGCGATACAATCAACCCATCTGGAGTGGTTATACCCTGAAACTTGACTGCATGACACCGCTTATAACCTGTATAAAACTGGTGCTGTTCATGCTCAGGCCTGCAGATAGAGCGTAGAGTTCCATCAACAAAACCCCAAATATGTTCAGGGCCACCAACCGCCTCAATTACCTGAGCATATGACTTTATAGTCTCCAAGCTTAATCTTCTCCTATTCCAGTAAAGGATATTTTTAAATCTGTCATAAAGAAAACCAATGACAGAATTAAAAACAAGAGACTGATAGGATTGGGAGCGACCAAAGATATGCAATGTATCCTTGTAGCGGGTTGGTGATGAAAGGCGGGTGAGAACAACGCAAAACGCGAGAATACGGGATGGCTTAATGCCATAGCGATAGACGAGATTATCCAATCCCAATTTATATGAGAGTGATACTATATCGCACTTCTTAAATCTAGTTTTACTTATTAGTATTCTAATTCTTTCTCAGCTAGTACTGGTATAACAGCATTATACCTGAAGTATTCCCAACATCTTTCCTCAGACCAAGAATCAAGATAAAAGGTAAAAACCGTATAGTCAAGAGGTGTACGGTACCGGGGCAGATCCTCTTCTTCGTCCAAGTCCGAGGCCAAACGCTTGCGAGTATGTATGAAGTGATTTGAAATTATAAGAAGAGTGGTGGACACGGCAGCTGACGCACTTGCAGCAACTAAGATACTTTTCTTATTGCTATTCATACTATCAGCTTTGAGAAGTATTGTATGCCAATGTTCGCAGAGGAGGTTCAAGTTCTGTTGTGCGATCCTTGCCGCAATGACGCAAATGGACCTGGTTGCTAAATCCACCTGAATGCTCTGGGCCACTATTCCACTCTAGTTACCCTAGCTCCGTCTTAGCCGAACCAGCTAAATCCCCCTATTAGCTTTTAGGGTTTTAGGGTACCCCTTTTTGGTATGGTATAATAGGTAACCTAACCATAATCTTCATCAAACCATGTCCGCAACTATAATATGACCCTTGAGTCGACAGGTGGCCTCCGATCTCTATCCACCTGTCCCTGAAATTGCTTAAACTCCATATTTTGTTCCGAAATCGCTTCTAAACAACCTTCATATCTACAGGTTAGAAGAGAGAGGGGGAAAAGGAGTCGGAAAAAAGATGGATGAATATATACGCGGGGGGGGGATCCGAGACTAGAAAACAACAATATAGCTGGGCACGATGGAAACTCCAAAACAGCCATCGTATCCCAATGCAGTGGAGATAGTCCTAAATACTAAAGTCTGGATTATAAATGGAAATTGACAAATCCTGGTTCGAAAATGCAGAGGAGGCTTGGGCGGGTATGTAATAGGTCTGTGCATTCGCATCGCCAGTGATTCGAGGCAACCAAAGGAGAGTCATTTAATCTGAGGTCAGATGTCGGGCCTGCTGCGGAAGTGGAGAGCAGGCGGCGATTGCGGCTAGGGAGTGCTCCGGACTGTGGGGAGGGGGAGGGAAGGGGTGAGGGGGGGGGAAGAATTTTAAGGAGAGATTGCGGTCATCGGGGAAATGGCACAGAGATTATCAGGAGTCGAAAGCGGTGAGGGGAATAATGCTGGGTGGCCTTATGCGGTGCCGGGAGTCGCAGATGTTGAGGGCTGTGGTAGAGCCGTCGCTCCAGCATGGCCACTCTTAGCAGCACACCGGAGGAATGTTTGACCGTAGATATCCAGTTTTCTGGGGTTTACGTCATCATGTCCGAGGATTATCTTCAGCGCTCACAGGTCGCCAGGCCCGTCCCTGCAAAACCGGCCGAACTGGCCGCTTGTGAACAGTACTTTCACCTCCCCCATGTTGGAAATCAGCTGGCGCTGCTCAGCATGATCTGGCTGTAGTTTATTTTGTTTCATGAAGGTTTGGAAGCTCGGAAAGGTGTTTTCGTTGATGGACGGGTACGAGTATGGGTAGCCAAAAGGGATGCACGAAGACCACGGCGATGACGGTAAGACAAGAGCTCGGGATTAAACTAAAGATGTGGGAGAGCGAGTCTTTGTAATGCATTTCCCTTATTTAGGGATTACACAGAATGCTTCTTTCTTTTATTTCCATTGCGGTGCGGAACATGCGGGGAAGAAAGCTGATATATGTGATGATTGATGGAAGGATTAGAATATTTTAATTATGTTTTTTCATATATACTCCTGTCTTTACCGTCAGTTTAGCGAGCAAGAAGAATAGAAGAATTTGCGCGCTATCCACCCCGGTTGCCATTCGGTGCCGTATTTCAATTCTCGCAAATACCTCTCATGCCCGTTCCCAGTCGAGAGCTCAACATGCTCCTGGATGGAAGTGATGGTGAATCAATCAGGCGCGGGTAGGAAATTATGCCGCAAGAGAAAGGACCGCGGGGGAGTGAGTACCGTAACAAGCCGCCGTGAGAGACCTAGAAGAAAGCGTGCAATAGGAAACGAAATAGGACGCTCATTGTTCGATGTAGAATTAGATATAGCTTCTGGCGGTCAACTTATGGGGTTCGCCCACTATCCTGCATCGCCGGAAGCGAGTCACCTGAGAGTACTAAACCCAGTAACAATCCATTAGTACACCCTTACTTGACATACCACAATGGGACCACTCCATCCGAGAGCTCTTTTTTAACCGTGCAGTCGGAAAGGGATCGTAGAACGGTGGAATTCTGTCAGCACGCCCTGTTCCTTCCATTAGTCGAGGTTCGTCCTTGTTACCAAGCACCGGTCCTACCAACATCTGGATCACTATACCGGTAACGAGGCAAAACTGCATTATCCGATTCGCTTCCCTAGCTACCAGCTTCTCAATTCCTAGGTCTGCGAGCACATTCCGCTACCACGTTGGCCCAGCCGCCTCGAATGTCCTGGTGCGGTTGCCTGGGCTCTACCAGTTATAGCCGGGTGAAGGGTTGACACTGGTCACCGGCAAGGGTATAGTTGTTCTATAGGAGCTGGTATTGAAGGAGTTGGTATTGAAAATGGTGCTGCTCGCCATACTCACGATACTTCCTTTGTTCAGATAACTTCCGGGAGCACGCTTGTTTGTGGCTTTGGATATGCACGAATACGGGCATATGGCTCCGGCTTTGGGCGTTTGGTTTGTATGTTCGGGAAAGCATTGCGAATGCAGGAATGCCCAATAGTTTTGGAATCGTGCAGCTTTCGGGCAAGCCGGGAGAAAGCCAGGAGAAAAGCCGAAGTACTGTAAGGCCAGCGTGAGAGGGCTAGAAGCCTGGAGGTGGGAAATGTGTTTGTTTTTCCCTTTAGTTAGCCGGGAGTCAGGATGGGGGAAGGGGACTCACACGGAGCAGCACTATGGCTCATAGATGGATATGATGTCTTTGCGTTTGATATATACTCCTGTGATCGCCCTTAGTTAGTTAGAGGAGAGTAGAGCATCGAGCATGTGGTGTCGTTGAGCGAGAGACTGTGGTTGTTGTTAAAATAGTGAAGGGGTTTTGCCCACTCATGGGTGCGATCGTTTAGGTGTGAGTTCCTTGGCGTTTATCGTTTCGTTTTCGTTTCGCTGTGTATCGTTTCGCCGTCCAAGTCCAAAAGTTGGTATTGTTATGGCAGCAACACCGAGATATCTTAATTTTTCGGAGACTTGTCGAAGATATGCCATTGAACTAGTGGGTTGATGAAATCGCGAGGAGGCTGGAGAAAAGGGGTGTCTTTGGTAGAGCTTCACGGATATCTCCGCACTGTCCAATCAATCTCTCCCAAAGTTTGTCAACACCCCACTGTCAAAGAGGGAAATGAGGGTCGCACGAAAGTAGCCGATAGATTAAAAGAATTCACTTGGAACTTTTGGCACTTTTGGAGGAAGGATATGGAACGTAGGTTTTTACGGCCTATTTCATTCATCCGCTCGCTAGCTCACTTCTTCATCTAACTAAAAAATCAAACTAACGGTAGACAGGTGCATAAGTAAAAAACAAATACCATATCCTGATCCTAGTTGGATCACCACGCACATCTCTGTGCTTTCCGCATGACCTTGTTCTTTCGTACTGTACCGTACACTTCCGTAATAACAAAGAAAATACATAGCGGGAAAAATCTAAGGCTGAAAGTTCTCTGACTTCTCTCATCCTTTTTCTTGCCGCGACCACCCCAACCGCAACCATCGTGAGGAAGGAAACACAGAATAACAGAGGAACTGTTGGACTGTGGTTTGAGGAAGGAAAATTCGACCTGTATCTAGTTAGTTGGGCAACCTGTTAGGTTGGACTTTCTTTGGGGTGGGAATTTTCTCCCTTTCGTGCGGTTCTCCGGATCTGTTTTGTGAAGTAGTTTAGGGAGCTTGAATTGATTGTGACTTTGTTTGGTTTTCATTCTACTTGGGGTTTCTTGAAAGTGATAGTGGTTTGCCCGTACTTCTCCCATTCCACAAAGTAGATACTATTGCCCAGTTATTTTGTTTTCAATACCTAGGCTAACGGCTAGTTCTTGTTGGAGAGTAACCATTTTGGACTGCTCACCACATAAATATTTTCCGTTCCTGCATGATGGGAAACGAAACTGTTCAAAATGTGAACGCCAGGGGCACAATCTATTCTATGTGGATAATACTGCGCAAGTGCGAGGGGGGTTGCGAGGCACGCTTGGTGAGGAGTAGAGAGCAGATTTGGTAGGAGTTCTGGTTCTTAATTATTCCAAAACAGGTGGGCGGTAGCAAGCATATTTATACAAAAGTGTGCGCCCATATGTATGAAAGAAATATAAGGAAAACTATGTAAGAAACATAAGTGCGAACATGTTTGACCCTGAAATCCTGCCAAGTAATCCTAAACAATGTGCGTGAAACTATGAGGGTGTGATGTGAATATTAGAAATATCATGACCAATAATAGTGCATAAGAGATGCATAAAATCATTAACACCGGATAGAAAAGCACATGTTAAATCCCCAAATATTATCCTAAAACAATCAATAAAACACCATAATATATATCTTAGCTGTAGTAATGTAAGCGGTGTACAGGTGAAGCCTAAACACAAACTAAGTGAAAGAATACACGGTAGTGTTATGAAATGCACATAGGAAATATAACGGAATTTCAACACTTCCCCACATTATCTACAGCCCAATAAACCAACCATTCGCTGATGTGCGGGTTTTGCCAAGACTTTGGTGCATATGTCGGCAAGATTGTTTACCGATTCAACCTTAAGGAGAACGAACAAGTTGTCTTCTAGTGCTTCTCGTGTGATGAAGTAGTCGACAGCGATATGTTTGGTTCGAACGTTAATCTGGGGGTTGACAGCTAGGAAATTTGCACCGGTGTTATCGGCGTGCATAGCGATCGGAACATGGAGGCGAAGGTCAGCGAGGCCTTTGAGAAGCCATCGAATATGGCGTGTACCGTATGACATAGCAACGAATTCTGCTTCGGTTGTTGATTTGGCGACAGATGCTTGTTTCTTCGAGAGCCAGGAGATACAACAGTTATTGAATAGAACTATGTAACCGGAGGTGGATCTTCTGGTATCATGACAACCAGCAAAGTCAGCATCAACATAAACGTTGATAGCGTTCGTTGTTGTGTAAGGGTAAAATAGGCCAAGGTTTCGCGTTCCATTAACATATCTAAAGACGTGTTTAGCAGCCTTTATATGTTCTTCGGTAGGGCAAGAGGAAAATTGTGCGAGAAATGATATCGTATACGCTAGATCAGGTCTTGTGCCGGTAACGAGGTACATGAGGGATCCTATCATTGATTGGTATGTGGTAACTTGTTCTTTTGGTTGTTCCGTGGTTCCTTTCGTAAGGATGATGCCTTTTGGTAAGGGGATGGACACCGTGTTCGAGTTTTCCATTCCAAATCGAGAGAGGATAGTACCGATGTAAAGTTCCTGGGTAAGAGTTATGCCGATCGGGGTATACGTAATGTGTAGGCCGAGTAAGAATGAGGCTTCCCCAAGGTCCGAGATCTCAAATGCCGTTTTCAGGTCTTTGATGAGAGTGTTCAGATGGGGGGTATCGGCCGAGTATATTGCAATGTCGTCCACGTAAAGCGAAATGTAGCAGTCGAACTTGTTGTGGA
>Ga0307517_10000469_pt1 | contig 69176 bp, 76 predicted proteins | sample 23_EM_MG_FD_194515 | JGI IMG/M metagenome (GOLD analysis project Ga0307517, IMG submission 194515) | Populus trichocarpa ectomycorrhiza microbial communities from riparian zone in the Pacific Northwest, United States - 23_EM | ecosystem: Host-associated > Plants > Roots > Unclassified | place... | reverse complement strand
AACCACACCTGTCCCACCGCTACCTGTCGAATACGCGGCCGACCATGCAACCACACCGTGCTTAGGTGTGTGAACTGCAAAGGCCCACACGACGCCCACACTATACGATGCCCCTCCCGCCCTAAGAATACCCAGGATGAGCCGGATGAGGGTGAGGAGGAGATGACCACTTGATGACTATGATTTATGTTATGGTTATTGCGTAGACTTTGGTTCTACATTTTATTTTTATCAAATAAGGTGGTGATGAAGTTTCTTTTGTTATATTAATGGTTTTTCTAGGCCATACCTTAGGGTGCATGCCGGAGTTTTCCTGTAGTTAAATACAAAATAAACTCATAGGATTTTATAAAAAAAATATATATACGGTATGATAATTGAATACACAACTGGAAGAACGAGGGATTTGCGGTATACAAGTTTTTTTCTTTCTTTTTTTTTTCTCCTTTCAGTTTACCCAGTGGTCAATGACATACCATAGTCTCTCCCGACGAGCCTAACCAATGTATCCCCACATAATATACAGTACTAGGACAAAACGTTTCGCCTGGTGCCCTTCTTACACCAAAAGTAGCCGCTTTCACCACCCTCTCTCATAGCACAATGCTTATGAGAACCTGCGGGAACTTGGTAGTGCATCAGTAAACCTGTATATAACATGAGGAATGCTACAGAATTTAAAAAAGGTTATAAAATAGTGGGGGAGAAGTCACTTAAGAATCAGGAATTGGTTGCCATGTACTTTTTTGTATGGAACCCCATACAAAATTTTAGGTCACTTTCCGACCAGCTGACCCATGAATAGTGAAGACAGCTTTGATCCCTTGGACTTCTACCTCTGGGGGTATGAATGGATGGTTGTTCTCTAGCCAATGGAGGGATTTGAAGTGTTTTCATGCAACCAGTGTTGGGAATTGTCTGTTTAAAAGTGTCTATTTTTCATTAAATTTGGTGTGAAACCGTATATCGGACGAAAAGTTGTCACCGTACTTTACCTGGCAAAGTCGTAAAGCACAAATTCTTCAGGGGTGGGCTGGGCAGGCTTAGCTTGCCCGGCGACGAATATTTGGCTGTCTCGGAGCCATCCCAGGGATAGATGGTTTTATATACCGTGTTTCCGGTTCTAACTTTACACCCTTTACCGGTGCTCGTTAATTATCTTGTTGTTCTTCTCCGGATATCATATATATATTAAGTTATATATAAATATTTGGTGGTCTAGTTACTCCCAGTTGCTCCCGGACGGTGTCTCCCGAGGACCGTTAGGTTGATCGTGGTTTGGTGGAGGATCTAGAATGTAGCTTTTTCTGGTTCTTAATGATTCCTCCCGTGCGTATCAAGTTATGCGAATTAGTCTGCCTGGAGCAATTCGTTGAAATTTGAGAGGAAAGGGAAAAAAGGGGGGGGGGAGTCAGAGACACCCATCGTGGGGATTATTATAATAGTATAATACAGTGCGGTAAGGGGTCTCTAAGGAGTTATGTAATTGTAGTGCCCGCGCGCCCAACCGGGCAAACAAAAGAAAAAGAAAAGAGGGGGAGGAAAAAAGAGGCAGGAAAAGTATTATATATAAAATGCGAACCCGCCAATATCTCATAGGTGAGAAGGAAGCTTTTCACCCAGGCAAAATTATAATACAACGAAGCAGGAGCCGCTAACTTAACCCAATATTAAACCTCGACGACCATTCTAGGAGGTTTAAATAACTTAACCGCCGAGGTCCATAATGAAAGTCAATCCGACCCAGCCAGGAGATCAACAACCACATTAATCACAGCGACTAGAATCTCCGCGGCGATAAGCACGATGACAATCCACTCGAGGTGCTCCCCCTGCGAGTGCGACATTTGCTCCTTGAGCATTTGCAACTTTATTAAAAAGTTAAAGTTAGTTAGCATGAAATTGGGGGGTGGGGGAGCGGGAGGGAAGCGGGCGGGGTTTAGGATACCAAATCTCCGATGACATCTAGTCGTTGGTTTAGTAATGAGACGCGCTGGTTGATTTCTAGGTATGAGCGTGCAGCTTGGTAGACAGGGTCTAGCTGGGGTTCCTGGCTTGTCTGTTAGCCTTTTTCAATCTCTCCTAGCGTCGGCCTAGGAGTGAATGGACAATATGTGGGGAAAGGAAAGGGGGGAGGGACGTACAGCCCACATCAATTCTGGTGAGTCCAAGACGCTTCCTTGGAGGTTTATGTTGATTCTGAGAATGAACAGTTCGCCTATGTGCTTCATTATATCCCGACGACTCATATTGACCTTTCCGGTCGTGGCGACGTCTTGGGGGATTGATTTCGTGTCTTCTATTGTGTAATCGACCAGGTCTTCGAAGAGGGATATCTATAATTATCATCATTTTGCATGCAAGTCAGCAAAAACCAATATCCCTCCTTTGAATGAATGCGCAGGAAAAGTATTTCTTTATACCTTCACAGATTGAGCGATAGCATGACTGATGCTTAGCTTAATCATGTAATTCCCGCCATCTTTCAGGGTGATAAAGTCATTGTAGATTCGGGGTTGATACGAGCTGGTAACGTAGTAATTGAAATACTCAACCTGGACGTCGTCCTCGCCCAATTTCTCGCTCTCAAATTTCGCAATATCCTTCAGAAAACGTTTCTCATCCTTCATGCTCATCCCCCATATTACGACGACGCCGTACTGGAACAGGAACACCTCCGAGCTCTCGACCGAGCGGTTCTGCGCCATCACAAAATTGAATAACGACCCGTCGTCCTGCTCACCCACCCCCACTTCATTCCCATCCCCACCAGAACCTGCACCAACCCCATCGCCGTGATCTCCAACAGCCTCCAAAGGCCCCACCGACCCCCCCAGATCAATTAAGTTTTCGTTCTGCCCGTGTTCCTGTCCCTGCTGTTGCTGTTGTTGTTCCTGCTGCCTCGCCTCATAAGTGTAGGAAAACGGGGTGTAAATGCATTCGTCAAACTGCTTCGGTGCAGTCCCACGACTTGCCTGCCGGGACTTGAGAAACCTCATCATGTTCTCCATCTTGTAAGCGTTCGCCGTAGCATAGGCCGTAACCCTGGGCAAGTGAGCTCTCTCGGCTTTTCCCAAGCGCTCCGCGTCTCGACGGGCAGTCGTGTCCTTGATGCGGGTGACCTGGGAATAGACATCACGGCCGGATTCCTCGTCTTGGTCCGCTGGCGAGGGGAGGATCTTGAGTTTTTGAGAGACTTTGGAGGTACGTTGGGGACCAATCTTTGCTGTGTGGTGCGGTTGTTGGTAAGGGGGTTGTTGAACATGGACCGACGAAGAGCGGCGACGGCCCCTGGGAAGGGTTATGGGAGTTGATTGTGCTGGGTTGGGGGCTCGGCCGGGGGGTGGTGGTGGTGGTGGTGTTGCGGTCGACATGGTTGCGCTGGACGCTGAAGCGCTGGATGCGACTACCGGAACCGGTCGAGTTGAAGGTGTGGGCGTTGGTATTGACGTGGTGGCCATGAGGTAGATGTGTTAAACAATAGATTTACAAGTACTAAGGGCTATAAGGGAGAAATCGGGACTTCCATAGGCGTAGGCGTTAAGGAAGGAGTTAGAGGAGAAGGATCGCTATGCTTCACCAAATTCGGTCCTCTAGAGACCGGAGGGAAATACAATTCAGACTCCGAGCAGAAGTTGGCTCCCCTTATGTTACCCGGTCGACCTATCGCTCCCACGTCACTTTCGAAACTGAGCTCACTGAGACTCACTCGGATCACGTGTTTATAGCAAAGTTCTCACTATTTGTTTTGAACCTGAGCCGGTAAGCTTTTTTAGAAAAAGATTTAATTTATTGTACAAAAGTTTGGCGACAGAAATGTCCCCTGAGGGTTGTGAAGGACTGACCTAGAAATTGCCAGTACAAGAAAGAGCCAGATGAAAACAACCGAACAAAAGAAGGCACAAAGAGGATTAATTAAGCGTACAAGAGGAGTTTATGCAGATGCAATTTTCGCTGGAAACAGACCCGACGCCATCATACACAACCGTCAATCCTAAGGATTGATTACCTGTTTACAGCTGTGAATCCACCCCCACTTCCATCACCTTGCGACTGGACTGCAGCGTCTTCCTGTTCTTCATCATTGGTGCTACCGGGTGCCGGGCTTAACGGTGCCTCGAAAGAGGCCGCAACCACAGAAGATGCAGCAGAAACAGCTCTCCTCCCTCTCTTCCAGGAGCCTCCATTCCCGCCAATGGAGCTCTTGTCAGCATCGGTTTTTAAGTCGTTAACTTTTTCTAGGTACTTTTCTCTGTTTTTTTCGTACTCATTGAAATAAGGCTTTTGGCCTTCAGCTTTGAGATCTCTCCAAGCCTGAGCTAAGGCTTTGTGCATGTCGAAACCGTCCTTCTTAGACTCACGCTCTCTTACTGCGTCCCGTTCCTTTTCGCAGAAACTTACATCATGTCAGCAAGTGCTTTTCAAAGTCTGTTCAGGGTGTTTGATAGCTAGTGTAGACATACATCATATAAGCGTTAGGAGGTCTCTTGGGTCCACCCTTGCTCCTAGAGCCCTTTCCGGTCTTGGGGGGCATGTTAGCTGGGATGCTGGGCTGATTGGGACCCGGGGAGTTGGCGTTATCAGTGGGAGCTGAGCTGAATGCAGTAGGAACGAAAGTGTAATCCTGACCATCCCTCGAGGGAGAAGGCGATGCCTGGCGCATAGGGGAATCCATGGGAGGAGGATCCTTACGGGCACGTTTGATGCGGAGAGGCTTCTCCTTGGGCTAAGTATTTCACCAAAGATAAAATTAGCAGCTGCACGGAGAAGCCGGCTACCTCCGGCTGGTAGAGGTGTAGAAATGAGAAGGAAGGAAAAAATGGAGCACGAAAGAGATCTTACAGTAGGAGGAGGACTTGGACTTCCTTCAGAATCGTCAACCTTGGGATCAGTGCGTTGTTCCAACTGCTGGAGTAGGAAGGCCCGCTCCAGTCTTATACGCTGAATTCCACGCTTAGCTCTCTGGACGCGCACGACAAGAACCTCATTAGAAGATTCTATCTCGTTGATACGCTTCTTCAAGTCGATGCACTTTTGACGATAGGACTCCTCAACCGAGGCCGGAAGTTGTGGAGTGGGGCCCACAACAGGCGATTTTGCTGAAATTAATTGTTAGCGAATTTAAGGGAGCTCCGAGAAAGGTAATCATGCGCTATGAGGCTCACGTTTATGTTCCTTTGGCATCGCGACGTAGTCGGGGGAGCTGGCGGTGTTGGCGGTGAACAAATCGAGGTGTTGACTGAAGAAAGCTGGTTTATGGTGAGAGGAAGGTTGTGTTGAAGGGGAGAGCTGTGGTTGTTGGCAGGAGCGAGGTGGGAAAAGGAAAGGGGTTGCCGGTTGATCTTTAGGTTTTTCTATGGTGCTTTATTTTCGGGTTGTTTGGCGGGAAGGTAAAGCAAAAGAAGCCCTGGACTGCTCGATGAAGCAACGGGACTGGAGCACACACCACAACCCTTTTTTTCTTGGAAAATTCTGGATAGGAGGGACGACAGCGCCTCCTCCGCCCCTTTACCCCCTTGCTTCCTTCAACTTTCTATAGCTTCATCCTACACCGACTTCTATAGTTTGGTGCTGCTGCTCCTGGTCGTTCAGCTTGCACTTCCTGCGATGTCAGAGTTTCTCGCCTTCACAGGTAAATTACAAGTACATTAGCAGCACAAGCTACCTTACAGTGTGCAACCCTGGAATGATATGCACGCATAAAAATAAAGATGAAAGGAAAGCGACAAAAATAAAAATAAAAATAAGGACCACGAGGGTTGTGCAACCAGTTACAAGTACTATATACCTTACCATTATCATAGCTTTGTCTAACGTGCTGCACTAAAAACTATAATACTCGGCCACAAAGAACTGAGCCACCTTGATAGAAGCAAATGAGAACGAGCAACCGGTCGGGAATAAGCCCTGCATGCAATTGCCAGCACAAATACCCGCGTAATAACCCATCCCTATGCGCCAAATGGATCTCCCTTTCCTTTTGGTGGTAAGTAATGATCATTGGCAACGAGCAAAGGAGTAGAGAAACGAGTACATTCTAATGAGTGAGAAATAGCGAAACAAAATACCCTCCCCAAACTTTTTAAAACAAAAGGAAATCCCATTTACCCCTCCCTATCCATATTTCCTCCCTCCTGTACTACAAACTAATCATTGCAAATTTGGTGTAACGACCAACTAAATGCAGTATCAGGGCTTATACGGAACCTTTATCGGATTCAACACAGAGACGAGGGCGACTATCGTTGAGGCTCATACGGGGCGACGAGTGCTCTATGGCTGGGGATGAGGGTTCGGACGACTGGATCTCGGCCGACTCTGCCTTGCTAACTGACGCCGATTCCCGGTCCTCATAGTCCTCAACTTCCGGGAAAACCAATTCGGCATGGGTGATCCAGACTTTGACCATGGTTTGATAAAGGCCCAAGTCCGGAGATACGCCGAGTGGCGTATTTGGAGAGCCGGGTGAAAGCCCCATACCAAACACAATGGCAAGATTGACTGCATGCATCTTGTTGATGGCTGCATTGCTTGCAATTCTATAAGGCCGTTAGTGTGTCACTTGCTCATTCCGATGGGAGCATACCTTGCAAAGTGTGTGTAAACACGACGGAGAAAGTTATAGTTATTAACGGGCAATCGAAGCATAACCTCTCGATAAGCAAGCGCTCGTTGATCATCATCCGTAACGTCAGCTATTTCATGTGAGTATCTTTGTCAAATTTAAAGTTCAAAAATGTGGACCTACACGTTATGTTCCTAAGCTCGTAGAGCGCTTCATCGCCAAGAGCCTTGTCCGGGAGCTCGCGCATGAGAAGCTTAAATGTACCCGCGATGGCATTGATATCGTACCACCTATCATCATCCATTCTTATCTCTTCCCCTGAATCGAGAGCGTTTTTCAGTGCATTGATGCTTGAAAGGGATCCGGGTACACGGTAGATGCCAACCTCGCCGATGCCTAGTGTACCCTCATTAGTTCTCACGCTGTGCAGTAACCGGTTTACCAGAGACTAACCTCGAGTTTCAATTTCAGAGAGCAAAGCCTCAATCACAACAGGCACCTTCACGCGGTCCCTCCTACATAAGTCGTCCAAAGACACGCCAAACACAGGCTGGGGGACACGATTCTGAGAGATAACGGTAAGGCCATCGATGGACTCCGTGGCATCAGTTGTGTTGATGCCACGGATGCTCGCGATTGTCCGAAGCCATCCTTCCAAGTCTTTCTCAGACAGGGCCTGGAAGAGATACGAAAGCCCATGATCTGTGCGAACTTTCCAGATGTACCTATCACGAGTTGTCTTGGGACAAGAAACCGAAGCCACGCTGGCCAAGTCAATAGTGGTTGACGGCTTTTTCCCGTGTTCAATAGCTTTCAATGCAGGCAAGTCCGTAGGAGCGACCGTCCGCGCAGAAGATTGAGGAGGAGTCCACCCACCCAATGCCATCGAGATAGGCCGTACGGCTTTAAAGATGGAATTTACGCCTAGTCTCTTATTGCTCCTCTTGTCGGCAGGCTGAAGGCTCAGAGCAGCGGGTTGCCGGCGGTGTTCTGCACGGAGCTGTTGACGCTGCTGTCTCTCAATCGCATCACGTTGCTTCGCATCACGCCTAAGCTTCTCTTGTTCTTGGTGCAGTAACTTCCAGAACACCTTAATCCGGCTTTGTCTGACAGGATGATTTTCCTTAGCAGCCAATTCCCTTAAAGTTCGCATCTCGGGAAGACGAAAATACGGCAATGAAATGTCCGCGTAGACCGAAAGGTGTTCATCAACTGGCGTCTCAGAGCTGACATGTGTGAAATTATTAATAAAGTTGTAGACATAACGGCGTTTGTCAAAGTTGATCAAACGATTGTTCTCGACAACCATGTTTGGCACGTAACATACAATCTCGAGTAGCCTCTCGATTATCCATCCCACGCAGGGGGTAAGAGGGTTTGAGGATCGTATTCCCTCAAGTTCCTCGACAATGACCTGTTCAAGGGTGTCAATTTGAGCCACTGCGCCGGCCGTCATCCTCACTGCCATCATCCATGCATAACTAAAGACTCGACTCTCAGGCCTGATAAGTGCTGCAGCAATTGCGCTAGCAACTAGAGAGGGAACTTGCTGCCGGGCTCCGCCTCTGGTGTCCTCATAAAGGTCCATCCCTGACATGCGCTTTCGAGATATTGTCAGACATCTGAGAAGTGTTGCAATGCGGTGAGCTCTTCGATCGGCATTCAGTTGGGGGTCTATAATTTGCGCAAGAACCCAGCTGGTAATGTCCGAACGCAGATTGCAAAGCTCTCGCAAGGGCCTTGGCAATGTTTCGAGTAGGGTGGTAGCTGAATTGCCCCGTCTGGCATTTCTCAATACGAAGAAAATATCTTGAAGGACTTCGTCATCGTCGTGAGAGAGAAGTGCGACCTTGGGCACAAAAAAACCGAGAGACTCGGCGCTCTGCATCTCAAATATCTCAAAGGCCGTCATCCAGTCAACAAGCTTTACCATCCGGAATGATTCCAGGACCTTCGCCTCCAATGAGTCGACAAAGTCTTCAATAGCTGGTATATTAGTCAACGGCGGGGTTTGGAGTTCCCCACGTGGCGAACTCATCTGTTGAGTTGGATAGCGTAAGGGCGAGAAATTGAGGTTGGAGAACTTTCCCCTAACATCATACCAAAGGCTGTTGATCTGATCCGCCTGTCTACGCAGGTACCCATGTTCCGGTCCTAGATGCTTCCAGTGCGCGAGCTCCTTTGATGCAATAGCCAGAAAAGACATGAATGAGTCCCCGAGCGACTGATCGGAGTGGAAATCGGTGAAAAACTCGGATATCCAAGTGTTCATTGCCTCAAGAATCCCCATATGAATTTTGGCTACGAGATTCCAATCGATTGACTCGTCGCTAACGTGATCGACGCCCGTCCAATCAGGAAAGACAACATCGTCGCTTTCGTTATCTGAAATTGTAGCCGCCGATTTAGAACCTAATAGGCGCTTCTTAAGATAATCAATCAAAACAATAGGCGAGCAGTAACTAGAACCGAATCAGTACCAATCTAGGTCATAGGTCGGGCCAGGGCAGATAATGGGGCCAAACATACCTGCGGAACGTAGCAAAGAAAGTAATCGTGAATACATCCATGTTCATCCGAAGAAGAGGCGCATTCTCAGCGGTGGACTCCGGATCCGACCCATTCATCCGTCTACTAAAGTCCTCCACACCCAGAACCAGGATATCTACCAATCGCTCAAGAGTTCCTCCCTTAGGAACCACGGGTAGGTAGCGGCGGTCATCTAGCGCGAGTTCTGCATGAGGAGGAGGAGGCGTGGGTGGCATATTGCCATCTAATTGTTCAGACATGCGGGGAGATGCAGTGTCGCTGTAGAATTGAGCAGATATTCTCCTAGATGCACCGCTCACCCTCTTGGATGTAGTTTCTATCACGCTCGAAGGCCTGGAAGTGTTGGCGTCGTCTGTGATTGATTTCAGGACCAACTCGCCATCCTTAGAGTAGAAAAGCTGCTGCCCTACACCGGCGACGTCTCTAATCGCACGAAGCATCTCATCATCCCCACCGTGCAAGCCCGCCGTGCGCTCTCGGGTCGTAAAATCCAATTCATCATACCCAGTTGTTTGAGCGGTATCTTTTGCTGGCGGGAAAGACAGTGTCCTCCTAAGTGATGGTTGGTGAGATGACGAGGTGGGTGGGCGCAGGTTCTGGTTAGACTGGGAGGGCCCAGGCTGGTTATGATGGTGGTGATGGTGATGATGATGGTGGTGTGTCTGCTGTCCCCCGGGACCATAACTAGGTGACGCCAATCCAGAACTTGGGGTCTTTTTGTGGAGGGAGCCTGAGATCGCCAGGGCGTCGTCTCTCGCAAAGAGTGAGAAGCTAGGGAGCACATCCGTGAATACAAGTGGCACATTTGCGCCTATGCTCAAAGGGAGACGTTGGTGATAATGTGATAGTAGATAGGCCCCAGTCGAGGACGGTTCACAAGCCAGAGACATATCAAAATATGCTGTTGAGTTAGTAGAGGATGGATTTGTGTTGTTCAAATTGAGAGCACTCAAGCACTTCTGCAATTGTTCCACCTCTTTCGAAGCTCTAGTTCCCCCCGCCTTGTAATGCGGCCTAGTGTCGGCCCATTCCGCCCTCCAACTCTTCAAGGCTCTCGAAATAGTGTCCGTCGCTTCAACGAATTTAGGATATTCCACATTGCGGACTCGGCTCTCGTACGCTTCGTCCATGCAATGGCACAGGTCTCCAAAATACGGCACAACTTCCTCGAAGGATATCTCTCCTCTACCATCATCAGGAACTAATATGATGCCTTCGCAGTTACTCTCGCCCTCCTCCAACCGCCTTCGCTCCAAAACCCGCATAAGACTTGCGCCATATTCTATATCATCGAACAAAGAACCCTCAACTAAACTCCAGGTTTCCCTTAAACGTAAGATAGGTGGTGAAAGAACGGCCATCATTATTGCCACATATCCAGCCGTGTCACCCCTCTTCCGTAGCAAATTGGCAATCTTCAGCCACTGGGAAAGAACAGACGCACGGCGATCCACAGACAAAGCTGAATCGCCAGATAAAACCTGGTACAACACCCTGTCCCCAAGGAAATGCATATTGGAAGTTGTAAATATCAACGGGTTACGATGCACGGGCGGTGGTAAGTGAGGGGAAGCAAGTAAGAGGGAGATATCGTTCTCGGGATTCCATACTCTCAGGTACCTCAAATGGAATAAATGGACCTGGGCAGCGAATATCTCTGGATTAACCCGCATGAACTCGTCGGTGGTAAGACTTGTTGATAGGGTGCTAAAGGCATCCGGATGCGGGCTGGACGGTTCTGCCGAAGGGTGAGCAAAGCTCAAAACCACGGGGCCAGGCATCGGCTTACCTTTATTAGAGTTGCTTAACAAGCTCAACTCTTCTTGTAAACTTGCGGCTCTAGCTTCAATTCCTGCCCTGAGGTCTCTAGCAAGCCCCGGGCTATGAGGCGTGATCCCCTTCTCAATCAAAAGTCTAGCAGTGTTGTAGCAACCAGGCTCCAGGAGCAATCCAGGGGCGGAATCCACCAACAAACTCAGGACATGTGCGATCCTGGGGGATAAGTCTTTCAGAGTTGAGAGCTCCGTCAAAACCGATAGTGCTGTCTCCGGACTCGTCCACCCAGGTAAGGTTCCAGTCGCCCCTTGCACAAAGCTATCGTTCTCCGTAAACATAAGCTCATGGCACAAAGCTTCGACGGTTCCTCCTTTAATTCCTCCGTGGTCATCGTCAACGATCTCTGGGTGTCTTGAGGTGCTCTTGTGGCGCAAGGCAGAGACATTGAATGTAGGGGATGCAGTTGCCGGGGCACTCTGAGGTCTGGGAGGACTTAATGGGACTGCGTTCAAGTCAAAGGCTCTGATGTGAAGACTGGATGAAGGCTTGTACAACACGAGATGCCCACCAGTTATTACAGCATGCTGTAACTTCCAAGCTTCCCGGAGCGGACCCTTCTTAACTGATAAAGAATCGATCATATTAATCCACCCCTCCTTCACAATTTGATCCTTAGGAAAGTGCTCTCCATGCTGCATAACAGAAATTGAAGGAACGTTCCCACTCTCCATTGGTCTGAGCCGGGGCGAAGAGTCAGGTGCGCCCTTCTTCCTCCCCTCAGGTAGAGGGTTTAACGGGCCACTACCACCTCTGCGTGGAGAAGGCTCCCGGTTCGGTGGAGACCTCCCTCGAGAAAATATATTCCCCAGGTCGTTCATTGATCTCGATATAGTTCGGTAATGGGTGTTGAAGGAATTTGGGGCAAGTTTCTTCGGCCTGCTGGATGCGACGCTAGGGGATTGAGGGATGGAGATAGGCTCCGTCCTAAAATCGTCGCTTCCCCCGCCTTGGCCAGCCCCCGGTGGAAAGTTGCTTCTCATTGTTGGAGATAGTATGGTCGGGCTCTTTGCTTCTCCGCTCTTTTTGGGCTTGTTGAAAAAGGTGGTCGTCAGGGCATGGGGGGCTTTTCGGCCGCCGGGGGACTTGCGTCCATCATTATATTGAGGTGGGGTGGCCATGTGGATAATTCCTGACAAGGGTCAGATAAATTCGGAGAATATTATTACACAGCGCGCAGGGTAGTTGGGCTCGCAGGAAGTTGCAGGAACTGATTTGGGGCCTGCCGACAGGAATGAAATCAGCGTCTCCAAGGTATTTGAACAACCTTCATGCGGGCTAGGAGCTTGGGGGGGTTAAGGGCTGAGAGTGGCCTAGAGAGTAATAGATCAGATGGCTCGCAATTTCTTTCTAGCCCCTCTCTCCACTCGTTTCCTTGCACTAGCGTTTGGTACCTATACAAGTACAGCTCGCTTGACCGTTCTCTCTCTCTCGCTTCCCGGTCCCGTACTGGCCCTCAACAGCCCTCCTTCGTTCGTGTGGTACCGTCTCTAGTATGCGTTCTGGTTCCCCCCTTCTTTTCCCTTACTATACTATCCTCTTACTTCCCCTCCTTCGCCTCAACTATGGATCTAATTCACTATACCCGACGGACAGCAAACAATTCGGAATTCGGTCGACCGGCCTTATGAGTATAGAAGATTGTGTGCGGGGATGATGAAGGTTTTAGAAGCAGCACGCAGACAAGCAGGCGGGAAGGCAATGTCCACAGAAGATACCCACATACAAGTACTGCGTCGGAACTCACCGCCTGGGGAGCATGGCGAAAAGTAGGAAAAACAGATGTGCAGGCCAAGGCACGTCGATAAGGACAGCGGAACCAAGCAATGGAAGGTACGCGTGTGGGGCAGCTAGGTTGAAGGAGGAGGAGCAGACACTGAGAGGGAGGGGGGGGGGAGAAAACGAACCCAACCACGCAGGGCAAAATTAACACCAATACCAGCAGAAGCAGAAGCAGAAGCAGATAATAAAACTTGCTTCCCCCCTCTCTTTGCCAGTCGGCAAAAGGTCGAAAGCGGCTGTGTGTGTGTATGTACTGTAGGGTACTGGTGAGGAGGACTTTGGAGGAAGTAGTTTACAGCCCGTAACATACAGCACGGCTACAAGTTCACTAAGTCACCGGCACTTGATTCCCACATTCCTCCTTCCTCCTCCTCCTCCTCCCATCGGATTCAGGGCCGGCCACCGCACCAGCATTTGTATTCCGGCTCCAATCACAGGTCCGACTATTTTTACAATGGTACAGGTAAAATAAATTCAACCGCTGCAAATACTCATTCCATTTATGCTCCCGGACCGCCTAGTTGAAAGAATTTTGAGGGAGAGAATATCCACCGGGGAGAATTTTTAAAAAAAGGCCCCTTGTTTGTTTCTAGAATCAACAGTTCCCCCAATGGCGAAACTGTGCGGTGGACCCTTACCCGTTCCTGAAAACGTGAAGTCAGCAATACCAATAACCTTGCACCTGTAGCATAGGGCATCGCCAAACAACCACAAGAAGTATGATGCGGCATCGGAAATAGCTCCTTGCAACAAGAGGGCTGGATGATTCCATTGCCTACGGAAAAACTACTCCATTGATCCCTTGAGAAGTAGGGAAGGAGGGTGTGGAGTTAAGTTAGGGGAGCACAACACGGAGGTCTACGGTACTATGCTTGTGCTGTACTGTACCCTACCGGTATCATATCACAAGTTGAGCTAGCCCCCCATAAATACGATACACCTCAACTCGTCAAGAAAACCGCATTTCCAGCCGGCGAACCAAAAAAAAAACCCCCCCCCCGCCCGCTTCCATCCGAGTAGCGATCACCCGATTAGATATGGACTCTTCAGAACCGCAAGTAACTTATATAATGCCTTCAATAATAGATAACAAGGGCGGCAACAAAAAATAAAAATATAAAAAATAAAATAAACGACCGTCGTTACCGTTACCGGATCTAAGTTGATGTGCGTTTCAGATACAGTACCGGTGCTGTTTCCTTACGCTCTAGCAGCTAACTTGACTGCCAACCAACCAACCAAACCACCAAAGGGACAGGACCTCCCTGCCGGTACCGTACTCGAGCACTTGTGCTCTAGTGTTATGCCAACCACGAGGCCAAAAGGTAAGACAACAAGTAATAATAATAAAAACCTCCCGCAAAAAGCCCAATTCCGCCGAGCCGAGCCGAACCAAGATCCCAAGATCTCTGGGGAAGTTTGAGCTTCGCACATTCACCGCCCAAGCCACTTCCATCCATCATTTACGCCAAATTCCCCACCCCACCAATAGTCTCAGATCATGAGCGTCTCCCAACCTCCACGTCTCAACAACAACAACAGCAACGGCACAACCCAAAACCGAGCCAGACCCGATCCAGTCATAATACGGTACTCTACAGCAGAGCTCAATACCGGCCTCGTGCTAATCCCGAATTCATGGGCCTTGGAGAGATTTCGTCCTACCAATTGTACCCTAAACAAACAACCTCATACGCTACTCACTGATAGCAAACTGCACGGGCACGAATGCTGCATCATACTGCACCCCCCTTACCCATCAACCCCGCCCATGACCTCCATACCCTTCAGAAGCAACCGGACCCTCTAAACAACCATCGGCACCGGTTACGGCGGTGGGCCTCTAAATTCATGATTCGGAGACAACAGCTTCTGAGAAGAGCTGGTACTCTTCCGACAACACTGCAACCCAGGCCCCTTTGTGCCCGTACTCGAGCACGGTCGGTGTTAAGCGTCGTAAAACCAGTATTCACTACTCACAATCCCATTAACCCGTTAAACCAAACCTATCGTGGGCCGACGCTGTGACACCCACCAATAATCCTGACAGCGAATCACAAGAGGTCCCACTGCAACTGGATACCACATACTACAGGCACAATACTATCGGGCACGTAACCAGCCACGGCATAGGTTACGACAAAAGTGCGCAGACAACTTATGGGATGTAGAGAGTGGGTGCATATATCATGCTACTCTTTCCCCATAACTCTTGCCAATACATTATAAAAAGGCTCCTCTCAACGCCTTCACCTCGCCAGGGGCAGTCCCGTAAACTCGTACCCCGACACACAGCAAGTCATAAATTAATATGTCGAGAAGAAAAAACCCTTCCAACGTCATGGCAATCGGTAACGTGCCCACAGTACCGCATGCCCATCCATACCAATTCAGTCCAACCCGGTCACCAAGCTTCCACCGCAGCCTCGCATCAGAGCGAGCACGAGCCAAAACTGCATGTGCACAGATACCAACCAATATACCGGTAGGCCGCTGAGAGCCTTGCGCTACGTAGCTAGGACCAAGGCATGACGCACGCACACGCCAGCTAGTAAACCATGGCATGGGGAAGTAATGGGTAAAAGTGTAGTGCGGTGCTTTGTGAGACAAAGGAGACCCTTGCTTGCTCGGGTGCTGTAGGTTGGATTGGTTAGTTCGCCCAGCCAGGGGTTTTGCCAAATCGTGCGTGTGTGAGATCGAGCATCGCCGAAGCCTTGGGGGTAGGTGGTAGACCCTGTTCCAGTTTTGGCGGGATCCTTCATGCCAATGGAGGCGCCGGGGGGGTACAGTGTAACGGGAAACCGTTGTGCTTGTGCATCATATAGTATCACTCGTAAAGTCAGTATCGGGCCGAGGACATATTTTCTTCCTTTCCTCTCCTCCTCTTCTTTCAATTGGGTGAGGGTGGGAAATAGTTGCTTGCACTGGGGGCCCCGAAGTAACTCGTAGGGGGGGCGCCTATTCTTCCATTAAGCTAGCACGGTCAACCGACCAACGATGTCCCTTTCGGGTGCAGAAAAGGAATCCCCCATCCAAAAACCCATCTTCACAAGTATGATAACGCCCATCACTACCCACTCTCTCCCTCTGCCTCTGCCTCAACCCCACTCCAGACCAAATGTGCCCTCACAGGAATCCCCTCCTCCACCAACCTCGACTCCACAAAATCAAACGCCGCGCCCAACTGAGGGTAATAATAAGCCGATTTATGCCTCCCAGTGACAAACGTACTCTCCCCATCACATACCCAATCCCCGTCGTGGCAAAAGCTCACATGCCTATCCTCCAACACACTATCCAACGGCTGCCCCTCATTGGGGTCAGAGAAGCTGACGACGGCAACAATATTCCCCACGGCCCTGGACGGGATGCGCTTAACTGCTTTGCGCAGGACCTGTGCTCCCTGGCTGAACCCGCCGAGCACGATCTTGGACTGCGGGCACTGCTCGACGGCCAACATTACCATGGTAGCCATGCTTTGGGCTCCCCGCTTGCAGCCGCCCCTGATGAAGCTCATAATGTCTGCGGCGTATGGGAGCACGCCCTGACCTATGACAGTGTAGTCAAGGTTCCCCTTCAAGTAAGTAAAGAAGCAGCGGCCCAGGGCGCTTCCAATGTTCCCGGTGTTGCAGGTACCTCGGGCCCAGATTATTATCACGTCTGCGCACACTCCCGAGATCAGGTCGTCTATTGTCGCCGGGGGTTCGACTTGCTTTCGCGGAAGAAGAGTGCGGACCTCGGGGGGTTGCTTGATTTCCTGGAAGGGCCGCTCGGGATCATGTTGCATGCGCGCGAAGGCTTTTGGGGTTAGTGGGCAGACGCCTCCGAGACCCGAGAGGGGTCTGTTCCGGGTTATGTTTTCCGGGACAGCGAGTTGATTGCGAGGGCGGTAATCGGAGTAGAAGTTAGGTTCGTCGTCATTCCGATCGTAACCGAAGAGGATAGCGAGGCCGGCGGCGGCGGGGATTTCTGAGTCCGGGAATGCTTCGGGACTATAGTCGTCCTTCTCATCACCCGTGTAATAGTCTTCATCGAAAATGGGTCCGGAGGAGCAACTGGGGAGGAGCAGGATGACTGCTAGGAGGAGGAAGTCGAGCCGTGACATCGGATAACCTTTGGTGATACTGGGGGTTTCGGTACTTGAGTGGTTTGTAGAAGTGAATATGTGTCCTAGGTAGATTCTCCATGATGACTCGGTCCTTACCTAGGAATCCCCAGGAGAAGAGGGCTAACGAAAAGCAGGAAACTAGTCCCAAACTAGAGCTATTAAAGTCCGACAGCTAAGGGCCCGTTTGGCAAAATGGGACCGTTGCGTTGGGTGACCGTTGCTGCTGTGAAAATGCCCTTCTCTCCATTTTGAAGCGGAAGGGAAAAGACAATCTGTATGGGGGAGAGGAACGGAGCCGTTGTATCCAAACATGCCCTAAGAGGAAACAATATTTTCCCCAAAAATGCCCCAGTAGGCCGTGCCGCAAAACTAGGGTCAAGCATTAGGGCCACCAATATACAGCCACCAACACCCGTCGGCACACACCTCGGCGGATACAAACTCCGAGTGAGTGATCATGAATGGAAATGTGTGCCCCCCTGCAGTGTTGATGATAGTGCCGAACTTCCCTACATCAACGCTAAAATGCAAACTAAAAAGCTAGTCCCCCACTTTTCTAGATATGTCAATCGAGCGGCATCAAAAGCACACTTCGGGTCAAGTTATGATGCAGATCTTTTTCCATCAACAGGAGCACTAAACCTGACATGAGAGTGATGTTAGCCATAGCTGTGAGGTAATGCACCGGTTGATATTTACTAGCCAACATCCAGAGTCATGTGATAGCTTTACACATAGGAGGTTGAATCTACCAATCAAATTGATACGCTAATTTAACTAGTGCCTCTTGAGCACGATGCAGGGAAATTCAACACTATCAACACTGCAGGGGGGATAGGGTAATTCAAGATCCGGTATTGTGCAGGTAAAGCAAGAGAGAGAACGGCAGTAAATTGTTATTTGTTCCTAATTCCCCTTTCCGACACGGAATAATTATGTACCAGATGAAGCCAAAAACCATGCCTCAATCCATCCCCACGTGAGCATATAATGTTATCTTCTTGAATGGTAGCACTCATAAGTTACTACAGGGATCATCAATTTCACAGGAAATTATGCGGGCAATGTGAAGGAACCAGATCGTTCTTTCACTCTTCTTGGTCCCAGTAAGTTGCGCAGAGATCCCCCCCCCGTCTCTCGTCCCGGAGTCTGGTTGGGTAAGCACAGTTCTCGATCTGGTTAATGAGAGTCATCTCTGGCATGAAGGGTCTGGAGGGTGTGCTATGGTGGTGGTGGTCTTGGTAAAGCTCTAGGAACCGAATGTACAGAACCGAGTCCGTGCAACTCTGAAAATCTCGCATGCCACCCCTGGTGCTGTGGTCGGCACAGCCCGGAGGATGTTTTCTCTCTTCTCTGCTCTCTGAAGGCCTCTACCTATAATTAATTTTACTGATAATATTATAGCGTAGGATGTGTTTCCCATTCCGAACCCTATACCACCAGATCTGGCTCTTACGATTGATATCATATGATAACTCATTTGGAGGGCAATAGCCCATTAGGTCACAACCCCCAGACTGCCCTTCCACCAGGTGTCGTCGGCTTGCGTCGTGTAGTAGAGGCCTGCCTCATCAGTGATCGATATCTCACAGCCTGAATTTTTTTCATGGGAATAGGATATGGGGGTGGCTCTCAAGGAACATTACACGCCTCCCTTCCATAGCTCCTAGCACCACACCTCGTTGCTTGTCGACTTTTTCTCTCCCTTTGCTTTTCTTGTCAATTAAGACGCAATATTACCAAAAACAGGTAATTATCTCTGCGCGAACCACACCAAGCCAGAAACGGTCTCCTCAAACCAGGTCGAAAGCGCGCCAAGTCCATGATGCTCCTAAAGAAACTACTCGTACTCGTAGTGTCCTGATGTTTGTGAACACGGCCACTATTGCATAATGCCAAGATCAGGGCAAAAAGCTCAACTTTAGCGATATACAATAGCAGTCAGGTTCACAAACGTCAGAGAATTACGAGTAGTGTCCGTGCCGCCCACAACCCGGAGAAGAAGCAAGCCAGCCCCTACAAGAAGTGATTTGCTCGTCGTCTTAGATGCATTAGCACTAATATACAGCCAACACCCGTCCGCGCTCACTCTGCAGATGCAAGCTCCGAGTGAGCAACTATGAACCGACGTATGCCTGGGGTTCTACCAACAGAAAATACTGTATGATTCAAGACACGGCACAGGTGAAGCAAGATAGAGCGGCGACAGAACTGATATTTGTTTCCAATTTCCCTTCCTGATACTGAATAATTTTTCCAATGACACGGCCTACCAATTCGGATAACCGAACGCCTTTCGGAATTCCAAAGCATAGTCCATCGTCCTTCCCGCACATCCACTATTTTCCAACTTTTGCAAAGCCTCCGGTAGCCTGTTTGTCATATAACATGAGCACATATGAGATCACATCTGATACGCCCTTCTTGGAATCGCTCACCATTCTTTAATATTACGAATCCGAGTTTTGTGCTGTACGCCAGAAATGTCAGCTGAGCTAGCGCTTTCACATATTATGATGTGCCGAGGGACCAAATATTGTGGGTGGGGTACGATAAGAGGGGGGGAGGGGTAGTAGTAGTACGGCAGGATGAGTAGATAGAAACTGGGGTGGTTCGAATTCTTGTGCCTTCTCCATCCTCTCCCACAGTCCAACCGCCTTTGATGGGTCATACTGTGATTATTAGACGATTAGTTAGCTCTAATAGAAAAGAAGAAAAAGGAGAAAAAGCAAATACGATTCCGACAACATTTATGCAGTGAGGTTAGGATCGGGAGCTGCTTACACATGCTTCAGCCATCATCATCAGTCCGATATAGTCAGCCTGCAATAAGAAATCGAAGCCAAAAGAAAAAAGTAAGCAAAATAGCCTCATTCAAGCTCCCGTCTTAAAACGAGAGGGTTTATGGCGGTTGTGTAGATCAAACGGTTCCAGAATGACATACTTCAGCCTATTCGGGGAATCGGGAGGTCAGAAATAAGTAGTACCACAGCATGCGAGAAAGAAAAAAAAACAAACGATGATTTTAGGGATGGATCCATAATGAGGAAAATAATCTGGGGGTACCGTGCCTCCTGTCTCCTCGAACCAGGTCGAAGGTAAACCAGGTCCATGATGTTCCCGAGAATACTAGTGTCCGTGCCGCTCACAACCGAGAGAAGGAGCAAGCCGGCTATCGCAAGAACTGATTTGCTCATCCTCTCGGACGCATGGTGGGCAACAGTGTGAGCGATCTCGTGCGACATAACAGCCGCCAGGCCATCTTCATCACCACAGATACCCAGTATCCCACTCGCATCAGGTTAGCATGTGCCGAACAATGTGTTTTCCCCACGCTCTCCCTCAAACCCCTTCTACTTCCACCTCGGCCTCCCCCACTTCTAACCTATGCGCCATCGGAGAGCTCCCCAACTAACTACCAATTACGATACATACCTGAATACAAAGACCTTGCCACTACTGCCTATCAGTAAAAGAAGGGGAAAAAACTTCAAAGCTTTAGTTTCGGGGGCCGAATCTGCCTCACTAACCCCGGAATAACAAAAGCATTCTTGATAGAATCGTCCTTTATAACAAAGACCTCCCATTTTAGGTCTCCAAGTCCGGACACCGGCACCAACCTATGCTCACCATTAGTCTTTCCATCAATTGATCAAAAAAAAAAAGCCACATATTCGCCCTACGCGCCCTTCCATTCTCAGAGAAGAGGTAAGGAGCATGGCAGGCGGGGACAGAATACGCAAGTTATCCTACCGATCCATAACCCTCTTGACATATCTAGTCGTAGGATGATAAGAAGGCAGTATCTGTCCCTGGTAGCTCTCCTTTACCTCGGCATACCTATTGGCATTTGATAGAGTTAGAAAAAACAAAAAGAATCTCCTTCCCCCCACCCGCCCTCTAATTTACGCTCTAAATTGCATATTAGAGGCAAACGGTTTTTTGCTCCCAGGGAAGGATTACGCCTGCTGCGCCATCTGCGCCTCCATCTCCGTACTCAAAAAATTGAACCTCCGTCTCCCAGAAACGGGTACCGTCTCGAGATTATACACGTAGAAGGTGCCCCCGCCAAGAATAGCCACTCCCACGAATCTCCTACATTACCGGAGGCAATCGGTTAGTTTAAGCTATCCTTGCTCCCGTGCCCCGCCCCGACCGCCCCACAATAGCAATAAAAAAAGAGAGCAAGGGAGACATCCAGCAGCATAGGGAAAGTGAGCGTGGACGTTCACGCCATCTCCTGGAACCGCTTTGCCACGTGCTATCGCCTGTACGGGTTTTAAACACACCTAAAGTTCGGATTCTCCCACGAGTGCTCGGCCCACTGCTTCCTTCTCCGAAACCCCTGATATTGATGTGTAGGTGGTAGGTGCATAAACGCCGCGCTTTGTTGCCCCTGCTGCTGCTGTAGCTTCAAGCCACCGCCAGGCATGACCGGCCTGAGCTTTGATGCAGCCACGCCCATAGATTGAGGGAACGTGCGGAGGAACGGCCCCGTACTTGTGAGGCCTCGAGCAAACATGGCGGTGAGGTATATATCTATCTACCTATCTCTCGTGGATGGCTTGATAGGAGGTGGAGGAAGCAGTTATATTGAAGGGCGGGATGGTCCGGTTTGTATATTTGATAGATTTGTCGCCCGGAGTTTTTTTCCCTAAAAACTTATGAGCTCGGTATGAGAGGCCTAAGCAAAGTCCGGGGTTGTTTGGTTGTCACCGTTGACCCAGTAGAGCAACTTATCATACGACTGACAAAAGCCCCTGCTAACCAAATGCGGAATGCCTCCCCTGACCCCAAACCCAATGCTTGACCAGCAGCAAATAAAGTTGCTCCTATTATATTAACAAAAAATTTAATGGTAATGTAGTCTACGATGTGATACTGGTACAAGTATCTGGCAAGTAGAAGTCGAACACAAGGGGGATCCTGGGAGCTGAATTTTGTATGGGGTCACAGATGCGCACAGACAATTCGCCATACAAAATGTTGACCCCTGTGTTCTGGTTCTTCATGCCGGGGACTTGTAAGTCTTTTTCTTTCTTCACAGGCGGAATCATCTTATGCGGCCGAAACCTTGCTGCTGACAATGCGTCCACGGGTTCATAAATACTACGTGCATAGAACTTGGCCTTGGCACCACCGTTACTAGTACAATACCTTATCGTTACACATCAAAGATAGTATGATAAATCGATCACCAGCCATTTCAAATACCGTGAAAACTAGAATGATTAAGGAAGACGCTAGAGCGTCCAGAAGTTCCCCTTTGGATTGAGGAGAGAAAACGGTGAAAAGATCCTCCCTCAGCCCTCAGTTGAGACAAGTAAAAACAAAAACCACAACGGAACTCACCAGGAGAGGCAACTTCAACGTCCTAGAGACATTCTTAATTATCACAGTTTTTACGGTACAATACAAGTACTCTACTTAACAATGGTGTCTCAGTGGACCGTGCCAAAGTTAGAAGTCGTAAAAGATGTCTAGTATGCCACGCCAAGGGCCTCGAGCGGCGAGTAAATCGAACAGAAGAGAAGAGAAAAGGTGAAAAAATTGGGTATAATTATCATACAGAAGAAATGAGGAAATAGAAACAACCGGGACAAAGATGAACAAAGGAATAGCGTATCATACATAATACTCACTGACACCATCTCTATGAGTGGCAAGCTTGCATCCCGTCCTAAATAGCTCTTATAGAAAACGAGGATGGAAGAAATAAAATATAAAATAACATGACGACCCCCTGCCGGAAAGGCTATGAGAAACTGCCCGAAATATTTTACCCTCCCGAATAACACCACACCCAAATAATACACGAAAAGGAAAAGGAAAAGGGGAAAAAACACCAAAGCACCGTAAAGTTGACTCCTAACAATTCATACAGCGACTGACAAGCATAACTAGGAAATTTAAAATAAAATAAAAAAGTTCAATATAATCTAATCCTCTTCCATAAGGGAGTCCTCTGTATCTCGCCATTCCCGTGCCTGAATAGAAAGCCGCTTAACACCGGCCACTCTCTCAGCGTAAAGAGACTCACAGGCAGTTCTGTTACCGGGATTTTTAGCCATTACCAATTCTTCGATGGGAGCTGGCATGAATTACCTAAAAGTGATAGACCTCTGAGACGAAATAACACCAACGGCTTGGAGAACGGCTTTTCGGGAGTCTCTGACGAAAACCGCCGGATGGCTGATCCACTCAAGTGCCGACTCTAATTCTGCATCTAAGGCTGACACAGTCGCAGCATCAATTACTGATGCAGGCGTAAAGTTTGTCTCCAGGGGTGGGGTAGCCGCCGGTGTATGTCCACTCGAGCCCACATCAGGGACTTCTGGCAGAGGGATAGACGGGGAAGGTGAGGGAAGAGGTGGCAACCCCCCCTTTCCAAGTCCCTTAAGGATTGTTCGGGTCTCGGTGAGTAGGGTATGCGCCCGATCGTGCTGACCCCGAGATATGAGTGTCAAAGCGCGACTCAACATATCTGAGGTTAATAGCTCCATACGTCGTTGCACCACCATCGGGTGAGGGGGGATCGGTGGCGATCCAGGCCTGCTGCCCTTCCTGGGGCTAGCAGGAAGCATTGTGATGGCGAGCAAATGTGGCCGAGATAGTTGCGAAAGCGTTCCCTCTCGCTGAATATCGCCGTACGTCAAATCCGCTTGGATGAGTGGCACCTCCTCGATACTAATTGTCCTTGATTCATCCTGATCGGCGGAGCCCCCTAATGCTTCCAATCCAGACACGATCGATTCCCATGCATCCTGAGGAGCCATTTCGCCCTGCGAACTATCCGGGGAGATGACCAATTGAACCAAAACATCTAAGCCCATTAGCCTTGATTTATTTCCTTTATCAAAACACCAAAAAAACATACCTTTCTTGTCTCCAAAGTGAAGATCCCCAAGAGCAGCTTCCGCCTCCCTCCCAGATGATCTCTTTGACACATGTAAAGCTCCACTAATCTTGACAAATCTCGCAGGCGATCCTTCAGGGAGTTTCAGTCTGAGTTTGGCGTTCTGGTGGGAAAGTGTTTGCAGGGCGCCGATGCATCCTGCCACACATTCGCGCAACATCATCCAATCCTTGACATAAGTGAATTGACCCTTGGTCCGAGTTGAAAGTTCGATCATGGTGTCCGGTTTATGTGTAAGCCCAAGCCCGAACGAGTGAATTGTGATCCTAGCAGGTATTAGTACAGCCAGGTTGAATATATCTGGAATTTAGATTACCCACTTTGCCGCTTCTGCCCTGGACACCACGAAATCCACATTTTCAGTATCCGATGTCGAGGAATCACTAATCAAAAGAATGGATGCGATAGGGTTGCTTGATTTCCTCTGCATCAGCAAGTCCATTGCAACGTTGGCTCCGTCAACCACATCAGTGCGCAAACTCTTTTGGCCTACAGGCCGAATTGAGTTGAAAACTTTGGACCAACCACTCCAGCTCTTTGCCAATAGCGAGGTCAACGCAACTCCCCCACTACTCGACCCAAATGTCACCAGCCCCATTCTGTCCCGCTCTCCAAGATTGTGAATCAGAAATTTGAGTGAGTCGCGGATTAGGTTGATTTTGAGCCCTTGCATAGATGATGAGACAGGGATAACGACAACAATATCGAGAGGAATGTGAACAGCTGGGGGTATCTGCGGCTTTGCTCCTCTGATAGATGCAGTATACTCAGTAGGTGCCGTGACGATAGACCTTCCTCCACCATGTGTCCCACTATAGGCCGAGTTGACAGAGGATACTCGCCTGATTGTTTTTGTAGCACGAAAGTCGTCATCTTCATCAGAATTAGAACCCCGCTTGTCCTCATACTGAGGGCTCCTCATTGTCGGTGCAAGCTCCACAGCATTTAAATCCAATAAGGCACGATGCCACTGATCCATTTGAGCACCGGTGGGAAACAATAGATGGAACTGAGGCAGTTCAGCAACAGAAAGACTCAAGGTGAGGATGTGCATATTTTCGTCTGGACCATCGGTTAGACTTACGTGGACGGAATAGGAGAAATAAAAATAATAAAAACCTACCTGGTGAGCTCGAATCGCTAACTCTCTTTAAATGTTTCTTTATGAGAATAGACCCTTTCAACGTGCATTTCACATTTCTCTTTTTAACGCCATTGGCCCATTGGGAGGCAGGCGCGGAACTCTTCTTGTCCTTAACACAGATAAGCATCTCCGAGAAGAGGTAGCACTCTAACTCTTGCCATGCTTGACAATCCTTGCCAACTTTGATGGTTCCGTGGAGACGGAGTTTGCCGAATCTATTTTCGTTTAGCCACTGACGACGAACCCGTATAAACACAAAACCTTACCTTCCAAAATCAAGGCCATGCCAATTCTCAACCCTCAAACGAAGATCGTCCGTGATAGCCGCCAATACTTCATTTTCCCGCTCCTTCTCCATATCGCGTTCCCTCTGCCTTGTTCCTGCTCCCTCCCGCTCAAAGGAATATTGGCTCCGATTTGTCGGGCTAGGGGGGTGATATGGTTGTTCATACGTTGGCGGTAAAGCTGGCACAGGCGGTATCGAGTCTTCCGGGTATATGGGTTGCACTTTCCTGTCAGGAACCTCCACGGTCACCAGACAGGTAAGGCTTTGCTGGGCCTTGGATCGTGTAATGGTCGGAAATTCACTCTTAACTGTAACAATGGGGGGTGGTATGGGACTCGCCATCGAATTCCTTGAGCTGAGCTCGCTTTCCAGACTTTGAACATCGTAGTCATGACGACGAGTAGTAGGCGGGGCGAGTGCTGGGTCAGGATATTCACCAGCCGAAGCACCACTATTATTCCTCCAGTGCCCGTTCTCGTGTCGTGGACCCGTAGAATCCCTCATATCACTGCGGCTCTCCCCCCGACTCTCTCTATTTAAACTAGAAGTCCGGCTCCCCTGCCGACTTCGTGTCCTGGTGCTATAATTTTCATAATGTGGCGAGGCCAATTCTCTTTCCCTCTCCTTTTCCCTCTGCCGATCCCTATCCCTCTCTCTCTCCCGCTCGCGTTCACGTTCCCGGTCTCTAGGTGCCTCTCTAGTTTCAACAACGGACACAGATCTTACAATGCTGCTCAGTTTTTCTAAGCGGGATCAGCATCTAAAAACAATTTTCATCGGGTAGTGACAACATACCAATATCCAATACATTTCCACCACGACTAGAGTCAAGCCCCAAAGGGGCATTGCACTCGGGGCAAAATTGAGTATCAACCTCTTTTATGTACTCATAGAAGCAGGCCTCATGGGACACATGAGCACAAGAGAACTGGAGAACACGCTCTCCACGAAGAGTGTGCTCTAAAGGTTCCTCGCAAACGGCACAATGACTACCGATAAAGGTTCTATCGCGACGGTTCCGCGAGCGGTCCATATCTAACATACCAGCCATCGAGCTGGTTCCCGGGCGAGTAGTCGCTCGCGACTCTGATGCGATAGAAGGCGCACGATTCGTAGACGCAACTGAAGGTGCAAATGTGCGCGTGTTAGATTTGTTAGAAAAGCTATCACCAAGGTGAGAATCACTAGCAAGGCGTCTTAATCCAAAACGTCGCTGACGAGTTGGAGGGTCGCCGAGAACTGAAGTTGTTGAACCTCCAGATACACAAGACTCGGCAGGAGAGCGGTGCTTACCGCGCCGACCAAGTAAGCCGAGACGGTACCACTGAGGACTATCTTCCTTAGGATTTGATGAACGGAAGCTCGTCATGAGCAGGTGGGCTTCTCGTATGAATATGAAGGGCGTTTAGCTAGGAAAAATAAACTTGCGCAGGCGTGCTTGTTTTTGGGCAGCAAGATGAAATGTACTAAGGCTCTGGGAAAAAGGGGACGAAACGGAGGGGGTGGTAGAAAGGGGGGGGAGTGTCGGCGGTGGTAGGAATGGCCCTGGTGGGGAGGAGATCGTAGCGATCCGACCGTAAGTCGGGATTGGGAAACGCTCAATTTTTGACGATGGGTAAGTGCGATCCGAGTGATGGAGGGCAGGTCTACTAGTAAAGGACGCCCTGTGGCTGTAGGTGTGGGGGGGGGTTGCTCACACTCCTGGCTACTGCCGTGCTTCCACTGCCGTCAAAAAGAACAAGAAACCCAAGACAAATAAAATATGGGACCGAACCCAAGGCGAGCAGCAAGGATGACAATACTTCCTTGAACAGGGTTTAGATGCAGCTGTAGATTCCCTCTCCCTGGATGGAAAGGCCGGGCGGTAAGGAAGGGTTTAGAAGGGCAAGAAAGAAAGGTATTACTCGTAGGAGGCTGTGGAGGGGTTTTTTTTTTTTTTTGCTTTGGGGGACCGTAGTAACCTATTTGTCTCGAATAGGTAGCACTTGATGCACCTTCAAGGGTTAACGGGAGTTAGGGTGAGTGGGATGGATGGATGAATAATGGATGGAGGGATCAGTGATGTCGGACAGAAAGAGCAAGTTGTGGGTGACGGTGTACTCGAGTAAGTACGGTCAAGGAGAAAGGCAGAGGGCAGGGTAGGTGAACAGGTATAAATGACCTCTCGTGCAGCGAGATGTGCGTAGGTGTATGACAAGTGAGGAAGATGGTGTGAGTATATGAACGAGTGAAGTGGGTTTGAAGGCACGTCCTAAAGGCTATCTCATCATCGATCTTGGGATGAGGATAGTCTGTAAAGCAATGAAGTCACGAAGGGCTGCCAAATGGGAAGAATGGAAGAGAATAGGAAAGGAGCCCTGGGGGAGGGGGTGTGGTGATGAAGGAGCGAGTGAAGAGGCGGCAGGTGGTGAGATAGAGGAGAAGGACGTCAATTCGAGTTTTTTTGCTTGTCAAATCCCTTTTGTTTTTCCTTAGTAGAGTTTTTTCTTTTTCTTTCCCTTTTTTCCTTTTTTTTTTAATTCACTTCCCCTTATTTGCTTTGTTTGTCTCTGGTCTTGCCCGTCCCTTCTTTCTTGCCTCCCCCCCTCTCCCTTCCCCGTTCACTCACCTTGACCCCCCCCCCCCGCACATCGGATTGACAGTGGGATGGGTGTATTAGTACAGGTACAAGCGATGGCCAAACACTCGTCTGCCTACTTGCTGGCGGAGAAAAGTGTGGTTGTAGGTCACTGGTGGGAGGTGGAGAATGAAAATTAAAGAATTACTGTATGATACATACTTCGGTGGTTGTGGTTGTGATTGTGGTCGTCCAACGTACTCTATATGGTATGCATGTATGACAGCCTTTTTTGGTGGACACCCATAAAGGGTCCTCAAGGTCTCTGGAGATCGTTTGAGACAACCAAACTTCTTAGGGTTAGTCTCGTCTCTTTCTCTTACTCCTCACGCTGCTCTACCATCCTCAAGCAATCTTTAGGTAGTTGAATCTACCCGAGGCTGCCCCCCATTCCGAATTATTCCATAGTCCGTCGGGTAGTGCGCCCAAGAGATCTCGTTAAGAAAGCGACGGGATCAGGAAATTATCTTTCCTTAATTGAAAATGGATTAATGGCATTTGGAGAAGAGCTTTCCTTAACAGGGAATAACCCTCTTGGCGTTTATAACTGAAACATACGCCACCGATTTCTTGGGCGCACCGACGGTTCAAGGGATACCCACACAAGGTATGAGAGTACCAGTACGAGCAAGTACTAGTACTTTGTCCCAGCATCGCCTTTAAAAAAGAAAAAGAGACAAGGCTCCCAGGAGACCATTCAGATCCCTTCCCAGTCGGACGGGACAGGGCAGCTGCATCCACAACTGGCCCGTTTCAGTAGCGTCCAAAAGGGACTTCCATAAAAACTAAATCTCCCCCGAGCAAGCAATATCCTTGTTAACATTTTTGAGACATCTCACTGAACATTTCTGGGTGGCTTCCAGTACCGGTAAAACTTGCTTTTTGCGTGTCGCCTTTTCAATCCCCCTCAAACTTTCCCATGTTTCCCACAGGTCGAAAATTTGCTCTCGCTATTCTCTCTCTCTCAAACTAACAGGACGGACAGCTGCCACAAGTTACCGTAGAACACACAGGAGAGAAGTAAACGATCAACAATGCCGTCACCTGAGACTGAATGGGTCAACTCATAATCGAGTACTTGAGTGGTGGTACCGTACGGTACAGTACTCATTTGTCCTCTCCTTCTCCCCGCCCAAGGAAAACAGGCCCACAGAAATGTAATCCCCAAAAACCCTAACCAGCCTTCCTGGTATGCATGCATCTCTTGCTCCAATATATGGCACAGTATCCTTGACACAGTGTCAGCATACCTGAATCCTACACCTACTCGAGTACACTTACAAGTACTTGAACTAGTAAAATAATCTCACCTAGAGCCCAAACAAAACTTGGTGATGGCCCCAGCAGTAGACAGGCAATCCCCTAGTTGACTACCCAGCTACCACGTGTCGCTAACGTAAATCAAGAACACCCCCGAACTACTAGTACAGTATGCTCTTTTGTTTCTTCCTCTTCACCAATAGCGATCCGTGCAAATTTGCGGAGCTCTCATAGGTACGCTCTTGTGGGACTTCAACACACCTTGCCCGTACTTGTATGATACAGGTATAATTACCAAATTCCTGCAAGTTTTTCTAGATGTCACTCGCATCTCGCCTTTGTGTATGCAACCGCAACCTCCTGTGCACTTATCACTAAATTGTGGCCGCGACAACCCCCCCCCCCTCTTTATCCCGCATTTTTCGTCACCAAGATTGGCCCAGCCAGCAGCCCAACTTACAGATAAAAAACAGTCAACCTTTCTGTGCAGCTCCCTTCCAGAAGATCATCGTGGCCATCTGGTCTCCTTTCTTCCTACCAATCTCACCACACGGTACTAAGTCTAGACTTATGATACAAGCAATAGATCCCATGTTAGGGCTCGGGCCGCTTTCCCCTGACTCTAACCCTTCGTCACCCTTAAGAAATATCAAGAATGTGGGACATATTTGGCAAAAACACAACTCGCAACTCGCTACGGCATTCGGTCCCTCGCTCACGACCGACACTGGGCGGGAAGGCGTCTTTGAGACGACCGTTATCGTTTCAGTATGCCACGTCTGGAGCGGCTGGGAAAATATGTTTCCAACTTGTACCATCAAGAGAGACCCGGCACAGAAATACTCTTGGCAATACGATACAGCATATTTCTAGAGAGCAGCTCGAAGAGGGGAACCGCAATCGTCGGAATAAAGCCACCCAGTAGTCCCCGCAACTGTTAAGGGGCTTAGCCATCAGAGCGGAAGTCGAGTTAAGAATTCGCAATCACTTTAAGCGCAGAGGCCAAACGAATCGAGGCCTATAGTTTGGTATTTTATGCAAGTACACATAGGCTGATCCGGGATTTCCGCAAGGAGACGATCCAAATGAGTAACAACATTCGGCAAGGTAGACAAGAGACGGCATATTAGGTGGAACGGGATCAGTGGCCCGTTGGACAATCTTGTTACCGGGAGATTCCCAGCCAGCAAAAAAAAACAATGTGAAAACCCCACCGTAGATATAGTTGCAGACTTATGGCTGGCCTGGCACTGCAACAAGAGGGCAAGGAGGGTTAGCCTCCAGTGCAGAATTGAATCATTATTTATGAGCATTGGGGAAAGATCAAGGGGCAGAAAGGGAAATTTGTGGTATCACGGCCCGCCCCACTGCCACTGATACCCCCACTACTCGAGCAACTGGTCCTATGGAATTGTACTAGTACTTTGTCAATGTACGAACTTAGTACCGTATTTATTATTATACTCAAGCAACCGATGGCCATTTAGTGAAGAAGCAAGGCTACGGTACTGTGCTCAACAGTGCTACTGAGAGCACAGTAAGTTACATGTACTAGTAAGGGAGCCCCGCACCCTTGTGCTTGAAGCAAGAGCGGTACCCGAAAAAAACAAAAGGGATTGGCAGAAGGATGGCAAAAACGTAAAAATCCGTAAAAATCCGTGCGTGCAGTCGCACCCCGCTATAATGGACCTCTTATAAGGGAAACCTCGCTATTAGAGTCATTTGGCAGATATTTTTTTTTTACTCGGAAAATCCAAATTCTGAGTTGAAATTCCTAGTTTCTTGGCGTGCACGGACATAATTTGTATGGGCGAAATTTGTGAATTTTAGAATAAAAAAATAGTTACCAAAATGACTCTATTATTATACGAATGAACCCTCTGGGAATTTACACCCCTGTTCCCATATGAATAGCCCTTGCCATAAGGAATTTCTTCCAAAACCTCTCTACCAATACTGTAACGAACAAAAAATCCCGAATTTCCGGCATTCGTTATAGTGCGGTGCGATTGTATCTGTGCGTCCATTCAAATTTAAGACCCTTGTTTTCGGGTATTTCTTGCCTACCTAGAGTACAGGCACCCCCCACTCAATGGGCAATTTTAAAGGGCTCCAAGGCCAGAATTCAAGATAAGTTAGAAATGTGCGGTATGATACATGTCATGACGAGGTATCATACCAGCAACGAGCAAACAGTCCTAAGAGAGACGATAGGGTTATACGAGAACAGCCATTATTCTGCATGTGGCGCTCATATTATATCCGCTGCTCCGGAGTGCACGTACTCGTGCAGTGGAGGTCCACTGGTATCATAATCTTGGGAACTATGGAGGAAAAGTGCCGTTATTCTCGCAACGGATAGCGATAGGCAAGAGAGGGAGGGGTCGAAAGAAGGAAGGAAAGAGCAAAGTAGAGGAAAAAAGTGGGAGAGAGTGGGGTACAGATTCTTCCCCCACATGATGTTTCGACGCTCCCATTGTAGCCTATTCGAACCTCGAGGCCGGCAGCAGTAGCCATCGTGGCAATAAATATACAGACTACCACCATGTGGCTCCAAACTTCGGACTTGTGCCAGACTCCCGTTTATCCAATGAGCTGCGCGGTTTTTTCCCCTCTTTCCCCGTCCGTTAATAAGGGAGGATATAGTATTCTAAGCACGAGCAGTGCGGTGGCACGGCACCCTTCTGCTCTGCTCTGCTCTCGATGCCCCCCCCTCTTGTGTAAAACTTGCCATCTCAAGGCGAGACTTTTTGGAGATCTTGGATGAGAGTATATGAGTGTGCATGTGAAATCCCATTCCTAACTGGTGTTGTTTTGATATTACGATACCGGTATTATACGAGCATTTTCCTCATCTACCGGCATGTGATAAGGTACAGGTGCCATGGAGATTTTTTCGTACTCGTAGTTGCACAAGGCAGGGATAGTAAACTAGCAAAGCAATCCCTGTCTTGCACGAAAACATCTCCCCCTAGCATGAGTACTTGTGAGCGACTTGTAGCGATTGCCGACGGCCTGGAAAACACATGTCTTGCTTAAAGGTATGATACGTATGATAAGCCTAAGTTGTCCTCATGAATAAAATGTCTTTGGCGCTCCGGTAGCTCTTTTGCGTACTTGTACTCGAGTACAGTAGCACAGCGCTCGCATCGCATCACATTCGTTCCACGTGCTTGTAAGCCCTTGGAACGCCCCAAACGACCGCTGATCTTTATCTTTCCGGGTAACAGGGAGCGAGGCTAACGAGGAGAAAAGGGGGATAGAAAAAGTACGGTGACTTGAGTTAAAGGAGAGGCGGAGGAAGGGAGAGGTGGGGGGTGCATGGAGTGAGGTAGTGCTACCCGTCAGCTGGGTGTTGGTTCACTTAGGCGGAATCGGGTATAGTTGTATAAGTACTCGGGTATGATATGTCCATGGATGCCGGGAAACATAGCCCTTGTCACTGGAGAGATTCACGGGATCAGCGGAAATGCCGTAGATTTCTGATTTTTACTGATACACTCTAGGCACAGCACTCGCCGGTTTCAGAAGTATCAGGAAAGTTTGGCACGGCTCAGGCCGAGGGAACGCCAAGATTTCCGTATGCCCTTGAAACTTAGTAGCGCACTGCTGCTACGAACGATGCTGTACCGAAGTGGGATGTTGGCTACGGTGATAAAATTCAGTGCTGATAGTAGAGTGTAATTTGGCTCCACTTCAGTTCATTTCACTTCGCCCTTGTTTCTTCTCCATGGCACCATATTGCATACCATGCGATCTGGCATTGGATAGGGACTGAGTTTAACACCGGCGGTTTCCCTTCTTTCTCCTTAACATCTTCCTTCTTCATACCTCCTACTGTACTGTAGTAACCGAATACCCATCCTCATCTCGGGGGGGGAAAATTAGCACTGGAAGAACAACAGCACCACAGAGGACAAATATGCTGGGACGTTGGAATTCCCCCTTCTCAGCTCAGCGCGGGGAAAACACCGCAAACTCGGCCCTTAATTGAGACACAGCAAAAGGAATATAAACAGCGCCATACTGGGAGAGGCAATTATAACGCCCCAACACAGTTACTTATACTACGGTATCTGCTATCCAAGTTTTTACGGTCCCTAGGCAAAAGTGTTCGTGAAAATATGAGACATCCGGCTAAGCGATTTCACGAACACTTTTGCCTAGGGACTTTAGGTATCTCAACCATTTGCCTCCTACCGGGATTCCACGATATATAGTAAATGGTTGCTTGTCATTATGCTCTGGTCAGCCTGTGCTCGTACTGTGTGTGTACCCGAGTAGGCGGCAGAGACTTCCAGCTTCCTGCAGGGAAAAAAAGGGTCCGCTGGATCTGGGCGGGTTACAAGTAGGGCACAGATCTTCTGGAAGTGACCGGTTTAGAGAATTGATCTGCAGATGGGAGGGGGGTTGAGGGTTCTAGACGCTTATGGGAAACCCTATCCAATTCTCTATTTTACGCACCAAGAGTAGCATACTCCCGGAGTGGTATAGCCCTATTGTAGTTGTTGTACAGTACTTGACAGGCGACTCGCTAGCAGGATTAGCTTCCTCGCTTGCTGAAGGCAGTGTGCGCTCTCTGCCACTCGTTCGAGTTCTATACTCGAGTACCGTAAAAACTCGTGAAATCCACTATCTCCGTGCTGTCACGAATATCCCTGTAAATCGCGACATCAGCCCAAGATAGGTTTAGCTGGCCAAGGTAACAAGATCCAGCACAGCCAGATGACTCAGGCTATACCGTGTCAGGAAAGCACTAACCCTTCTTAAGAACTTTTGACTTAGAATCTGGAGATTAGGGGCCGACGGAGATAGTGGATTTCACGAGTTTTTACGGTAGTGTACTTGTATCCCAAGATGTCGTACTGTCAGGTTCGGAAACCTGGGATGGCGAGGACGGGGGAAGGGACGGGTGGTCAGGCCGTCCGGTTTACTACCGGTATTGTACCTCACCGGGGAGTTGTCCGACTAACGCTTTGGGATCCATCGGCCCCCTAGGTAGGGGCATGATCAACGGCCTTTCGACCGGGTGTTTCGCTATTGTCCACGAGGTGGAGGAGGCGGCGGCGGAGTTATATGCGTGAAGGCTGGCTTACTTACTGTACTTGTTTACTTTTGCATCCATTGCCTCTGAGGTGTAATCGTGCTCGAGTGATCTATTGTGAAGGGATTGGAGACGAGTTGTTTCGGTAGTTGATTGGTTGTCGCTTATGGGTGGGCCTCGATTGTATCTAGACTAATGTGAAAGCCCCTCCACCGAGCCTAGGATCATCAGTTAACGGAGAGCCACTCGAGAACCGACGGTCGCACAAAGGCTGTATGTAGGGTCAGCCCGCCTTTGTGGATTGGAGTTTTCGGGGAAGTTGGCGACGATATTTCTCCTTGAGGGGCCACGATTTTGGGGGGGAAATTGAGGTGTACTGTACTCTGGTGTTGATACAGCACGCTGTATCGTACGGTGCTTGGGATTTTGATATGTTTAATCGGAAGGTTATCGATGTCACGCTTTGCAATACTTTGTCATGGAGCTGCTCGTCACTATATCGCGGCTCTGTGGGAGGTTGTAATCCATGCTCCGCAGGTGCCTGGTGTGGGAAAGGGTTAGGTATCGATAAAAGTCGGGCATGGTACCGCGAAAGCTTGACGTCTCGTTACACTGGACAGCGGAGAACTACATACCCCACAGTGCTGAACCTATCTACAGCAACCGTGCACTCGAGTATGATACCTCGACCTAATTCGGTCTGCATGTGGCTGTGCAACAATCGTATACCAGAATATCGCGAATTTGGGTCCCAGTGTGGATTTTTGGGGCATCCAGTGGGCATGCATTGCCATTCACCTGGCGAGCAGGATATGTACCATTCCCGAGGACCTACGGACTCTGGGCACTCAATTCTCGAGTGATACCCCATGCTCCAAAGCCCGCCTCCCCCTGGTGCCACTACGGTAGTGCCAAACCTTCCTACAAGCCACCTGCCCAATCACTCACCTAGCTCCCCTAATGTATCTTGTGACACGGCGAGAAGTTATGCCAAAAACCCCTACTCTTAGATACGACATGGTATCTTCCTGTCTTTCTATCTATCCATACACTGGTATGCAAAACAAAAGGAAAAATACTCGTGACACGAGAACCAAGCCCACTCTGCTACAGACCAAACAAACCACCCACTTACCCACACCCCTCCCTCTGGAACCGCTTAAAACCCATTACCAGGTAACGCCTCTACTTGTACTTGTACCATATCCACAAAGCCCGACCCAACCTCTCATCTCCCATCCACTCACCCCTGCGCCGCCCCCTAAACCGGTACCACCTGCTCTGCCAAAAGGGCCAAATCCTCTGTCGCCCCGTCCAAACCACCCACCACTTGGCATACCGAAAGAATTAGAATAGTTAAACCTCATGCTAAGATGCCTAGAATTCTCCTGTTGGGGGGGCTACCCGGGGAAACTGGCATTTAGCCTTCCCCTGAGGTAAAGACGAAGAAAAACGTGACGGACCTTACGAGGAGAGACAACTCCAACGTCTTAGCATGAGGTTCAATTGCCGGCATTCCAGTCCTTCAGGTACCATACTGCAACATCGCAACTTGCTCGGTTCATTCATCCACCCACCTTTCTCCTACGCCACGAGGCCCACCTCGGCAATAGTACTCGAGTAATGTACTAGTGCTAGTACTAGTACGGGAACGTGCGGCTCGGCCAGGTCCCCGAACGATTACGCAAGTCTTCAAATCCCGGGGTGGATTCCGGGATTTTTTGGGGGGGGGGATCATAACCTTGCCCACCCGAGGGTGCCGAATCCGTTTTAGGTTGGCTGTGTAGAGTGCTCGAGTATAGTCGCACCCTACCCCGCGACCCCGGATCTTAATAATTTGGATACCTGACCGTCTCGTGGGGATCTTTGTGGGTTTTAAGTTTCTTTGTGCTTTCGGCGGTCTAAATCTGCAAACCTCACCTCACAAAAGATACGCTAATCCTGTTTTGGGCGACATTCGAGTATCGTGATTCGTTGACAGTTGATGGTTGGTTGCTAGGATATGCCGAGACCTGGGCGTTCAAAAGCTTAAATTCATAATATGCAATAGCTAGCTGCTGACTGATCTCGACCCAGCGTGCCCAGTCACGAATTTTACTGTCTCAGACGGCCAACCTGACCGGTTCACTCGCTGTATAGTACTCCAGGATTCCTTGGATTTTGGCTGTCCACCATAGTGCTGTGCGGCTGCACTCATTGGGGACGGGGGGGCGTGCGGTATTTTGGCACTGAGTAGATTGTGTCGGATTGGGGCGGTGGTTTTTGGGTCGAGTGATGGGGTGTTGCGTACTGTGCGGCAGTTGGGTAGTTCACTGGCGTCGGAGGATAATTAATCTACAGCATAGTGCAGCTCCGACTCGAGGAGAAAAATGGCTAAGGTAAGAGACAGTGCAGCAATGCACCGTACAGTATTGTACTCGTGCCTCCGAGCCAAGAATTGGTACTCGTTTCCATTCGATTGGCCTATTGTAACTATTCCAAAAAAGATGCGGACCCTAGCGTGGAGACACAAGTACCATACCACAAGCGCTCTAGGAATTCCCTATCAGATTAATAGTGGGAGTCAGCGCATCGGTTCACGATGGGCTTAGTTTGGCAAGTTGACAGAACTGCGAATACTTGTCGGTGAGATCCAGCATGCCCGGAGGGCATACCATGTCATGGGATCACCAGTCTCTCTCTATTGAGCCTTATCTCCGAGTCCGGAGATTAGAGGCAGGCAGGAGATAGCGGAAGAGCCCCTACGGGACCATGGATTTCGAGATCAGTTTCTCTTTTTGGATGCGGCGACTTTGGAACATTGTGCCCGCGCGCCGCAATCTTTTACTGAGCGATGGCTGTATTAGTGGGCATGGATTGTACTGTTATGTCTTGCATTGAGTTGCCTTGCGTACAGTGCCTAGTGCTTTGCTTTGCCTTGCAGTGCATAACGGTATCAATACCGTTTTTCGGGGTACGTACTGCATGCTGGAGGTACCTGCTGCGAGTAGTCTTTTGTAGAAGAGCTTCTAGATTGTCAAAATGACTTGTGCATTATTATTGGGCTGTTCGTTGCCAAAGGAGCAATAAACGGGGCAAGGCTCTTGGGATCAGTAGGATCGGTATCACACTCTTGGCTCGATGATTCCAGAGGTAGCGGAAACTTGGGGCTGTGGTTTGTTCTCCGTTACCGGCTCGTTACAAGTACCAGTACGGTACAGCCACTCAGCAAAGTCTTTCTGAAACGGCGGCTCTCTTTGGCGGAAATTACGATAGCTTAGGGGAGAAGGGTATCGCGTAATTGGGGTCTGTACGAGTAGGGAGGAGGCGGATCCCCCAGCCAAAAGAGAAGCTCCATTTTACTAAGACATTGGTCGAGTTGGCGTATATAGTGCTTAGAATAGGATTGTTTCTGATTCGAATTTTGCTTGGACGACCGTATATAGGTATCTGTTGTTAATCTATTTTGTGAATTCTATGAAGGGTTAAGAGTGGCCGACGGATATGTTGTGCCACCCCTTTATCACACTTTGACTTTGTGATGAGGCAGATCGGTGCCATCAGTACAGTACAGTATCCTGAGCCGGACTGGACTAAAGACCTCCCCATTACGTATGATATTACAATTCTCCTTAGGAGAGATCTTCCTCTGGTTAGGTGTTTTACCATTAGGAGAGACCGCCTGCCCAGCCAAACGCCCGCCCCTACAATTCTAAAGCAACGATAGTCGCATTGGGCAAACATGCTGGTTATATGGTCGGCCAATGGACGAAAACTGTTCACCAGTAATAATAAAAAAGTAAAAAAAAGGGAGCCCGTTTTGCCGGTATTCGATTCATTTTTGGGGCGGACTTTGACTAGTGGTTGGCTTGCCATCCTAACTAAATGTGAAATTAGCTTGTTATCTTAGTCGTTGAATTAAACTCTTGCGCAATGTTAATGCGATGGTGAATCCTCGGTCACCTGAGTGTGGTGAATAGTTATTGGGCTAGTTAATGTGGTGACACGGAAGGGGGGGCAGCGATCAGAGCGGGACGACCAACGATCCAACTAGAAATCTAGTGGCTACTTGTAACATCAAATTTGGTAAGGCTGTACTAGTACTAGTACACCTCCAGTTAGTTGCCCCCCTACTCCCGTATTTTATTATTCTGTTCACTATCACTTCCAGCCCTAGAGTTGTGGAAGCGTTTATGCAAGCCCTTCGTGAAGGGCTTTGATGTGTGCGGCATTAGTTTTGCGTACAAATGTGGGAGCATTTTGATCTATTGATCGAAATACACGCTTGCTACCTACTCCTTCTTAGTTCCTACGCGAAAAGTGCCTCGCGGACGGGGGGAGTAGAGATCAGACTGCACTCACCCTGTACTGCTAAACTGGTCCTACCGTACGGTTCTAGTTTCGTGTCTATGCATGAGTTCCCCCTATTACCCCCCCCCCCTCAAGGGGCTGATCACAATCATTAACACCCCGATCAGATCAAATCTTGGCATAGGTCAAGTCCCGAGTTGCTTGAATATTCGTCTTATCGAACTCTAATTTGGGCTTGGCCTTCATTGCCCCCTCGTACTTCCGTCGTAAAGAACTACATAGCTTCACTCCATTTACGTGCACTGCCGCGCCGTACCGGCACCCCAACCCCGCCCCACTTCCAACCTAACACACCCAATAACCCACCCCTACCTCGGAACGGGCTCCCAGCAACCAGAAACCTAGCGTATAGCAGAGCAGGAGCTTCCATCCCGCGGGCCCAGGGACTATCATAACTTAACCGACCACTCCTCACCCGATATGAGATGGAACGCGGGGTATGTGCCGTCGGCGCAGTGTTGTGTCGTTTAGCGAATGAACAAACGGGTGGGACGGGAGAGATGCGGGATGTGTGATAGGGTAGGGAGGGTAGGGATTGGACAGTGGATGTGATGGGATTGGGGAAGGAGGGAGGGATCGATGGGACTTCGGGTTCTTGGTACGATGGGGTTACAGTGGGATAATTGGGTTTTTGTTAGTTGGGGGGGGGGGGGGGTTACACTTCGCTGTGGTGGTGAAGTTGGGTGCCTTGAGATAGAATAGTCTGCGGGTACGGCAGTGGGTGTGGGGGGCTGTTTATTGTTTTGTGTTGTTTTTTGTTTTTTTCCTGCCTCCTGCAGTACCGTAAAAACTCGATAGATCCACTAAAGGGGATCTTAGCATGAGTCACCTTCTAAACCGCAATAGGTTTAGAGGAGTAGGTTAATAAAATTGCGAATATAAGTTAAATGAGATTCTGCAAGCTCGCCTCCCCAACCTATACCCAGTCTGGAAAACACCATTCCTTCTCGGGGTGTTTTGTCTCTGATCGGGGTGATCCGAGGTCGATGAACTTTAGTGGATCTATCGAGTTTTTACGGTAGTCCCTTAGAGACACTCTGAAACCGATTTTTAGAGGGTATGGTATTATTCGGGAGGATAAAAACCTGGCCTGGAAGCCAGTTTGACCCAAGATTCCTGTAGGGGATAGTCGGTTCTCGGGGGGGGCTAAGTTATATTGCCGATTCCTCTTGCAGAGTACAATTATTTAACGGATGATCGACACATTGTCAAGTAGGATGTCAGGCCAAAATAAATACGTGGGGACAGAATGCCTTGGTCGATAGCCCGAGAGCACTGGAGCTATAAAAAATAAGCTCGTAAGTGATACCATAAAAACTCGAATAATCGGACCATGTGCTATGTAGCCCGAAATTTCCTCCTTCGGAAAAGGGGTGAAAAACACACCAGACCATACTAAGAGAGACAACTCCAACGTCCCAGCACATGATTCTATTACCGTATTCGAATTCTTACGGCATTTGGTGCTCCCTTAGCATGCAAATGAATATTGCCGGGACAGAAATCAGTTTATGCTATTTTGGCACATTTTTCTCTTCTGATACAACGGTATCATACTTAGATAAGATATGCCCAGTATGGATTCGTAGTGTGTAAGCTAGAGACCTTGGTAACAGTAAGATATCTGTTCCATCTCACCAAGCAATGGAAATGGGCTCATCAAGTCGCAGCTCCCTTAGCCAACTAGGCTTTTATCCTCATTTTATGATACATTTCCGCTTTTTCTCCTTCCCTTACTTATACCTGTCTCCGATCTTCTCTCTTTTCCTATTCTAGTATCTTTTCAGGATATGAAAAACTGAAAATTCTTTCCATTAAACCAAACCTTCATTGTTAAGGCATGGGGTTCATCGAGATCTTCTGTGTGGTCCCGCCTCACTGTCGTCTACCTCACTCTACCGGGTCCCTCGCTGTCCCGGATGAAATTCTCTGAATTCTAAATTGTTTTGCACCAAAACCTAACTCGTTGTCCCGGATAATTCGCTGTCCCGGACAGATTCCTTGGTTTTTGGCCATCCGGGACAGTGAGGTGCGACTGTAATTCCTCTACATATCATTTGGAATATCTTTTCCTATTTTCTTCCTTTTTTCATTCCACTCGTCTTGATTCCTATTATTTTCCCCTTATTTTTACCTCTAGTACTATAAAACTCGGATAGTTATAGCTTCTATTAGAGTGTTGGAGTGGTCGTTTCTAGAGCTCTATTTTTCTTCTTCCCTGAAGCTGAGATTGAGGAAATTGGTTTTTGCATTGGTTTTACCTAGGCATCAGGGAGATGGGATTCTGGGATCTATTACATGGGGCTAAATTCCTCGAGCTCTTGTCGTATCATATGCTAAGATTTAGCTTTTTTTTTGAATTTGCGGATCTCCGGATGCTGTTCTGTTGAGAGGTACCGGAGTGGAAGAGTGGAAGCGAGCGGTATCACAAGTTTCAAGAGGAGAGCGGTCTCCAACGCAAGCGAACAACTTGTATTGCTTATAGAACAAGAGAAGAAGGTTCAGAGAGAAAAGCGGGAGAGAAGAAAAAGAAAGGAGAAAAAGGAGGATGCAGAAGTGGGAGTTGGGACAAGAGGTGACTCAAGCGGTCACGAGGTATCACTCGTGATTGCAGGAACAGATAATATTAGAGCACGACCGTGAACACAATTTCCAACATGTTCACCGCTTTAAATGCATCCATCCTAGCCTAAAACTATACTCCAGTAAACCGGTTTGTTCAAGGCCGGAAAACATAACCCTTATCTCTCTTCTAAATTCTGTTTAATAACCTTCCCTACCCCCCTCTAAGCATGTTTTCTATTTAGATGCTCCTTTAATATTCACAGATTGTGTGCTTAAAGTCGTTCAGGCTACAAGTTCCTTTGTCATCACCGATCACTCGGTTCGACAGGTGTTGTCCTAGGCTGTCCTATGACACAATCACTATTTCCAGATCTTGTGATTGTTTAATTTCTTTGGCCTTGTTCCCCCCCGGCTAGTTTCCAACCTTTAATGAATCCCTCTGTACAGGGCTAATCGAGAAGGAGTGGGATGGACATGGTTCTGATAAACCTCAATTGGTGACTTGTTAATGACTCTCTAACTTCCTTGTGAGGACCGGTATAATCTCTTCGCAATATTCAGTTCAACACGGTGAGCGGGCGGTCCTCTCGCACCACGGTTGCGATTGGCATTGAGGACTGCCTGAGACAAAACCGCTCTTACTGACCATGCAGTGCATGTATTATTAGTCCAGGATTCCCAAATGGTGCCTGTAGGATATCTTTTACCAAATACAGGGCAAGGAGGGCTTTCCTTTGGTGCATCTTGGCTTTAGGGAGACTGGCTTTCAGACGACATACGACCCTCACCTATTACTTAATGTTCTTCTCTTGGCCCCTCAGATCAGTAGCCCACTGCCCGGGCTACCCTTCTACGAAAGGACTTCCTCAGTACAATCGCAGAGCGCGATAGTCGGTCAATATATAGCCACCGTGAATCAGTTGGCATTCCTGCCGCAGCATTCACATAAGCTAATTCAAGCACTAGATCACCGCAGATCCAGACTGGGGGCATTATTAGCAATACCTCTCTCTGTAAGCACATCTCTATTGCCCTCCCCTTGGCAAGCATCTGCTGGGGAGTCCTGATTGGAAATCCTGCCGCAATACCTAGTGCCAGAAGCATGAAGACAGCCATCTTCATGGGCTATCATCCGAAAGAGCGGTTCGGGGGGCTCCGATAGGCTGGCTGGCTTGATAGATCCTGGCGCTTGCGTTAACCAGGAGCCAGAGGACTTCCCGCATCTCTAGACCACCTTATTTTCCTTTCTTCTTTTCCCCATATTATTTTCCAATTCAATAATTGTAATTGGCTCGCATTTGTAAAATGGACTCCTACTGCATATCACCAAAATTCTGGGGCCCTGGCCAATTTTTGGGCTGCATGCGATAGCAGCGCATTTACAAAGCTCAGGCAGTTACGAGCAGACCCCCGGTTGAAAAAGGTTTAACCGAGCTTTTCGATTTGAAGGACTTTTTGGGTGTGTGTGTACAGGGTGAGGCCTTCTTTACACGCAAATCTAGAAGATCCACTCGAGACTCGGCTCCCGGAAAAAGCTTATTTGACCCCGGGGCCTCGGAGCGATAGCGTTTCTTCACATTATGCGGAACACGATAATGGTGCGATAGGGGACTAATGCTGGTAGACCAGCCCGTGAATTCATAATAGTTTGAGAAGGATGATATTGCTTAAAAACCTATGTGTTTGTGTGTAGCACAGCCTACTGCTAGATATATGTCCCCAGGAGAAGGGCTTGAATTTGGGGAGGGGAAGGTTGTCTCTGTCTAGTCGGCATGCTATATGTTCGTAGGGGACGGGACAAAACTCTGGGTGGGTATGGTTTTTTCTATTTTCTCAAGCTCTAGTTGTGGGACGGGCTCGGCTTAGGCATTGTAGAATTGCTAACATTTTAACTCTTCGAGTGTCATTCCCGGGTGAAGAGGAGATTCGAATCTTGTAATTTGGCATTGCTTGGTCTTTCACATGCATTGCATTCTCTCTCTCTTTCTTAAAGAGCCTTCAGGGTATCATACTGCACAATCAGGAAGTTGCAAGGCCTGGAGAGGGATTACTTCTCTCGCTACCTGAACGTTTTATCTCATTTATCTCATTTATATCTTTCACTCATGGGCTCACTGATGGTCCGATATTTGTGGGACTCCCACGAGTACGGCAGCGATGAGGCACATCTTGGGAAAAGGAACGACCACTCAAAAAAAACCGGCCCGCGGGAATTTTGTATGTACCTTAGATACGATAATCCGTTCCTTCCCAGCTCAATTTTCGGGTACCGATAAGGCACACGCGCCTTATTTCAGGAATTCCATGATAGATTGATCTTACTCGAGGGCAGGAGAAAGATCTGTTCTTCTCCCAGCTCACATTCCCGTTCGTGGGCTTTCTTTTATTCCATTTTGGACCCTCCCTCCTCCCCCCCTCTTGCTCAATCCATCTCCACCCCTTCATTTATCCCTTTCATTCTCTCCCCCCTCTACTCGAGTACTGTACACACCCCCTCTCCTAATTCCTTCTTGACCTTTTTCTCCTTGTCTTCATAGTGTACGTTACCTCCTCAATTAGATCTTCCGAGGAATTGCTCTTTCCTCCTCTCCTCATTCTCCTATTTCTCACACTCTTCTCCCCCCTCCTCTGATCTTTCGAACAATATCACGCTCGTTACCTGCTCACTGATTTTCAAGTCTCTCTCCCCATTTTTCTAATCGCTACATCTCTTCATTACAACTGTTCGTTGGCCGTCTGTGCCGCGTGTCCAGTAAAACCTCAAGATGACGTCTGTATCCGCAACGTCTACCTCCACATCCACACCCGTCGCTGTCGCACTCAGCTCGGATCCTACCCCGGGCCCCCAAACCAGGCCCTCTACATTTCCGTCTGCAACACCATCCGCTCCCCTGCCGCAATCCCCCCGCAAAGTAACTACCCGGTCGAACGGGGATTGCAGGAACAAGCAAGTGCCAAAAGACCCACTAGAATCTGCCGAGTACAAACATGCGTTTGCGGTCCACTCGATACCCAGGACGTCCACACTGTCTCATGACTCTGTTGACACCCCGTCCTTCATTGGCTTCCGCAATTTGATGGTTCTGGTTCTGAGTAGGCCTTTTCCGAGATCCTTCGCGTGTGTCTGTAGCTCTTTACGAGTGCAATTGGGCTTACGAGTGAATGCGATGTGTGATTAGTTGTGGGTAACTTGCGGCTCGTTATTGAGAATTACATGAAGTATGGCGTTCTTGTCCACATTTCCGGAGCCGAGTTTCGGAGAGATGACTTGAAGATGTTTTGTCTTCTCTACTGCCTGATTCCCGCCCATTTGTTTGTTGGTTTCCTGATTGAGCTTGTCGCCGCATACGCTGCGCGCGGGGACCAGGCGAAGAACAAAAAGTCGGACAACAGAAATCCGAAGCTGCAGAGCTACTGGCGGATTATTGCTCTGGCCCATGTGGTTAACGCGACCCTGAGTCTCGGTGTCGCCAATTGGGTGGTTTATTACAGAATTCATCATCCCCTGATTGGGACTTTTTGTGAATTTCATGCCGGTGGGTTGCTCTCCTGGCTACGTTTACATTCCTGGTAAAGGGGCTTTTAAGGCATGGCCCAGGCTGATATAGTGAATAGTTATTGTATGGCTAAAGCAGCTATCGTATGCATTGACAAATCGTGACCTCCGGGATGCATTTCTAGAGGGTGCGCCCACTCCAAAGATCTACCAAAGCTGCCCATACCCTCAGAACATTTCCGTTCGTAATCTCTGCTACTTCTGGTGGGCGCCAACACTTGTCTATCAGCCTGTATACCCGCGCTCGCCGACCTTCCGTTGGTCCTTCTTTCTCAAGCGTGTTGGAGAGACAATTGCTCTGTCGATCGCTATCTGGTTCCTCAGTGCGCAGTATGCCGTACCGGTACTGCAGAACAGCGTGGCAGCCATAGGGAAGCTCGACGTGGCTGTGATTTTAGAGCGTTTGATGAAGCTAAGCACGGTCAGTCTAATAATCTGGTTGGCGGGTTTCTTTGCACTTTTCCAGAGTGGGTTGAACGCCCTGGCGGAATTGTTACGATTTGGTGATCGGGAGTTTTATACTGAGTATGTCTCACTTTTACAAACCCTTACTTGCTTGTTCCTTGCATCTCAGCAGCATACATATATTAACCCTGCTCCGCGAAAAACTCTAGTTGGTGGAACTCCTGCTCGGTTGGCACATATTGGAAGGTACGCCTATCACGGCTATCATTTGGAAGAAAGAAAATCCGAGCTGACTTTTTTTCCCCTCAGACATGGAACAAGCCCGTAAACCACTTTATGCGTCGCCACATCTACACACCCCTCCTTGGGCGCGGATGGTCCAATCAGAACGCCAGCATTATGGTCTTCACCTTCAGCGCAATACTTCACGAATTGCTCGTTGGTGTGCCCACACATAACATCATTGGTGTCGCGTTCGCGGGAATGATTTTCCAGATCCCACTTATCGCGATTACCGTACCCTTGGAGAAAATGAGGGGGCAAGGGAGTATCATTGGGAATGCGATCTTTTGGTACGTTCTTCACACTCCCCTCTAACCGCCTACGTTCCGGTGTGGAGCCTTGACTGACGATTGTGATGACATCATATAGGGTTAGCTTTTGTCTAGTTGGGCAACCCTTCGCTGTATTGATTTATTACTTTACCTGGCAGGCGAAGTTTGGGGATGCTTCAAGGACTTATAAACTTTAGCCTTGTCATATCTTTGGCCTCGCTTCTGGTCTTTTGTGGGGTTTCATATATATTACTGGGCGTTTTGGGGGAAATGTTTTGTTTCTTCTGTGATTGTGGGGTCATGTTGGGTCAGTCAGAGGGTTGTATTCATTTACTCCATTTTCACATGCCATATTTGTATGCGGGGGCTTCTCTGCGAGTGCGAGTGCGGTCCGGAAGTAGGAAGCGTGATCTGTATTCGAGTACTTTACATACACAGTGTAGTCTAGATGAAACGGTGCCTTGCGAAGGAGTGGGTACTTATAACACGTGCCCCGCCGTGCAGTAGAGTTACAGCGGGGATATCTCGCCACTTGAACGAGATCCGTCCGCGTAGAATTGATACTATCCCACTCTCTTGCCTCTTGGTAGTGCTGGGTTATTCGTGATCCCCCCCTTCCCCCCTCTTCCCTTTTTTTCACATATTCGTCCGCAGCGGGGATCAATAGGAAGAGGCAAATATTCCACTTGCAATGAGCCGCCAGCGTCGTGCCGTAGCTAGTGGACTAGTCTCAAGCTACGGTGCTGCAGGATGTTACTCGTAGGATTGGGCATATGAGAAGGGAGATGATGATTGGCCTCGAATTTGTTGTTCTCACCACTAACATAGTACTGCACTGCACTGCTGTGCGGTTACGAAGATGGTGCGAGTACTCGAGTAAGCACACACGCACGGACCATAGCTTAAGTTAAATCCGAGTTACTGACTGATTGACTTGATTTGATTTGATTCTCTAGGGTCTCGTGTATTGATTGATAGCGCAGTGTATAGTTGATTGGTGGGAAGATGAAAATGAAATGGAAAAGAGCGATGAGATCCTAGAGCAAGTACTGTATCCAAAAGAAGAGAAGAGAAGAGCAAACAAGAAATACAGCAGATGACCTCCTCGAGTAAAGCCAACATAAGCTAGATAAAACGAAACGAAACGAAAAACTAGGAGAGGGGGGTGGAATAGCCGCATGATGAAAGCCCGTTACTAAGGAGAACACCACTCTTATCGTACACTCCCCTTCCCCCGCCACCCGGTCCGTGGATAGGCAATCAACCAGCAACCCCAAAACTAACCCCCACAACCCCCATGCCCAAGAACGCCCAAACAAACGGCACACGCCCACCATGGTGCAACCCAGCAGCCTGCGAAAAAAGCTGCAGCCCAACTGAGCACATAACCCCGCTCGTGACAGCGAATAGGATACCATACCCCCACTCGTGCCCTATTACTTTGCCGCCACCGTGGCGCATGCCGAGTGCCGCGATGCCGGCACCTACCGGCTGGGAGAGGCCGCCGAGGAGGGAGGCCCAGAGAATGGCATATATGCGGGATTTCAAAGCCAGGTAGAGTGGCAAAGACATGGCGAAGCCTTCAGTTATGTTGTGGATGAAGATTGCTAGGAAGAGGGGGAGTGCGAGGGTTGGGTTTGCATGGTTGGTTGTGTAGGTTATAAAGCCCTTTCATCAATGTTAGTACGAAGGATGGGGGAAGGGGAGGGGGAGGGGGAGGGGGGTAATACTTCAGGGATTTTGTGAATTGCAATGGCGATTGAGGTTTGCACGCCTATGCTTAGGAACTGATTATCCACGACGTGGTGGTGGCCGGGTGATGAGCCCACATCTCCGTCTGGGGGCATGGTAGCTGAGACGGCAGAGCGACTACGTCTCGGTTCAGAGTGCGAATGCGGGTGGCTGTGGTGATGCGGTTCGTGGTGGATAGGCGCAGCTTCTTGCGAGATACTTTGATAACCTCTTTCCAAGTCCCTGTTTATTGAGACTTCTTCACCGTCCCGATGGGAGGGGGACTCGCTCCCGCTGGTTCCCGGAACAGTGACCCTCTCGCCGGCACATTTCTGCTCACAGTCATGGTCGGAGAAACCGTAACACTTCCCCTCCGCACCGCCCACGCACCCACGGACTAGATTGGATACGGACACCGAGATCTTGCTAACGACGCTAACCTGCCGCCCTAGCAAGGGCGCTCGCTCGGCTCTCCTACCCCTCCCTTCATCCCTATCCTCTCCCCGGCCCCTCTCCCGCGTGCTAACCCTCCCATGCTCGTCACAGCTAACGATTGAAGACGGCAGGCAATAGTGCAGGAGCTCTGAGACTATTTGCAACCCGCTCACGCCGCCCAAGAATGCTGCCACAAGGATAGAATTCGCGGCCGCGGGCGTGAGGCCGGAAGTGAGTAAGTACTCTTTTGACTTTGGGAGCATGCCGTAGAGTGCGCTAAAAAACATTACACCAAAGGAGAGGGAGAGGGAGGCCGCGAGGAATGTGCTACTCTCCCTTATAGAGAAGTTTTGGAACCGGCGGAATGGGAGGCGGCGGAGGAGGGCGTCCAGACATATGATGGAGGACCCGAGCACTGCGATAATATTAGCATGGATAGTAGAGAGGAAGTGGGGGGAGGGGATACCGCAAGCAGCCCCGCTGGCGCAGACCAATACCCAACCTCTTTGGTCCATTTTGCAGTATTATTGTGAAAGCAAAATCTCACTATGGAAAGGAGGAACGATATGAATGCGGGGAACAGGAGTTTTTCTTGTTATTGTCTCTTTATGGGAGATAAAAAGTGGGGGGTCAATGAGTGTTGAAGAGCCAAGTATACAGACGGGACAGAATAGGAGAAAATTGGCTTAAGCAGGAGGAAGGCTCCCTTCCTTCCTTCCTTCCTTCCTTCCTTCCTTCCCTTCGCTCGCTTCTTTTTCTTCCCTTCGTTCGGCTCCCAAAACGCTCTACGCAGCTGCCTGCAAGTGACAAAGTCTCTACTTGTATGATATCCTCGTCGTGGAGTGAGAGACAGAAAGACAAACTCGAAACCAAAAAAAACAAGAATCCCGACCGTTCGTTTTGTATTGTTTCGTTCGCTGGATTGTTTTGTCCCCTGGCCAGGTATGTAAGTAAGTTAGGTTGTCACCACTTTGTTCCGTTTTCGCTTTCGTACGGGCTGTTACAGCGTAGTACCAGTATGTAAAGTTCCTGCTCCAAACACACAGATGCAGAATAAAGGAAAGAACTAAGAGAGTGGAGAAATCGTTGAATATGATATGGTGCGCCTGTCGGGTGGTAGCGGGGAGTGAGAGGGGGCTAATCCAAATTAAATCGTGAGGAACCCACCCGGCATAAATCCTTTGCAGGTTGACAAGGGATTGGGTTTCCGAGGATAAAGAGAAAGGAGATGAAGATGGGGGGGGGGGGGGAATAAAAATCCCCGATTCGACCCAAACCAACCAGCCAGCACACAATGAGATGGAGTGGCAAGTGGACACAGTACCTGTATCGAACCCCGCAATTGACACCACGTTGGGAAAGAAAAAGAAATGACAAATACTGCACAACCCTTATATCACTCCCAGGGACAAGTGCCGACAGAGAAGAAGTGTAAAAGAATCCTGCAAGTTAGATCTTCTTTATCCGGATTTCTTTTCAAATTAGTAACAAGAACAGCCCCCTTCACTCCTTCATCTTCACCTCCCTTTTTATCCCTCTGATAGGGGGTGTTTGTGGGAAAGGTTTGCAGTTGAGTTACCGGCACCGTACTCGACCACAAGAGAAGCATCAAAAAATAAATAATCGGCGGTGGGTACCTTGGTGGGTAGTTTGGGTTAGTAAGCTTGGCTTATCACTCGCTACGCTAGAACTATAGCGGTTAGCGGTGGCAGAGAGGGAAAGAATTGGAAGGAAGGCAAGATGAGATGAGGCAGGCGGTGGGTACCCGGATGGGTGGAGAGACGTGGACGGGCGGGTAAGCCGGTGGTCTGTCGGCATGGACCTGGGTGGCCAGTTTATACCGCGTGCGATTGGAAGAGGGGATATGTCATGTGTGGTCACTCGGTGAGTGGACCACTGCGGGGCTCATGGCCCGGAGGGAAGTTGACGGATGCGTGGGGGCGAGATGGAAGATGTGATCTCTTAGAGTTTTGGGCGGGGCGCTACTGCTTATTTGTGTTGTGGTGTTTTCTCCTTTTTTTGTTTCTTTCGTTTCTTGATAAATAAGATATGGCTAGACGTAGGCTACCGTACTCAAGTACTTGTATCATGGGTACTCGAATACAGGACCCTCGTTCTAGGACGCTGTACTCGAGTAGTTGCGTTTCTTGGTCGGGTGAATTTTTCCTTTTTTTGTCTCAAGTGAGGGCTGAATTTGCGATGGTTTCTCTGCCCCCCACCCCAGAGAGGCAACTACAACGTCGGGGCACATTGCTCTTGTATTCGAGTATCCGCAGTACTCAAACACTGCAGCCCGTAGATATAGATGAGATCACCGAGAGCTGTGGAGAAGGTCTTGGTGAAGTTGTAGTACAATCACGGACTCCACCTTTGAAAAAGCGAGAAAAAGATCATGGCACTTCTGTTCTGCAGTGGGTCAAAGATCTATTCCCGGTTTGCTATGCTTGAGCATATACTTGTGTAATAAGTTATTCCTAGGAACCCCCCTAGTTCTGGCCAGGCAGGTCCAGTGCCGCGTTCACTCCCGTAATCCACTATCGGGCTATCAGGGTATTAGCCCACGATAGGCTTGGTTTGGCTTGCTGACAGAGTTTCCGACTACTGGTAGGTATGATCCAACAAAACCCACGGGGCTCGGGCTGTACTATCTTAGACCACCCAGAGAAGGAATGGTTGTTGCTGTCTCTGAACACGGAGATTAAAGGCTGGGCGAAGATAGTGGATTGCATGAGTAAATAAGGTACTGTAAGCCAATGCGGGACTAAGCACTGTATAACACCCATGGCAGGAGCCTATAGCTGTGGGGCTACGGATACTCTACCTCTCCTGATAGGCGCAGACAACACTCTTCAAAGGAACTGCCCCATAAACCCATCCATCCATCCATACTACCATCCCCAAAGCAACAATCTCCACATCACTCTCCGTTCCCACCCATGACCGCCCCCGAGTCCCACCCCTACTGCCATACTGCACACTCCTAGAACTGCTGCATCACACATGACCGTGAACCCTCAAGATGCTACTGGTGCTTCTGCGGTAACATCTGGTTCTCCTACTTGGAATAGTGGGCGAGGCTAGCTCTTCTCCTCTAAAGAAGTATTGTGTACTTGTAGTGTCCAGCTATCAAAGGGGGGTCTAACTATTCAGAGGTTTCTACTATCATAGATGTACACGACTGGCAGTACACTCCTGAGCTTTAAACCCAGTGCGCGTCAAACTAAGGTGTCAGCATGAAAACTAGGGCAGAACGTGCTACGAAACCAGGTATGATACTGAATTATTGCTACCTTTCCGAGACCAAGCCTGTAAGAGGTTCATGTGAAGATTTACACAAAAGCGGTCAACTAATTTCTGAGACATACAATCTGAGTCAAGTCAGAGATTACCTACTACCTCCTATCATGTCTGTTTACTTGTCCTAGTAAAGATCACACACTATTTTATTACTAAAGGCAGTTAATTTAATAGCCCGTGCTAGCTCCCAACCACCAACTTTAGTTGATTTAATTTACTATTGTTGATTTAAACTAGCTTTAATTGTTCTTTATAACAGAATAAATTATCATAAATTGACATTGTATAGTAGGTTATAGCTGAATTAACATCTGCTTACACCATTCTGCAACCTTGAAAAGTGCTTTTAATACTTTGAATAGCAAGGGCTTTCGTTCAATCACTCGCTTAATCTTGCAGGTGCGGTTATAGAACAGCAAATACCTTATGGATCCTCTCTTCCCTTTGACTCCTACCGTCTCATCTCAGCTGTAGCTAGCATTTGAGCGCCGATAGTGTTGTAGTTTATATATCTAATTTCGTGTTTTCTGCCCATCAGATTTAACTATGATACCACTTCATACTAACCCCCCCAGGAATGGTCTAATAGTTTCTTTAGTAGCGCCTAGTCAAACTGCTAGCTGGTCAAAGGTTATCCTTGCACCTATATAAAAGAAGATCATAACTAATTGCTTTAGTTGACTTAAAATACCTCTTCCCTTAAGGCACCCTCAATCAAATTCAAGAATATTAGACCCCTATCACACATTTAAGCAACATTATAGGCACACGTTACGGTACTCTGTATAGTTAGTCCCCTTACAGGTTGTGCACTAACTTACCGACACACTCTACTCCTTCAGCATCGAAAAACCAACCCACCACACTCCCACGCACCCATAGGCTGGGGAAACCAAATCTTGGTAGAAAAGCCTGAGTATGATACCAGTACCGTGCCTATGCCGCCCCGCTACCACAAACCCCTCACCAACCACCAGGCACAACAATAAACAATGAAATATCATATCACAAATCAAAAATCCCTCACTCAACCTGCTTTGGCTCCTGCGAGAAGATATTTGTGAATTATGATACTCCCAGTCAGGGATCCCGGATTTATTCTATCGTACCGGTACTGTACTCAGCGATTCGCCCACTATCTTTGTACCGCCCGCCCGTCTGTCCCTCCTCTGCGAACAAGCATCTCGATTAAGGGGCCAAGAAATGATAAGCAAGCAAGGTCCAGAAGATAGCGGGCTCCAGGCTTGGACAGGTTTATGATGCTTTGAAAAAAAAAAAAGGACAAAAAAAGTGGGCAAAGTCGCCCGCCCTACCGGGCTCTTGTATCGTACGGATACTTAACCCAGGGAGGTACTGGGTTAATCATGTGGAATCACTCGGTTCGAGTGGTAGGTGGAGAGGGATGGGGGGGTTTCTATGAATTTGATTGATAGGATACTGTACAACTGCTGGGTGGAGTATAGAGGGAGGAGGTAGAAGAAAAAGGAACATACATACTCAGCGCCGGTCGACGGCTTTATGCCGAAAGCTTATTTCTTTTGGCAAGACATAGGAGAGAGATAAACAGGTAATCGGGGCAGGCTAAGCACCGCAAAGCAGAAAAAAGGGAAATAGAAAAGGCAAAAAAAGACAAAAACACGGGGGAATATCGGAGATGGAAACAATGTAGTGAAAAGTAGATTTTTTATATAACTCTTTTACTTCCAATTTAGCGTTCCTGCATGGGATAATCTGAGAAGATATGTAAGAAAAATATGTGAGGAGGGGCGGAGAATGCGAATGCATTTGGTATGCGCGCCATGACTTTTCAATCGACGATTGGTAAGGGCAATTGAGACAGAACGAGAGAAACCCCATCTAAAACCGTGAAGCCCTATTCTGCGTCCTATACACTGTGTACCCCACATATCCACCGATAATCACAACTACGAAAATAATCATCTTCAGGAAGAACAAACCCCATCCACTAGACTCACTCTTGCTTCCTCCCCCATTGTTTGGCTTCCACATAGACGCCTTATCAGCCTTGGCAGGGTGCTTGCTGCCGCTGCCACCACTACCGGTGTTGACCTGGTACAGGTTTTTCGAGGTCACTGTGATGATGTCGTGATTGTCTGGGCGCGCATTAGCAGACCGCATCGCCGAAGGGAGGAAAGATGGGACATTACCACTGAGTTCACCGGTTTCCGCCGTGAAGCCGAGGTAGGTGATCTGGGGGAGTGTGACGTTGGGAACATTGAAGCAGAGGATCCATTGATCTTCACTCTTGTATTGGAGTTCGAGTTGGAGGTAATTTTCTTGAAAGTAGGTTAATCGGGCTTTTGTAGCAATCGGTGCGCCTCTAACTCCCCTAGCCTGTACCAATTAGGCCTGGTTAGTATGCCATTAGCAACCCAGCACAGAATTTAGGAACCAACCGAACACCCGGCTAATTCATTCTCCTTCCCATCATTTCCATGCTGGTACACGGTCTGCCCATCACCTACATCTGTTGTTAGAAAACCTCGAGCCCCACCCAGATTATCGTACTGGAAACCAACCGAGCATAGCCATAACGTAGGGAAAGATAACCCCAGGGCGATTGTTCTTATAAGTATCAAAAAATACTCCAAGGCCCTCAAATTTGTCTGCGGCCCCAAACACAGGACCCTGCATGGCCCTCTGTTTGGTGATCCACATAGCCATACCATCACCGTAAAGATGTCCTTGCCCGTGAATCTTGAACTCAACTTCGATCTATGAAGCCTCACCATAATCCTGTTAACATACTCCTCCCCTCAAAGCGGCGGTTGCGGGGGTGACGGTGAGGGAAACTATTTCCTACCTCCCAATTTGTCGCCGTGAGCGGCAGCCTCGACCACAGCCATCCGGATTGCTGTTGCCTATCTGAGGTTAAGCGGATGTACCTATTCCCCCACCAATAGTATAAGTACCAAAGCCTCTTCACTGGGCCGAGATGGAAAAACCCAACTGGTCTGCCCGAACAATAGTATCACCCCCCCAATCAAACCACCGACTCTGCAACTCCGAGTCCAAGTACGGCTACCGCCCACCACCTCCTTATTAGCCCCACTCCTCATCCTTTCCCTCTATAAACAGGAAGGTACCTGAAGCAAACTGTGAGTCCTCAGTGGCACTGTCTTGACATCATCATCATCCGCAGGATTCTGCCCCAGTCCTTCGCGCACGAGCGCCAGAGCAGTGAAGATTGAGCAAAAGCTCCACTTCATAATTCTGTATCGGTTTTTTTTGAGAAGGAAAAATAATGGAACGTTCGGTGTTGTGGTGATAGGTGGGATAGGGCCAAACCGTTTGTTCGCTTTCGCGGAGATTCGGCGAAGGGGGGGAGGTCGAAAGCGAATGTTATGGCACAGTGCTGGTATAGTTAGGGTTTCTTGTGGACAGCTTTCTTGTGGACAGCTTTCGCGAAGATTGCCAAGACGTTCTAGGGGAGTTGAGTTGGGTTGGGCTTGTATCAGTTACCTTGCTCGAGTAGGATACTGGTACCGCTTGGCTAGGGGTTGGGACAGGGAATTCGCATTTGCAGAGTAAATTATGGTACGCAGGGCTGGATATTTTTTCTTTTCTTCTTTTGCTATCAGATGGTACTCGAGTAATGCCAACATCTTAAATCCTACTGAAGCGTCATTGCAGGGGGTGTTTATCGGAAGCCTCACACCTCACAAGTAGATTTTTCCGCACATCTCATCCCCGTACTACTCAAGTTCAAGCACCCTCCCCACGCCGCCATACCCAACAGTAAACCAGTTTTCCCCCTCGGGCCGCTCGAGCAGAATGGATAATCTTGGGAATATGCTGGGCCTCAGCAATAATCCTACAAAAGAGGAGCGCAAGCAGGTTCTTCCCCCCCCCCCCCTTTCCAACTCCTCGGACAATAGCTAACGGTATTCTTAGGCATTAATGTCAACAATTGCTCAGCAATCAAACATCGAAAACGCCCGCATGCTGATCGAAGTACCCGTCCCACTACCATCACCATCCACCGGCTGCGGAACTAATGGTGAATAGAAAATCAACGAAAAGTGTTTCGAAAAGTGCATTCCTAAGCCGGGAAATAGTTTATCTTCTGGGGAGAGCGTGTGTTTTCCTTTCCCGCCGGGGAATGAAGGAGCGGATTGGCTAGTGGCTAATGTTGCTGTAGGCTTGTTTGACTTCTTGCATGCAGAAGTATATGCAGGCCTGGAATGTGGTGTCCCAGGCCTATATCTCTAGGATTAAGTCGGATCCAAGAGGGAATTAAGGTGGGAGATGGGGTAGATAGAAAAAAACACAAACAAAATTGTGGGTTCGCCTCTGTTAGATGTGGGTTTGTTTGGAGAGCGTTTTTGCGCCCTATGCAAGCCGAGGATTCAGTAATTCTTGGGCTTGTCATATATATTCCGTTAGGAGCACTTGCGAAATAGACGCGGTAATGGCAGTACGGTTTTGTTAAAATTTAGCAATCGTGAGAAGAGGTAATTACGCCCATTTTCCTTTTACCAAGACTCCCTCAACGGACCCACCGTCCGGGTTATCCTCTACCTGCTCCCTGGAGCCGGCACCCCCGTAACAACATTCTTCCTAGCGTTATCAAATCCCCGCACAGCGATGCTGCACTCAATCTCCTTACATAGCTCCTTCCTCCGATTAATTGGCAGCTTCGACAAGAACTCCACACCTGACGCTCTCTCCACAATGCTAAGTGGCACTGAAAACTCCTCTAATTTGGTGCTGTTATCTATAACAGCGTTCGGCAGAACAAACGCTCCAACAGCAACGGTTCCACCAGTAACACCGTCTTCCGCTAGAATGACTTTGTAGAAGTGTGTAGGAACGGCTACGTTCGGGGGGTTACCGATGACTTCGTAGGAGACGCGGTACTTGCCGTCGGAGTCGCGACGGGGGAGGTAGAGAGGTCCGGTCACTATTCGGACGGAAGGGTATTTTGAGGTTAGGCGGCGGCAGAAGTCCTCAAAGTGGGACCAGTCTGATCTGTATTAGACTCGCGCGGAGGATGGCAACTAGGCAAATATGAAGTTGGGAGGGGGGCTTACAGTCGCGGTTGAATCCCGCACCGACTTGCGGGCACATGTTTGTCAGGAAAAAAGTATCATCCATGGCTTCCTGGCTGAACTTTGCGTCTGCGGCGGGGACCTATATTGCAAATATTAGTCCGCGCCAGCAACCTTCGTAGATATAGAGTAATACCTGATGCCCGCGATCATACCCACTTCCCCTATAGTCATTTAATCGAGCTCTAAACTTTTCCGGAACTGATCTCCCATTCGATTAGTCCTGCCCCACCCACACACACACACCATGAATAATGCGACATACCATCACGATCTTCCACAAACTTACTCCGATTCCGATCCCCCTCCTTCGCAGCCACCGACTCAGGGGTAATATGTTCAGCGACCCAAATTGGATTTCTTGTCCTGCGGTCAAAAGACGAGACCAAAGCCGCCCTCGTTGCGAGATCATTCACGGGTCCAGGAAACCCATACTGGAACAACCCCGAAGGATCAACAGGTTTCTGCAACTGGGCCGCCTTCACCGAGGCATTTGTAACGCCTGTTAGTGGTGGTATGCCGCTGCCCGGGGTTGCCGGAATACCTCTTGTTGTTGGGATAGCAGGTGGCACGGGCTTCTGGTTATTTGCGGTGGTGTAATAGATCGCCGTTGCGGCAGCTCCGGTCGCGGCGGAGGCAGCAGCGATCAGGCCGAGTGTTGCTTTCGACATTTTTAGCCTTCTTTTCCTATCCAAGTGGGAGATGAAAAAGGGGTGAGGATGGGGATGATGGGCAGAATTTGTATCTCTGTTCCCGTGACTTTGCCCTTCAGGGATCCCTGGGGATCAGCACGGGAGTTCCGCAGGACGCAGGGCTCGAGCTAGTCCTTATCGGTTCGGTTCTTACTTCTTTGTGGGGAAGGGCGATGCAACAAAACCCCCCGAAAAGGCGGCTTGACAATGGAATCCTTCACCTCTCAACAAGCCTTAGGAACCTGAGAAACAAATTTCTGAGTAATTGAGACGCTGCAAACCAATCTATCGCCCCTGATTTCTGATAAATTGTCTGGTTTCGCTGATCTCTCGTGTCTACTCGTACCAGCGTTTGGGGGGCATCCGGGTCGTTAGCCTCACCAGAAGTGGATGTGTTGTGAATTACCGGTACCGGTATTGCTCGCGCAAAGAGTTGGGTCTTTCCGAGTAAGACATTACTTCTTGTACTTATGAATGCCACCCTGGGGGATGAAAGAAGAGGGATGAGTTGTGTGGTATCACGACTCAGTGCGCATGTTCCCCTTTCTAACAGATCCCGTAAATACCTAAGCCTGAACTCAAGCCGCTGATTATCATAGCTAACATTGCTGCAGTGTCGGTCCACCGGATGTGGGGGGGTATCTTCCCCTCTTTGCACTTTTTTTTCTTCCCTCCGGCTTAGAAGAAGCTAACCTGGCATCAAGGCTGTTCCAATCTGAGCTTATCTATGGAAATGAAATGATAAAAACAAAAGGCCACCCTCGCCCTAGAACAGACCCGTACGCAAATTCCCGCCCCTCATGATTTATCATAGTAAGACCGTCCATGGCGAAATACCCGATTGCCATATGATACCCTACAAGACAACCAACCATAACAGCAAACAAAAGGCCTGATCCTAAACACCGGAACGAAAGCAAATGCTAAATCCCACCCCTTGACAAACAACCAGTTACTAAAAAGAAAAAAGCTGCTCCTAGTGCTGCTGTTGTTGCCTGGGAAGTCTAGCTTTCCAAGCATCTCGTATCTCCTTAGCGGCGGCCATCAAATCTTCCTTGCCTACCCCGTCTCGGATGCTCTCGATAACGCTGTTAACGGTCGAGATGTGATTGCCATCCTTTTTATCTGTCCTCAACCTCAAAAACCTCCATCTGCCCTGGGTGTCCATTGCGCACTCAACAATTTCCTCGTCGAGAGGCTTTCCCATACTCTTAAACTCGTCCCACTCCTGAGGTGTAACATACATCTCCGCCCATTTCTCGTACCTCTCGTCACCCATGAAGACTGAAAGATTGAACTTGGGCATCGCATCATAATCAGGCGCCATTGAGTCCGTATCGGATTCATCCTCATCGTCGTCTTCGAGGTCCTCCCGAGCAATGAGTGGAAACTCGAGGTTCAGTCGGAAGTCGATTGAATTTTCTTCTGCTGGTTTCCATTTTAAGCTGGGAGGTATTAATTAGCCCTGCCACATCTCGATGGAAACATACGACTTACATGTTCTGATCCGTGCCAAACTTGTACGGTGATGTCCGACAAGTGAAGATAAGACCATCATTACCATGGGGTAAATTCGGCAAGACATCCTGGAACATCATTTGAATGGCGTACGAGAATTCCATTTTCTTGAATTCAACCCTACCGGGACCAACCCTATCAGCAAGCTGTACGGCCATAGGGCTAAATGAATAATAAGGGTAGTTAAGCTTAATAAGGGGTGGCTGGTACTAACTGGAAGGGAAAATCATCCAACGCTTGTGGAAATTGCTTGATGAGATTCTTATAAGGATTGTAGACATATTCGCGGAAATACTACCAAAAGTTAGTACGATCCCGCATAGAAAAGGCCCCGGGGCCTCGTACAGCAAGTCTCTTATCCAGAGTCCTGTTCATCACATGGTTGTTGTCAAGTATTAAGCAATCGAAGATCAGGTATCTCAACAAGGGGCTCGGTCCACCGACATCGTCCAAGACCAATTCTCCATCGACCAAAGTCTCCCGGTGGTATCGCCGGAAGGTAGGGTCATCAGGCATGGGGAAGTGTAGGTGGGGGACGAAATAGTAATCGTTTTTTCGGTCAATCAAGTAATGGACCTCACGGTCACCATCATAAGTGAAATAGAGCAGACAGCGTATGCCGTCCGATTTCTCGCAGAGGTAGTAACTGGTGGCAGGTTAGCCAAGCAACTCGATTACAACGTATTTGACTAGACAAGCCCTTTTAAAGCTTAGACGATAGCTTAAGCCACGCTAGCTAAACCTTACAGCATTCATGAGGGAGTGGGTGAGGATGAAAACTTACTCTTGGCGCTTGAGTTCGTCTAGGTGCTTGCGAGCGAAGGAAATAGGCTGAGCGCCTATCAAGAATAAGCATAATTACTCCCTTTGGAGGAGTCGGGAGTAGAGAATACCTGGGAAACTTGGGTTCCTCCCCCTTCCAAGCATCTCTCCGATCTCGGCGCGCAACATCTCAGCAAGGTTATGTTCTGCTTTTATGCCCGGCATCGACGGGACTGAAGAGGGCCTTGAAGGCATTGCTACTGTAGAAATGTGGTACGGAGGAGCGAAAAGTTGGGTGCGATAGAGGTTTCCGGAGAGAGGTATGCAGGAACAGATTCTAGAGTGTTTAGGTGCGTGTAGGTACCGTAGTTGACACAGCGGAAGTAGGTGGGTAAAAAGAAAAAAGCGGCAAATAAGACAAAGTCTAAAGGATAAAACACCACCCAACACGTTTTGGAGTTAAATAGGCCTTTATCGATAGGTCAGAAAAGCAGGGGTGTGGTTGTGTTGGCGGAGTAGATTGGCGAGCTGTATGGTGGTGGTGGTGGTGGTGGGGGAGGGGGGCGAGAGTTATGAAGGCGGGGCAGAAAGTGGGCCTTTTTAAGTTTTTCTCAGGCGGTCCCCCGATCCCATTTCTGAGCCGCGCAACTCTTTCTTTTTTCTTTTTTCTTTTTCTTCTCTCTTTTTTTTTCCCTTTCCCCCTCTCCCTCTCCCTCTCCCTCTTCCCCTTCCCCTTTCCCAAGATTCCAACCCCCCCCCCCGGTCGTCAGTCTCCTCTATCTGCTGTCCGTCATTCCAATATCATGTCAGACTGTAGAACCTCCTGAACCACGTGACACAAATAACACACCAGGGCCTAATCCAGGCATTGCAGACAACACAAAAATATTTAGTCGCCGGAGCTCCACTGTTTCCATTTATTTCTCCCGTCCGTCACTCCCGTCTTGTCATAAGTTTTGAACCTTCACTTCATTTCACGATGAGTGGTAATGGTCTCGCGTTTGGATTAAACCTTTCCTCCAAGCCTAAAAAACCGACCGCCCCGCCTAAGCCCAAGAAGCCCGTGTTTGGCTTTGCACCTGACGATGATGCTGACGACGGGGAAGAGGATGAGCAAGAAGAAGAAGGTTCCGTTTTCGGAAAGGCAAAGGGAATTAAGAAGGATGAGAAAAAGGGTGCCACGAAGAAGGTTGCCGCCGGGAGAGATAGGTTGGTAGTGAACGCGCAGCTATCCACCTTCAACGAATTATCGAAGAAGGCCGAGGCAACGGCGAGGGAGGCGGAAATGCAGGTGGACCCATCGGTTTATGATTACGACGGTGTTTGGGATGACATGAAAAGCGTGGACCGGAAAAAGCAAAAAGCTGAAGAAGCGGATGCCTTGGAACGAAAGCCAAAGTATATGGAGAACCTGCTTCAGGCGGCAGAGATACGAAAGCGGGACCAATTACGGGCAAAAGAGAGGTTACTTCAGAAGGAGAGGGAAGCCGAAGGAGAGGAGTATGCAGATAAGGAAAGCTTCGTAACAGGGGCATATAAGAAACAACAGGAGGAGATGCGAAAATTAGAGGAAGAGGAACGACTACGAGAAGGTATGTGTGTCATTACCTTCATCTCCCCTCCCCTCCGTGCTTGTGGCTATGCTGACGGAACCTACCAGAGGGGATGCGCAAAAAATCACAAGGAATGTCCACCTTCTACCGCAATATGCTCAACAAAACCGAAAGCAAACACGACGAAATTGTGGCCGCCTCAACATCTAAAGATCCGAAAGCCGAACTTGAAGATCAGTCTACACCAAAGGGGAAGTCTGATGTGGAGATTGCTGCAGAGCTCAAGGCCAAGGGTGCCTCAGTGGAGATCAACGAGGAAGGCCAAGTAGTCGACAAAACCCAACTGCTTTCCGGAGGACTGAACTTAGGAACTGTCAAACTATCCAAACCAAGCTCCAGAGCAAGCCATTCCGCTGGGGCAAGGCAGCAACCGGGCTTCCAGTCAAAGAACAAGTCACAACAAGACGTCAGAGCCAGACAGAGTAAGATGTTAGAAGACCAACTGGCCCAAGCCCAGAAGAGGGCCTTAGAAGAAGAGGAAGAGTCGAGGGCAGAGTTGGAGCGACAGGCAAAGTCGAGGAAGACAAACGCAGATGTCCAGTCAGCGAAGGAAAGGTACCTGCAGAGGAAACGGGAGGCTGCAGCAAAGAAACAGTCATAATGCGTTATTTATTCTTTATTTTTACATCTAAACACTTGTAAAGGGCCTTCATAATCGATTCTCCCCGTACTTGAATGAGTAACCAAAGAGGATTCATAGGTACTCTTGCTCTTACAAGTAGCATGAGCTAGACGCTCACGCACATGTATAATACTGTAGATTGAGTTTAGATTTCTCGCTTTTCATTAACCTCCTCCGCCGAATATATTATATCATATCCCCATCACAAAAAGTGCGTTTACCACTGAAGCCGGCTATAAATACCTTCACTAGGCACCAACTGAAGCCTAAAGGACAGCTGCAGTGTACTCGGTGAGTAAATCGAAACAAATCTGCAGCCACCCTGCGCCCTCCTCTCTTTCTTCCTCGAGTGCCCGCCAGTGGTCATCCAACAAGCACTCGATGTCAAACCCAGTAAGTCTTTGGTAACACTCCCGAGCTGAGGGGGGGGTGGGACTCAAGGCCAATTCAGCTAACTACAGCACCCGTACTCTACATCGTCGTATGTGATATTGTAGGTATAGTGTAGTCTCCAACGTACTCACGACGGAATCATAATTAATCCCTGTTCACCACAGGCCCAGTTCCGTCGTGGGCACGGTTAAGACTGTAATACCGGTAGCGAGTCTGCCCTAGATATTGATCATGGAAATAGCTTACCGTGATACCAACAGAATCAGTCCGACAAGCTACCCAAGCTCAAATACCGCTACCGGTATGTTACAAAGATTTGCGGTAAACCCTAGCAATATACCTATAATAATAAAAAGCACAGAATATTATGATAATAACTATCATAACCACTCGCAGAAGCCCTAAACACCCCTGAAATGTGGGGAGCATCTCCCCCTCCACCGCCAACCTTCCTCCCACTCAATCGCAATTGGGCAACAGACGCAACCAACTGCATACGGTACGTAGCGCTATCTAGCACAAGAAAGCGTAAGAGGTCAAAATAACCTTTTCAGCCTCACTCCGGCAGCAGCAGAAAAAATTACCCTCCAACGGTAGCCAAACAGATACCTCCTTCCGACCTTCATCTCCCCTCCACCGCCATTACTGGTATGATACCTGGTACGACCACCACCACCAACCAACTAACAAGCAACCAACAACCAACAAATCAAACACAATGATGACGGCACCCCCACCACCCCCAAATCCTCTCTCCTTCCCACCAGCAACCTTCCAAAAACTCGCACCAAAGACCTTCCTAGAAAGGCACTTACAATCCACCCCCGCGACCCGTCCCTCCGGCCGCAATCCTGACACCTTCCGCACCCCCTCGCTGCACACGAACTCGCTTTCTAACGCTCACGGATCAGCGGTTGTCCGGACAGGGGATACGGCAGTGGTATGCGGTGTTCGTGGGGAGATATTATCGCTGGCGACGGGGGTGGGGTGCCGGATTGTTGTTCTGCGGAGTGGGGAGGATGGGAAGGAGAAGAGGAAGGAGGAGGAGAAGGGGGATCGAGATGGGGTTCGGGAGAGGTGTTTGGTCGTTACTAATTTGGAGATGGGTTTGTTCCCTCCTATCTATCTATCAATCTATCTTCCGCCCAGTATCTGTGGTACTAGTCGGTGGGTGAGTAATTAGGAACCGGTTGCTCGAGGGACTATCACCCGGGTCCTCCTACGGACTTTGCTCAGGCTGTTACCGCGAGGTTGCATCGTCTACTGCTCGCGAATAAGCTCATCTCATCACAGTCCCTGCGCATCCTGGATCCGAATACCGAGGAGATAAAAGCGTACTGGGTACTCTACATCGACGTCGTCGTCATTTCCCTGGACGGTAACGTCCTCGATGTAGCCTGGGCTTCCATTCTCGCTGCCCTCCGCTCTACAAGGCTACCGCAAGCATATTGGGACCAGGACACCGAGGGAGTTGTCTGCTATCCAGAGGTCTCGAGGTACAAGCCGCTCGACATTAGGGGATTGGCATTCATTGCATCGTTCGCGGTCATCGACTTGGGCGCGGAGAAGGGCGGGAAGGTGATATTGAGTGATCCGGACGAATTCGAGGAAGGGGTTTGCGAGCAGCGGGTTATGGTTTGTGCGCTCGAAGGGGGAAAGGTCGGGTGGATCGAGAAGGGGGGTGGGGTTGGGCAGGTTGCGGAAGTGGTTGAGTGTGTGCGCCGGGCGACCGAGAGGTTCAAGGTCTGGGAGCAATTGTTTGCGGAGGTTCTGGGGAGCAGTGGGTGATGGTCATCCGGTGTTATAGGTAAATAGAGATGTCTCCTGAATGTCGGTGCTATAGTCATGTACAATACAAAAAGGTTTCCCATCTCCTTTCCTTCCCCCATGTCTTCGATGATATCATAGCATTTTCCCCATTACGTTGAACTTTTATACCACCAACAGACCCGCGACACCACCTGTAGAGTTATCACGCCAATTGCCAGCCCAACCGGTCAGCAATGGCAAAGAAGGAGAAAAATTCGCCCCCCCTCCAAGAGGAACAAGAACAAATCACTGAATGAACGGGATAAACGTCGGCGTCCTGGCTCTATACTCCTGGTACTCATCCTCAAAGAACTCCACCAACAACTCTTCCTCCCCGCGAATCCGATTATTGAAGAACTTCCAAAGCACCAGCCAGTAGCCCGCAAAGCAGACCGGATTTCCGAGCATGATCTGTGTTCCCAGGCCCCACCAGAAGAAGCCGAAGTACGAGGGATGTCGAAGGTACCTATTCCAATCAGCGAAAAAGAGGAAACAGGAAAGAGTGATAAAAACAAACCAATAAATCCCACTCTTAACCAAAACATGACCCTCCTCCTTCCTGTGGGCCACGAGATGACTAAAATTCGTTCCGGCATGAATCATAGCAAGACTCCTAGCAACCTGTCCAACAAGCATCAATGCCACACCCACAATCCACAACCCCCCACCCATCCATTCCCCCTTCCACCCCTCCCCCTTCCCCCAAACCAACCACTCCACAAGCCCCTCCGTGAATGCCGCCGTGTGCGCTAGGTTGTACGCCATGCCATTGCTAGTTAGGAGGTATGAGCTAACCTTCGCTTTCCGCGTATTGTACTCCGCCGTCGTCCAGAACTCCAGGAAGTGGAAGAGCGAGAGGGCGGCTATAAAGAGTGGGAGTTGAGGGTATGTGCTTCGAAAAAGGTACGCGAGCAGGAGCGAGGAGGCGAAGGTGCTGCCCAGGAAGAATGCCCTGATTGCGATTGCGGAGAGAGAGTAGATGCCTGAGGGGTAGAAGTAGATTGGGATGTCGAAGGGTTTGGGTGTGTAGATTTTTCGGGACGAGGAGGATGAGGAGGACGAGGAGGACGACGACGAGGGTTGGCGAGGTGCCGGTGGTGGGGGGGAGGGTGAGGGTGAGGAGGTAGCGGAGGAGGTGCGGTGAGGTGGAAATGGATGCCAGTTTGTGGAGGCGGAGGTTGTTGACATTTTGATTGGTGGTGATGCTCTGTTTCAAGGAGGTTTATCTCTGTGATGCTTGTGTGGTGGTATTGGTGAGGAAGGGAAGGGAGGGGTACAAAGTGCAAGTAAAGTGAAGAATAGTTTCAGAGTTATGGTACTTGTAGCTATGATATTTGTAGGTAAATCGGCGTTGCTACAAGTACACAGGATCAGCACTACCCAGCCGGTTAAGGTGGTGACGGCGACCTTGGTTAACCGTTATTGCAGCCTTCTTGCATCCCATTCTAGTGCCAGGCATTCAGGGATAAAGTTATCTTGGCGGTGCTATGATCAGCCCGAGCACGTGACTAGGCAAAAGCCCTACTTTCAATGATCTCCCTGTGCGCTCGCGTATTTCTTGCAGGCCAGATACTGCCGGGCTGCCCAGTTCCATTCACCAGGCTAGCTCAGCACTGTAGCAAGCAAGCACAAGTATTCAATAGCCTGGATTATCGTATCCAGGATATCGTAATAACTCCTAGTGTTGGCGAAGACTGGCGAGTGAGATGGTATGAACCTGTCCTAGTTTTTATCCTTTTGGAAGAACTAAGCTAAGACTTTGACCCTGTCATTGCATACTGGCGACACGATGGCTATTTCTTTTTTCGGGTTTCTGGGTATCGGGGGTTAGCAGTCATTATATTAGCACATTAACGCATGGATTACTAGTGTTCAAGTTTATGTCTTCCCCCCGAAAGTCGGGAGCTGTCTTGCTTGCCTAGGACGGATAGAGGTATAGCGAGAGCACTGTGTGGTACTGCCTCGATTTCTTGTTTCACTATTAACCGTCTAAACATAAAGCAGGAGTTCGCGGGGGGGCAGCTGTTTATGCAGTTTTCATGTGCACCACCCCTTCACTTCTACTCTCGACTCGACAGCCCTTCTACAGTTACTAACCCGCCACGCGGACAAGCGCAATGGATACAAATATTCTCATTATTTAAAAAGGAAGCCCACTTCAAGAAGCCCCAGGGGAATTGCTTGATTTCCTCATTGGAGTTTAGGCAGCGTCCGCGCTCCTAAAGCAGTCCCAATCTGTATTATCGATATCATCCACCCCTCCCACCAAGAGCTCGTTTCGCTATTCACTAAGAAGGTGCTTGGCACTACCGCCTCATCCACTCAAGTGCGTGATTGAAAATCCCTCCCTCCGGGTGCCCACTCTGAATCCTTTCCTCGCACTGTCATGATCCGCGAGCGGTCAGCACGGGCGAGGGTGGGTATACATGAACCGTTCGGACCAGAACTTCACAGAATTACCTTCACCAGATTGAAGGATAGGGCCCGGGCAAGAGTGTTGTTCAAGCTAACCAGACTGTAAACCCGTTTAGGAGTAAACCTTCGAAGACCACGGGCCTTTCCGTGCCTACGAGCATAGCCTAGATACTACCTATGGCTTGATTACTAGATTTGGTCAGCACTTGCTTTCTTTTTCACTAGTTTTTGTAGCTAGAACATCATCTCACTTGCCCATCTAATTCTTGTTTCCTAATCACCGCTTCACATCATGCCTGGGCGTGGGTGAGAAAGGAATGTATAAGTGAAGAGGGTGCATACATTCCCAGGAAGCTTTGCCAGAGCTACCTTATCCAACAGGGCAGGCGCGATTTCAGGCAGGACCCTTGTGCAGATGCCGAATCAAGTCCTCCTTAGGCATGTCAGAACCTCAGCTGTGGTGACATTCTCGGACTGGGATGTCTTTGTCCGGTTCCAATTGCTGTTCTAATTCCCGTGTCGTTAGTTGCAGGCCTGGGCTGTACTCTCCCTCTAGTGATAACATCGGCCTATTAGTGACTTCCCTTACGAAGTGTAAATACAAGTAGCATTTTATACAGGATTTCTCATGGATTGGCGCAATAAAGGGACTGCTCGGGGACACGAGTGATTTTCTATGCAACTAGGTGCTCGGTCCTGTTGGGTGGCCTAGGTCTCGGCTTAATACTTGTTGATTTAACGTATCACTTTTGCAAGCAGCGTAATCCTCTGGAGGAAGAATCCGAAGTGCCGTAGTTGGAGAGGAAATATTTCTCAGCACCTCTCGTGCTACGAGCCTAGCTTCATAAAGGTTGAGGCAACTTTTTAAAACCGTGGGCTTTTCAAAAAGACACTAGTCTAGGCTTGAGCTTTGCCGCAACTATTATAGTATCAAGAGGATCCTATGTCTTTCACTAAGCACTGCGTGCAGCTGGCTCCGCAGAAAGAAACAAGACCACAAGACAAATACGAGGAGAGGATCCCTTGCCAAAACTAATAATGGCTAAAACATCCATAGCACCCCAGACCCGCAGCGGCCCTTCCAAATTAACAAGAACAAAAGAATAACTTATTTCTTCATCTTCTGCTACCCCGCTGATCGCCAACCTTAGGGTCTGGAGTCGGATTCTGTTAGAAATCATTGTTGCATGTACACTAGTTAGCCGATAGCTGCATCACCGACCTCCGCGAACCCCAACCCTTCTTTCTTCTGCTCAATACTTGTTTGCTTCCTTCTCAGATAGAACAACCACGGAATACAGCACATCTCTATTTCTGACAGGTTATGAGCCCGGGATCGACGCTAGAAATTTCCACTGCTCATACAGAAATTGTTTTCTTTTCTTTTACCTTCAGCTCTCATCTTTTTACCCAGCTACAGGATTATTGTATCCTTACCGAAGGAATTAAGCAAATGTCCGAATACCCTCAGGCTCGCGACTCCTTCAGCTCCAAGTATGTGGGGTCAATTCCGCATCTGGATCACCTCAACTACAATATCTGGTGCCCAAATGTTCGTGTTCACCTGGAGGCTATCAAAGGGTATAGGATCGTTACGGGTGACTTAGTCCCGCCTGAGCTACTCCCTGATGCTTCCAACAATCAGGCTGTTCTTGACTATCATGTTCTTGAAGCAAAGGTTAAAGGCTTTCTTCTTGCAACTTGCTCATTGCCGGCAAGGAGGTATCTTGCTGGGATAGAATCAGCTCGGGAGATGTGGTCGATTCTGAAGGACCGCTTCGATAGTACGGTATCAACCAAAGGCCGCTTGGCTATCAGGAAGCAATTTCAATCTACCAGGCCTGTGCCAGGCCAACCCCTCAGTCACTTTATTTCCACACTTCATGCCTTGCAGTATCAACTGACAGGTACGGAACATGCTATTGACGATGAAACCTTTAAGGATCACCTGCTTGTTTCGCTTCCCGCAAGCTATAGTACCCTGGTTGAGATTATCCATGAGCGCGAATCTTCTATAACGGTAGCTGAGGTTATTCACAAGATCCAGCAGGCGGAAATAACGAAAGCCAGCAAGGACTCACATTCCGAAAGTGTCTCTCCTTGGAGTACGGGTACTAGTCAACCACTTCACGGGGTAGGTCTAGTGTCAAGTCAGATGCCGGAGAGGAGCCGGTAAGGTGGTAGGGGTGGATTCCGAGGAAGATTTCCAAGCTCCTCTGGTCTGAGAAGAGGCCGTTCCACCCCCTATCCTGCTGTATTTACGGGTACATGCAATGGCTGTGGAATATACGGCCATAAAGCAGCCTCATGTCCTGGTCGTTCTAGGCCTACTGTGAATAGGAACTCTGGCTCGCAGAGTATTCAGTGTTTTGCGTGTGGAGAGAGCGGCCATGGTACTAGAAGCTGCCATCATTTGGTCTTGTCACAATCTCAGGCAGCAAAAGGTCGTAGGTGTTTTGAGCCATGGCTTATGAGGCAGAGTGCCCATTCGGGTACCGCTTTAGTGGGGCGAGTATCGATTAATGAGGCTCCAGATACTAGTGGGGAACCCAGTCAGCTCTGACTAGCCGACCTTCAATCAATACCCAGAAACCCGTCTCCGTATATATCTTCCGCAAACTCACTATCAGTTTACCCTTTTGCCCACTCTAGTTCTTCAAACCCTTCCCCTATAAACACCTTTATATCTTCACTCTCTCTATTTCATTGGATCTTGGACTCTGGTGCTTCTCACCATATGTGCAATACGAGGTCCCAGTTTATTTCGTTTGGCTTACTTTCTCATAAAATATCTATTCGGCTGGGTGATAGGACAGGAGTGGTAGCATCTGAGGGTGGTGAAGTGAGGTTGGCTACTGTTACTATTAATGCCATTTATGTACCAGAATTTCGGGTCTCTCTTATATCAGTTGGTGAACTGGACAGGATTGGACTTAAATCGGTTTTCGCGAACGGAACTTGTCGAATATGGGAAGTTGGAAAGGATAGGTTTGAGAAGGTTATTCTCCAGGCGGACTACCGGGAGGGTCTATATGTGCTGGAAGTACCCGCGATGTCAAAGACTCCAGATTCCTGTTCTGAGCTGCCTGTTGACTTCTTATCGGCTGAGGCGACAATCTCTTCGAACTTGGTGGAAAAGGCTTTTTCTGCCAAGAGCCATAAGGTAACTCCTGATTTAATACTATGGCATAGAAGGCTTGGTCATCTTAATCAAGATTCGCTTAAGCACTTTTTTACCAATACGGACCTTGAAAAGGAATATGGAAAAGTGCCATCTCTAGG